>Ga0208939_1001154_pt1 | contig 20283 bp, 21 predicted proteins | sample AD_STIC12_MetaG_FD_184437 | JGI IMG/M metagenome (GOLD analysis project Ga0208939, IMG submission 184437) | Active sludge microbial communities of municipal wastewater-treating anaerobic digesters from USA - AD_STIC12_MetaG (SPAdes) (version 2) | ecosystem: Engineered > Bioreactor > Anaerobic >...
TGGGATAATATAATACATGCCAAAAAGGAACTGGTCGCGAGTATTAATTATTTAAAATCAATTGGTAAATTACCTGAAGAATTTGAGACTTTCGAAGTTAGTGATTTAGTCGGCGATCCGAAGATATAAGAATTTTTTATCACCAATATTAGATCTTGACTAAAATTTTATTCTGTGCTATATTAGGTTGTTAATATGGTTCTTTTGGATTTTAAATAAGGAGAAAGGAAGTGGTTAAGAGAGTTGAATTAGAAATTGGTTGTTTGGATTATCAGCTGGCTAATGAAGTTTCCTCGCGGCTCCGCGGGTGTGATCCGGTTGAACGGAGCCAACTTTTTACCACCGTGGTGTTTCAGGTGGTGAAAGATTGGGGCTTTGTTGGTGATCAATTTTGCCAACATTATAGGGCGGTTTGTTCAATCCTTGGCCGGCGCGGTGGCCAGAAAAAAACCAAGACCCCTCGTAAGGGGATGAGGGTCGGTGTTCAAGAGGAGCTTTTGAAGATTCCTTTTGGCAGTTGGCCCGAAATTCGTCCGGGCATGACCCCGGAAGAAGAAGTTTTAGTGGCATTTGCTCAGGAAGATCTTCTTGAGCAGATGGAACAGAACGCCTTTGAAAGGCGCGATGATCTTATTGAAGAAGCTGAGTGTGTGGCTGATGCACACTACGGCTAATAACACTACCATTAACAATCAACAACAAAGGAACCTTTCGAGGTTCCTTTTTTATTTTAGCGATTGTCTCCATTGCCGGAAATTACTCCTCTTTCTAAACGACTAAGCAATTTTTTAAGATTAACTTCAGCTATTTCATCTAAGGATAAGTTTAATTCAGTGGCCAATTGTGAGACATACCACAGCACGTCTCCCAATTCTTTTTTAATTTCTTCCTTAGTGGTTTCATCAATTATTCCGCCTTTGTCCCGTAGCACCTTTTTGATTTTTTCTGCCACTTCTCCAGACTCTCCTGCTAAGCCCAAAGTTGGGTAAATAAAATTTTCCCCTCGGTTAGGATAGAGAGCGGTTTTTAAAGATTCTTTCTGGTATTCTTCAAAAGTCATATTTATTTTTATTTAATAAACCCTCCAGCCTGCATTTCCCATAATTTTTTATATAAACCCTCAGTTTTTTCAAGCAGCTCCTGATGGGTGCCAGCTTCGGCAATTTGGCCTTTGGCAATTACTATTATTTTATCCATTTTCATAATGGTTGACAACCGATGAGCAATAACAATAACTGTTTTGTTTTTCATTAAAGAATCTAAGGCGTCTTGGATTAAATGTTCAGAACTAGAATCTAGACTAGAAGTGGCTTCATCTAAAATAAGGATAGGTGAATTGCGTAAAATTGCTCGAGCAATCGCTACACGTTGGCGTTCGCCGCTAGATAGTTTAATGCCGCGTTCGCCAACATAAGTTTCATATCCTTCAGATAAATTCTTGATAAATTCGTCACAGTGAGCTTGTTTGGCAGCCGTGTAAACCTCTTCATCAGTGGCTTCTGGTAGACCATAGCGGATATTTTCTTTAAGAGTGCGATGAAACAAAATTGGATCTTGGGGCACAAGGGAGATATTTTGACGTAAACTGTCTTGAGTTACTTCAATAATATTTTGTCCATCAATTAAAATTTTCCCTTCAGTCAAATCATGCATTCTCAAAAGAAGTTTGATAATAGTAGTTTTGCCAGCCCCGGAAGGCCCGACTAAAGCGTATTTGCCTCCGGCTGGTAGGGTTAAATTAAAATTTTTTAAGATGGTGTTTTTATTATTGTATTTGAAAGTAATATTTTGAAAATCAATTTTTCCTTGTTGGATTTCTAAGATGGAAGCTGAGGGTTGGTCAATAATTTCTGGAGACAACTCAATAATTTCGGCCATTTCTTGGGCTTCAGCCAGATCTTCATAAAGTTTTTGTAAGGTGTGGCCAAAATTCCAAATCTTGCTGAATAACTGAACTAAGTAGGTTTGAATTAATACAAAATCACCCAAAGTTAAAATTCCTTTTTGTTTTAAACCAATAGCTAAATAAAAAATTCCTATTTCCAGACCAACCATCAACAATCCTTGAATACCGTGAAAAATGGAACCCATGGTCCAAACAAATGTCCTGATTTTTCTTAGCTGTTCATTTAGGTTGGCAAAAGATAAAATTTCTTTTTTTGTGCCACAAAATAATTTAATATTGGCGTTGTTAGTTATGGAATCGGCTAGTAAACCAGTCACTTTACTATCGTATTCGTTACGTCGCAAATCGTACTTATATTTGAATTTTGTAAATAAAATGCTGCAAATAATAAACAAAACGCACCAAAAAACCAAAATCATACCCAACCAAAAATTGCGACTGAATAAGACAAATAAAATTACTCCGGTGCTTAGAAAAAGAGGAAAAAAATCCCAATAGAAACGATCGATAATGCTTTCATAGGCGCGAGTAAAACGGTTAACTTTTTTAGTTAGAGAACCAACGAAATTATTGTTGAAAAAAGAAAAAGAATGGCGATGTAAAATTTTAAAACAAAAATTAGACAAATCAGCAATTGCTTTAGATTCTGACAAGCTGGCCGAAATAATAGCTACACGCCAAAATATTTGTCCAATCAAACTTATGATTAAGATGTAAATTAAGATATGAATTAAAGCTTGGGGATTGGTTACGGTCAGGTCACTAGTCATCTGGTCAAAGAATTGTTTAAAAAATATAGGGGAAATGGTTTCAGCCACGGAGGCCCCAATAATTCCAAGTAATATAAAACCGAACAACCAGGGATAGCGCAAAGTGTACCGAAAGAAGATTTTAAGAGTTTTTTTTGTTCCGGTTTTCATATTTTAGCTAAAAATAAAGGAATTGAAGTTAAAAAGGTTATAGCAGATTATATTCATTTTAAGGCTTTTTGTCAAGATAGTTAAAATAATTTTGCCTAATTGACTTTTTATTCAAATTCGGTTAAGATTTTTGAGGTTTGGTTCTTTTTACAAGGAAGAAAAAATGGAAAATTTGCAGATGGTTTTGGGTCCGGAATTGTGGGAAAGATTGAATGAACCAAGCAATCTACCCGCCATTGTTGACTTTTTACAGTCTTTGCCAAAAACAAAATTTGATCAATTGATTTTGTCTTGTCATCAGGATGGGGTTAATCCTCTGATTACTGAAAGTAACTTTCCTTTAATTGAAGGTGAGTTTACTAATCGTGATGATGAAATTTTGGAAATTTGTCTAAAGACTAGTTGTACTGGAGCGGAAGCTGAAAAGGCCTTGCTCAAAAAAGGCTTCCGTTCGGTAGACATTAGAATGGCCATGAGTTACGTAGCCAGTCATTTGGATGCCCAAAGAAAATATGACGTGGTCGCCCTGGGCTCTAAAATAGACAGGATTACTGATATTTATGTACCATCATTCGTTTTAAATAACTCCAAGAAGTGCATTTTTGGTTTGAAGAGTTACAACGATGGTTTTAATCGAAGTACACGTTTTTTGGTGGTGCATGATAATCGTCGCATAATTGATTGCGACGCCGAACCGACTGTTCCCGAAATGGCAAAAGAGATTTTAGAGATGGGCTTTTTTGTTAAAAGCCATCAAAAAAACGGACAGTTGGTTTGGGATCCGAGAAAGATTAGCCTGGTTGAATCCAAAACTCAGAAAGAAGATTCAAAAAGAAACGAACGCCTTCTTTCCTTCTGGTTCTCTCCGGAAGAATTCAGGGGGCAAGTTTTAAATGCTAATGTTTTGGACTATCTTTTAGCTAATCCAGAACTTATTCCCGAGAGTTGGAAAAAAGAAGGAGCGATTTATTTCTGGGGCACTATTTTTGCTGTTGGTAAAAATGATGAATTTAATCTAGACATGGTAAGAATCCTTGAATACAGCAAGGGTGAAAAGAAGTGGGTTAGTACTGTAGAAAGAGGGACATCCATTTATTATTTCGCCAAGGCCGCAGTTTTGATTAACTGAATTTTGACCCACAACTTTTTAGGTTTAACTACCGTAGAGTTGTGGGTTTTTTATTAGCTTGACTTGTTTATAACTTTGCTCTATAATATCTTTTAGAAGTCCCGTCAGGGGGCTTTTTAAAAACCTTAAATTATATGTCTATTGGCACAAAAATTGTCAATTATTTTCAGACCTCCAAGGTAGAATTAAAGAAGGTCACTTGGCCGACCAAAAAAGAAACTACCCGCTACACTTTAATTGTGGTTGGTTTATGTTTGGTGGTCGCTTTGTTCTTTGCTCTATTAGACGGCGTGTTTAATTTGGGCTTAGAAAAATTAATTTCTTTAAAATAATTTAAAGATTAAATTAAAAATATGCCTAAACAAGTACATCAATTAGGCCGTCGTTGGTATGTTTTACATACTTATTCTGGCTATGAAGAAAACGTTGCTCATAGCTTAAAACAGAGAATAGAGTCGATGGGAATGCAAGATAAAATTTTTGGTATTCTTATTCCGACTGAAAAAAAGATTAAAATTAAAAACGGCAAACGCAAAGTAGTTACTGAGAAAATTTTCCCAGGTTATGTTTTAGTAGAAATGGAAGTCACTGATGATTCTTGGTATGTAGTGAGAAATACCCCTAATGTTACCGGGTTTATCGGTTCTGGAACAATGCCTATTCCTATTAGTGAAGATGAAGTTCGGGCAATTCAAAAGAGAATGGGTGTAGAAGAACCTAAATTCGTGATTGATGTTGGAGTAGACACCCCTGTTAGAATTGTGGATGGCCCCTTTAAGAATTTTGAAGGTAAGGTGGCCGAAGTTAATGAGGAACGCGGTAAAATCAAAGTGTTGGTTTCTATGTTTGGCAGAGAAACGCCAGTGGAATTGGATTTTTTGCAAATCAAGAAAATTTAATTTTATATATAAAGAAATATGTCTATAGATGTTAAACTTATTACTGCTGTCCGCGAAATTACCGGTGCTGGTATGGTGGACGTTAAAAATGCTTTAGAAGAAGTGGGTGGAGATAAAGATGCTGCCGTGGAATTATTGCGTAAAAAAGGCATTATTAAAGCCGCTAAAAAAGGAGAACGCGAGACCAAAGAAGGTTTGGTCCATGCTTACGTCCATGGCAATAATAAATCCGGTGCTTTAGTGGAAGTGTGGTGTGAGACAGACTTTGTGGCTCGTAACGAAGCTTTTCAAGAAATGGTTCATAATATTGCTATGCATATTGTCGCTGCCAATCCTTTGTATGTTTCTTCCGAAGAAATTCCTACTGCAGAAATTGAAAAAGAAAAAGTTGTGCAACGTGAAATTTTGAAAGCCGAAGGAAAACCAGAAGCAATGATCGAAAAGATTTTAGAAGGCAAAATGCAAAAATATTTTTCCGAAATTTGTTTATTAAATCAACCCTATATTAAAGATGATAAAATTACTGTTGGTGATTTAGTCAAACAAAATATTGCCGTGATTGGTGAAAACATTCAGATAAAAAGATTTACCAGGTTTGCCATGTAGAAAAATTAAACAGCCGAGGTTTAGCCTCGGCTTTTTGTTTTCTAGAATTTTTGCTATAATTTAAGTACTAATTAATTCTTAAGCGTCTTATTTATGAATATCGCGATTAACGGATTTGGCCGTATTGGCCGTCAGGCTTTTAAAGCCGGTTGGGGGAGAAAAAACTTTAATATTGTAGCTATTAATGATTTAACTGATACCAAAACCTTATCTTTTCTGTTGCAATACGATACAGCTTATCATAAATGGAATCATCAAGTTAGTTATGATGAAAAAAATTTAATTATTGATGGCGTCAAGGTTCCGGTTTTTGCCTCTAAAGATCCAACTACTTTGCCTTGGAAAGATTTGCAGGTTGATGTGGTAATAGAAAGTACTGGTAAGTTTACCAGTGAAGATGGAGCAAAGACTCATATAGCCGCCGGCGCTAAAAAAGTGGTTATTTCCGCCCCAGCCAAAGGCGGCAACGTACCAACTTACGTCTTAGGTGTGAATGAAGAAGGGCTGATTAAAGAAACCGCTGTAGTTATTAACAATGCTTCTTGTACTACTAATTCTTTAGCTCCAGTTATGGCAGTTTTGCATGAAAAATTTGGTGTAGTTAAGGCGATGATGAGTACAGTTCACGGTTATACTAATGATCAAAATTTACAAGATGGTCCTCACAAGGATTTACGCCGCGCTAGAGCCGCTGCCGAAAACATTATTCCTACGACTACCGGCGCCGCTATTGCTGTAGCCGAGGTCTTACCAGATTTAAAAGGTAAGTTTGATGGGATTGCCTTACGTGTCCCAGTGCCAGTGGTTTCCTTGTCTGATATTACAGTTGTTTTAGCTAAACAAACTACGGCGGCAGAAATTAATGCTGTTTTAACCGAAGCTTCTAAAACAGATCGCTTGCAAGGAATCATGTCAGTAACCAACGAACCTCTGGTTTCTTCAGATTTTGTCGGTAATACTTCTTCGGGTATTGTGGATTTGTCTTTAACTAAAGTAGTGGAAGGTGATTTAGCTAAAATTGTGGTTTGGTACGATAATGAATTAGGTTATTCCAATCGTTTGGTGGAAATTATTGAAAAATTTGGTGCCTAAAATAGCTTTTTATGAAGTATCTTCGTCAAATTAAAAATTTAACTGGTAAAAGAGTTTTAATGAGGGTTGATTTTAATGTTGGTTTTAATAAAGAAGGCAAAATTGAACCAGAAGACGCCATCAAAATCGAACGAACTCTACCCACGATTAAATATTTAGTTAAGAAAAAAGCTAAAATAATTTTGATCGCTCATTTAGGCCGACCAGAAGGACAGCGAGTTAAAGAATTGCGTTTAGATGGTGTGGCTGAATATGTTTCCCAATCTTTAAAAAAAACAATCACAAAACTCGATGATGTTCTTGGTTTAACTGTGGCTCGTCAGGTTAGTAAAATGAAAAATGGTCAAATTATTTTATTGGAAAATATCCGTTTTGAGATTGGAGAAGAAATCAATAGCCCAGTATTAGCTAAGGAATTGGCTAAGTTGGGCGATATTTATGTTAATGAAGCCTTTGGTGTATCTCATCGTAAAGCGGCTTCAGTTTGTGCTATTACCAAATATCTACCCAGTTATGCTGGTTTGTTGTTAGAACAAGAAATCAAGGCTATGGATTATGTTCTTAAAAAACCAAAAAAACCGGTGGTCGTGATTATGGGTGGTTTAAAATTTGAAACCAAATTGCCGGTAATTAAAAAGTTATTACCTAAGGCGGACCAGGTTTTATTGGGTGGTGGTTTATCAAGTACGGTTTTAGCTGCTCTGGGTTATACTGTTGGTTCATCCAAAATTGGTAAAGATTATTTTTCTGAAGCTAAAAAAGTTGGTCAAAATAAAAAGGTTTTTTTGCCTTTGGATGTGGTGGCTGGTAGGAAAGATTCTTCGGATTATCGTAACTGTCTAGTGGAGAAAAAAACTAAAGAGGTTTGCTTAGGAGATTTAGCTATTTATGATATCGGGCCTAATACAATAAGAGCTTGGAGTGAAATTATTAAAAAGGCTAATACAATTATTTGGAATGGTCCGATGGGTTTTTTTGAACAGCCACCTTTTGATAAAGGTAGTTTGTCTTTAGCCTATTTAGTTGGCGCTAGATCCAAAGGCCCATCTTATGGTATTGTTGGGGGAGGGGAAACCCTAGCCGTTTTAGCTAGGAGTCAAATGACTCAGTACGTCGATCATATTTCTACTGGCGGTGGGGCAATGCTAGAGTATTTATCAGGAAAGAAATTGCCCGGTTTACAATCTCTTAAATAATTTAATTTATTTAATTTAATAAAGCCTATGTGCTGCACATGCAATGACAAAAATTGCACCGGCGACGGCAAGACTTGCCGTTGTTCTGGTTGCTGGTCTTTTGGGAAAGTTTTTCTCAAAGTCCTTGTAGGAATTTTGTTAGTTTATTTAATTGTTTTTGTGGGAACCTTATCTCGCAACAACGTTAAAAAGTATAGTTTTATTGGTAAAGCTGATAGAATGCAAAATACCATTTCCATTAGTGGTGAAGGTAAAGAGGTCGGCGCTCCTAATGTAGCAGTAACTGACATTGGTTTTGTGACTGAAGGAAAAGATGTGGCGACTGCTCAGAAAGAGAATACGGAAAAAATGAATAAATTGATTGTTGAAGTTAAAAAATTAGGTGTTCAAGATGCCGATATCCAAACTAGTAATTACTCCGTTTATCCTCGTTACGATTATACTGATGGCCGTAGCGTTTTATCTGGTTATACTGTCAACCAATCAGTAAACTTAAAAATTAGAGATTTAGCTAAAATCAGCACTGTTTTAGCTAAAGTTGGTGAAGTTGGTGTTAACCAAGTTAGCAGTCTTAGTTTTGTGATTGATGAACAAGAAAATTTAAGAGTTTTAGCTAGAGATAAGGCTTTAAAGAATGCTAAAGACAAGGCCGAAGCATTAGCCAAGGCTTTAGGTGTTAAGGTGGTGAAGGTAGTTTCTTACAACGAATATACTCCTAGCGACTCTTATATGATGAAGTCTTACGCAGTGGCCGAGGGTATGGGTGGTGGCTCTATGGCTCCTTCTCCAGATATTCAATCTGGAAGTATGGAGGTAAAAGTTAATGTTAATGTTGTCTACGAAATAGAGTAAATAATAAAAAAATCGGCTCCCTTTTCAGGAGCTGATTTTTTATTTGATTAAAGGTAGGCTGGTCATTTCTTTTGGTTGTGGCAAATTCATAATTTTCAAAATTGTAGGGGAAACTTGGTGTAAACAATTACCACTAGCCAATTTAATTTTAGGATCAGTGATAATTAGGGGTACGTGATTAAAGGTGTGGGCCGTGTGGGGCTGCTGTCCATCGTTCATTAATTCAATGTTGCCATGATCAGCTGTAATTAAAACCGTGTAACCATGAGTGGCAGCGAAAGGGATGATTTGAGCTAATGCTTTATCAATTTCAAGAACGGCTTTGATTCCCGCGGTTAAATCGCCGCTGTGTCCAACCATGTCACCATTGGCAAAATTAGTGACAATTAGCTCATAAGATTCTAGTTCAATGGCGCGAGACAAAGATTTAACAATTTCAGCCAAACTCATTTCCGGGTTAGTGGTGTAATTAGTTAGTCCCAAAGAGGGGATAACCATTCGGCTTTCATTATTAAAAACATTTTCTCGCCCACCATTAAAAAAATAAGTTACATGGGCATATTTTTCGGTTTCCGTGATGCGAAATTGTTTTAGTCCTTGTTGAGAAATCCATTCGCCTAAGGTATTAACAGGTATTTCTGGTGGGTACATTACTTTAACCGGGGTGTATTCACTGTCGTATTCTGTTAAACTGGATAAAAACAAATTATTAGGTACGGTAACTGTTTGTTGTATGGCACTGGGAGCGGTTTTCAAAAAAAGACGAACCATTTGACGCATACGATCAGCTCGAAAATTAAAAAAGACCGCAGCATCGTTCGAGCTAATAACTTTATCATCAAAATTAGTTGGGGCAACAAATTCATCACCAATGTTTTCCTGATATTGGTTATTTAAAAAATCTTGCGGTTTTTGTTTGGTAATAGTTTGAGGTTGGGTCAAATAGTCAAAAACCATTTTAGTTCTTTCCCATTTTTCTCCTCGATCCATAGCTAAGGATCGTCCGGTCATGGTGGAGATTTTGATTTCGGAGGTTAGTCCCGGTTCTATTTTTTTGATTAAATCAATAGCGCTCATTGGAGGCATATCCCGACCATCCAAAAAAAGATGTAGAGAAACGCTAGGAAATTTTTCTTTTTTAGCCCAGTTGATTAAGGCAGTTAGATGATTGATGTGAGAATGAATTCCACCGTTGCTTAAAAGCCCAACTAAGTGTAATTTACCACCATAAGCCATTAAATGATCTTTAGTGTCTTGCAATACCGGATTGCGAAAGAAAGTTAAGTCGGCAATAGTTTTATCAATTTTAGCAACATTTTGCCAAACAATTCTACCAGCACCCAAGGTAAGATGACCAACTTCAGAACCAGATAAACAGCCTTTGGGCAGACCCACTAATTCTTCTCTAGCATGTAAAACAGTATTAGGAAATTTTTTTAATAATTCCTGATAATAAGGAGGATGAGCTTGAAAAATAGCATTGGCAGAAGAGTTTTCACCTACACCCCAACCATCCAAAATCAACAAGATTGTTTTTTTCATAAGTAATTAATTTAAAAGTTACTTTATAATACGGGAAAAAAGGTTAATTGGCAAGATACATTTTTAGTTGTTTAACTAATTTAGGGGGTCTTTTACAAAAATTATTTTTTTGTTATACTACGGGAATCACTAATTATTTTTTTCTTATGAAAATATTTCAAATTATTGCTCGAGAAATTTTAGACTCTCGCGGTAATCCCACTGTCTCCACTAAAGTTATTTTAAATTCCGGCGCGATTGGTGTAGCAGCGGTGCCCTCTGGTGCCTCAACTGGTACTCATGAAGCTTTGGAATTGCGTGATGGCGGTAAACGCTATAACGGCAAAGGTGTTTTAAAAGCCGTAAAAAATGTTAATGAAAAGATTGCTCCTAAAATTGTTAATCAAGAAATTAATTCAATCGAAGAATTGGATAATTTAATGCTTAAGTTGGATGGCACTAAAAATAAAAGCCAATTAGGTGCTAACGCCATTTTAAGTATTTCTTTGGCTGCTGCTCGGGCAGCTGCTAGTGAAAAAGGCCAAGAATTGTATGATTATTTAGCTGAAAGTTTTGGTTTTAAAAATTCTTTTAAAACTCCTCAAGGAATGATGAATGTAATTAACGGTGGGGCTCATGCAGATTCCGGTTTATCTATCCAGGAATTTATGTTGGTGCCTCAAAATAAAAAAATGTCTGAACGAGTTAGAATTGGCGCTGAAGTGTTTCATTCTTTAAAATCTTTGTTAAAAAAGAATGGTCAGGCTGTGGGAGTAGGTGACGAAGGCGGTTTTGCACCGCATTTGAAAGGTTCCGAGGAAGCTTTAAAATTTTTAATGAAGGCAATTACTAATGCCGGTTACCGTCCTGGTAAGGATGTTAATTTAGCTTTAGATGCCGCTGCTTCCGAATTTTTTAACCAAGGAAAATATAATTTAGATGGTAAAAAATTATCTGGTAGGGAATTGGCAAAAGTTTATTTATCTTGGATGAAGAAATACCCTTTAGTTTCTTTAGAGGATCCCTTTGCCGAAGACGATTGGCAGTCTTGGCAAGATTTTATGTTGGATCTAAAAAAACAAAAAGCCAAGACTTTAGTGGTGGGGGATGATTTGTTTGTGACCAATGTTGAGCGTTTACAGCAAGGTATTGATTACAAAGCAGCTAATGCTATTTTAATTAAGGTTAATCAGATCGGTAGTTTAACCGAAACTATGGCCGCTATTAAGTTGGCCCAGGCTAACGGATTTAAAGTGATTATCTCCCATCGCTCTGGGGAAACTGCCGATACTTTTATTGCTGATTTAGCTGTAGCGACTGGTGCTGATTATATTAAGACAGGTTCACTGTCTCGTTCTGAGAGAATAGAAAAGTATAATCGTTTAATGGAAATTGAGGAAAATTTGAAATAATTTTTATAAAAAAATCCGCCTTGATTTAAAAAACAGGGCGGTTTTTTTATTATTTTTTAATTGTCAAACTGGCTTAAAAATGATAGAATTTTAAAATATGAATAAATTAACACATAGTCCAGTTGTTTTAGCCATTTTAGATGGTTGGGGTGTTGCGCCACCTTCAGAAGGTAACCCCATAACTCAGGCAAATTTACCTAATTTTAAAAAGTTTATTAAAAATTATCCGGCCATGACCATTTTAGCTTCTGGCAATGAAGTTGGTTTGGAATGGGGGCAAATGGGTAATTCCGAGGTCGGTCACTTAAATATTGGAGCGGGTCGTGTTTATTATCAAACCCTCTTAAGATTAGATCGAGAAATTAAAGAGGGGTCTTTTTTCCAAAATGAAGCTTTGCGCGGAGCAATTGCTCACGCGAAAAAAAATAATTCCGTTTTGCATCTCATGGGTTTATTTAGTGGGGGCAATGTTCATGCTTCAGAAGAGCATGGTTATGCTTTGTTAGAGTTGGCTGCTCAAGAAAAACTTAGCCAAGTTTACATCCATGTTTTTTTAGATGGTCGCGATGCCTTGTTTAATGGCGGTTTAGAATCAGTCAAAAAATTACAAGCTCAAATGACCAAATTAAAAGTTGGCAAAATTGCTTCTATCTCTGGACGTTTTTATGCCATGGATAGAGATAACCACTGGGACAGAATTGAAAAAAGTTATCGAGCAATTGTTGAAGGAAAGAGTGATGAAGTTTTTGATAATCCCTTAAAAGCTATTGAAAGTTCTTATGCCAAACAAATTTATGACGAGCAGTTTATTCCAGTAGCTATTCAAGAAAAGAAACAGCCGGTAGCAACTGTGGGAGACAAAGATGCAGTAATCTTTTTTAATTTTCGGGCTGATCGGGCTAGACAATTAACCAAAGCCTTTGTTTTGCCTGGTTTTGATAAATTTTCTAGAAAATATTTTCCAAATTTATATTTTGTTACCATATCTGAATACGAAAAAGACCTGCCTGTTCATATTGCTTATCCGCCACAAATTGTTAAAAATTGTTTAGCCGAAGCGATTTCTAAGGCTGGTTTAAAACAATTCCATATTGCCGAAACCGAAAAATATGCCCACATCACTTTTTTCTTGAATGGTTTAACTGAGAATCCTTTTCCAGGAGAAGACCGGCAAATTATTCCTTCACCTAATGTGGCTAGCTTTGAACAAAAACCAGAGATGTCAGCTTTAGAAATTACCAAGAAAGTTTTACAAGTAATTGAAGAAAAAAAATATGATTTTATTGCCTTAAATTTTGCCAATGCCGATATGGTTGGTCATTCGGGTAATATGAAAGCAACTATCAAGGCAGCAGAAACAATTGACAACTGTTTAGGTCAGGTGGCTGATGCTACTTTGTCTAAGGGTGGTGTTTTAGTGATCACTGCCGATCATGGCAACGCTGAGGAATTGATTAATTTTAAAACTGGTCAAATTGATAAAGAACATAGCACTAACCCAGTCCCCTTATTAATTGTTGGTAAAGAATGGGAAGGTCAACAGGGAATGGGTCAAGATGCCTTGGACGGTGATTTAAGTTTAATGCAACCAGTTGGTTTGCTTAGTGATGTGGCTCCGACAGTTTTGAAAATTTTAGGTGTAGATATTCCCCCGGAAATGACCAGTCAGCCTTTAATTTAAAATATGCCAGAATTGCCAGAAGTAGAAACTATTCGTCATGATTTAGAAAAAATGATTGAGGGCAAGAAAATTGCTCAGGTTGAGGTGTTGACCAAATCAATAGTTGAACCAAATAACTTTTCTAAAATAGTCGTTGGTAAAAAAATTATAACAGTATCGCGTCGCGCTAAGCTTTTGATGCTGAAGTTATCTGATAATTGGCAGTTGTTGATTCATTTAAAAATGACTGGTCAATTGATTTATCGTTTGGGTAGGGGAGAAGTGGCTGCGGTGGGAGGGCACCCCATTGCTTTGGGCTTGCAGGTTTTACCTAATAAATTTACTCGCGCGGTTTTTACTTTAAATGACCAAAGCAAATTATTTTTTAATGATATTAGAAAGTTTGGCTGTCTCAAGGCGGTTAGAAATTCTGTAGCGGAAAAAATTAAAATTCAGTATGGTATAGAACCTCTAACGAAGGAGTTCACTTTAAAAAATTTTTCTAAAGTTTTAACCAGAAGGCCAAAAATGAAGGTAAAACAATTTTTGTTGGCTCAAGAATTAATAGCTGGTTTAGGCAATATTTATTCTGATGAAGCCTGTTTTTATGCTGGGGTCAAGCCAACTCGAACCACGAGTAGTTTACATCCAGTCGAAATAAAAAAATTATTTTCAGCCATTAGTCAGGTACTGAAAAAATCTTTAAAATATCGGGGGACTTCTTCCGAAAATTATGTGGATGCTTCGGGAAGATCTGGCGGGTTTGTTCCTCACTTGATGGTTTATGGTCGAGCTGGAGAAAAATGTAAAAAATGTGATAAGAATTTAATCAAAATAAAACTTGGTGGCCGGACTTCGGTTTATTGTCCGCACTGCCAAAAATAATCTATGAATTTTTTAAGACAATTAGATTATAGATTGATGCGTTTAATTAATGGTTGGGCCAAACACTATAAATTGTTGGATTATTTTGGGGTATTTTGTGCCGTCTACTTAATTTGGATTATGGTCGCGCTAGCCCTGAGTTTATTCTTTTACATTCCTAAAAACATTAATCGTTTAAAATATTTATTTGTTTTGCTAGCTTCTAGCGTTGGCGCTTATTTAATTTCGGCTGTTTTTGGTTTTATTTATGGCCGCGCCAGACCATTTGTAGGTTTTAATGGCTTAAACCAGCTAATTGCCACTTCTTTTTCTCATAAATCTTTTCCTTCCTCTCACTCTACTTTGGCATTTGCTTTAGCTTTTAGTGTTTTATTTTTTAACCGCCCCTTAGGGATTTTAATGTTAATTTTAGCCATTTTAGTGGCTTGGGGGAGAGTTTTTGTCGGTGTCCATTACCCTATGGATATTTTAGGTGGGGCTATTTTAGGTGGATTGGTCAGTTTGGTAGTTTATCGTTTATTAGTCTAAGTCCTCTTGACAAAAAAGTTTTTTTAGTGTATAGTAATTATCCGCGTTAATTTAACAAAAAAACAAAGAGGGTGATATGTTTACAAGCAGCGCTAAGATTGAAATTGACATTGATGAGGAATTGTGGTTAGAATTTAAGAAATCATTGTCTCGGCGAGGCGTTGACGCTCGCCTTTCTCCCGACAAAAGGGAGATAATCTATACAAGCCAAAAGTCCGGGAAAACAACAACCTCTCATTCTAGGCTTGTGCAAAAAGATTAGATGTTTTTTCGCGGATAACAAAAGCTGCTGGAAGTTCCAGCAGCCTTTTTTTAAATAGATTTAATAAATTTGATTAAGGAATTTTGTATGGGTAAGGGTAGCGAACGTCTTTTTTTGTCTGGGTCAACTTTTAGTAAATTAGTTAGATAGTTTTTTACTTGTTCAGCTGTAACCATTTTTTCTTCTAACATCGCTAATAAGGTCACTTCGGCAAATTCTGCTGGCGGCAGAGGCAGTCTTAAAGATGACCAGATATTACCAAATAATTCTTCTAAATTAATTTCTCGTCCGGCTGAAGGAATAACTTTTTCTTGCCAGAATTTTTGCCAATCGGGATGTTTTTTTAATCTATCTAAATTTCTTTGGACGTTATTAAAGAAATCACGAAACTCTTGCTGCTTAACTTCCTCATGGCGAGTAGTGAGAGGTTTTAAATCTCTGACTAAAGCCAAATCATCCGCATAGTCAATTCCGTTTTCATGATAAAGGTCGTCACTAAACTCACCTTCAAAACTAGTAGCTGAACCAAAATCAATCACATAGACTTGAGGTTCTGTTTCAGCAGAAGCTTGATGATCTCCAACAACTAAAAAATTACGATGATGGCCGTCTCTAAAGCACAAACCGTTTTGATGAAACAGCTGCATGCTTTTTTCTATTTGGCTTAGAATTGTCGGGTGCAAAACCAGCCCACGTTTTTTTAAAACATCATATAGAATCTGCGCATTTTCATCCATTACTCTTTCTTCATCAATTTGGCGCTGGGCAGAATCTTTAGTTTTAGTTTTGGCTTGATAAAACAAAACTTGGGAAACCTGTTCTTGTAAATCCTCAAAAGTCATTTCTTCAGCAAAGTTTTTTAAATGAACAAAACGTTCATCTCTTTTAATGGTTTCTCGATAAAGTAAAGTGGCCAAGTCAGCACCAGGGACGTAATCCATGATAATAATTTCTGCTCGATCAGCCACGCCTTCCGCTCCGCTTAAACGAATTTTGTCTCTAGTTTCTTCTTTAAGTTGTAAATCAAAGAAATCTAAAGGTTTAGGAACCCTAGCTAAGCCAGAATTTTGGTTTTGGTCTAAAATATCATAAGCTTGTTGTTGTAGGGCAAATTCTTGGCGGCCAGTACCAGGGGAATAAATTTTTAAAATTTTAAGTGCTTGTTCTGAATCTATTTTTGCCCCCTTTTTTTCTAAATATTTTTTAAGGTTAGGTAATTCTCCTCCTTCTGAAAAATTAATTTTTAAAATTATACCATTACTTCCTTCGTTAACTTTTTTAGCATGCTTTAAGATATAAAGCTCCAATTCGCTTTCTGCTATCTGTCTTTCTATATCTTCCTCTGTTTCTTGAGGGTTAGAAGAATTTTCAAAATTATTATTATCTGGAGATGGTCGACGCATATTTTTAAGCTTAAATATAAATTAATTATAGCACATTTTAAGGCTTTTGTCAATCTAAAAATAACTTGCCAAGAAATGATTTTTTAGATAAAATTAAGACAATAATAAGCTTATGAAAATAATAATTTTAACTGGTGGCGTGGGTAAAAGATTGTGGCCATTAGGTAGACAAAATAATCCCAAGCAGTTTTTTCCCATCATTAGTAAAAAACCTTTAGTTAAGGAAACTTATGATCGGTTTGTCAAAATTTATGGTTCAAAAAAGATTTTTTTATCGACAACAGCCGATTTATTGCCTTTTTTGAAAAAAATTTTTCCTAAGTTGTCAGCTAATCAGTTTTTAGTAGAGCCGAGCCGTCGGGATACGGCGCCAGCTATGGGTTTTGCCTCTTTAAAAATGTTTTTGCAAAATCCTGATGAACCGATAGTTTTTATTCCCTCCGATCATTTTGTAGCCGATGTTCCCAAATACTTGGATTGTTTTAAAATTGGGGAAGAATTGATAAAGAAAACTAATTGTTTAGTGGATATTGGCGTTACTGCCACTTTTCCTAGTACGGTTTTGGGGTATACTAAAGTCGGTTCTCTTTATAAAAAAATAAAAGGCGTAGAAGTTTTTAATTTTGCCGGACATACAGAAAAACCCAATGTTACAACCGCAACCCAATATTTAGCCAGTGGCCATTATTTGTGGCATGGCAATTATTATATGTGGACGCCGCGTTTATTTTTGCAGGCCTTGCAAACCTATGTCCCGGAAATCAGTTCTGGTTTAGAAAAAATTAAAATTGCTTTGCTGAATAGAGACACGGCGAAAATTAAAAATTTGTATCAGCAACTTCCTAAAGTATCTTTTGATTATGCCGTAACCGAAAAAATCAGCAAAAAACAAGTTCTAATTATTAAAGGTAATTTTGGTTGGAGCGATATCGGAGCTTGGGATGTTTTACATAATCAATTGCAGAGCGAGGCTGATTCTTTAGGCAATGTAGCTAAGGGTCGGGTGGTTCATCAGGGAACTAAAAATTGTTTGTTGTTTTCTCATTCGCAAAAAGTTTTAGCTGCTGTCGGTTTGGAAGATATGATTGTGGTAGACACCGAGGATGCTCTGTTAGTTTGTCCTAAAAATCGAGCGCAAGAGGTTAAAAAATTGATTGAAAAAATTGAAGAACAGGGTTTAAATAAGTATTTATAAATTTTTATAAATTAAATTTTGTTGAAAGAATAAAAAAGCTTTCTAGTTATTTTTGAATTATGAAAAAGATTTTCGTTATTTTGCTAGTCGCGGTAGTTTTATTTTTTGGAATAAAACATTGGCAAAATGAAAGACTACTAAAACAAGCCGAGGAAGCTCGAGACAAAGCCACAGTGCGCTTAACCTTTATTGAAGGTTGGACTTTGCGTGATTATGCTGATTATTTAAAACAACAGGGAGTTATTACTAATAACCAAGAATTTTTTGATGCGGTAGGGGAGCCAGCAGTTGATTATCGGCACGATCGTTTGCCAGTGGCCTTAGATTTTTTAGCCCCTTTTTCTTTTTTGCAAGATAAACCCGAATATGCCACTTTGGAAGGCTATCTTTTTCCTGATACCTATTTTTTTGTCAAAGGAACTGCTATAGAAAATTTAGTCAAAAAAATGTTAAATAATTTTGAGGGAAAACTCACAGCTGAGATGCGAGCGGAAATTAAAAAACAAAATAAAACTATTTTTGAAATTGTGACGGTTGCTTCTTTAACCGAAGCTGAGGCTCAGACTACCGAAGATCGCGCATTGGTAGCTGATATCATTTATCGTCGTCTAGCTAGTGGTATGCCTTTGCAATTAGATTCGACTGTCAACTATGTCACCGGCGAGAAAAATCCCGCTATTTCTTTAACCCAACAAAAAATTGATTCCCCTTATAATACCTATAAATATAAAAATTTACCTCTTGGTCCAATCAGTAATCCCAGTTTGGATTCACTGCAAGCCGCGATTTATCCTCAAAAAAATAATTATTGGTTTTTTTTAACTGGGACTGATGGCCGAATGCATTATGCTAAAAACTTAGCTGGTCATCAGGCTAATATGGTTAAATACTTAAAATAATTTTATGTTGGTATCGGATTTTGATTATCATTTGCCGCTTGAGTTGATTGCTCAAGAGCCAGAGGAACCCCGTGATCAAGCCAAACTTTTGGTATTAAAAAAAAGTGGGGAGGTTTTAGAGCACGATCATTTTTTTGGTTTGCCAAAATTTTTAAAAGCCGGGGATGTTTTGGTTTTTAATGATACTAAAGTTTTTAAGGCTCGTTTGTTGGGAACAATTATTGGCAAACCAGCAGTCGTAGAAGTTTTTTTATTAAAATCAATCAATAATTTTCAATGGGAAGTTTTACTTAAACCAGGTAGAAAATTAACCATTGGCTTGGAAGTAGAATTTGCGGAGAATTTACGTTGCGCCGTAATTTCTAAAAATGAAGATGGTACAGCAGTCGTGGAATTCAATCAACCTAAAGAATCTCTTTTGCAAATTACTGAAAAAATTGGTCACGTGCCTATTCCTCCTTATATTAAAAAAGAGCCGACCAAGGCCGAAGATTATCAAACAGTTTATGCACGGGAAGTTGGTTCGGTGGCGGCTCCGACGGCTGGTTTTCATTTTACCCCAGAATTATTAGAAAAAATTAAACAACTGGGAGTGGAAATAAGGTTCGTGACCTTACATGTGGGGCTGGGAACTTTTTTACCTGTTAAAACAGAAGTGATAGAAGAACATAAAATGCACAGCGAATGGGTGAATGTTACTTTAGAAACTGCTGAGGCTATTGCTCAAGCGAAAAAAGAAGGAAGAAGAGTTATTGCAGTTGGGACTACGACCGCCAGAACTTTAGAGGGGGTCGTTGCCACTCAAGGCGCTCTAAAACCCTTTTCTGGCGAAATCAATATTTTTATTACTCCGGGTTGGCAATTTAAAATAATTGATGGCTTAATCACAAATTTTCATTTACCAAAGTCCACTTTATTGATGTTGGTAGCAGCTTTAGTTGGACGTGAAAAAATTTTGGCGGCTTATCAAGAAGCCATTCAGAAACATTATCGTTTTTTTTCTTTTGGCGATGCCATGTTAATTATTTAAAAATCCCCTTAAAGAAGGGGCTTTTTTGTTGGTTATTTTTATTTAACCCAGTGTTTTTTTAGTTTTTCAAAAGTGTCTGCGGCAATAGCCCTGCGAATTTCTTCCATCACTTTTAACATAAAACGGACGTTATGAATACTAGCCAAACGTAAACCCTCAATTTCATCAGTTTTAAATAAATGACGCAAGTAGCTACGACTGAAAAAATTATGTCCATCAAACCCGCGACAAACCGGACAATCGCACCAGGGATCAATTGGTTTTTTATCTTCTAAAAATTCCGCGTTGTTGATATTCAAACGATATTTATTTTTAAGATTGCCGCCACCTTTGGGGGAAAGGTATAAAGCGCCGTTGCGAGCTAAACGGGTAGGGGCGACACAGTCAAACATATCTATTCCTAAGGACACTACGGTAAATAAATCCGAAGGAGCAAAACCTACTCCCATAGTGTAGCGAGGCTTGTCTTCTGGCAGATAGGGTTTAAGCCAGTCCATAATTTTTTCTGTGGCTTCCATATTATAGCCGATAGATTCTCCACCAATAGCAATACCGGCAAAGGGCAGGGAGGTAATAAATTTGGCACTGGCAATTCTTAAATCTTTAAATTTTCCACCTTGGATAATTCCAAATAAATGTTGTTGGTAGGAATGAAGAGGTTTTTGTTTTTGGTGATACTCCACACATTGTTTGGCCCAAACATGGGTTCTTTCCATAGCCAAAAGACTTTCTTCTTTAGGAGCCGTGTCTTTAGTGCATTGATCAAAAGCCATAATAATATCAGCGCCAATTTTGTGTTGAATGGCAGTAGCTGATTCGGGGGTAAATAAATGCCAACTACCATCCAAATAACTTCTAAAAGCCACGCCGTCTTCAGCAATTTTTACC
>Ga0208939_1001162_pt1 | contig 20233 bp, 29 predicted proteins | sample AD_STIC12_MetaG_FD_184437 | JGI IMG/M metagenome (GOLD analysis project Ga0208939, IMG submission 184437) | Active sludge microbial communities of municipal wastewater-treating anaerobic digesters from USA - AD_STIC12_MetaG (SPAdes) (version 2) | ecosystem: Engineered > Bioreactor > Anaerobic >...
GCTGAACGCCGTAATAAAAGGCTGCTGCTATGCCTTCATTCTTACCTAACTCAATCCGATTGCGGTCTTTTAACCACTCCAGCGTTCCGTCAGTTGATCCGTTGTCAATGAATAAATGAAAGTCAACCCCGGTTTTACTCTCAAAACTCTCTATCGTCCGCTTGGTTAATTCAAGACGATTATAAGTGATTGTTATTGCTGCTACTGTTGGCATATCCTAAAGTCTTTTATATCTTTTAAGTCCTATAATCAAACAAATTGCACCCCATATTGGAACCAATATCCAGTAAATAAAATACGTCGGTACGTTCACATTTATATCATATACCTTCACGGTAATAAATACGCCAATAAGAAAACAGCATAAAGCAAATGAACCAATCCAGAAAAACACACCCAATTTCTTCATATCATAGATTTTCAAAGTTTGCCATATTATGACAATTAGGACATTCAAGTTTTGTTAACCCCTCTGGCCTAACCGCAATCCATTCATATTCACATAAATCACACTTCACCTTAGATGCTTCATGCGGGTCAACATCATCAGCAATCAATAGTAGGCTTTTCAAAACAGCTTTATCTAATCCAAGTGATGCATACTTTTCGTAAGTTGCCTTTTTTGCAGATACTACGATATTAGAAAATTGAATGCCGTCAATTTCAATAACTGTGTCATCTGTTATTTGTTTTCTCCACTTGTGAAATTCATCCATTAACCTGCCATGCATAAATTCAATGGGTGACGGTTCGTAATTATCCCAACTATTATCCATTTTGTGTTATATTTCAAAGGTCATATCCACTCGCTCCCCCAGGTATGTGCATCACAAAATACTCCGGTGTTGCAATTTTGCCGTACTTCCGCGACTTCATCATTAAACTTTGATTGAAGTGATGATCATGAGCATACCCCCGGTGTGCCCATCTTGCACCCAGCTCACGCTTATGGCAGATGTTTGATGTTCCGTTCATACCTAACTTCCGTATGTCACAAGTGCGCTCAACCCATTCACCGCCGGAGAAGATCAAATCATTAAAGAACACCCAGTCATACTCACCCAATCCTTCAGCTATTTTCCTTAAATGACCGTCGCCCCAAAAGTCGTCAATGTCAAGGTAAGCAATAAATTCACCTTTTGCAAGCTCAAGTCCCGTGTTTCGTGGCGCGCCGTCCCACAATGGAGCTTTCTGAATCTTCACGGCCTCAACTCTCGGATCAGTGAATTGCTTCATTATCTCCATTGTCAAATCGCACCCATCAGCAATGACCTTCAGTTCAAAGTCAGTGTAAGTCTGATCCAATACAGACCGAACAGCACGGACAAGTTTTTCATCACGACGGGAGGCCGCACCCGGATATTGGCCTAAGAACGAGGGAATAACACAGGTAAATTTCATTCTTCAGGCTCATTAAATTGAACAACCGGCTCTTTTGGTTTGGCTCCATCCATCTTTGCAATGTACTCTTCCGTCTTAGCTTTCACCCTCTCGGAGATGTATTCTTTTGCCATGTCATAAATCCATTGCTTTTCTTCGATCTCCAGTTCATTGAAGATCGATTCAAGATTTGCCCACAGGACAGCGTTATACTTAGTCGTCAGCCCCTGTGATATCAACAGTCGGACATTTTCTTCGCTGTAGCCCCGGAACGGATTGTAATCATTTTTTATCCTGATGACCTTCAGTTCTTCGGGCCGGTCAGCGTACAGGAGTTCGTTAATGTCATCCTCTATTTTCGCAATGGTCGATGTTGAGGCTCCGGCATCTTTTGCCTGTTTCAATTCAAGCATCAACTCGGTCTGTGATTTAAATTTAAAATCCTCCGGATACTGGTGTTGAAGAATTATCCCGTCCCCCATGTCAACAAACGTTGCGATATCTTCAACCACAAACTCCCATGTAGTCGAAAGCGACTGAGCAAACGGTCGCAGGGTGTCGTTAATATTGTCCTCTGTTATCCGCACTTCTGTTGCTGTTGAACTCAGTTCGTTCCGGGTCATCAGCTCTTTGTTGAACATCATCAGGAACACCGAAGCCCGGAGATTCTGAACATACTGCTCCTGAAATTCAAGTAACTCAATCGGAGGTGATTTATAAACAAGCAGCTTTTCGAGGTCAATCATCTCAACAGGATCGCGCGGCAAGTCCAAAGTGACAACGTCCATTGTCGATGAATGAATCGGTTCTTTCCCCGTTCCGCCGCAGGTTCCACAAGCCTTGCCATCTAACAACGTTCTTGCTCCGTGACATTCAGGACAGGGATTGACATAGCGGAACCTCTGAGGGAAAGCCGTCATAGCCGTCGAAAGATCAAGCTCTGAGTCGATTTTGAGTGTCTTACTCAGGTAAGGAATCACATCATGAAAAGCGGATATAAACGTCCGACCCTGAGTCTCGCCGTCAGGCTTATAGCCAAATCGCCGTGCCGGGACCTTCTTTCCTTTCGGTTTAAAAAATTCGACAAGATAGTATTTACCTGCTATCTCAACCCCACCCGGAAGGTCTGAGGTAATATCTATAGTTGGTTTATCTTCGACCTCAGTAAACTGGATTGTATCCTCACCCAGATAAATAGTGTACTTAAACCCTTCTTTAGGTTTGCCCTCTTTGTCAATCCATGAAATCGGAAGCCGGACAACCAGGTACTGAAGGATATTGTTTTTGAACTCGAACATTATAGCTTGCTCCGATGTAGCGATAAACGGATAAGGCTTTGCTTTCTCAACCTTTGGATCAAACGCGTCAAACTCAGTGATCAGAAAAGCGTTTGGATCAATATAGTTGTAATCCACATAAGCATATTCCAGAAACTTTTCAAGCGATCCGTCACCCCAGTAAGTGCTTATGCGATCCTCGACTAACTTCAGGTTCTCTTCAGGCTTTTCAATATCCCAGTCAATCACCCTGACCTTCGGCTTTTTTCTCACGGCCTTCTGAAACGGTAGTTTCGTAGAGGCAAGCGTCGGAGGGATAATTGAGTTTGTCAGTCGCTTCCGTTGCTCAAACTCATCTTCTGATTCACGGGTAACAATCCTTTCCAACAGGTCACTTATTCCGTCCCCGGTGACCATTTTATAATACTTATCCGCTAACTCACAGACACGTTTATAATCTTTGTGCCTGACACCTCCGGCAATAATTCGCCTGAGTTCCTGAAATCCTTCGAGTTTATTCATTTGTAATAGTTATTATATACCTCAACTATCAGATAATCTAGTGTATCGGAGCAATGCCCGTATTTCTGATATTTATCACCCGTTTCTTTATCAGTTACAATGTGTTTGTCTTTCGCCCCGTTAATGTCCTGTTTGACATACATCATATCCGCGATCATTAACTTACAGCCTTCATCAATGACTATCTTTATCGGTAACTTCTCTTCAAAGATACGATTTATAAAGTCACGACGTTTTGTTACTGACGGATTTTGCCGGGCCATCCGTGCCGAAGTCTTATTTAAAAATCTCCTTAGTTTAAACTCAATGATCTCATAGTGATGTTTAAACTCTTTATTCATCGTTGAACGTGCCTTGCCCGAAGCATCGCCATAATAGTAAATTGTTGACTGATGATGCGCATATCGCATTAAAATCTCATCACAGACCTCTTCTGTTGAGTTCCTGGGGTTCTGAAGGGCGATCTCATCAATGCAATACGAATACCAGACCTCACCTTTTCGTTCAAACTGCCATATAGAACACGAGTTATAAGGCACTGAGTTCTGGTCAAAAGAAATATGCAAAGGCTTTGTTTTGTCGTATTCACATTTACCAACGTGTTTCAGCCGGTCAAATGAAGAATAGAATTCTCCCCCGACAAGCGTAAAAGGATTTGCATATATCAATGCCCGGCCCCGTTCCTCGGTATTGTTTGCAAGTATGTTATTGATATAATTCTCCCCGACGTTGTGAACGTTATGCCAAGTTGAAGAGATACACACAAACTTGTCATCTATCCGCTTGTAAAAGAAATCCGTTTTACTGTAAATCTTCGACGTGATTTCGTCAAGGTATTCTTCGAGTTTGAACCAGGTGCTTATCCAGTCAACCTTTGCCGGTGATGTAGCAATGAACAAAGGATTATATTGCTGCTCCGGTGTTCCCTTATCTGACAATTCACCGTCAACAAGAAACATCCCTTTTTGCCTGATACGTGCAATGATTATCTCTTTAACATCTGATTCGTCCGTATCCTTTGTTTCATCCAATACAGCCCAACCAAATTCTTTTCCTTCGTGTGATGCTGCCCGTTCAAGTGAACCGATAAAAATAACACATCCATTGATAAAAGAGATGATCCCATAATAGTCATCAAAGTTATGACCTTCGACATTAAAGTGTGACGGCGGTTTCTTCCCTACAACATAGTGACCTTCAGGATGCGATTCTTTATCATATTCGACGATTCCGATTGACTTCCAGTATTCACGAATGCGAAATAAAGTTGACTGAACGAGCTGTAAATATGTGTTCGCCCCCACAAAGCCCCGGACCTTTGGAAACTTTCTGATAAGCTGATAGGTCTTTATTCCAAGTAAATGAGTTTTTCCCGATCCAACGCCTGAGAGAAATAAATTAATCGGAGCCGTTGACTGCAATATGCTTTTTTGTGGGGCTGATACAACTTGCTCTATCATTTGATGATTATATCAGGCAATTGAGCAACATTGACCTTTAATTCTGTTTTGACCGGAGCATCAAAACCCAGCATCTTTGAAATGCTGTCGAGAGCTTTCTGTTTGTCGAACAGTTTTATCCTGATGTATTCAACCTGAATCGGTTCTTTCTCTTTTGAATCAGGATTATATTGATATTCGTACCTGATCTTTGTGTCAATTTCCGCGATGGATGACTTCTGATCCTCAGTCAATGTTTCAAACTCTTTGCGATCAATCCATGTATTATGAAGATGTGCTATTGAAGAAAAGGCCATCTTCATGTGTTCATTCAAAACTCTTAATCTGCTAACTCCTGCTGTTTCAGCGAGATTGTCCTGCATTTCTTTAATTCGAGCCTGAATATTAGGTTTCTTTAGGTTTTCTGTTGCGATAACTCCGGCTGTTTTTTGAGAATATCCGGCCCTTATTGCGGCCTGAGTTCCATTCAGGTCAAGGCAATATTCATAACAGAATCTTTCCTGTTTATCATTTAACGGCAGTAGTTCTTCTGTTTCTTCGCTCATTTCTTCCTCTTAAAGTATTAAATCTGCCCCAGTCGTTTCTCTGCGGCTTTTCTACTCATTGGCCCTGACAGCCTTTTGCCTTTCTTTGAATAGACGATACATTTATCTTTTTTACAACGTATCATAACGCAAAGATACAAATTATATCAATTGACTGTCAAAATCATAATTAACCGTTCCAATGTTATAAACCGGAGTACACCGGCTGACAAGTTTAATCAAATCCGCTTCGGCTTCAGGTATCTTGAACTCTCTGCATTTCTTACTAATGTAATCCAATGAGAGTGCACTGCCGTCGCGGTGCATTTCTTCAATGTCAAGTAGAATATTCGCTGCAAAAATTAAATCTTTTATTATCATCTGTAAATTCTTTTCATGCCGTCAATCTCGATCATGCTGATATCAATATAATTACTCCCTAAAATAGTACACGGGCCGCCTTCATTATCTTGGAATTCGGCGAAGTATTTAAAATAAACGTGCCAATCGGTTATGTTTGCAAATTTCGCAGCAGCAGCAGGTCCGACAATAGCCCAGTTTGCCATAGCTTCCGTGTCGTGTATTACCATAAAATCAGTCTTATCACGATATCTATCAATAACCTCTAACCTTGCTTCCCATGTACCGTTATCAACAAATACAACACCCCATGATTCAGGAACTATCCAATTAGGAGAGTTGTACAATAAATGGTTATCACTTTCAAGGTGCATGAATTTCAACAGCCAGTCAGCATTATTCTCAACTGTTACCAATACTCTGCCCTTGCAAAGCTCGTGAAGCTGCGGCGTAGAGAAGTCCCCTGCACCAAACTCAATAACATTTTTATCAGTTAGCTCAACTGCTTTAAACAATACTTTTTGATGCGTTCCGTAATTGTCCATCTCTGATTAAATTACTTATCAAATTATCCTGTAAATTTTCAAGCCCTCCGTTTGTGTCTCTGATAAACCTTCCCCACATTGGATGACCGCCGTACCAATGACACCCGATTGATTTTTCTGTAAATCGTCCTTTTTTAAGTTTAATCAAATCCCCCTGGTTAAGCGCATCGTGAGCATACACTACATCCATTGAAAGGTTAACGCCGCCAGGGATCTTATTTCTGAAATACTTATTAAACAAATCCGGACCTAAGCATTGATACGATCCGGGGCTGAAACATTCCGGGATTCTGTTTGCAAGCGTTTTAAACATCCTGCTATCCGGCTGTGCCATTACGAATCCAGTCGAATGACCATAATGTGCTATACATCCAAATGCTTCCTTATCTTCATACTGAGGTTTATTGACATATAATTCATTCATTGGTTTGAAGTAAATTATATCCATGTCAGACCATAACCCGCCGTAATGATTCAATAGGGTGATTCTCATATAATCAGCCTTGTGAACTTCTGCGCTGTTTCGAGTGAAACCATACTCACTAAAGTCAATTACCGTATGGATAACCGGTAATTTCAAAAGGTAAGGCATATAGTCGCGGCAAACAACCTTGTAACTATTTTCACCGGAACACCATGATACATTATTTGATTCTACCATCGGGGTCCATAGATACACATCCCAATCAGGATTCAAGTCAATAAACGTTTTAACCGTAAGATACCTCATGTACGGGAGCGTACCGCCACCCCAGTATATGTGAAGTATTTTCGGGACGTTTAGATTCCACATAAGTCAGGTGTTATTAAGTGTTTGGCACGATATTCTTTCAAAGGTATAAGATCATATAATACCCTTTCGTTTGCTTTCCACAAGTCATAATATTGGCTCATTTTTTGAGTATTAGGATGCCACTGGTGAACGACAAAAGGAAATTCAGTTATATTAATCTTCAATCCTAAATTACGCACTTGTCTTACAAGGTAATCATCGTCAAAACTTAACCCAAAAGCAAGCCTTTCATCAAATCCATTTAACCGGATAAGATTTTCAGTCCTCAAAGCACAGCAATAATGAAATGCTACCGGGTCATAAATCGGATGATTTGCCCACCCATTACGATTGCCCCAATCGCCGTTCTCATCCATTGTTGTTACGTGATTATCATTTATGATTATTTCGTTTATATCGTAATCACTCTCTGAAGTTTCGCGATCAACCATGTAACACCCAAAAGAAAGATATTCATCTTCTCTTACATCTTTGGCTTTTAACAGAACGTCGCCGACATGATAACACTCAGGATTATGGATTATAACTACATCGGGATTGAATTTTAATGCTTCGTTAAAACCCTGGTTAAACACCGGTACGGAATTAATATACTTCTCTTTGTTTTTGATTACCTTAACTTCAAACGGAAGCTCCGGTAAAACAATATCTTCCGGCGAACAATCATCAACAATAACAACATTAAAATCCCTGTATTTACTTTCACTCATTGAGATTAGTGTCCTCGTGAGTTGTGCCTGCCGGTTATAGTATGCCATTACCACGCTTATCATAAATCCTGGGTGATGAGATGCTTGGCGCGATACTCTGTATTATTTTTAAGCGAAGTCCATATCTGTTCATTATATGCAGTCAGGGCAGGATTGCGCGGCTCAATTGAATGCCATTGATGGTAAACAAACGGCTCGTGAATAAACTTAACATCAAGTTTCAGATTCTTAATCTGATGAACAAAGTAATCGTCCTCATAACAAATACCCTTCGCGAATCTTTCGTCAAATCCGTTTAATCTTTTAAGGTCACGGGCGTTTATTGCTGAACAAAAATGAAACATTGTCGGACGTACCATTTCGTGGTTATACCAGCCTTCATCACCGGATTCCAATGGAAGTAAATCACGCCTCTCTACGCCTATCTTCTGATCTTTGGCAAGTGAATAACAATGATAAGTAAGATACTCATTAGGCTTTATCTGTGAAGCATGAGTAACAATATCGCCTTCATGATAGCACTCTGCATTTTGAATGATTATCACATCCGCGCCTTTGTCAATCGCATACTTAAATCCGATGTTATAAAGCGGACCCGGATTAGATGAAATCTTTTCTACAAGCCTGTAAATGTCAACTTGAAATTTATAATCGCCTATTCCTGAGATTTCCTGTGGTGAAGCATCATCAATTATAATTACTTTGAAATCCTTGTACCTGGATTTGTTAATTGATTCCAGTGTCAACCGCAATTGTTCAATGCGGTTATAATAAGTCATGACAACAACAACATTTAGCTTGCCCATGACGGAGTAGATAAAAGATGGACGTGACAATTAAAGTCATACATAGCTTCAGGTTTTTGTCCTATGGATTCCCACAGAAAAAGCGGCGAATGAGTTAAATCAAAATGACAAACATCGATATTGATAGTATAGAAAAACATCAGCCACTGATCATGTGTTGCCATTAGTTCATTGAAATACTGTTCCAGAAAACTCTTTTTTTCATCCTTCGCCTCAAATCTCTGTATCCTCTTTCGGCATTTATTTCATCGAGCAGATTAGTAAGAGACTCACGTCTTGTTCCGCCTTCAGCATAGTAAGAGCCATAGACTGCGATATAACCGGAGTCATTCATGCTTATGTGGCATTTGTTCACTATGTCTTTTACCTGTATCACAACTCATAATCATGCGGCGAATATAATAAAAAAACAAGTCCCCGCATTTGCGGGGACTTGAAAACAAACGAGAGAAAACATGAAAAGATCAAAAGTCCGGCGGGATTATCAAAGTATCCCCCGGAGTGACGAATGTATGAATACGGCTACCGGGCAAGCCAAAGGCAAGCCCTGGAGAGGACCATGTTAACATGACTTTGTTGAAATACTCGTTTGTCGGTTGAAGTGAATCGGGTATCCCCGCTGCAGCCCAGTCAAAGTTAGCATCAAACCACATCTCTTCATAGGCCAACATTCGGTCGGCAACGTTGTACAAAGTACTGATTTTTTCGAACGCATCAGTTATAAGTGTCGTGTCCCACCGTACAAGCGCAGGGCCGATTGTGTCAATCAGTTCGACCGAGAATAACACGTCGGTGTGGTTCTGAAAGTTGTCGATAGCCCTTATGAGTACAGTGTTGTACCTCTGAGTTAACCATGAACCAGGCGTGGGTGTTTGCTCAACCGTATCAATCTGACAATTATCTGTGAAGGTCATCCGCAGCCGGTAGTCAGGCAGTGCGGCTCCGCAGGATTGATCAACGTACAGCGATTGTGACGGTATCTGTGACATTACACAAGTACATGACGTCATTATTGCTGCAAATAGAATAAGAATCATTTTTTTCATAATCCAAAGTTATTAATTTATTTTGAAATCACTCATATTTTTACCGGATTCACAGTACTTTCTAAACTTAGCCCAAACCTTGCCTGGAATCCTCATGAATCTCTTTTCGTCCTTCAAATGACAGAAATACGCCGTTCGGATATCAAAGATTTTCGCTGCATCACGGTACGAGATCATCTCACGGTCTAAGCCTTGAAGTACCTTCCGGGCAATGTCTCGCTTTGTCAGGCAAACAGCCATAACCCCAAAAGTATGCAACCGATAATCACAGCAGCGGCGCAAAGGCTGCCGATTAAGTTATCACGTTTACTTGCTTTCATTTGTCACCTCCCTTCCTTGTTCGGTTCACTCATGCGGGAACGAAGTTCACGACTTAAATTCTCACTCAGTATTCTTATCACCTCTGAAAATGCATGTCCGCTTGTAAATGGATTCACGTACTTCTTGCTGTTTCGTGCCGAAGCTATCAGCCAGGGAATATGCCCTGCTACCATCTGAAGCATCTCTTCCTCGCTCGGCATCCTCTCTTTTATCCGCTTTTCCACCTCTTGATTGACAACCCAATCAAAGTGCGGAGTAGTCATACTTAACACCGCCCTCTCGGCTCCCTCTATTTCAGAGTAATGACCCCCACAAATACCGGATGTTCTTACCCAATATTGGGACGTACAAGCACCTGGTATGCTCACGTCAGTTGTGTAGGCAGTATTACAACATTTATTGCAAACGAATATTCGTATCTTCTCTTTCATCTCTCAATTCCATTTAAATGTATCTCCAAATGCTTTCATAAGCCACCACAACAGGGCAACCAGCCCCACCACCACAACACTCAAAATAATTATCGCTGCTTTCATCTCTCGGTGTTTTTATTTTCTATCCCTGGTTTTATATGTTTACCTTTAGTGTACATATAACATAGTTATACGCAAGCACTACATTTCATTTCCAAAGAGAGTTTGCGTTTCAAAATTTTTATTAAAATCTGCCACCCTCTTTAAAATAATATCGTAATACTTTTGTTCTTTTTCCATTACTATAAATTGGCGGTTTGTATTTAAACAAGCTATTGCAGTTGTTCCACTTCCTGCACAGTTATCTAATACCAAATCTCCTTCGTTGGTGTATGTTTTGATAAGATACTCAAATAGGGCTACTGGTTTTTGGGTTGGGTGAACTTTGTTTGTTTGGTCGGCATTACTTATGTCTAGTATACTTTTAGGATAATATAGTCCATCTTTATTTTCGTATTTTCTTGTTACAGTATTATTACCAAACGCTTCGCCATTAGATATTTTACTTTCTTTATCTACTCTCGGCTTACCCTGAACCATTTGTGGATTATAAATTGTTTTGTTTTTTCCAAACACTACTATATCTTCGTGTATTCTTAATGGTTGTATTTTAGCGTGTAAAGCTGATGATGACTTTCTTTTATTCCAGATTAAACAATACTTAAACATCTTAATATTACTCATAACTAAAGCACTGGTAAAAGGTTGTGAAGCAGTCAATACTATTGCACCATTATCTTTAATAATCCTTTTATATTGCTCCCATAGTGGTTCAAAAGGAATAATAGTGTCCCACTTACAAGCGGTTGTTCCGTATGGCAAATCACAAAGTATCATATCAATACTTCCGTTTGGTATATCTTTCATAAGTTCCAAACAATCACCTAATAATATTTCCTTTTTGCCCTCGCTCATTTTAATAAAAAATTTGTTTTGTGTTTCAATTTAAGTTTATCGTTTAATCAACCGTGCCAGCGTATAACACGGGTTTGGCTCAATAGCCCCACCACCACAACACTCAAAATAATTATCGCTGCTTTCATCTCTCGGTGTTTTTATTTTCTATCCCTGGTTTTATATGTTAACCTTTAGTGTACATATAACATAGTTACCAGCAATGTTAAGACCGTGCATCGTTCAACCTTTGTAGTGTTATTTCAATCGCTCGTGGGTTAATATCACATCCGATAAAATTTCGGTTTAATTCTTTACAAACTACTGCGGTTGTGCCACTACCTAAATAAAAATCTGCAACCAAATCGCCTTCGTTACTACTTGCTTTTATTATTCGTTCAATCAATGCTTTTGGTTTTTGGGTATCATAACCTAATCTTTCTTTTGCTGTTGGCTGTATATGTTGTATTTCCCAAACATCGTGTAATGGCACACCCTTGTTTTCAGTTTCACGCTTTTTATAACTACCATCTTCATTTTTTAATCTTACCAATTTGCCATCAATCACACCCCTAACTGTATCTTCAATTTCATTTGGCTTTGCGTAATCCTGATATTGAATGTTAAATTTTGATTTATCTTTTGAATAAAACAATATTACATCGTGCATTTTTTGAAAACCAAATGAAATATTTGACCATCTTTTATACCACCAACTTATTTCGTTTCTAAATTTATCATACCCAAAAATATCGTCCATAATACACCGCATCCAATGGTTTATTTTAGTATCCATTTGCAAATAAATACTCCCTGTTGGTTTCAATATTCGGTGCATTTCTTTTATTCGTAGTATGTAGTGGCTTTCAATTTCACTCCGTATCGGTTTTAAATCTTGGTAGTCTGCAAACTTTCTACCAGTTCCATAAAGTATATCACAATAAATTAAGTCTATTGTATTACTTTCAATAGTGTTCATTAGCTCCAAATTATCAGAACAAAAAACACTGCTGGTAACACCGTGTATAGGTAATGTGGGTTTTTGTTGTAATTCAATCATTTGTTCTTGTATTTAAGTTTTTACTATTTTGACAGGGTAGTGCTTCGTATTCCCACACTACCCATACACGTAACCGTTAGCATTCATGCGAAGAAACTCGCTGCACTAACTGGTCGTATGCTATTAATAAATCCTCTGCTGTTGCACCCTCGCCGCAAAAAGGACAAGGCTTTGCCTGTTCAAATTGTTCTGTTGTCATATCGTTCCACAATTTTTACGTTCTATATCATTGCTATCAAGTTCAGTCCAGTATATTTCGTAAGCAACTGTCATATCCTCCAATATTTCAAAGGAGTGATATTCATTTGGTTGAATAACTATGCTTTGCCCTGTTTTTAATACGGTTTTATCAGTAAGAGGGTATTCGTTCTTCTGTATTAAAATTTTAATTTTTCCTCGTTCTATAAAGAACATGGATAGCTTTGCCTTGTGGCGATGTAAGGAACTTTTGCCCCCTTCCCAACCAAATATACGATGTACCTCTACGTTATTCTTGGAGAATATCTTACTTGTGTACCCCCAAATCTTTCCGTTCTTATCCATTTGTTATCCTTTTTGTATTGTCATAAGTAATTCTCTTCTTCCTTCAAATCGAGCCTCATATGTCTGATCTAAATAAGCAGCAAACGCACCTGATCCTACAAGTTCCGCAAGAAAGACTTCTCCACAAAATTTTATGTTATCCTTTGCCATTAGGCATTTCAATACATTACCTTTATTAAATACTTGTACTGGATCTACCTTCCATACAATATTATGAGCGGATACGGACCAAGAAGGGGGAGCTTTTCTATAATGCTCTTCATCCGGATAATATCGGCATTGCATATCTACTCTGAAGTCTGTACTTGCAGCGATAAGCTGCTGTTCTTTTTCATCATAGATATATAATACATCTATTGATTCAGGATCGACATTAATAGTATGCTCAATTGGACCTGTATAAGTCTTACCAATAGCACCTACTGGTGGGATAGGTTCCTCTGGCAGAGCATCAATTTGTTTTAATACTACTGCCGGAACGGCTGCCACTGCGGCTGCTCCAAATATTCCTTTAAGAAAATCTCTTCTTCTCATGTTGCTATCACTTTACTTTTACCTTTACGAATGCTTACTTCAAATACTCGGTCAGCGTATGATGCCAATGTACTTTCGTGGGTAACGATAATGAACTGCACACCTAACCGCTGTGAGATTTCTTTTATCATACGTGATGCCTTTTCTTGATTATCTACACTCAAAAATCGTAAAGGCTCATCCAAGATTATAGTTGCACGTGTTCTTGGATGGGCCATTGACCAAGAGGCTATCCTTAAGGCGAATGCAGCCACGTCTACTGCTCCGCCGCCACTTGCTGTGAGCGGATCCATCTCACTATCCTCTCTTACGAATTTCAAATCACATTCCGTTTTATTCCTACGCTGTACAAACTCTACCTTCAGTTGGTAGGGTTCATTAAAGACACTCTCAAGGGCAAGAGATGTGATGTCCGAGATGTGGAATTGTAATTGCTGTTGCGTTTTCAAACCTACCTCCCGTACAACTTCTCGGGCAAGTTCATGACGGTGTAGAGTGCGGTTGGTTTGTTTCAATTCCAACTCCTTCTCTTCAATGCCTTTTTCAATTTGAAGGCGTTTCCCTTTCTGTTTATCTAACCGGCTCCGCAAAGACTTGGTGTCCATCATTCCTCGGGGTATTTTTCATCAAGTTCCTCAATACTTGATGCAATATTTGTCTCAAGTGTGTCAATGTCTTCCTCCATTTTAGTAAGCTTTTTCTTTGCAGCTTCAATAGAAGTGGCACCCCATTGTTCTTTCAACTGCCGCATCAGGGCTGTCTTTTGTCCTTTAAGCTCTGCTAACTCATTCTTGGCTTCAATGATCTTTTCTTTCAGATCAAGTAATTCTTTTTCCGTCATTTTATAGGGTTCTTTTTTAAGATGACTATTGCTGTTTCATACTGTTTAATTAAGGCGTCAAGGTTTTTCTTATGTCCGACGTGTTGTACAACTGAAATGGTTCCCATTTGACAACATTTTGTGGAAGATTGTAATGCCCCTTTACACACGTCTAATTGTTTCTGAAGGCGTTCAATTGGTGTCATCCTACAGGCCTCCCCCCTACGAATTTTGAAAACTCCCGAGCTTCCTCTTTCGTAATGAAGCCAGCCTTGTAAAGTTGGGATGCATGAAACGGACGGTCATCCGGGCTACAATAACGCAGTAGAATAATTGGATCCATTTGTTCAATTACGAAACCTAGATTTTTGTGCACGGCATGCACGGCTCTTTTTAATGCTTTCAACTGACTCATAATTCTTTGTCTTTGGTTAGTAATGCTTTGAAATATGCTATTGTTAATTTCAATCCCGTCTCAAGTGTAACCTGTGGTTCCCAATCCAACACGGCCTTTGCCAATTCTATGTTTGGGCATCTTTGTTTTGGATCATCAGTAGGTAAATCTTTGTAAACAATGACAGCCTTTACCCCTGTCAATCGGGTAACGCTTTCTGCAAGTTCTTTCATTGTAAACTCACCGGGGTTCCCGAGGTTGAGTGGGCCAGTAAAGAAATCAGGTTGTTGCATAAAACGAATAAAAGCCTCAATCAAGTCATCAACAAATTGGAAGCTTCGTGTTTGACTACCATCCCCGTAGATTGTGAGTGGAAGCCCTTTCAAGGCTTGTACAATGAAATTACTTATAACCCTACCATCATCTTTTCTCATCCTAGGGCCGTAGGTATTGAAAATTCTTGCTACCTTTACCGGGGTTCCGTATTGCCGATGATAGTCCATACAAAGTGTTTCAGCACACCGCTTTCCCTCATCATAACAAGAACGAATTCCTACCGGGTTTACATTGCCCCAATACCACTCTGGCTGAGGATGCTCTGTTGGACTTCCATACACTTCGCTCGTAGAGGCTTGCAGGATTGGGATGTTAAGCCTACGGGCAAGGTCGAGCGCATTTATCGTCCCCATTACATTGGTACGGATCGTTTGTACAGGATCTTTTTGATAATGTACGGGAGATGCCGGACAGGCCAAATTGTAAATCTGATCCACTTCTACGGAGTATGGTTGTGTAACGTCCCAACGTATGAACTCAAAGTTGGTATCATTTAGTAAATGGTTGATGTTCCGCTTATCTCCCGAGAATAGGTTGTCCATACAAATGACTTGGTTTCCCAAGCTTAAGAGTGTCGAGCATAGGTGGCTACCTATGAAACCAGCCCCGCCCGTTACAAGTATTCTTTTCATGATTCTATAGCTTTATAAATGATGTCCATTACTTTTGGATTAATGCGATTTGCTTTACTAAAGGCCTCAAGATTCTCCTCAAAGGATAATGAGGTTTCCCAGCCTTCTCCTAATCTACTGATAAAAGCATCTATCCGGGCGTTTCTCTCCTCAGTAACCTCTATATGTGCTCGGCTTATAGAACCCTCGGAAAAGGGAAGGAAATGAGGTTCTACGGTATTCGTTTCCCCGTACCAAAGATAGACTCTTGGGCGGAAATCTATTTGGTCGGCATGTTGGCGTGTAATGCCTCCGGGATTAACAAGTATTCTTCCTTCATGGTGTTCTACAAAGGGTAAATGATTGTGCCCTGTTACAATCAAATCATACTGAGGATACTTACGCAACAGAGCTCCAGCCATTGGGTCAGTTATTCCTGGCCAGGGTTTCTTACCTTGGTAGGTCATTACATGCCATACAAGTATTATCCTTTCATGTGCTGCAAGTAATCCATCCGCCTCTTCCGCAGGGCCATCCTCTTCGGGCTTCTGTCCCCAATGAACACCACCCATGACATTTAACTTACCAGCCTCTTTCAATACATTGATACCACACTTATTTGCCAACTCAAGATTGTGTTGAGGTAAGTCATGGTTCCCGTAAATGGTAAAGAATTTATTTGGCAAGTGTTTCAATGCCATTGACAGTAACCAAGGAGAAGGTTTCCAATGATTAAATAAATCGCCGGTGTGTACAATAGGACAATCATACTGCCGTTGCAGCTTCATTACATCTTCGACAGCATTCCATTGCTCTTCTTGGAAGTCACCGACGAAAGCCGTGGGGGTATCTTCCCGTAGATGCCAGTCTGCCGTCAAGATTAAGTCTGGGGCTCTCCTATTTTTTGTTCTTTGCATTTTCTTTTGCCATATATTTTTGACATTCTTTCCAGGTTCCACGGAACCAAACAATTAATTCATCACGGTCTGTTACTTCGTATGTGTGGCCGTAGGCGTGTCTTATTTTCATTTCTTTAATATAGTATCACATAATGGACAAATGTCTGGCATCTCTTTATGGAACTTTGTTTCTAATTTCGTAACATTGTTTCCAGTGGTTACAATATCATCATCAACAAGATTTACTTGATTTAGCAGGTATTGTAATTGAGATTTCGTTTTCTTTAACTCACGCAATTGTTTGTACTTATCAAGTAAGGACAGTACTAAAGGTTCAAGTGGCATCAATTCCTTTGCTGCCTCCTCTTTTTCGTTGAGCTCTTCCAAGTCATCAATTACCGTTTGTAATTCATCTACTTGAGTTTGTAGTTGATCTCGTTTTGTTATGTCATCCAAAACAGAGGTAACCAATTTTTCAAGACCAAGCAACGGAGTTAACGTTTCAATCTCTTTCTCAAGATTTGTGATTCGTACTATGTCTTTTTCCAATGTGCTGTATCGGCTACGCATTGTGACAGCCTTACCCTCCATTTGTTCAAGGGCCTCAATTTCAATCTCAAACTTTTCAAGGTTTTCAAATTGAGGTAACTTCGCTTTCTCAGTTGCTATGTCCGTTTCTAAATGGCTTACATCACTTTTCAATCCACGTATCCATCCGTTAATGGCAGAAGTTGCCGAGTCAATACGGTCAAGCCGGGCAACCTTATTGAAGTGTGTCGCTACGGCTCCCGGGGTGTCTGATAACAGGAAAGTGGAGTCATGTTGGTTTTGTAAATTGATTTCACTGATGTTAAGAACCCTTTGGATTTCTGTCGGTACTGAAGTACCAATAGCTTTAAATTCAATGTCTTCCTGTCCCTTGAGACGTAACGTGTATTTATCAATCTTATCCTTGCTCCGAGTAATGACACCTTCTTCTGTCTCCAACTGTACATTTGTAGCACCGCCCCATCGTGATCGTAAAGCGTCCCCAGAAGGTCTATTCCAAATAAGCCAACGCAAAGCTCTGATAATAGCCGTCTTTCCTCCATCTGTCGTCCCAACGATGACATTAACTCCTTCATGAAAGTCGAGTTCAGTTTTTGCATGACTTTGGAAATTTTGTATGGATACACTTTTGATCATTTCGATTCTTTTACATCAGGTGATACAGGTTGAGAAAACATAACCACTTCCTGTCCTTTTGGGAACTGATCCCACTTAGGGACAAGTGCTTTGTGGTCGAACTCAACGGTTCTGGTGTGTACTTTTACTTTGACCGGAAACTTCTTAAGTAGCCAATCAGGAAAGTACTGATGTTTCAAATGTTCCCACCAGTTCTTTGGAAATTCATATAAGACCTCATATTTCCGTATGTTGGATTGGCCCAGGATCTTCATCGTTACCTCAAAGACAGCCTCATCTACTATTGAACCAGCCAACACATTTACATTAATGGAACGGAATGTGTACTTCCCCACTCTTTTGTGGAGACGTATTCTCATCTCATCCAAAACGATTTTGGATACGACATGTTCTTTATATTCTTTTTCAGCGTTCATGTTTCATCATTTTTAACATTGGGGATTGTTGATTGGCTACATAATGTACGGCAAGGGCATCTGCGACAGCCTCATCAATATACTTCTTACCAGTGGCGGGATACTTATACAACTTACTGATAGCAACAACTGTTTCATCTTTCGTTGCAGATTTCTTTCCAAGTAAAGCCTTCTTAGCATCTTGCTCAGAATAAAATTCAATTGGGTGTCCTAAGCATTCAGCTATCGTTGTAATGATACCCATGACAATTCCTATCATTACTGCCGCATTGGCGTTTTGACTACCATGGGGTGCCTCTGTCAAGATAACATGTACGTTGTACGTCTTAACCAAAGACAGTATCTTCCTGGCAATCTCCGCAGTTCTACGGGCACGATCATCTGATACCCGTGTGCGGAGTTTCTTATGCTCAGGTTCAGTCTTAATACAACCTGTGGCAATTACTTTACCATGGGTACTTAACACGGCCCAGCCCCAGGCCGTAAAGCTTGGATCATTGGTTAGAATGGTGGGTTCTTGAAAAGTACATTCGCCTGTTTCAAAATTAAGACCGGTTAATCTTCGGCCTGTATGTCGGGTCCTTTCCATTATCTTCGGGGTCTACGATTTGATTTAAACTGAAATTCGATCTTGTTCCAAAGTAATATGACTTCCTGTCGTAGACGTTCCGCCAAGTTTTCTTCTTCAATGATAGCGATAGACTTATCCATTGACATATCCAACGAACGGTCACCAAGAATGTATGTCTTACTTTTGCCATACGTTTTCAAGAACTGTAGGTTCTGTCGTATGTCATCAATTCCATAATCGAATATGATTGTCAACGGCGCTTTTCTGTATGGACGGTCAATAGAACTTTTGAACACTTCTATTTCTACTTCTACTCCGATTACACGTGAAATTTCTTTTCCGCGGAAAGTGACTTCCTTAACAATCTTTTTCAAGACATTTGTTTTCAAGCGAAGGCTGGAGTAGAAGCCGACAGACTCCCCACCGGGTGTCGTGTACTTAGGTGACCATTGTCCCCCGTCCACGTTGATGCGGACTTGGTTACTACATACCATGAGGAAGTTGTTTTGAGCCAGGATACGGCAGGTTTTACGCAGTTCCTCACTGAATTCTTTGGCACGTCTCATCCCCATCTTATCCCCGTCATCTTTGCCCATCTCCATATCAGTAGACAAAGCAGCCAATGAGTCAGCCATGATACCATGTATCTTTCCCTTTTGCGGAGGCTTCCATTCTCGAACCGTTTTGAAAACTTCTGGTACGGTGTCAGGTCGGTAATAATCCCCGTCCTCAAGTTTCATACCAAACATTTTGGAGAATGTAGGATTGATACGGGCCTCAGGATCATGGAACTTTACAAGACCCCCCTTCTCTTGTATGCACCCAGCAATTGAACTAAGCAGTACTGTTTTTCCTGAACCACTCGGCCCAAATATCTCTACCAGAATTCCCGCTGGTAAACCACCTCCACGAACTCTCCCTCCAGATATTGCTAAGTCAAGAAGGGTCGAACCTGTACTAACGGTGTTGTAGAAATTTCCGTCATACTCAGTAAATACCTCTTCTTTATCCGACGCTATCTTGTTTTTCATTTGGCGGCTGATTGGGCCGGTTGGTCTTTTCGTTCGTTCCATCATTTAATGAGTTTAATGATTATTTCAGTCACTTGCCGTTCTTCCAAACCTTTTTTCAAAAGCTCAGATTTTAATCTTGTTTTGAATTCATCAAAATTAGATCTTGGCTTCTTCAGTTTTAACTCTTTCCACTCCTTATTTATTCGTTCGAAGAGTTCTTTTGTCAGTTCCTTCTCTGACATACTGGAATCAGTTTGTTCCATCCATTGCTCAATTAGCATTAAGAACAATTCTGCTTTGGTTATTCCTTTCGCCAGTGTGTAGAGAGTTAAATAATTATGAACCCGGGGGGTTACTTGAACCCCCACGAGTTTATAATCATCACGCTTGCTTTTTACACCTAAGATTGGCATAGTCTGTTATTCGTTTGCGTCAGCACAGGCATCATACATTTTACAGGTTTCACATTTGTCGTACTTCTCAAAGTCAACGCCAAACCTGTACCCATGTGGACAGGTGTCTTTGCCTTTCGCAGTTGTTTTCTTACTCGGCTTTTCTTCTTCCTCCTCTTCAGGCTCTGTTTTTCTTGCTAGTTTACCTATAGGTTTACGAGTGAAAGTTTTCTTGGCAGCTGGTTTTTCTTCCTCCTCTTCCTCTTCCTCTTCTTCAGTTGGTTTGGTTTTACGTTTACTTGAATTCAACGTACCCCCGTCCTCTTCATGTTCCATCTCCCAGAACTT
>Ga0208939_1001172_pt1 | contig 20147 bp, 17 predicted proteins | sample AD_STIC12_MetaG_FD_184437 | JGI IMG/M metagenome (GOLD analysis project Ga0208939, IMG submission 184437) | Active sludge microbial communities of municipal wastewater-treating anaerobic digesters from USA - AD_STIC12_MetaG (SPAdes) (version 2) | ecosystem: Engineered > Bioreactor > Anaerobic >...
GGGGCATGCTCCGCGACGACGTGGGGGAGCACGGCATCCGCCATGCTGCACGCGACGGCGAGGGTGCCGGGGAAGGTGCGCGCGGCCCACTCCGCGACCTCCGCGGCATCCGCCTCGGTCCCACCCGGACGGTGGGCGGCGGTGAGGAGCCGCTCACCCTCGGTGGCGAGCGCGCGCAACTCGTCGGTGGTGCGCCGGCGGGTCGGGGCGGTGGATGCCGGGGTGGTGGTCGTGGTCTGGTCTGCGCTCATCGCAGCTCCTCCTCGTCGACGCGGTGGGCCCAGGTCGCGAACGTCTCACCGGGTGCGCGCTGGTCCAGCCAGCGGCGGACGAGGCGTTCGACCAGGTCGGGTAGGTCTGCAGCAGTGACCTTCAGGCCACGCACGGTGCGCCCGAGGCCGGCCTCGTCGCGGTCGGCCGAGGCCAGCCCGCCGCCGAGGTGCACCTGGAAGCCGGGCTGCTGGACGTCGTCGACGGTCACGATCATGCCCTTGAGGCCGATGTCGGCGACCTGGATGCGGGCGCACGAGTTGGGGCAGCCGTTGACGTTCAGGGTGACCGGGGCATCGATCTGCGCGGTGACGTCGGCCAGGCGCTGCTCGAGCTCGGCGATGGCCGTGGCGGCAGCCGCCTTGGTCTCGACGATCGCGAGCTTGCAGAACTCGATGCCGGTGCACGCCATCGTGTGGCGCCGGAACGGGCTCGGTGCGACCGACAGGCCCAGGTTCTCGAGGCCGGTGACGAGGTCGTCGAGACGGGCGGGCGGGACGTCGAGGACGACGAGCTTCTGGTGCGGGGTCAGGCGCACCCGGTCGGTGCCGGCGGCCTCCATGACATCAGCGAGGCCGGTGAGCACGTCGCCACTGACGCGCCCGACGACCGGGGCGGCGCCGACGTAGTGGTTGCCGTCCTTCTGGAGGTGGATGCCGACGTGGTCGCCGGGGGTGGATGCCGGGGCGGGGGGAGGGCCGTCGGGCAGGGCGCGTGCGAGGTACTCGGTCTCGAGCACCTCGCGGAACTTCGCGGGGCCCCACTCGGCGAGCAGGAACTTCAGGCGGGCCTTGGTGCGCATCCGGCGGTAGCCGTAGTCGCGGAAGATGCGGATGACGCCCAGCCAGACCTCTGCGGCCTCGTCCGGGGCGACGAAGACGCCGATCCGCTCGGCCAGGCGCGGCGCCGTGGACAGGCCGCCACCGACCCACAGGTCGTAGCCGGCGCCCAGCTCGGGGTGGACGACGCCGACGAGGGAGATGTCGTTGATCTCGTGGACGACGTCCAGGCTCGGGTGGCCGGTGATGGCGGACTTGAACTTGCGGGGCAGGTTGGCGAGCTCGGGGTCACCGACGAAGCGGCGGGTGATCTCGTCGATGACCGGGGTCGGGTCGAGGATCTCGTCGGCGGCGATCCCGGCGAGCGGGCTGCCGAGGATGACGCGGGGGGTGTCACCGCAGGCCTCGGTCGTCTGGAGCCCGACGGCCTCGAGGCGCCGCCAGATCTCGGGGACGTCCTCGACGCGGATCCAGTGGTACTGGATGTTCTGCCGGTCGCTGATGTCGGCGGTGCCGCGGGCGAAGTCGTGGCTGATGTCGGCGAGCACGCGCAGCTGGTGCAGGGTCAGGGCGCCGCCGTCGAGGCGCACCCGCAGCATGAAGTACTCGTCGGAGAGCTCGGTGTCGTCGAGCTGGGCCGTGCGGCCGCCGTCGATGCCGGGCTTGCGCTGGGTGTACAGCCCCCACCAGCGGAACCGGCCACTGAGGTCCTGCGGGGGGATCGAGGCGAAGCCGTCGCGCGAGTAGATCTGCTCGATGCGCTCGCGGACGTTGAGGCCGCCGTCCTCCTGCTTCCACACCTCGTTGGGGTTCAGCGGCTCCCGGCCGTCGACCGCCCACTGGCCGTTCGAGCGCCCGGCCCGAGGGGGGCGAAGAGCCCGCCCGGTCGTGCCTTCGGTCGTCTGTGCGGTCATGTCTCCACCGGTGGGTCGTCGTGGTCAGCAGGGCCGAACGGGGTCGGTCACGCTGCCAAAGGATTAGCAACAGTCATCAAATGTATAACGCTCGATTACCTGAAGAGTCTTCGTCCACCATGTGATCCCGGCGTATGCTCGAACACGTGTTCGAGAATCCGCCGCTGCGCGCTGGGAGCCCGGCCTCCCCGGCGCGCCAGCGAGCGGCATCCGGCTCGGGCCTGGCTGGCCCACCGGGATGGCCGAACGGTGTCCCACCACCGGGTGAGCGCGGCTGGGACCACCGGGCCACGGCCTGGTTGCTCGACCACTGCCCACCGGACTATCGGCTCTATCCGGCGTGGCGGCGGCATCCGGTGGCGTTGGCGTGGTTCACGGTGCGCCACCTCGACGCCCAGCTCGACGCGATGCGCTCGGCCTACCGCGAGGTGCGGGTCGAGCTCGTCGACGACATCGGCCCCGAGGGGGTGGCCCAGGTGCTGAGCGACCTCGAGTGCGAAGGGGTGCGGTTGTTGTCGGCCAGGCGGGCTGCGGGGCTGCTCCTGGACGCCCTGCGCGGCCTGGAGTTCGTCCCGCGGCTGTGATCGGTGCCTTGTCAAGGGTCGACCGGGTCGAGCGCCTAGACTTCTGGGGTTCGTGTCGTGGATGTTGCATCAGATCAGGAGGTGGGCACCGGTGAGTCTGCTCGACCGCATCGAGGGCCCCAACGACCTCAGGAAGCTGAGTGCCGACCAGCTGCCCGAGCTGGCCGAGGAGATCCGCCGTTTCCTCGTCCACGAGGTCTCGCGCACCGGCGGCCACCTCGGCCCGAACCTGGGCGTCGTCGAGCTGACCATCGCGATCCACCGGGTCTTCGACTCGCCGAACGACACCGTGGTGTTCGACACCGGCCACCAGTCCTACGTGCACAAGGTGCTCACCGGGCGCCACGACTTCTCGGGGCTGCGCACCCAGGGTGGCCTGTCCGGTTACCCGAGCCGCGCCGAGTCCGTGCACGACGTCGTCGAGAACTCCCACGCCTCGGCCTCGCTGTCGTGGGCCCACGGCATCGCCGCCGGCCGTGTGGTGCGCGGCGAGACCAACCGCCACACCGTCGCGGTCATCGGTGACGGCGCCCTGACCGGCGGCATGGCCTGGGAGGCGCTGAACAACATCGCGGCCGAGCCGGACCTCCCCCTGGTCATCGTCGTCAACGACAACGAACGCTCCTACGCGCCGACCAGGGGCGGCCTCGCCGATCACCTGGCGACCCTGCGCACGACCCGCGGCTACGAGCGCTTCCTCGACTGGGGCAAGCACACCCTGGCGCGCACCCCCGTCGTCGGCGGCGCGATGTACGAGACGCTGCACGGGATGAAGAAGGGCATCAAGGACATCGTCGCGCCCCAGGGGCTCTTCGAGGACCTCGGCCTGAAGTACGTCGGCCCGGTCGACGGGCACGACGAGCAGGCCCTCGAGGCCGCGCTGCGCAAGGCCCGGGCCTTCGGTGGCCCGGTGCTCGTGCACGTCATCACCCAGAAGGGGCGCGGCTACGACCCCGCCATCACCGACGAGGCCGACCAGTTCCACGCCGTCGGGGTCATCAACCCCGAGACCGGCCTCCCGCTGGAGATCGCCGGCCGCAGCTGGACCGACGAGTTCAGTGACGAGATGGTGCGCATCGGGGCAGAGCGTGAGGACGTCGTCGCCATCACCGCGGCGATGATGATCCCCGTCGGCCTCAAGGACTTCAGCAACGCCTACCCCGAGCGCACGTTCGACGTCGGCATCGCCGAGCAGCACGCGCTGACGATGGCCGCCGGTCTGGCGTTCTCCGGCCTGCACCCGGTCGTGGCCGTCTACGCGACGTTCCTCAACCGCGCCTTCGACCAGCTGCTCATGGACTGCGCGATGCACCGCGCCGGGGTCACCGTCGTGCTCGACCGCTCGGGCATCACCGGCCCCGACGGCGCCTCGCACCACGGCATGTGGGACATGACGATCAGCGGTGTCGTGCCGGGGCTGCACCTCGCGGCACCACGCGACGGGCAGCAGGTGGCCCGCGCGGTGCGCGCCGCCGTGGACATCTCCGATGCCCCCTCGGTGGTGCGCTTCCCCAAGGGGTCGGTGGGTGCCCCGATCGAGGCCGTTCGCACCGTCGGCACCGTCGACGTCCTGGCCGAGCCCGACGAGGCAGAGGTCGACGTGCTCCTCGTGGGGGTCGGGTCGATGGCGGCCACCGCGATGGCTGCGGCTGAGAAGCTCTCGGCCGAAGGGGTGCGCGTGCGCGTCGTCGACCCGGTGTGGGCGCTGCCGGTCAGCCCGGACCTCGTGACCCTCGCTGCGGCAGCGGGCCGGGTCGCCGTCGTCGAGGACAACGTCGTCGTGGGTGGCATCGGCTCCCAGGTTGAGCTGGTGCTGCGCGAGGCCGGCCTGGCCACACCGCTCGACCAGTTCGGCATCCCGAGCGAGTTCCTCGACCACGGCTCGCGCGGCCAGGTGCTCGACCGCATCGGTCTCACGCCGGATGCCGTGGCAAGCCGCCTGCGTGACCGCCTCGCCTGAGCGATCGGCTCGCGGTGAGCGCGCGGCGGCCACACGGCATCCGATGTCTGCGTCGTGGGGAACAACGAGGGTGAGGTGTGCGGTTGCGGGAGCATGACCTCCACCGCAGACGCCGGCATCGATGCCCTTCGCTCCACCCATGACGGCCTGGTCGCCGTCGTTCGCGACCTGTCCGACGAGCAGTTGGTGGCGCCGTCCGGGGCCACGGAATGGACTGTCGCGCAGGTGCTTTCCCACCTCGGCAGTGGCGCTGAGATCTCGGCGGCGACGCTGCGCAACGCGGTCGACGGGGCTGGGCGGCTGCCCGATGGCTTCAACCAGGGGGTGTGGGACCGATGGAACGCGATGTCCCCGCGCCACCAGGCTGACGGCTTCGTCGTCGCCGATGCGGCTCTGCTGGCAGACGTCGAGGCCCTGACGGCTGAGCAGCGCGAGACCCTCCAGGTCGACCTCGGGTTCCTTCCTGCGCCGGTTCCCTTCGCCACGTACGCCGGGATGCGGCTCAGCGAGGCGGCGGCCCACTCGTGGGACGTGCGGGTCGCCTACGACGATGATGCGGTCATCGACGAGCCGACGGCCCGGGTGCTCGTGCGGCTGTTCGGCGGTCCGATGGGGTTCCTCCTCGGCTTCACGGCGAAGGCCGATGCCGTGGCTGAACCCGCCGTCGTCGACCTCGTCGGCCTCGACCACGACCTGTCGATCGGGGATGCCGTGGCGCTCGTTCCCGCGGGCGGGGTCACCACCGCGACCCTCGAGGGTGGGGCGGATGCCGTGGCGCGGCTGCTCACCGGGCGCCTCACGGCTGCGCACACCCCGGCATCCGTCGTCGTGTCCGGCAACGTCTCGTTGGAGGACCTTCGCCGGGTATTCCCGGGGTACTGAGGAACTCGAGGTGCCGTCTCCCGGTGCCGAAGAGTGTTGAGAGTGGTGTCAGGGTGCTGCGGCACGATGTCGTCATGAGCGACGAAGCAGACTCCGTGGGCGCTGACGGCGCTGATGGCCAGGTCGAGGTGGGCGAGGTCGAGGTGGGCGAGGTCGAGGTGGGCGCCGTGGGCGCCGTCGACGTGGGCGCCATGGCGATCACCGTGGCCATCCCCGAGCACCTGCGCTGGACCGACACGCGCCGCGACGTCGAGCACACCCTGCTGACGCTCACGGTTCGCCTGCTCCCCGATGGCCACCTTGCCGTGAAGGCATACGGCCGACCCACCGCTGGTGGTCGATCGCCGTACGTGTCGTTCCCGGTGCCTGACGACCCCGCCATCACCGCGCTGGTCGAGGCTGCTGGAGCACGGGCCGGCGAGCTGTGGGCGGCGCACAAGGGCCTGGCCTGATGGATGGTGGCGCGCACGGTCGCAGTGCCGTGGTCGGTCAGATGCAGGCTCGGCTCGCCACCGAACGCGGGCTGTTGGTGAGTCGCATCGAGCAGATGGAGGCCGACAAGGCGCGCCTCGTGGCGGCATCCGTTGATTCCAATGCCGATGACGAGCACGACCCCGAGGGTCAGACCATCGCGTTCGAACGATCGCAGCTGGAGGCGCTGACGGATCGGCTGCGCCAGCACGTGACGGAGGTGGAGGCGGCGCAGGCGCGTCTTGCGGCAGGACGGTATGGCACGTGCGAGGTCTGCGGGGAGCAGATCGACGGTGCCAGGCTCGAGGTTCGTCCGACGGCGCGCACGTGTGTCGACCACGCCAGCGGCAGGCGTCGGCGCTGACCCTGACGGCGACCTCGGGGGGTGACGCCCCTCGCGAGGGCCCTGTCGGTGGCCGCCTGTAGGTTCTATTCATCGCTTCAGGGCGATGGCGGGGCGGGCGGATTGTTGGCGGATCCGGCTGGGGGAGAGCGTGATCGGGAAGGGGGTGGTGAACGTGGAGGACGACAGCGCGGGGTGCATGACGCACGGTTCGGTGATCCGTGTCAGCGACGAGGGCGATCGTGCAGTGATCCGTGACAGCGACGAGGGCGACCGTGCGTGCGTCGATGAGGCGGGTGTGGCCGCCACCGAGGCGAGTGTGCGTGCGCAACTCGACGACCTTTCACTGCGTGTGACCCACCTTGCCGACGACATCGAGAGGGTCAGCGGTGCATGGGCCAGGCCTGATCTCGCATCGGCCCTGGCGAACTGCCAAGGGTTGATCAACACCCTGACCGCAGTTCAGGACGTCGCGATCACACGGCTGGCGGCGATCGAGGAGGAGTGGCTGGAGGACGGGTTGGTCGTCGAGTCCCGCCGGGCGCCGGGGCACATCGCCCTCGACGCACCTGACGTCGTGGCCGGAGCCTTGCGGGTGTCCCATCTGCAGGCGCAGCGGCGGGTCCGCACTGCTGTCCGGCTGGTCTCCGAGGTGCTGGATGGCGCGGGTACGACCACGGAATCGACAGGCGAGCCCGAGTCGATGGGGGACTCCACGGAGACGGGGGAGTCAGGCGAGTCGATGGATGCCGGGGCTGCGGTAGTCGATGGTGCTGGTGATGACAGGAGTTCGGGGATGTCCGGGGTCCACCGCGCCATGCGTGACGGACTGCTCGATGGGTATTCGGCGAGTGTTCTCGATGCCGAGCTCGAGGAGGCACCTGGCGAGGTGGCCTCCGCGGTGCTTGCCGCGATCGAGGATCGCTTTGCCACCGACGCTCCGTCGGCCCTGCGACAGCGGTGTCGTCGCGCCCTGGCTCGGATCAGCCCTGACCTGTTGAGGCGGCGGGCTCAGCGAGCGCGTGAGGAATGTGGGCTCAAGCGATGGGCCGAGGCGCCGGGTGTCGATCGCTGGACCGGCTCCTTCCCCTCGGAGAGGGCTGCCATGGGCTGGGCCGCGGTGGATGCTCTCGCTCGCCGTTACGTCAAGGACGGTCTGTGTGAGCGTCTTGAGCAGGCCAGGGGCCAGGCCCTCATGGATCTCGTCACCGCCAACGCCACCATCGATGTGACGCTCGTCTTCACCACCGCCGAAGAGCCCGATGCCGGTGGAGCGCGCGTCGATCGTCCACAAGCGCCGACGGCGCCTGAGCGCGCGGGTACCAGCCCAGCCCAAGCGTTTCCGCGGGAGCCCATGCGCATCGGTGAGCGCGATGCCGCTTCGTCCACGCCTGGTCGCCCTGCACTCGGCGCAGGCGAGCCATCCAGGTCGTCTGCTGCCACGCCTCGGGCGGAGCGAGCCGGGGAGAACCGCGATGTCGCGACGGTGGGCTTGGGGACGGTTGTCGGAGCGACGGACGCTGGCCTCGTGGAGGCCTTTGGCCCGAGTGCAGGGGACCCGCTGCTGGTTTCCCGCTCGTGGTTGGACGCCCTCGCACGAGGGGAGGCCGCGGTGCGCCGAGCCGCATGCCACCCCTCGACCGGGGCGTTGCTCGGCCACGGCGCCATGGCGACGGACGCGTATCGCCCAGGGGAGAAGCTGAAGGCTCTGGTCCGGTTGCGAGACGGCCGCTGCCGGTTTCCCGGGTGCTCGGTGTCGGCTCGCTTCTGCGACCTCGATCATGCCCGGCCATGGCCCAACGGGCCCACCGCTGCAGAAAACCTCATGTGTCTGTGCCGACGGCATCACCGGATCAAACAGCGACCCGGCTGGCAGGTGCGTCTGGCAGGCGATGGAACCGCGACGTGGACCGATCCGGTGGGCAGGAGTCGCACCACCTGGCCGCGGAATCACCTGGATCTCCTCGCACTGCCGATGCCCCTCGCACTGCCGATGCCCCTCGCACTGCCGATGCCCCTCGCACAGGCGAGGTCACGGGTGCACGGTGCAGTTCCAGTCCCGGCGGCCGACGTTGGCGTCCTGGGCGAGGAAGCCAGCACCCTCGAAACGGTGATGGAGGTGCTGGATGACGGCTACCAGCGGTGGCCGCGCTTCGGGCAGGTATCGGTCGCTGGCGTGGTGTCCCGCACGATGTCGGTGTCCCAAGGGGTCCTGGTGTCTCGTGGCGTCCCGGTGTCTCGGGTGGTGCCGGGGCCGCGAACGACTCCGGGCGACCTGATCCGTGCAGGCCGAGATCACCCGCGATTGCACTATCGCGATGTGCGTGAACGGCGTCGCCCGTGCCATCGCCGTGAGGGACGGTGGGGCGCCCAGACGGCTCCCGAGCCGGGTGTGGATCCGCCTCCGTTCTGACGTTTCGATGGTCCGGCACAGTTCGCATGAGAGGGTCGGCGCCTACGACAGCGATGAGTCCCGGCCGCACGGCGTCCGAAGCAACAGCGACGTCCAAGCAACGGCGTCCGATACGACAGCGTTCGAGGCAACGGCGTCGTCCGAGACAACGGCCCCCAGCGGCAGCATCCGACGCAACGGTGCTCGAGGCAACGGCGCTCGAAGCGACAATGTCCGAGACCACCGTCAGCGACGTTTCCTAGATGTCGCGGAACGTCTCGATCGTCGCGCCCAACGCGTTGAGCCGCTCGGCGAGGTCCTCGTAGCCACGGTTGATGACGTAGACGTTGCGCAACACCGACGTCCCCGGCGCCGCCAGCATCGCCAACAGGATGACCACCCCGGGACGCAGCGCCGGCGGGCACATGACCTCGGCCGCGCGCCACTTCGGCGTCGGCCCGGTGATCATCACCCGGTGCGGGTCGAGCAGCTGCACCTGGCCACCGATCTTCGTCAGCTCGGTGAGGTAGATGGCCCGGTTCTCGTACACCCAGTCGTGGATCATCGTCGTGCCTTCGGCGCACGCTGCGATGAGGGCGAAGAACGGCAGGTTGTCGATGTTCAGCCCCGGGAACGGCATCGGCGCGATCTTGTCGACCGGCGCCTTCAGCTCGCTGGGGTGGATCGTCAGGTCGACCAGTCGGGTGTGGCCGTTCATCGCCCGGTACTCGGGGGTGATGTCGAAGCGCAGCCCCATCTCCTCGAGGGTGGCCAGCTCGATCTCGAGGAACTCGATCGGCACCCGCTCGATGGTGATCGTCGACTCGGTGACGACGGCCGCCGCGATCAGGCTCATCGCCTCGATCGGGTCCTCCGAGGGGAAGTACTCGATGTCGACGTCGATGTGCTCCACGCCGGTGACCGTGAGCGTGGTCGACCCGATGCCCTCGATCGTCACACCGAGCGCCTGCAGGAAGAAGCACAGGTCCTGGACCATGTAGTTCGGCGAGGCGTTGCGGATGATCGTGGTGCCCGGGTTGCGGGCTGCCGCCATGAGGGCGTTCTCCGTCACCGTGTCCCCACGCTCGGTGAGGACGATGGCGCGCTCGGGGGAGCGGGCGGCATCCACGGTCGCCTCGTAGAAACCATGGGTGGCCGCCACGTCGAGCCCGAAGGGCTTGAGAGCGGACAGGTGGGGCTCGATCGTGCGGGTCCCGAGGTCACACCCTCCGGCATACGGCAGTTGGAAGTTGCCGAGCTCGTGCAGGAGAGGGCCGAAGAACATGATGACGGTGCGGGTGCGGCGCGCGGCGTCGACGTCGATGCTGTCGAGGTCGATGCGCGCCGGCGGGATGATCTCCAGGTCGTTGCTGCCGGGCAGCCACCGCACCTTGACCCCGATCGAGGTCAGCACCTCGATGATCCGGTTGACCTCCTCGATGCGGGCGAGGCTGCGCAGCGTGGTGCGCCCCTTGTTGAGCAGGCTGGCGCACAGGAGGGCGACGGCGGCGTTCTTGCTCGTCTTGACCGGGATCGAGCCGGACAGCTTCTGGCCGCCGACGATCCGCAGGTGCTGGGGGCCGCTGTGGCCCAGGGAGACGAACTCGCTGTCGAGCTTCTCGCCGACGCGCGCGAGCATCTCCAAGGACAGGTTCTGCTTGCCCTGTTCGATGCGCGCGACTGCGCTCTGGCTCGTGCCGAGCAGGTCGGCGAGCTCACTCTGGGTCAGGCCCTGATGGCGGCGTGCGTCCCGGATGAGGGTGCCGATCCGGGTGAGGTACGTGTCAGATGGTGAGGTGACGGTCACCAGTCCATCGTAGATCATATGTGAGATATCGCCACCCATGCGGGGCGTGGTGTTCGGAAGCCGAGCGGCCGCAGCATCGAACCTCTGCTGCGGCCGCTCCTTGTGATGCCTTCGGATCAGGCGGGGACGCTCGCCACCCCGGCCGGCAGCAGCCGCCGACCGAGCACCCGCTCGGAGACGCCCTCGCGGTCGAGCAACGGGCAGAGCCCGCCGTTCCAGAACTGGAACCCGGCGCCGGTGATCATCGCCAGGTCGATGTCCATCGGCGCGGCGACGACGCCCTCCGACAGCATGAGGCCGACCTCCGTGGCCAGCACCCCGAGGATGCGCTCACGGGCCTGCTCGGCGCTGAGCTCCACCGGGTTCTCCGGCTGCTCGGCCATCGCGAGCACCTCCGGGTCGGGCACCGGACGGCCACCCTCCATGAGGTAGTAGCCACGCTTGCCGGACGCGACGAGCCGTCGCAGGCTCGGCGAGACGTGGAACCGGTCACCGAACGCGCGGTGCAGGGTCTCGCTGTTGTGCAGAGCGATCGCCGGCCCGACGAGCCCGAGCAGCACGAACGGCGGCATCGGTGCCAGACCCGCGACGGCGCGGTCGGCCGTGGCCACCGGGGTGCCCTCGTCGACGATGCGGGAGAACTCGCCCATGAACGCGCCCAGCAGGCGGTTCACGACGAAGGATGCCGAGTCCTTCACCCGGATCGTCGTCTTGCCGAGCGCTCGCCCGGTGGCGAACGCCGTCGCCAGCGCGGACTCGTCGGTCGCCTCGCCGGGGATGATCTCGAGCAGGGGCATGACGGCCACCGGGTTGAAGAAGTGGAAGCCCACGACCCGACCCGGGTGCTCCAGCCCGCTCGCCATCTCGGTGATCGACAGCGAGGACGTGTTCGTCGCGAGCACGCACTCGGGGGAGACGACCGCCTCGACCTCGGCGAACACCTGCTGCTTGACCGCCATCTCCTCGAAGACCGCCTCGATGACGAAGTCGGCGTCGGCGAAGCCGTCCTTGGAGGTCGAGCCGGTGACCAGGCCCGTGAGGAAGGACGCCTTGTCCGGCGACACCCGCCTCTTGTCCTTCAGCGACGCGATCTCGGCGTGCACCCAGCCCACGCCCTTGGCGACGCGGTCCTCGTCGAGATCGGTCATGACGACCGGCACCCCGAGGCGGCGCGCGAAGAGCAGGGCGAGCTGGCTGGCCATGAGCCCGGCGCCGACGATGCCGACCTTGGTCACCGGGCGGGCGAGCGCCTTGTCCGGTGCACCGGCCGGGCGCTTGGCGCGCTTCTGCACGAGGTCGAAGGCGTAGAGCCCGGCGCGCAACTCATCACCCATGATGAGGTCACCGAGAGCGGCGTCCTCCGCGGCGAAGGCCTCCTCGCGAGTCGCCGTCCGCGCGGCGCGCACGAGCTCGACGGCCCGCATCGCACCTGGCGCCCGACCCGCGGTCTTGGCGAGGACTACCGAGCGGGCGCCATCGCACGCGGCATCCCACGCGCTCTCGTCACGGTCGACGTCACGACGCTGCACCGGCACGGCACCACTGACGACCCCGGCGGCCCACCGCAGCGAGTCCTCGATGAAGTCCGCCGGTTCGAGCAGCACGTCGGCGATGCCGAGGGCGGCCACCTCCTTGGCCTTCAGCATCCGGTTCTGCGACAACGGGTTCGCGACGATGACGGTGAGCGCGTCGGCCGGCCCGATGAGGTTGGGCAGCAGGTAACAGCCGCCCCAGCCCGGAACGAGCCCGAGGAAGGTCTCAGGGAGGGCGAACGCGGGCACGCCAGCGGACACCGTGCGGTAGTCGCAGGCCAGGGCGATCTCGACGCCCCCGCCCATGGCCGCGCCGTTGATGAACGCGAACGTGGGCACCGGCAGGTCCATGATCGAGGCGAACGCCGCGTGCCCGGCTCGAGCGATGCTCACGGCCTGCTCGCGGTCGGTCACGTAGGGCACGCCCGACAGGTCGGCCCCGACGGCGAAGATGAACGGCTTGCCGGTGATGCCGACAGCCTGGATCTCGCCGGCTGCCGCACGGGCCTTCAGCCCGTCGACGGTGGCCTGGAGCTCGGCGATCGACGCCGGGCCGAAGGTGTTCGGCCGGGTGTGGTCCAGGCCGTTGTCGAGCGTGATCAGGGCGAGGATGCCGGCGCCGCCGGGGAGGGCGACGTCCTGGACCGGGGTGTGGGTCACGACCTCGGTGGGCAGCTGCGGGGTGGGGGGTGCGGCGGGGGTGTCAACAACAGCGCTCACGTCAGTTCTCCTTGCCGTAGTCGGCGTGGTGCGGGTTCTCCCAGATGACACAGCCACCCATGCCGATCCCGATGCACATGGCCACCAGGCCGTAGCGCACCTGCGGGTTCTCCTCGAAGTGGTGGGCGAGCTGGGTCATCAGGCGAACACCCGACGACGCCAGCGGGTGGCCGATGGCGATGGCTCCACCCCAGGGGTTGACGCGCTCGTCGTCGTCGGCGATGCCGTAGTGGTCCAGGAAGGCGAGGACCTGCACGGCGAACGCCTCGTTGAGCTCGAAGAGCCCGATGTCCTCGATGGTCAGGCCAGCCTGGCGCAACGCCTTCTCGGCAGCGGGGATCGGGCCGATGCCCATGACCTCGGGCTCGACACCGACGAAGGCGTAGGAGACCAGGCGCATGCGCACCGGCAGCCCCAGTTCGGCGGCGGCGGCCTCGGAGGCGAGGATGCAGGCGGTCGCGCCGTCGTTGAGGCCGGCCGCGTTGCCGGCGGTGACGTTGCCGTGGGGGCGGAACGGGGTCTTCAGGCCCGCGAGCTCCTCCATGGTGGTGCCGGGACGGGGCGGCTCGTCGACGGTTGCCAGGCCCCAACCCTTCTCGACGTGGCGGGTGGCCACCGGCACGAGGTCGGGCTGCACCTTCCCGGCGGCGTAGGCCGCGGCGAGCTTGCGCTGGCTGTTGACGGCGTAGGCGTCGCACCGCTCCTTGGTGAGGTGCGGGAAGCGGTCGTGCAGGTTCTCGGCGGTCTTGCCCATGACCAGGGCCGACTCGTCGACGATCCGCTCGCCGATGATCCGCGGGTTCGGGTCGATGCCCTCACCCATGGGGTGGCGGCCCATGTGCTCGACCCCACCGGCGATGGCGACGTCGACGGCCCCGAAACCGATCGAGGAGGCCACGTTCGTGACGGCGGTCATCGCACCGGCGCACATGCGGTCGACCGAGTAGCCCGGGGTGGTCTTGGGCAGGCCCGCGAGCAGGCCGGCCAGGCGACCCAGCGTCAACCCCTGGTCGCCGATCTGCGTGGTGGCGGCGATCGCGACCTCTTCGACCCGTTCCTTGGGCAGTTCGGGGTGGCGTCGCAGCAGTTCACGCATGCACTTGATGACGAGGTCGTCGGCGCGGGTCTGGGCGTAGATGCCCTTCTCGCCGGCTTTGCCGAACGGGGTGCGGACGCCGTCGACGAAGACGACTTCCTGGAGGGTACGGGGCACGGCGGTGGCCTCCTGGGTCACGGCGGACATGGTGCACCCGGATGCCGGGCGCGGCCCCGTCAGCGTACTAAGCGAGCGCTTAGTACGGGAGGGCTGGCGGGGTGAGAGACGTCACGCGGAGGTGACTTCTCGGCGATCCCGGGATCGCCGGCGTCCCTGAGGAGCATCGGCATCCGGCGTGGCGGGTCAGCCCGGGAACTGGGCGAACGCGGCCACGAGCATCGGGGCGACGATCTCGGCCTGCCAGGCCCGCACCCCCTGGTCGAGAAGGGCCCGGGTGAAGGCGGCCTCGTCCGGTTCGGACGGGGGCTGCCAGACCACGCGCCGCAACGGGTCGGGGGAGCAGACGTTCTCGACGGGGATGACCCGCTCCTCCGCGAACGCGGTGAGCGCTGCCCGGGTGGCACCGAGGCGATCGGCCGCCAACGGGTTCTTCTCCGCCCACACGCGCGGCGGTGGCGGGCCGTCAGAGGGCAGGGTGCGCGGCGGCAGGTCGTCCTCAGGGATCTCCATGGCTCGTCGCACCGCATCGACCCAGTGCCGGCCGTAGCGGGCGATGGCCCGGTGCCCGCGCGGCAGGTCAGCGGTGGTGGCGGGCACGGCCTTGGCGATCCCGACGAGCGCGGCATCGGGGAGCACCCGCCCGATCGAGGTGTCCCGCTCCCTGGCGATGTCGTCGCGGGTGTACCACAGCTCGCGGACGATGGCCACGGACCGCCGTGAACGCAGCGTGTTGATCCCCGACGTTCGCCGCCACGGGTCGACCCGCTCGGTGGGGGCCCACTGCAGCAGCGCGGCGAACTCCTGGCGTGCCCACTCGGCCTTGCCCTGCGCGGCGAGGTCGACCCCCATGAGGTTGCGTAGTTCGTCGAGCACCTCGACGTCGAGGGCGGCGTAGCGCAACCACGGCTCGGGCAGCGGCCGGGTCGACCAGTCGACGGCGGAGTGCTCCTTGGCCAGGCCCAGCCCGAGGTAGTGCTCGACCACGGCAGCCAGCCCGACGCGAGGCAGCCCGAGGATCCGCCCGGCCAGCTCGGTGTCGAAGAGCTGCACCGGTCGCAGCCCGACCTCGGCCAGGCAGGCAAGGTCCTGGGTGGCGGCGTGCAGGATCCACTCGGCAGCACCGATCGCCTCACCCAGGGGACTGAGGTCAGGGCAGCCCATCGGATCGATCAGCCAGGTGCCCGCACCCTCTCGACGCACCTGAACGAGGTAGGCGCGCTGCCCGTAGCGGTAGCCGGACGCGCGTTCGGCGTCGATGCCGACCGGCCCCTCACCGGCAGCGATGGCCTTCGCGGCCCGGGCGAGCTCGCGCTCGGTCTCGACGACGTGGGGCACACCACCGGACGGCTCGATGAGCGGCACCAGGGTGACGGGCGCGGCCTCGGGGACGCGGTGGTCGCTGGAACTTCGGTCGTGCTGGTCCCCTGGCGGGGGTGGCGTCGTGGTCTCGGTGATCATCGGTCCGTGGTGTCCGTCAGTGGTGTCTGTCGCTGGTGTCCGTCAGCGGCGGGGTCCGGGGAGGGCGACGACGCCCTCGGGAAGGGGCGGCAGACCCGCGATGGTGCACAGCAGGTCGGACCATGCCAGCAGGTGGTCTCCGACCTCCGGGCCGAGTGGGGTCCAGGACGCGCGCACCTCCATCTCGACACTCGCGGGGCGGTCGGCCAGGCCGGCGAAGCTCTGCGAGACGACCCGTGTCACCGTGCCCGCCTCGGCCGTGTACTCGACGCCACGGATCGCGAGCGCGTCGATGAGCCAGCTCCACCCCACCTCGCCGAGCACCGGGTCAGTCGCCAGCTCGGGTTCGAGCTCGGCCCGGGCAAAGGTCACTGCACGCCACTGCCCGCCCCACGGCTCGGGGGAGCTGGGGTCGTGCAGCAGCACGAACCGGCCGGAGGCGAGGTCGTCGTCGGTGTCACGAGGGTCGACGACATCAGCGGTGAGCGCGACGGCATACGGCGCGATGCGCTGGGGCGCCGGGACCTCGGTGAGTCGGATCTCGGGGCGCAAGCGCACCCGGTGGAGATCCTTGAGGGCGCGGGAGAACTCCGGGGACTCCCGACCGGAGACGCTGCGGCTGGACACGCCTGCAATGTATGCCGATCCGGCCCCGGCGCCCGTCAGGCACGCCGCGAGGAGACGGGCGACCACGAGCACGGGCAGGGCTATCGCGAGCACTGACCAGGGCGCGCGCGGCTACATTCGAGCGGTGCTCGCCCTCCTGGCCCTCGGGTCCTCCGTCGCGTGGGGGACCGCTGACTTCTTCGGCGGGCTCCTCAGCGGACGCCGCCCGGCCATCGCGGTGGTCGGCTGGTCGCAGGGGCTGGGGTTCCTCGTCATCAGCGCCGTCGTGCTCCTGCGTGGCGACGTGTCCTGGCAGGGCTGGCCCCTCTGGGCGCTCGCCGCCGGTCTTGCCGGGACGACCGGACTCGTCAGCTTCTACACGGCCCTGTCCACCGGGACCATGGGAGTCGTCGCGCCGATCGCCGCACTGGGCGTGATCGTCCCGGTTGCCCTGGGCGTCGCGTCCGGTGAGCAGCCATCCGCCTGGGCCTGGGTCGGAATGGTGGTGGCCATCGTCGGCGTCACCCTGGCCTCGGGGCCGGAGGTCAGCGGAGCGGTGTCCGCCAGGCCCGTGGTGCTGGCTGTGGTCGCGGCCTTCTGCTTCGGCCTGGCCCTGTTCTTCCTCGACCGGGGAGCGCGCGAGTCGACCCTCATGACGTTGTGGGGGATGCGGGCCACGTCGGTGACCGTGCTGATCGTCGTGGCGCTCTGCCTGCGCAGCGTCGGCGGGGTGCGGCGCGTGGAGCTGCCGGCGTTGCTGGCCGTCGGCTGCGGTGACCTGCTGGCCAACGCCCTGTTCGCTGTGGCGTCCTCGCGCGGTGAGGTCAGCGTCGCCGCCGTGCTCGGCTCGCTCTACCCCGTCGTCACCGCGGTGCTCGCGTGGGCCGTGGTCAAGGAACGGCTGCGACCCATCCAGGTGCTCGGGTCCGCGATGGCCGTGGCGGGTGCCGTCGTCATCGCGCTCTGACCAGGGTGGGAGAATCACTGATCGTGACTGCCGACTCCCGCACCGCCGACGACCGACGTCCCGATTCCCGCACCGCTGACCAGAGCAGCGACAGCCGCCCCGCCGCCGACCCCAAGGACTCGGTTCTCGTCCGGGCTGCGCGCGGGCAGTCCGTCCCGCACGCGCCGGTGTGGTTCATGCGACAGGCCGGGCGCTCGCTCCCCGAGTACCGCGAGGTGCGGCGCGGCGTCGGCATGCTCGAGTCGTGCCGGCGGCCCGACCTCGTCACCGAGATCACCCTCCAGCCGGTGCGCCGCCACGGCGTGGATGCCGCGATCTTCTTCTCCGACATCGTCGTCCCCCTCTCCGCGATCGGTGTCGACCTCGACATCGTCGCCGGGGTCGGGCCGGTCATCGCCCAGCCGATCCGCACGCGGGCCGACCTCGCCCAGCTGCGCGACCTCACCCCCGAGGACATCCCGGACATCGCCGAGTCCGTGCGCCTGTTGACCGCTGAGCTCGGTGGCACCCCCCTCATCGGCTTCGCCGGGGCGCCGTTCACCCTCGCGTCCTACCTCGTCGAGGGCGGCCCGTCGAAGAACCACGAGCACACCAAGGCGCTCATGCACGGTGACCCGCAGCTCTGGCACGACCTGTGTGCCCAGCTCGCGCAGATCTCCGGCACGTTCCTTCGCGTGCAGGCGCTGGCCGGAGCCTCGGTCGTGCAGCTGTTCGACTCGTGGGCCGGGGTCCTCAGCAAAGCCGACTACACGGCATCCGTCATGCCGCACTCGGCGAAGGCCCTCGCCGCGGTGGCCGACCTCGACGTGCCGCGCATCCACTTCGGTGTCGGCACCGGTGAGCTGCTGCCGCTCATGGGCGAGGCCGGCGCCGACGTCGTCGGTGTCGACTACCGCGTCTCGCTCACCGACGCCATCGAGCGGCTCGGCGGGCGCTACGCGGTGCAGGGCAACCTCGACCCGGCCCTGCTCTTCGCCCCGTGGGAGCCCCTCGAGCGACGCGTGCGCACGATCGTCGAGGAGGGGCGCGCGGCACCCGGGCACATCGTCAACCTCGGCCACGGCGTGCTGCCCGACACCGACCCCGACGTGCTCACCCGCGTCGTCGAGCTCGTGCACGAGGTCTCCGCGCGGTGAGCAGCACCCCGCACCTGCGGGGTCGCGGTGTGCGTCTGGAGCCGCTCTCGACCACGCACGCCGCACCGATGGAGCACGTGCTCGCGGATGCCGGCCTGTACGAGTTCATCGGCGGCTCACCGCCGTCGCGGGCTGACCTCGAGGCACGGTACGCCCGTCAGGTGGCCGGTCCGCGCGGCTCCGCGTTCGCGTGGCACACGTGGATCATCCGGGTGGCGGACACCGACAAACCGGTCGGCTACGTGCAGGCCACCGTCAACGGCGACGACTCGGTCGCCGAGCTCGCCTGGGTCGTCGGGGTGCCGTGGCAGGGCCGGGGGATCGCCTCCGATGCCGCGTCGGCGGTCGTGGAGTTCGTCGACACCTGCGGGGTCGAGCGGGTCATCGCGCACGTGCACCCTGACCACGTGGCGTCGCAGCGGGTCGCGGCGCGCCTGGGGCTGGTGCCGACGCCGCGCATCGTCGACGGTGAGGTCGAGTGGGAGGCGCGCTCCGCAACCAGGGGTCGTTGACCGGATCGGGCGGTCGCACCCATGGTGATGCGGTTCTTGCCGCGCGTGGGTCAGCGCGACAGGGCGGCCTTCACGACCGAGGGGTCGGGGTTGGTGTGGGGGATGCCGTCGATCACCACCGTGGGCACCGTCTCGTTCCCGTGGTTGATGCCTGCGACGAAGGCACGACCCGCGTCGTCCTCCCAGATGTTGACCCAGCGGGCCCGGTCGCGCCGGGAACGGACCGCCAGGCGCAGGCGCGCCGTGAACGGACAGCCCGGTCGCCAGTAGATCGCAACACCGTTCGCGGCGTGAGCGAGCGCCTGCTCGTGTGGGGTCGAGGTCGGGTGCCCGGCGGCGAGATCCAGAAGTCCCATGCAGACAGGGTACGAACGGGTGGTGACCGTGGGCGATCACTGGTGGTGAGTTCCCACCCCACCCTCGCGATGGCGCGCGACGGGCACCTGTCCTGCACGCTCGCCGCCGCTGAGCGGGACAATCTTCCCGGACATCACACCTAGTCGAGGATGACGTCCCGGCCTTCGTCCCGCAGACGGGCGAGGTTGTCGAGCATGGTGGCCAGCGCCTCGGGCGGGTGAGCGTGCCAGTCGTCGAGTTCCGCGATCACCCGCAGGGCGGACCGTGTCCGGTACGACTGCGTGGGGTTGCCCGGGAAACGCTTGTCGGTGACGTTGGGGTCGTCCTCGAAGGGGCCCAATGGCTCGACGACGTAGATGTGGCCTCCATCGTCCAGACCCGCGAGGGCCGCGGCCAGCTGGGCGCCCCACGCCGCCGTGGACTCCAGCGTCGTGAAGTAGATGTTGTTGGAGACCCGACCGTCCTGGAAGTTGGAGGTGTGGCCCGCGACCAGGTCGACCCCGGGCTCGAGCGTGGCCTTGGTGCCGTGCAGGAACGGACCGCTCACCTGATCACACGTGTCGTAGGTGACGGGTGTGCGGTCGCTGGCTGCATGGTCCATGCGGTGCTCCGTTCAGCTCGCGGCGGGTGGCTGGGTCGGGGCCTGAGTGGCTCCGGCCGAACCGGCGGCAGCGGCGGCAGCGGGAACGAGGCCAGCGGCCGGCGCGGCGGCGGCGGAAACGGGGTCGGCGCCGGGTGCGCGGCGCCGGCGCAGCCACAGCACGACCGGCGCGGTGACAAGCATCCCCGCCACCGCGAACGGCAGCAACGCGCCGAGCACGGTGAGCAGCACGGTCACCGAACCGGTGAAGGCCCGCCACCCCGCTGCCAGCCCGGCGAGGAACCCGGTGTCGTCCACGGCATCCGCGAGCACCTGCTCATCGGTGCTGAGGCGCACATCGATCGGTGCCAGCGCCACCGAGTCCTCGAGGTTCGCCAGCTGCGACTGAAGGGCCTCGAGGTCGGCCTGCCGGCGCGAGAGCTCGGCCTCCAGGGTCACGATCTCGCCGAGCTTGGTGGCCTGGGCCATGAGGGCCCGCACCCGCTCGACGCTGGCCTGCATCGTCTTCAGTCGCGACTGCGTGTCGACGACGTGGGCGGTGACGTCCTCCGTCGAGGTGTTGCGGGAGTGGACCTTGCCGATCGCGGCCACCTTGTCGAGCGTCGCATCGAGCTGGTCCGTCGGCACCGAGATCGTGATG
>Ga0208939_1001213_pt1 | contig 19786 bp, 26 predicted proteins | sample AD_STIC12_MetaG_FD_184437 | JGI IMG/M metagenome (GOLD analysis project Ga0208939, IMG submission 184437) | Active sludge microbial communities of municipal wastewater-treating anaerobic digesters from USA - AD_STIC12_MetaG (SPAdes) (version 2) | ecosystem: Engineered > Bioreactor > Anaerobic >...
CGGCGGAAGCACGGACGCCCGATCCGCAACGTCTGGTGCAGGCTTATGCGCAGTCGGCGGCGACGCTGAACCTGCTGCGCGCGTTTGCGCAGGGTGGTTATGCATCGCTGGCCAACGTGCATCGTTGGATGCTTGGGTTCGTAGAGCGCTCACCCGCGGCCGAGCGCTACAGGGCCCTTGCTGCACGCATCTATGACGCGATGGACTTCATGGCGGCTTGCGGCATCACGCCGGAGACGACGCCGGCGTTGTCGCAGACGGAGTTCTACACCAGCCACGAAGCGCTGCTGCTCGGCTATGAGCAGGCGATGACGCGGGAGGATTCCACGCGTCCGGGCGAATACTATGACACCGGCGCGCATATGGTGTGGATCGGGGATCGCACGCGGCAGCTGGATGGCGCGCATGTCGAGTTCTGCTCGGGCATTCGCAATCCGGTGGGCATGAAGTGCGGGCCGTCGCTGGCGCCGGACGATATGATGCGCCTGATCGACAAGCTGAACCCGGACAACATTCCGGGCAGGCTGACGCTGATTGCGCGGTTCGGTTCGGACAAGGTCGAAAGCGGGCTGCCGAAGCTGGTGCGCGCGGTGCAGAAGGAGGGTCGCACGGTGGTGTGGTCGTCCGATCCGATGCACGGGAATATCGAGAAGACCGATGGCGGCTACAAGACGCGGCCGTTCGATCGCATCCTGTCGGAAGTCAAAGGCTTCATGGATATCGTCGAGGCGGAGGGCGCTCATCCGGGCGGCATCCACCTCGAGATGACTGGCCAGGACGTGACGGAATGCACGGGCGGGGCTCATCAGATCACGGCGACGGATCTGCAGGACCGCTATCACACGCATTGCGATCCGCGGCTGAACAACGAGCAGGCGCTTGAGCTTGCCTTCCTTCTGGCGGAGAAACTGGCGGCGAAGCGGAAGGCGTAACACCGGCCAATGCTCCAAGACGGGCGCGCCGGGTTGGGAGGACCTGATGTGGCGTTCCGTGTTTGGGTTAGGGCTTCTGTTATTGGCGGCCTGCGGGTCGCCACCGTCTGCGCCGCAGGGCAAGTGGGCCTGCATATCGGATGATGGGCGGTTGTTCGTTGATGTCGTCTATGCGGGCGACGGCACGAAGACAGGCACGGCGCGCATGACGCAGGCCGATGGCGTGCTCGATTTCGATGTACAGATGAAGTTCCAGGGCATCTGGGCGCTGAAGGGCAACAAGCTGACCGAGAGCATGACGGTGGAGGTTACGTCGGCTGTGGCCAATGGCGCGCCGATGCCGGACGGGAACCAGGCGAGCCTGCGCAATGGCTTCGGGGCGGAGCAGGTATCCACGGTGAAGGTGACGGGGCCGGATGCGATGGCGCTGATCAACGATGTCTATGGCCTTGCGTGTACGCGGGCATGAGGGCGCTGGGCGGTCTGGCGTTGCTGATGCTGGCGGCGTGCGATGACGCGCCGCCGCCTGCGACGATGAGCGAAGTGCCCGCGCAGTTTGTGGGGCAGTGGGAGCAGTCGCTGGAGGATTGCGCGGCCGGCGGCGCGTGGTCGGTGAAAGTGACCCCGAGCGAAGTGCGGTTTCCCGACTCGACGATCACGGTGATGGGCGTGGCTCCGGATGGCGAGGCTGCGGCGCGGGTGGACGGAACGTTTCGCAGCGCTGATGCGGAATGGAACGGCGCGGTGCGGCTGGAACTCGGCTCGGGCGGCAGGGAGCTGAGCGTTGTGAACGGCTCGCAGCTGTCGCCGCGCGTGAAGTGTCCGTAATGCGGCACAGCTTGCCGTCGATGGACTTCAAAGGCGCATGATCGTATCCCGGCGGTAAGTCAGGAAAGGACTACCGTCATGAAACGCATACTGCTTGCGACTGTCGCGTTGGCTCTTGGCGCATGCGCCTCGGGTCCGGGCACGTCGGCGAAGACGCCTGCGGAACTGATCCTCGGCAAGTGGAACTGCAAGGCGACGGCGGAGGGCATCACGACGGATGCGGACGTCACGTATCTGACGGGCGGCAAGGCCACGATGGATGCGAAGGTGGGCGTTTCGCAGAGCGGCATGGCGATTAACATTCTCGCGAAGGCGGATGCGTCGTGGAACTTCCTTCCCGACGGCAAGCTGGAAGAGACGATCACCAAGATGACGGTGACCAAGGGCACGATGGGCGGCAACGATGTTCCGCCGGCGATGATCCAGGGGATGATCGAGCAGGCCGTGGTGAACCAGAAGACAGTTTCGACGGCGGTGTTCACGGACACGTCGTTCACGTCGACGGACGAGTCGGGCACGGTCACGAGCTGCACGCGCTGAAACGCGATTGAAGGGGGATGAGGCGATGAAGATTGTTCGCATGGCTACATGCTGCGCCGTGGTCGCATTCGCGACCGGCGTTGCGACGCCGCAGACGCAAGCCGAGATGATTGTTGGCGCATGGAACTGCTCTGCCGACGCGGAGGGCGGCGTTGTGACGGGGCGGATGACCTACAATGCTGACGGCTCGACGGACTCGGCGCTCACGATCGATCTGGACGTCGATGGGGAAAACCTGATCGCCCAGGTGGAAACCAAGTCATCATGGAAGCTGACGGGCGGCGGAGTTATCGAGGAACAGATCCTCGAAGCGGTGGTGAACAGCGCCAAGGTCGATGGCGTGGACCTGCCCGAAGCCGTACGGGTCAGCATCGAGGACAGCATGATGGAAGAGCTTGGTCCGTCGACGATCGAGCTTACATCGACGCAAATGGTTCTGGTGGACGGCGAAGGCACGCGGACGGTCTGCACCCGTTGACGCCCTAAAACTCGCTGTTGCGCGATGACGCGGTTCGCACCATCTGTGGCGTCCGCAAATGGAATGGCGCGATGGCGAAGAAGTTCAGGCTCAAGGCAGAAGACATGAAGCCGCTGGCCGAAGGGCTTGGGGCGTGCATTGCGTCTGACATGATCACCGTGCGGGGCAAGCCGGTGGGCTTCATGTATCGCGAGAAGACGCCGGACAATGACGCCGACAGCGGCTGGCGTTTCCTATCCGGGCTGGAAGATCAGGACTACATGGACGACAGCGGCAATCACGGCGTCTATGACGTCAACACGATAGCCAATTACGACCCCAGCATTGTTTCGCTGCTTGACGCCGCGCCCGGAAGCGTATTTGAGCGCACGCCCGGCACGAAGAATTTTCGGGCAGTTGACGACTGGGAGCCGCCCGCGGATTAAGCCTCCCCACTATTCCCGAAGCGCACGACAGATGCGCGATGGAGCGCCCCATGACGACCGCCAGCCGACTGCCCGCTTGGGCGCGGCCCAAGGACATGCTCGATCTGACGCGGCTGGCTGTGCCGGTCGCGATCTCGCGCGCGTCGTTCATGCTCATGTCGCTGACGGATGCGGTGCTGCTGGGGCGGTATGCGCCGGGTGAGCTGCCGTTCGTGCTGAACGGCTGGCTGCCGATCGGCGTGCTGTTCGGGTTCGGCATGGGCCTGATGATCGGCGTGCAGGTGTTGACCGCCGAGCTGAACGGAGCAGGCAGGGGCGACGAAACCGGCCGCATATTCAGGCGCGGCATGGTCGTGGCGCTGGTCTATGGCCTGTTCGCGACGTTCGCATGCATCATCATCGCGCGGCCGCTGCTCGATCTTATCGGCTTCAATCCTGATCTCGCCGAGGCGACAACCAACTGCACGCACATCCTGGCGTATGGCGCTATCGCCCACATGGGCGGTCTGGCGTGCCAGTTCTATCTTGAGGCGTTGCGCAAGCCGAACATCGCGACAGCGATCAACATGAGCGCCGTGGCGTTCAACCTGATCGTCGGCCTGATGCTGGTGCCTGAGCATGGCGCGGTTGGCGTCGTATGGGCGACCACGGCGTCGCGCTGGTTCATGCTGGTGCTGTTCGTGGTTGCGGTGGCCTTCCTGACGCCGGCCTTCCGCAAGGCGCCAAAGGCGCCGGCTGGCGAGTTCAAGCGGCAGAACATGGTGGGCGTCGGCACGGGCGTCGCAAACATCGCCGAGTGGGGCTCGTTCAACATGACGTTTGCGATCGCGACGCTGGTCTCGATCGACGCGGGCACGGTATATGGGCTCGCGGTGCAGATGATGGGCGTGATCTTCATGATCTATGTCGGCATGGGCACGGCGACGAGCGTGCGCGTAGCGGAACGGTTTGGCCGAGGCGACGCCGTTGGCGTGCGTGAGGCGTCGCGGCTGGGCGTGGTGGCGTCTGTGTTGCTGGGGCTGCTGATGGCGATCGGGCTGGTGCTGCTGCGCGATCCGATTGCGGTGACGTGGCTGAACGGATCGGAGGTCGAGTCGGCGGGCGCGCATCTGGTGCCGCTGCTGTCGATCATGCTGGCGGCTGTGGCGTTCGTGACGCTGTTCGATGGCTTGCAGGCCGTTGGCTCGATGGCGTTGCGGGCGCAGGGCGTGGTGTGGATACCGACGGCGATCCATGTCGGCAGCTATGTGTTCGTAATGCTGCCGCTGTGCTGGTGGCTGGCGCTGCACACGGACTATGGCGTGTGGGGCGTTATCATCGGCATCTCGGTTGCGTCGATGGTTGCAGGTGTAGGGCAGGCGCTGGCGCTCGAGGTGAAGTCGGCGATGGGCGTGAAGTTCGGCCTGCCGAAAGAGACGGGACGCGTGGCGCCTCCGGTGGTCGGGCACTAAGCACAGCAATTGACCCGCAAGCCGCAATCACGATGATGCGTGGGAAGCGGGGGTATTTTCATGCAGGCGGGCGGTGTTGAGAGCGAGGGCGGGCAGCCCGCCGGCGGCGTGAAGTCGCGCAGCAGGTTCTTCCTGATTGCGTCGATTGTGATGACGCTGATCGTGTTTCTGGGATTCCTGCCGAGCTTCTATTTCAGGTTCCAGTTCAGCACGACGCCTCTGCCCATCTATCTGATTATCCACGGCCTCATCATGACGGCGTGGCAGTTGTTGTTCCTGACACAGACCATCCTGATCGCGCGGCGGCAGACAGCGCTTCACAGGCGGCTGGGGTTGGTGGGCGGCGCGCTCGCCGTGGCAGTTGTCGCCGTGGGGATTTTCGCGACGCTGAACCAGCCTGCGCTTTACGCGTCGATGGGCGTGCAGTTGCCGTTTCCCATCGAGGACCTGGTGATCGGAAACATCTTCGGCTTTGGCTTGTTCGCCGGCCTGGTGGCCAGTGCGATCCTGTTGCGGCGGGATGCGGCGTCACACCGGCGGCTGATATACTGGGCTTGCATCGTGACGATGGGGCCGGCGCTTACGCCATCGCGCGATTTCGGGTCGATCATCGCGCCATATTTTCCGATGAACTTTCCACCGGAGATCGCGCTGGGGTGGATCGGCTGGATCGCGCTGCTTCTCAATGACTGGCGCACGACAAGAGGCTTTCATCCGGCAACGATAATCGGAGGAATGCTGATCCTGTTCATCCTGCCGGCGCTGCTGGACTGGTTCCTGCTGATCGAGCCGGTGAAGGCATGGGTGAGGTCGCTGGCATAACCCGGTGACTGCCTACGTCTTCGCGGGGTGCTTGCCGACCGCGTCGGCGTAGTAGCTGCGGATCAAGGGCAGGTCGGCTTCGTAGTCGCCGCTGGGATACAGAACGCCCGCGATGCTCATCGTCTTGCGCTTGTAGTCGAGCACGCTGAGTACGATCGGCACGTTGGCGGCGACAGCGATGTGGTAGAAGCCGCTCTTCCATTCGCTTACGCGCGCGCGGGTGCCTTCGGGAGGGATGGCTAGGACCATGCTGTTTGCCGCGCCGATCGCGTCGGCCATGGTCTTCACAACATCATTGCTTTGCGAGCGGTCGATCGGAACGCAGCCGAGCGCCTTGATGATCCAGCCGAGGGGGCCGGTGGTGAGGCTCTTCTTGCCCATCCAGCGCAGGCGGATGCGGTAATAGCCCGCGGCCACGAGCATCTGCAGGCCGTCCCAGTTGGATGTGTGGGGAGCTGCGACCAGCACCATCTTGTCGATCGCAGGCCAGTCGCCCTGCATCCGCCATCCGGTAAGCTTGAGGTGTGCAATGCAGATCACGCGCACGAATTCGGAGAACAACCCCTTCGATGGCGCGGGACGTGCCGTCGAGGGGGCAATCGCGGTGTGACGGGTCATGTTCTCTTTGCAATCTGCGAGAACCGCTTGTGCCAGCAATCCACCAAAATGAAAGCGGCGCACGGCGTCGTGAGACAACCGTGCGCCGCATGAGAGCCCCGCATCGCGCCCGAGTGTAGCGAGCAGCCAGGCGGATAGGGCTCTGTCCCTATTTCATGTCCTTCATTGCCGCTGCCGGTTTGAAGGCGGCCGATGTTCTGGCCGGGATGTTGATCGCCATGCCGGTGGCCGGGTTGCGGCCCTCGCGCGCGGCGCGTGTCTTGGCGACGAAAGTGCCGAAGCCGGAAATCGCCACCTGCTCACCCTTGCGGAGATTGGCGGTGATCGTGTCGAACACTGCGTCGACGATGCGTGTGGCTTCGGTCTGTTTGAGTCCGGTCGAGTCCGAGATGGATTTGATGAGGTCGGATTTATTCATGGGCCCGCTCCCCCCAAAGGGTTCGAAACCGCCGCGTTGATGCGGCTGTTGCCCATAGAACCTTTCGTTCGGTCCGATTCTCAAGAGCGGAATCGGGGAAACAGACGGAAAATCCGTCTTAAATCCCCAAAATCCATCCTTCTTCAGCCGTCACCCTGTCTTTCTGGGCGTCCGTGAGCTTGGCTTCGCCAGCGAACATGCCGCCGAGCTTTCCGTTTGCGTCACGTTCGGCGAGGGCTTCGCAGATGCTGCGCACCTGCGCTTCGTCGCGGATTTCGGACGACTGCTGGTTCGTGGCGTTGAGCGTGGTCAGCACTTCGGCAACGACGACGCGCGCGTCCGCGAGGCCATCGCGATCGAGCTTGGCCAGCGGCATGTCGAACGGCCATACTTTCAACGCGGGGAACTTCTCGCGCAGGCGTTCGATGGCCGGGATGCCGGTCATCGCCTGGCCGCCGATGGCGCCAGCGTAGGCGATCTTCCACACGGGTTGCGGGCGAGCTTTCTTCGCGGCCAGCGCAGCGTTTTCCACGATGCGGAATTCAGCGATGTCGCCTTTGCCATGCTCGCGCGTCTTCTTCACGGAGAGCGTGGTGAGCTCGTCCTTCTTGGAGCAGCCCCAGAACGGGAACGGGCCATCCGAGATGAGGCGGTTCATCCGCGCCGCGAGAGCGAAGCGGTTGTTGGAGTTGTCAGGCTTGTCCTTCATTTCCTTGAGCAGGAAATCACGCAGCGCCTTGCCGGGCTCGCCCTTGAGCTTCATCGCCTCAGCCGTGCCGGCCGGGAAGCCGAGCGGGAAGTCGACGCCGACGAGCACGCGGTCGCCGCGCTTCAGGCAGCGGTTGAGGATCTCGGTCAGCTCCTCGATGGCCTTGGCGCGCGTGGGCGGGTTCGTGGCCTTGAAGGACAGCTTCAGGCGCGAATCCGGGGTGAGCGCGCCGATCCAGATGGAGTCGGCGCCTGTCGCGGGTTTGGAGGCGGCGCTCCAATCCACCATCACATAGCTATCGAACAGGCGGGCCATAGGCGTAGGTCTTTCAGCAATAGGGCCGCGTTCAGCGCGGCGGGAAACTCTTGTAGGGAATATGAACTGCGGGGGATGGAAGTCCCGCCGCTATATGGGGGTACTAGCCGGTAATATCGAGCATGGGGCCGGTGGTTCCTCCGCGCCGGGGGGCGATAAGGGCGACAAGCCGCCCGTCCATCCGCCGGTGATAAGCTGGTAGCCGATTTGGGGCGGGGAAATCCAGCCTGACGTGAGCGGCTACCCGAAAGATTGATTCCGGCGTCCGTACACTCGCCGATCTGGTTTGCCGCCGGTGCTCACGGGTTGTTACGGATCACATCACGCGGGATGTTTCAGTTGCAGTAACGGAAGCATCGCCGTGACCTGAATTTCAACGTATTTTCAACGCGGTACGCATTGAAAGATACCGTAACCAAGCTTGATGGCCCCGCCAATTGTGCGGCTGCGTTATTCGCGTATCTGCTGCCCATGCGCTGAGAGGCGCGTCGGAGGGTGTTCAGTGAAGCGTACCGAAGTCTCGGCCAGAACGGCCACTGTTGTCGGCAGCCACCAGGGCAAGGTCCGGGTTGGCGTGATCGGTGCGGGCGTGTTCGGCGGTTACCACGCGCAGAAGTTCGCGGCCTCTCTCCATGCAGAATTCGTCGGGGTGTTCGACCTCAATATCGAAGCCGCCGGCAAGGTTGTCTCCAAGGTTGGCAAGGGTGAGGTGTTCGCCTCGTTTGAAGCCATTGCCGCTGCCTGCGATGCGCTTGTGATCGCGACGCCGGCCTCCAGCCACGCCATGCTGACACGCAAGGCTCTCGAAGCCGGCAAGCATGCGCTCGTTGAAAAGCCGCTCGCGCTGACTGGCTCGGAAGCCCGCCAGCTCGCCAAGATGGCGCTGGAGCGTGACCTCGTTCTTTCCGTCGGCCACCAGGAACGTCTGGTGTTCGAAGCGATGGGCCTCTTCGCCACGGGCGAGCGTCCCAAGCGCGTTGAAGCTGTACGCATGGGCCCGGCTTCGCCGGACGGCCGCTGCGAAGACGTCAGCGTCGTGTTCGACCTGATGATCCACGATCTCGATCTCGCAGCTGAACTGTTCGGTGGCGATGTGAAGGGTGCGGATGGCGAAGGCCATTCGGCGCACACCCGCCTGCTGGATCACGCCTCGGCCGAACTGCACTTCGCCAACCTTGGCCATGCCAAGCTGACGGCGTCGCGCTGCGCCGAGAAGCGCGAGCGCTGGATGAAGATCGAGTACGCGTCGGGCGTCGTCGAGATCGACTTCATCACCCGCAAGGTGATGAACACGACCAAGTTCGATATCCGCGCTGATGTGTCGGAAATTCTGCCGGACCCCCTGAAGGCGGCGGATGAAGCCTTCATCGCTGCGATCCAGGGCCGTGCGGCCCCGGTTATCACCGGCGGCGTTGGCGCCCGTGCGGCTGCGATGGCCGAGCTGGTCGAGACCTGCGCGCTGGCGGCCACGGCCGTCGTGGCGGCCTAGGCTTTCCGGTAAACGCCTGATAAGCAGCGCGCGTTGTCGCATATCCTTGCGATTCCGCAGTTATGGCCCAGATTTCGATTGCGGCCTGACCCGCGTTCTCCCCGACCAGCCAACGGAGCTCCCCATGGCCAAGAAGCCGACGGCGCGCGTCGAATTCGCGTTTTTCAACGTGACCTATGAAGACGGCAGCCAGCGTTCCAACCGCAAGGTGTCGGCCGATGTGCTGAACGCCTACGACAAGGACGCCGCCATCCGCGAGGCGATCGAGGCGCAGGACAAGGCGATCTCCGAAAAATCCGGCCTGCCGCCGCTGGCGATCAAATCAATTTCTCCATCGAAGTAGTGCGGTTCCCCTGCCGTTGCGGCGCCTGTTGCGCGTTGCTGATGCGTGTTTAGCTCGCCCAGCACTGTCGGGGAGCTTCACATGCCGGATCTTGCCACCACCCAGATGCAGATGCTGTGGGCGAGCCTTGCGCTCGGCTTCGTCTATCTGCTGGCTGCGGCTTTCGCCTCCATCACCCAGCGCGGAACGAAGTGGGCTGCGGGGCCGCGTGATGGCGCGACGCCGCCGCTGAATGCTGTGGGCGGGCGGCTTGATCGCGCATGGAAGAATTACCTTGAAACGTTGCCGGTGTTTGTCGGTGCAGTGTTCGTGCAGGCCGCGGCCGGCCATGACAGCGCATTGGCGCCGCTTGGCGCCCAGCTCTATTTCTGGGGTCGCGTCGCCTACCTGCCCATGTACGCCACGGGCTGGCCGTTTGTACGCACGCTGGCCTGGGCGGTCGCGATGGCGGGGATCGTGCTGCTGCTGGTGGCCTGCCTGCCGGGGATGTGAAGCCTCACATTTCAAGGAGCTGCGACGTTCGCCTTGCCGCAAGGCGCGACCGGGCTCATGCTCTCCCGAATAACAAGGCTGCCACTTAAGGCGGCCGGGCGGGAGGACGCCCATGACTACCGACTTTACGCGCCGCGCGATGCTCGGCGCCCTGCCGGCATTCGGGCTGGCGGGCGCAGCTTACGCGCAAACCACCGGCTCGCATATCGCGGGGCCGGCCGCGATGGATATCAACGCAACGCTTGATACGTGGGTCGATGCGTATGGCCGTCCGGCCGCGCGCGTGATGCTGAACGGCAAGGGGCCGTTCTCTTTCATGGTCGACACCGGATCGACCACGACCGTGCTGGCGCAGCGGCACATCGCGGCAGTTGGCGCGCCGATCACGGGCATGGCGACAGTCGCAGGCACGACCGGGATGGCCGAGACGCAGGTTGCGCAGATGGACGCCATCGAGGTGGGCGCGGTGAAGAAGCGCGACGTGCGTGTCGCGGTGCTGCCCGACGAGCACCTTGCCAGCATAGACGGCATTCTCGGCGCGGATGTCTTTGCCGGAAAGCGCATCGTCTTTGATATTCAGGGCAAGTCCGTGAAGATCGAGTCATCGCGCCGGCCGACGCGAAGCACGCGCGGCACGATGATGTCCAACATGAATGTACGCAGGGGCCTGCTCGCCGAAATCGAGGGGCGGGTCGGGAATGTCGGTGCGAAGCTGATGCTGGATACCGGCGCGCAGAACTGCATCGCCAACGCCGCGCTGAGCGAAGCCCTGCAGCAGGCGCATCCAAGGCTCGAGCGGATCGAGGGGATGAAGGTGTTTGGCGTTACCGGCCATGTGCTGACCGGGCAGGTGATTGCCCTGCCGCGGGTCGAACTGCGCGCGTTTTCGGTGAAGGACGCATCCGCAGTCGCGGTCGATGCGCCGATATTCGACCTGTGGGGGCTCAAGGATGAGCCGGCCATGATCGTTGGGGTCAATCTGCTGTCGCGGCTGCGGTCGTTCTCGATCGACTACGGCGCCAAGGCGTTTGAGGCCCAACTGCTTGCCGATCAGGTCGCGCGGAATTCGGCCGGGTTTGGCTAGGGCCGCTTGCCCTTGAGGGCGGGCAGGAACATGCTGATGGAATAGCAAGCCGCAGGACATGCGGAGGGCGGGAGGACGCCCGTGACAATCGATTTCACGCGCCGCGTGATGCTGGGCGCTCTGCCGGGCCTTGGGCTGGCAGGCGTTGCTGATGCTCAATCGACGGGTTCGCGCCTCGCACGCCCGGTGGACATCGCCGCTTACCTTGAAGCCTGGGTGGAAACCTATGGGCGGCCAACCGCGAAGGTGATGGTGAACGGCAATGGGCCGTTCTCCTTCATGGTCGATACGGGGTCGACCACCAGCGTGATCGCGCAGCGCCATGTGGCGACGCTTGCTGCGCCAATCGTCGGCAAGGCCATCGTTGCCGGCACGACGGGCGTCGTGGAGGCGCCGGTAGCGATGCTTCAAAGCGTTGAAGCTGGTGCAGTGAGAAAACAGGACCTGCGCGTGGCCGTGCTGCCTGATGCGAATATTCCGCAGATGGATGGCATTCTCGGCGCCGATATGTTCGCCGCGAAACGGCTGATATTCGACATCCAGAAAAAGATCGTGAGGATCGAAGGCTCACAGCGCGCGCCTCGCACCAGCGCCCGGCCCAACATGCAGGTGCGGAATGGATTGCTGGCCGAGATCGACGGCAGGGTCGGGAGCGTCAAAGCCAAGCTGATGCTAGATACCGGCGCAGAGCGGTGCATCATGAACACGCAGCTGAGCGACGCGCTGAAGAAGGCGCATCCGAGGCTGGTGCGGGCGGACGGCGCCCAGCTGATCGGCGTGACCGGGCATGTTGTGCCAGGAGAGCATATCGCGCTGCCGGAAGTGGAGGCGCGGGCCTTCGCGGTGGAGTTCGCGACGGCGGTTGTCGTTGATGCGCCGATTTTCAGCCTGTGGGGTCTTGCCAACGAGCCGGCCCTCATTGTCGGTGTGAACCTGCTGTCGCGTCTGCGATCGTTTTCGATCGATTATGGGGCGAGAACCTTCGATGCGACGCTGATGCCCGAGTGATTGCCTGAAATCCGGCAGGTCCGGGGCAGGTTCCAGCCCGTCGCTTGCCAAGCCGGGCCGGATGGGTACATGCATCCCGCACCCCCTCCGAGACGCGGAAATCGAGCCTATGACCGTGAAAGTCCGTTTTGCGCCTTCGCCCACGGGCAAGCTGCACGTCGGGAATATCCGTACGGCGCTGGTGAACTGGCTGTTCGCCAAAAGCCAGGGCGGCATCTTCGTGCTGCGGATCGACGACACCGATCTGGAACGCTCCACCAAGGAGAACGAGGACGCGATCCGCGCTGACCTGACCTGGCTGGGCATGGTGTGGGAGGAGACGTTCAAGCAGTCCGAGAAGTTCGCGCGCTATTCGGCCGCCGCCGAGGAACTGAAGGCCAAGGGCCTGCTGTATCCCTGCTACGAAACGGCCGAAGAGCTGGAGCGCCGCAAGAAGATCGCGTTGAGCCGCGGCAAGCCCCCGGTTTACGATCGTGCGTCGCTGTCGCTGACGGAAGACGAGCGGAACAAGCTGGAAGCCGAAGGGCGCAAGCCGCATTGGCGTTTCAAGCTGTCGGGCGGCCGCGCGGAGTGGAACGATCTCGTGCGCGGGCAGCAGTCGATCGATACGGCTTCCGTGTCGGACCCGGTGCTGATCCGTGAGGATGGTTCATTCCTCTATACGATGCCGTCGGTGGTGGATGATATCGACGCGAAGATCACGCATGTGATCCGGGGCGAGGATCACGTCACCAACTCGGGCGCGCAGATCGAGATTTTCCTGGCGCTGGGCGCGCAGCCGCCGGAGATGGCGCACATGCCGCTGCTGATCGGCGCGGACGGTCAGGGGTTGTCGAAGCGGCTTGGCTCGCTGTCGGCTGAACAGCTGCGCGGCGAAGGCTATGAGCCGATGTCGATCCTGTCGCTGCTGGCGAAGATCGGTACGTCTGATCCGGTCGAGGCGCGCGAGAGCCTGCAGCAGCTGGCGCTGGAATTCTCGTTCTCGAAGATGGGCCGGGCGCCGGCGCGCTTCGACGAGAACGAGCTGAGCGCGCTCAACGCGCAGATCGTGCATGGCATGAGCTTCGATGCGGTGAAGCCGCGTCTGGCGAAGCTGGCCTATGGGGACAAGGCGACGCCGGAATTCTGGGATGCCGTGAAGGGCAACCTCAAGGGCGTGCCGGATGCGGCGCTTTGGCTGGCGGTGGTTTATGGCGGTGGCCTGACGGGGCCGGAGCTGGATGCCGACGATCAGGCTTTCATCGGCGAAGCTGCGAAACTGTTCCCGGAAGGCGATGTGACGGCGACGACCTGGAAGGAATGGGTCGACGCCGTGAAGGCCAAGACGGGCCGCAAGGGCAAGGGCCTGTTCATGCCGCTGCGCCGCGTGCTGACCGATCAAGAGCATGGTCCGGAGATGGACAAGATGCTGTTGCTGATCGGCGGAGAGAAAGCGCGGGCGCGTCTGGTGCAGGCAGCGCCGTAGTGTAGTTTTGGGCCGTGCCGTTTGAGGGGCGGCGGTGGCATGTGCAGCTATATTACCCTGATCGTTCGCGGTGAAGTGTCCGGTATTCCGGCGGCTCTCGAACGGCGTGGGCGCAAAGCCAGCGTCATTGACAATCCGTCGATCCGCAAAGTTCTGACAGCGGATGAAACGCAATTTCTGACGACAGCTGCGCATTGCGATTGCGGTACTGTGCTCGGCGCCCGGGTTCAGGAGGGCGGCGTACGGGATATCGAATCCGAAGTCAGGCGATTGCGCAAGAAAGGGTGGTCGGCGGCAAAGATCGATCGCTTGCTGCGGGATCAGCAAAAGGCGCGTGAGAAACTTGGCCGTGAGCCAATCGACAGCTTTGTGTTCTGGGCTAACATTCTGAACGACGTTCTTGCTCTGAGGGGCGTCAATGGCGCGGGGTTGTTGGTGCACCAGTATTCCGGCAGCATCGCCGACGAGCACGTATCGGCGCAGCGCCGGGAAATACGGCGCGGAGAGATCGAGGTCGAGCTACCTCGGATGCGAGAAGACGATCTGCTTTTTGTTCAGAGCCGATGATCGATTGATCAGACGTACTTCACCCACGCCTTCACGATGGCCGTGAACGCTTTCGCGTTTGCCTTGAGCGTCTTGCCTGCGCCCAGCGTCGCGAGCGCGCGGTCCTTGGCGAGCCAGACGAGGAGGCCGTTCTCGTCGGGAATGTTCAGCTTCGGATTGTCTTTCGCCTTCGCGCCGGTGTGCATCACCAGCTGGATCACGTCTTTCGAGCGCAGGTTCACGGTGGCGAACCAGTCAGTGTGGCGGAAGCTGAGTGAGTTCCATTTGACGCCGTCGGCAATGGCGGGGTCGGCGCCGAGAATGAGTTTCCTCACCGCCTCGATATCCGACTTCAGTGGATGATCGAGGGCGGCGAGGAAGGCGGAGGCGTCGTCGGGGAGAGGCCGAGAGGGCGTCTTTGGCCGGGCCGTTTTCGGCTTCCTGGCGACGCTCTTCTTCCCGGCAGTCTTGGCTGGTTTCGTGGGCATGGATCAGAGGCTCGCGAGAATTTCGTCGAGGCGTGCGTAGCCGGCGTCCATGCCGTCGGTCATGCCGCTGGCGGCGGCGCCGTCGCGGGCCTGTTTCGAGGCGTAGAGAACGGTGAGAACTGACTTCGTCTTGCCGCCGGTTTCGGTGAACACCTGCGTGTTCACTGTCTCGCCGCCGGTCCAGTCGTCGTCAAACATCTCACGGGAGTCGAGGTTCTCAGGTTTCTTCACGGCGGTGAATGTACCACCCATGCCCATCGTCTTGCCGCGACCCTTGTCGAGCCACTCGTAGCGGTATTTGCCGCCGACGCGCAGGTCGATCTCGCACACCGGCATCTCCCAGCCCGGCGGGCCGAGCAGCCAGCGGCGCACCAGCGCGGGATTGGTGTGGGCGTCCCACACCAGATCGCGCGGGGCGTCGAAGGAGCGCGTGATGAGGATCTCGCGGTCGCTGGGCAGCGTGATCTCAAGCTTGTTGGCCACGTCAGCCTCCCTGCTGTTCCGCGAACATCTGGTCGAGACGCTGATAGCCGATCTCCATGCCATCGGTCATGCCGGTGGAGACGGCCGCGTCACGGATGTCTTTGTTGGCAAACCTCATCACCATCTCGAGCGAGGTGACGCCGTTCTTCTCGCTGAACGCGGTGTGGATGATCGCAGGCTGGCTGATGTCCATGGCGCCGCCAATATCGCCGGGATCGTAGTATTCGGCATGGAGCATTTTCGCGGGCGCATCGACTTCGCGGAAATCGCCGTGGAAGCCGAACTCGGCGCGGTTCTGGTCAGACCGCCAGCGCCAGCGATATTTGCCGCCGGGGCGCACATCCATCTCGCACACCGGCATCGACCAGCCGGGCGGGCCGAGCATCCAGCGCTTCACCAGTTTCGGATCGGTATGGGCCTGCCACACCAGATCGCGCGGGGCGGCGAAGTCGCGCGTGACGCGCACCTCTGTGTCACTCGGCAGCGAGACTTGCGCCTTTTCCATCGTTCTCACCATGTCAGCCTCCCTGTTGTTCTGCGACGAGCGTATCGAGCCGCGCATAACTCGTTTCCATGCCATCGGTCATGCCGGTGGAGATGGCTGCGTCGCGCGCTTCCTTCGAAACATATTTCAACAGCGTGACCACCGTGGTGATGCCGTCCTTCTCGCTGAAAGACGTTTGGTTGATGGTCGGGCTGCTCGCATCCATCGCTCCGCCCATCGTGCCGGGATCGTAGTATTCGGCGGCGATCATACGGGCTGGCGCCTCGACTTCGCTGTACTCGCCGAAGAAGCCGAACTCCTGGCTGCCGTCATCCGTGCGCCACATCCAGCGATACTTGCCGCCGGTGCGGACATCCATTTCGCATACCGGCATCGACCAACCGGGATAGCCGCCTATCCAGCGTTGAAAGAGTTTCGGGTCGACATGCGTCTGCCAGACCAGCGTGCGAGGAGCCTTGAAGTCGCGCGTGACACGCACCTGCGTGTCGCTCGGCAGGGAGACCTGGGCTGTGGCGTTGATGGTGGTCACGGACGTTTCCTTTGTCGGTTTGAGTTTCGGGGGCTCAGCCGTTAAATGCCTTCTCGAGGTCGGCGACGATGATCTTCTTCATCTTCAGCATGGCCTGCAGGGCGCGGTTGGCTTTCTCGCGATCGGGATCGCCGAGGTAGCGGCCAAGCGCATCGGGGATGATCTGCCAGGAGACGCCCCACTTGTCCTGCAGCCAGCCGCAATTGTCTTCGCGGCCGCCGCCTTCGAGGAACTTGTTCCAGTAGAGGTCGACTTCCGCCTGGTCCTTGCACTTTACGAACAGGGAGATGCCGGGCGTGAACTTGAAGTGCGGGCCGCCGTTGAACATCAGGATCTCGGTCCCGTTCGCCACGATGGTTGCCGACATCGGATTGGCCGACTTGATCTCGGAATTCGGGAAGATGGAGACGTAAAACTTCGCGGCTTCCTCGACCGGGCCGTCGAACATGAGGAAGGGGGAAATCTTCTGAACGGTCGCCATGCTGGATTCTCCTAATGGCGCTTGCGTGGGGATTTAGGCGGCTTGGCCTGAAGCTGGCCGAGCAGTTCGTCGAGGGCGCTGTAACGGCGCTCCCAGAACTGGCGGTATTCCTCGAGCCAGGCGGTCGCTTCGCCAAGTCGGACGCCTTCGAGTTTGCGCGGGCGGCGCTGGGCATTCTGTGCCGTCGAGATCAGGCCGGCGTTTTCAAGAACCTTGAGGTGTTTCGAAATGGCCGGCTGGCTCATGTCGAACGGCTCGGCCAGTTCAGCGACCGATGCCTCACCCTGCGACAGGCGGGCGAGGATGGCGCGACGCGTTGGATCAGCGAGAGCGGCGAAGGTGGCGTCGAGGCGTTGTGAGGGCGTCATCGCGAAATATCCATAACCATACAGTTATCATAACCGACAAGTTATGGACGTCAAGCGGCCATGGCGCGCTTTTTTGAGAAGGGCAGATCAGGGGCGACGCGGGCGCTGTTTTGCGGAAATGGATTTCACGATCAGCTCGCCTTTCGCGCGAGTATCGAGCTTCCATCCGCGCTGCAGGACGGCTGTCGCAATTAACGCATCAACCTCGTCTGACTTCAGCGGCTTGAGACCATCGACCAGCCGCAGGGAGCGGATCTTCGGGCCTTTGCCGCTGAGCAGCTTGCCGGGGTCTGGAAGTGTGGATCCCTGCATGAAAAACAAGGTCGCCCAGCGCGGAAAGAGTGCGATCGACAGCGGCAGGGTCGAGACTTTTGCGTCGGGTCCGAAGCCGACGGCGAGTGAATTGTAATTGTCGTAAACCATGACAACCGCGCCGGGCAGGCGTTTGCGGAGATGCCTGATTGCATCGCGGCCGAGCTTTTCCATCTCGGGCGCATACTTTTGCAGGAAAGCACGAGTTGCTGCTGGGCAGTTGCCATAGCGGCAGAGTAACGTGGCGCACGGCTTGCGTCAGCTTCGCGCTGGGGAACCTTTCGACCGTCTGGGCATTCAGGACCGGATGACTGGAGGGATTTCCCAATGACGACTGCACGCAAGACGGAAACAAATGGATCGGCCAGCGCACTGGCCGGAAGGGTGGCGGAAGAGATGTCTGATTTTTCGGAAAAGGCGCGCCGGGTTTTCGGCGAAAGCGCATCGCACGCTCGGGAGCTGGCTGAAGACGTGGCCGACCAGGCGGTTCGTGGCGGCAAGAAAGCTGCGAAATTCGTGACGCGTGAAGTGAAGGAGCATCCGCTCCGTACACTGGCGATCGGTGCGGCTGTTGGCGCAGTGGTGGCTGCGGTCATCATGCTGCGTAACCGCGAAGACTGAGACCAGATCTAGGCTGCGATGCGGGCCGTGGCGGATAGCGCCACGGCTTCCGCTATCTTTATGCCATCGACCGCAGCCGAGAGGATGCCTCCGGCATAACCGGCGCCTTCTCCGGCGGGAAACAGCCCCTTCACATTCAGCGACTGGAAATCCTGGCCGCGCGTCATGCGGATCGGACTTGAGGTGCGCGTCTCGACGCCGGTCATCACCGCATCTTCCATCGCGTAGCCGTCGATCTGGCGGCCGAAGACGGCGAGAGCCTCGCGCATCGCCGTGGTCGCGTATTCCGGCAAGCAGAGATTGAGATCTGTCGGTGTGACGCCCGGCTTGTAGGACGGAACGACGGCGCCGAGCGCGGTAGAGGGACGATTGGCGAGGAAGTCGCCGACGAGTTGGGCCGGGGCTAGCCAGTTGGAGCCGCCGGCGATGAAGGCCTGCTCTTCCCAGTGGCGCTGGAAGGCGATGCCGGCGAGCGGGTTGGTGCGGAAGTCTCCGGGGAAGTCTTCCGGCGTGACGCCGACGACAATGCCGGCATTGGCATTGCGCTCTTTCCGCGAGTACTGGCTCATGCCGTTGGTGACGAGGCGGCCTTCTTCTGATGCGGCGGCGACGACCGTGCCGCCAGGGCACATGCAGAAGCTATAGACGCTGCGACCGTTGGCTGCGTGATGGGCCAGCTTGTAATCGGCGGCGCCGAGGATGGGGTGGCCGGCGTTCTTGGCGCCGAAGCGGGCGCAGTCGATGATCGATTGCGGGTGTTCGATGCGGACGCCGATCGAGAAAGGCTTGGGCTCGAAGAAGACGCCGCGGCCATGCAGCATCTCGAATGTGTCGCGTGCGGAGTGGCCGAGCGCCATGACGACATGGTCGGTTTCGATCGCATCGCCATTGGCGAGAACGACGCCTGCGATCTGCTTTTCGCCGTTGCGGTCGTGCAGCAGAATGTCGGTGACCTGCTGTTTGAAGCGGATCTCGCCGCCGAGGCGTTCGATCTTTTCGCGCATGTGCTCGATCATCGAGACGAGGCGGAAGGTGCCGATGTGGGGTTTGGAGACGAAGAGGATTTCGTCCGGCGCGCCGGCTTCGACGAATTCGGTGAGGACCTTGCGGCCGAGATGGCGGGGGTCCTTGATCTGCGAATAGAGTTTGCCGTCGGAGAATGTGCCGGCGCCGCCTTCGCCGAACTGAGCGTTGGACGAGGGGTCCAGGATCGCCTTGCGCCAGAACTTGAAGGTGTCGACGGTGCGCTCGCGAACGATCTTGCCGCGCTCGAGGATGATCGGGTTGAAGCCCATCTCGGCGAGGATGAGGCCGGCGAACAATCCGCATGGCCCCATGCCGACAACGACGGGGCGTTTCGTGCTGGCGGGCGCGGTTGTGACCTGCCTGTAGGAAATGTCGGGTGTGCGTCCGATCTGCTTGTCTTTTTCCAGGCGCTTGAGGACGGAGGCTTCGTCCTTCACCTCGGCGTCGATCGTGTAGATCAGCTGGATCGCCGAGGTCTTGCGGGCATCGTAGGCGCGCTTGAAGACGGTGAATGCGGTCAGGTTCTGGTCGGCGAGGGCGAGGCGTTTGAGGATCGCCTGGCGGAGCGCAGGCTCGGGGTGGTCGAGCGGCAGCTTCAGTTCCTGGATGCGGAGCATCGCGTGTTTCTCCATGGGGGTGGCGCAACGCACACCAGACCAATGGGCGGGCTTATAGTCGGGGTTTCGGCAGGGGGGAAGACGCGGGTGTGCGTTCCCGCGGGAGGCGGGTTGGGGTAGGGTTGGCTGCGCTGGCTAGAGCGCTAGACGTGGAGGGAAAAAGCCCCCTCCGTCTTGCGCGTAAGAACGCGCAATCCACCTCCCCCAGTGCTTCGCACTGATGGAGGCAATTCCCCTTCGTCGCGACGGTGCGCTGTTTGCCTCCGCCTGCGTAGCAGGGGGAGGTGGATCGCGTGCGTAGCGCGCGAGACGGAGGGGGATGGTGCGGTGTGGCTCACGGTGGTGAGCACGCCCTCGTCCTTCGACGGGCGCACGCGAAGCGTGCTGCTCAGG
>Ga0208939_1001220_pt1 | contig 19705 bp, 19 predicted proteins | sample AD_STIC12_MetaG_FD_184437 | JGI IMG/M metagenome (GOLD analysis project Ga0208939, IMG submission 184437) | Active sludge microbial communities of municipal wastewater-treating anaerobic digesters from USA - AD_STIC12_MetaG (SPAdes) (version 2) | ecosystem: Engineered > Bioreactor > Anaerobic >...
AAGTGAACGTGTCACCGTGCGGAATGAACCACAGAGACGCCGAAGACACAGAGAAGGCCATGGCGGGCAATCTGTGTTCCGCCCCGAATCTGTGAGGGACTCCACACCGATTCAGGACGGAATACAGATTGATCCCGGAGAGTGACCGGCTGCGACCTCCGGAAACAGCCCTGTCTCGAAGGCCCGCAAGCTCCACACGACTACGCGCTAAACCCTCTACCCCGCAGACACCAATGGCCGACTGTACCCTGCTGACCTGTTTCCAGCCGCGAAAGAACACAAGGACCACAAAGAAGTGAACGTGTCGGCTTTGCGCTCTTTTGCGGCTAAAGACCTCCCCCGCAAGACAAGCCGCATCAACGGAGGTGCGTTGCGAGTCCTCGCGGCCATTGATCAGGGGGTGGAAGGCTTCCTGGAGGAGGCGCTCCAGATCAGCGCGCCGCAGGTCGCGGTGCAATTGCAGGCCGAAGCATTAGGCTATCTCTGATTCCCCCAGAACGGCGAAATTATCGCCAAAATGTCAAATTGCCTTTCGGCTTTCTGTCCAGTCACCGCGCCACCAATGCCGAAATGCTCCTCGATGCGATGCGATTAGTCTCCATTGCCTTTCGGCTTTCTGTCCAGTCACCGCGCAAAAACCGCCGTGGTTGGGTTTCGCCCCAACCGCACGGTCTCCATTGCCTTTCGGCTTTCTGTCCAGTCACCGCATGGCGCGCGCGCGCGGAAGCCATGCGAGCCAGCTGGTCTCCATTGCCTTTCGGCTTTCTGTCCAGTCACCGCACGGAAGCGCGCGCGCATAGCGCGCGCGCGCCCATCTTGTCTCCATTGCCTTTCGGCTTTCTGTCCAGTCACCGCCAGGCTCGCCCGTTTGTGTTGGCTCCGCTTTCTCCGGGTCTCCATTGCCTTTCGGCTTTCTGTCCAGTCACCGCCTGGTTGGAGTGGATCAAATCACCCGCGTATGCGGCGTCTCCATTGCCTTTCGGCTTTCTGTCCAGTCACCGCTTTTGGGGATACCGCCTTGGATTTTGGGGCAGCGCTATTGTCTCCATTGCCTTTCGGCTTTCTGTCCAGTCACCGCCGAGCCTGACTTCGCGGCATGGGTCGCTGCCCATCCGTCTCCATTGCCTTTCGGCTTTCTGTCCAGTCACCGCCTTATGCTCCAAGCTGAATGCGAGTCGGATGGCCGTTCGTCTCCATTGCCTTTCGGCTTTCTGTCCAGTCACCGCGGCAGCATACTCCCGTCAGCTGTCGGACTGCGAACGGGAGTCTCCATTGCCTTTCGGCTTTCTGTCCAGTCACCGCATTATTTCTTGGGCAAGGGCGCGGACCATACGGTCGTCTCCATTGCCTTTCGGCTTTCTGTCCAGTCACCGCACTAGTCCGTCGGTAGCCGATAGGCTACCGACTCCCACCGGTCTCCATTGCCTTTCGGCTTTCTGTCCAGTCACCGCCTTACCGCGGGGAAACGACTGCGTAGCGCGCGCTGAGTCTCCATTGCCTTTCGGCTTTCTGTCCAGTCACCGCCAGACGGCACCACCAAACATGGTGCATACTGGAATTGTGTCTCCATTGCCTTTCGGCTTTCTGTCCAGTCACCGCTGGGCGCGGAAAAATATGAGAACAACAATAGAACGAAGTCTCCATTGCCTTTCGGCTTTCTGTCCAGTCACCGCGTCTGGAATGTAGACCGCCACCTTTTACTTTTATTGTCTCCATTGCCTTTCGGCTTTCTGTCCAGTCACCGCCGACCGGGCTCTGGCGGTGGCCAGGTTCAGATTCGTGTTGTCTCCATTGCCTTTCGGCTTTCTGTCCAGTCACCGCAGGGCGAGGGAGTCCCGGACACGCGCGCGTAAGGAATGGTCTCCATTGCCTTTCGGCTTTCTGTCCAGTCACCGCATCACTTCTCCGGAGTATGCCGCTCGTGCTGCCGCCTCGTCTCCATTGCCTTTCGGCTTTCTGTCCAGTCACCGCAGTCGGCTACCCGGGAGCGGCTTGCGCTCGAGCTCGAGTCTCCATTGCCTTTCGGCTTTCTGTCCAGTCACCGCGGAGCGGCTTGCGCTCGAGCTCGAGCGCGAGCTCGAGCTGTCTCCATTGCCTTTCGGCTTTCTGTCCAGTCACCGCCACAGCGCTCGATTTTGGGGCGACTCTAGCTACCGAGGTCTCCATTGCCTTTCGGCTTTCTGTCCAGTCACCGCTCCGGCTGTGTAACATGCACGGCGGCAAGGGGGCAAGTCCGGTGCAGGTCGGGAGGCCTATTTTCGGTTGGCATGGGAAGTGCTCCTGGATGCATTCTGCCGGGTGTTTGGCGCATAAGACTCAGTCAATCAAGGGGTTGGCGTTTAGGTGGCGAGACCGGGCAAAACGGGTGTATCGAGGTCCCGACCTGGCATCTTCACACGAGGTAGCAGACGACCTTTTCGGAGCAGACCATTGTGCCTGCGGTGAGGGTTTCCTTGGCGCACCTGGCGTCGATCTTGTAGGCGACAAGGCGGTCCTCTTCTTCATTGATGACCTCGAGGAGGAGGAGCCAGAAATCGGCGAATTCATCCTCGTCGAGGCGGCACTCGAAGACGCTGTACTGGACCCGGACGCCGAAGTCCTCGCAGACTTTGGCGACCTTGTGGAGCCGTTTCGGATCGGTGATGTCGTAGGCGACGAGCGTCAGCATTTCGTGATCGCCAGGGGGCGATTTTGCGTAGGGCACCTGGGCGAAGGCTTCATACCACCACATAGGGGCAAGGAATGTGCGGTCAATTGATCAAGAACGGTTCGAAGCGTTCGGGGTGTTCGAGGGCGGCTTTGAACATGACGGCCTGGTTCTCCAATTGTTGGCGGAGCGTGGTCCGATGCCCGACCGATTCGGACAGGAACTGCCGTTCCATGCGCCGTTCGTATTGGAGGAAGAATTTCTTGCGTCCTTCCTCGTTCAGATAAACGCCCCCATTGCGCGGCTCGAAATGTTTGGCATTGAGAATCTGGTGACTGAACAGATCGAGGGCCAGGGCTTCGACCAAGACCGGGCGGAACGGCTCGATCAGGTCGAGCGCCAGACTCCAGCGTCCATCCTCGGTGGAGTGGAGCGTGCCCAGTGCCGGATCGAGTCCGTGCGCATGGGCGAAGGCCACGGCTTCGTTGTAGAGCAGGGTCGAGCCGAAGCTGATGCAGGCGTTGACCGGGTTGAGCGGGGGGCGGGTGCTGCGGCGTTCGAAGGGGAATTCGGGCGGCAGGAACCCGGCCCAGGCCTGGAAGTAGCGCGCGGTCGACGTTCCTTCGTAACCGCGCAACTCGTCGATGTTCTTGCTGGTGCGCAGCGAGGCGAAGAGCGCGTCGAGCCAGGCCAGGGTCGCGGGGATGCCGGTTTGCCTCGTCGTGGCGTCGTTGGCGGACGCAACTTCAGGATTGGCGCCGGACGCCGGCTGGTTCGTCAACTCGCCGCGCCCTGCCGCCAGGCGCTGGAGGACGCGGCGTTGGTTGTAGACCTTGGCGGTGACGATGCGTCCGGCCGTCTCGAGAGCGAATGCGGCATCGAGAGTGCGCTGGTACTGACGCAGCCGGGCCAGCCCATGGTGGTTTTGCGCCGGGAGAAAGTTGCCCAGGAAACGCCCGCTCCAGGAAAAAAACTGGATCGGCAGCCCGGCGCCGAGGATGGCCGCCATGGCCGGCGCGGTCAGGTGCACCGACTCGCTCACGACCAGCCGGTCGAGGTCCCGGAGCGGGATTTGGCGGATGAGTTCGTCGCGGCCTCGTTCCTCGTTGCGCCCGTACACTTCGAGGCGCTCGCCGGCCAGGTGGACGCGGACGTTGGGTTGGTTGATGATGGCAGTGGGCATCGGAGGTCGGAGATGGGAGATGGGAGATGGGAGATCGGGACTGGGGAGATGGGATTAGATGTTTTTGTCAACAATCCGCCACATGAACGCGGTTATTCCAAAGACGACGGTGAGGGCAGTTGCGGCGGAGATCATAACGTGTTTGGTTTGTCAGTCACGGACACACAATCGCACACGCCGGCGCGGCCGGGTCGAATGAGACGTCCGGGGACGTCGGGCCGGGCCCGGCCAAAGGGGGAAGCTCCGATGCGTTTGGCGCCGGCGATCGGGGTTGCCACCCGACGGCTCCGAGTCGTGGACACGACGCATCGGTCGGGGGCCGAGTCTCGCTAACCCTTGATATGGATGCCGGCGCGCGGGACCTCGAGGGAGCAACGGCCTTTTTCGGGCAGGCATGAGGCCAGCGCGGCGGGTGCGCTGCCGTAGCGGGGGAGTTTGGTGCGGATGCCGCTGGCCGCTTTGCGGATGTCCTGCTCGTCCCAGGAGGCGCGCAGCGAGTCGGCGTGACGCCAGTCGCCGAAGTTGTTCTTGGGCGCCGATTCGATCAGTTCCTGCCGAAAGGCGTTGAGGTCGTCGACGGCTTCGGCATAGGCGCCGTATGGCGGTTCGCCATGCTTGGTGCGGCGGGCAAGGAAGAGCAGCAACAGGTGTTCGAGCGGGGCCAGGCGGACGAGCGTGCCGTTGACTTCGAGTTCGGTCCGCGTGGTGTCGATGGCGAGGTGCAGCGTCTCGGCGATCCGCTGGCGGACGTTCGCGCGACAGCTCTCGACCAGGCGCGAGAAGGTGCCGGCGGACCGCCCGAGTTCGCGCTGGAAGAGGTTGCGCAGGGGAACAAAGGGCAGGTCCGCCAGGTCGATTCGGGCAGCGGCGGGGTCGTGGGCGGCGCCTCCACGCTCCGGGATCGGCCCGCCGGGTTGGCGCGGATACCAGAAGTCGCGCAGGGTCTCGAAAGGCTCGCTGACGAGCACATGCGTGATGCGATCCGTTTCGCGTGCGGCCAGGGTGAGGGCGGCGTAGAGAATGGCGCCCATCGTCTTGCGTCCGCCGGCCAGCGAGGCGATGAGGCGTGTGTCGGGATTTTCGACAATGCCGCGGACCTGTTCGAGGATGAAGTTGGCGGCCGCCTCGTTGTCGGAGGGCGTGCGCAGGTCGTCCAGTTCGCGCGATCGTCCGGACCCGTGTTCGAGAGTAGTCATGACACGGATGTCGTCGCCGGTCGTGCCAAACCGCAGGCGGTTGGCGAGGTCGAAGCCCTCCTCGATGAGACTGCGGCGCAGGCAATCCCACGGGCTGAGGCCGCCCAGGCGGTCTTGCGGCGCCAGAAGATGGGTCTCGATCTGGCGGCGTCCTTGAGTGGTGGTGACGGCGATGACGCGGGCGGGGAGGACTGGCTCAGGCTCGTGGGCCAGGGCCCAGACGGTCTCGGTGAGCACGGCCGGGGACATGCCGGTCACGGCCAAAAGGGTGACGTCGCAGACGGGAGGCGGGAGATGGGAGATCGGAGATCGGAGATGGGAGATCGGAGATCGGAGATCGGGGGCGGGGGATGGGGGGGAGTGACCCGGTGTTGCGGGTGAGGCGGGCCGTGTCTTTCGGGGGCGGGGGTTCATCGGGATGAATGTTTTGGTTTTGTCGTATTCGGGTGGCGTTGTGGCAAACGGCTACATTCCAGGGGCCGACACTACCCGCGGGACGGGGGCCAGGACAATGCGCGGACGTCGCGGGACGTCTGGGGAGAGGGTCATTTCCGGAAATGGGTGACGAGGCCGGCGAGATGATCCGCTTCGGCCGGGCGGTCTGGGAACAAGAGATGGCGCAACCCGTCAACGAGTTCCTCCTTGCGGACCACCGCAATGTTGTTCAAGCGGGCGTATTGGATCACGTCGTCGGGGAGCAGCGCCTTTCGGATGCAGATGATGTTCCCCAAGAGCCCACCTGCCTCGCGCACGGCGAGCAGATCCTGCTTCATGACTTTGGTCTGGCCGATGGAGAGTTCTTCGCGGATGCGAGAGAGCAGTCTGTCGGCGGCCGGGCTCAAACGTTCACGCAGGCACTGACGCAACCGATCGGCGAGATCCTCCGCGGGCATTCGGTCCTTGCAGTCGACCAACCAGAGGCGCCCGCCCCACGTGAAGAGAAGGTCGATCTCGGCATGTCGGGAGCCGGTGCTGACGTAGGAAGAGGACTTCACCTTGAGACACAGACTGCGCTGAACGCGGTTGACCCCAAGACGCAGGAGGACGGCGGCTGTTGAAAACTCCAAGGCATCGCCTTCCTTGTCGATGGGGTCGGCTTTGCCGGCGATGTTCAGCCATGCACGGGCGTCTTGATCGCTCTGAACGCGCCGGAACAATGCGTCCGGAGCCAGCGTCCGGCCTGCCACGCTGAGGGTGATAATCTGCCCTGGCCGCTGCACCTCGGAGGCGTCGAGTTGGCAGCGCAGGAGGCCGACAGGATCGAGGGCGTCGGTGAGACTACCATCGAGTTGCTCCTGCTTGACGATCATCTTGCCGTCTGGGGCGGAGAACCAGGTCAGTTGGTTGCGTCGTTCCAGATAGAAGGCCCGGGCGTGACGCACGGCCCACCGGAATGCGGCGGCAGCCATGAGCTTGTTGCCGCCGGTGAAGTTGACCACGCATTCATCGAGCCGGACCTGGTGGCTCCGTTGCACCTCGTCCAGGCGGCGCTCGATACCCTCGAAATCCGAATCGCCGATCTGTTCCAGCCGTGTGCCGCCCCTCGGAACCAGGCCGGATTCATCGAAGAACCGCTTCAGCCGCTGGGCGGGGCCTTTGGATTCGGTAACGTCCTCGCTGTGGAGCAGGATGACCCGCTCGGGTCTCAGATGTTCCACGGCGAGCACCTGCGGCCAGATTTGTTTGGAGGCGAGGGTGAGCAGGGTCATGGCCTTGGATCGTGATGGAACGTCATTCGGGGCGGATGGAGTTAGGGTTTTCAAAACGGCATGGCACAGACGGGCAGTGGATCGATAAAGTTACAGGTTCTTTATGCTTCAGAGCCCGAACCTTGAGACTCTTGTCTGGACTGTTGTTCCGTGGCCGTCCCGCAACCTTGAGGTCTGTCCGCGCCATCTCGTTCCGTCAAGGACAGGGATCAGCGTCAACCACTTTCCTTATGCATCGAGCCATCGGGGGTCCAGAGGGCGGATGGGGTTGGCCTCTTGGTCGATCTCGAAGCCCAGGAAATCGCGGGCAATTGCTTTCATTGTCTCGAAGCCGTCCCGGCCAACCGGTTGCACGCCGTGGGCAAGGATGCTGGCGTTGCGCTTCTCGGTGGCAGCGCGCAAGCGACTCCTGGGCTTACCGCTGGCGTTCTTGGCATTGAGGTCGGCGAAAATGCGGACGGCGCGTTCATGGCCGAGTGTGGCAAGGGCGCAGAAGCAGTCCTCGAGGCTGAGCTTGACTCGGCCGTCTTTGCCGGGCTGGCAAGACGGGAGGTCAGTCAGGGCGGGTGGCAGTTTCTTGAGATCGTCCGGTTGGCATTGGCCATTGCGAAACAGCCCGTCGGTGGCTTCCGCCAGCCAGAGTTGGCCCTGCATCTCGATGGCGCGGTAGAGCCGGGCGGCGGCGTCCTCGAATCGGCCCTGCGCGGCGGTGCGCAGGGCGTTGTCGAGCAGTTCGCGGAGAAGGGCGTCTGTGGCAACCTGCTGCGTGCAGGCGCGGCAGATGTTATGGCTATGGCGAACGAAATCCAACAGGCCGCAGTCGTCACGTCCATCGAACAGGGAGGGGAGCTTGCCCAAAAGGCGGGAAAGCAGCTCGCAGGATTCCGAAAAATCGAGACGGTGGCGCGCGGCTGTTGCCGCGGCCAGATCGGCAAGAGCCTCGAACCGCAAACGGTGCGGCACTTTGGGTGCAACGTCGCGCAAGGCACCCCCGGCCGTATCGAACTGGCAGCCGGCCCACAAGTCGCGGGCACGCTCGACTTCACGGATGGCAAGAGCCGTCCAGGGGTTGCCCTGGTAAAGCATCCGTTCCTTGCCGTCCACGACAATGCCAAGTCCGCCCTTCTCGCGCTGCGCTCCACCCACGTAACTGAACTGCTGGAACCACTCGCTGGCCGCAAGGACCAGTGCGGCGGTCATAGTCTTGGTGCCGCCGGTGTAGTCGACGAGGACCTGGTGCTGATGGACGCTCCACTTGGCCAGGAGACTCGGGATGGCTCTGCGCAGGTCGCGATAGCACGGCCCAAGCTCCTCGAACTGTCCCACCTCGATGATGTCGCGCTCGGGGCGCCACTCGGGATCGTCACGCGCGATCGTCGCGTGGATTTCATCCGCCGTCGCCCGACTGCCTGCCGAGCAGAAATACCAGACATGCGCCGGGCGGTGTCGACGGAGCACATGAAGAACAGGCGCTGGCGCGCCCCCGACGGAGACGAGAATGGCGGCGATGTGGGGATGGGAGTCGGAGGTGGTCATGACCAAGCTGTGATCACATGGGCGGGACTTTTTCGCGAGCACTGCCCGCCGATCGCGCCGATTGCGCCGATTGCACGCATCGCTTGCGACATCATGCTCACAGCATTTGCCAAGTCTCCGGCTGCGATCGATGACCATGCAAAGCCGCTCTGGCCCGGTCGAGTATATCCATTTGCGGAGCGGTGATCAGCAAGCGCAATTGGGTGTCCAGTCGCACAATCTTGAATTTCACTTTTGATGCTTCGCGCCCACCTACGGCTCTGCCGAAGACGTCGGGCATCCTATTGACCGTGTCCGTCGCTGCTTGTCTTAGGGCTTCGAGGGTGTTGCCGACATCTCGTCCTGCGAGAAAAACGGGCCACTTGCAGCCGAATCGGTCCAGGCGCTGGCGCAGTTCGGACGGGGTTGCCGGCGCGGTCCCGTCAGCCGGCCAGACATTGCCGCCGCCGCGATTGGCTCGGAGACCCAAGGCGCCGAGCAGAAGCCAGACTTCGAGAGCGGCCTCGACTCTTGCCTGCAGATCATGGCGCAGCGGGCCAAAACGGCTGAAGACCTCGAGTTCGAAGCGGGCGCCAGGTTCGAATGCGGCTTGAGGGCTTGCCTGCTTACCATGTTTGTGCGGCAAAGTGGGAATTTCACGCTTAGGGGCAGGCCGGGCGCGGATCTGATCGACCCGGAAGACAAGGCGCGAGGCGTTGACCTGGTCTTTAAGGCGCTGGCCAAACATCTTCATGCCGCCGAACGCCTCCTTCTCATCGTCGGCACTGTTACCCAAGGCGCGGAACCACCACCGGACCATGCCTCGGATGGAAGGTACGCGGATCTCCGGCGCGTTTTGATAGGCGCCACGGTTGAAGAGCGGTGTGAGAACCTCGATGTCCCTTCTCCATTTCATAGTTCAAAGAAGCTTGAAACCAGCGCGCGCAAGAATTCTCTTTCCAGCCTCGCCGTGGCGACCGCTGGTAAAGGACTGCCAGTAAGGGTTGTTCTTTCGATTGAGGCGCCGTTCGCGCTCGGGAATGAGAAGTTCGAAAACCCGCTTCACGTCTTTGTCATCCTCTAACGCTGCAATCTCCGGCAGGGCCGCAATGAAGTTGCCGGTCATCGCCAGTTTGTTTCGCCATTTGGAAATGAGACGTTCAGCCGGGGAAGTAGACCCTGCGGCCTCGGTTGTGCTGGAGGGTGCGTCTCCTGACGCAGATGGCGGTTGAGATACATTCTGGCTGGTGGTTTTTCGCCCGAGCACAAACCAGCCGTAGCCGGCGCCGGTTTTTGCGCCGGCGCCTTTGGTCGTGACTGCCCGCTGAAGCCAGTCCTTGGCCTGCCCAAGGAGTTGTTCGGCGGTGGCGCCGGCATGTTCCGGGCGACGGTTGAGAAGGACGGCGAAACCGAACGCACAGCCGGCTCTGACCGCGGGGAAGTAGTTCGGCTCTGGATTCTCATTATCTTCGGCGCGCGGCCTGCGACCTCCATAGTAGTTGGGGTAGTGCGGGTTGACCATGTCGACCTCGATCTCCGGTGGCGTCGTTGGATAGGCGGGCAAGAAACAGGCACACCCCTTGAAGTCATCGTTGCCGATCTGAGTGCTCACCTTCCGCGCAAGTTCGCTTCCGCCCGCCCAGCCGAAGTCGCCCTCACTTTTGATGTCGTTCGCACCATAGCCAAAGAGGAGCATCGCGAGCGTGAGTAGCCGACTTTTGTCATCGCCGGTGGCCTCTCGAATCTCCCAGAGCGCCTGGCTGCGGGTGATCCCCTTGACGGCACTGCCCGGGATGATTGGAAGTCCGAAGCATCGATCGAGGGCGATGCCGGCGTTTTCGATGACACCACCGGCGAGGTTGACCAGCAGTCGAGCGCCCAGTGTGGCTTCGAATGTTTCGACTCGGCCTCCAAATGACTTGGCGAGATCACCAAGGAAACTAGCTGCATTGGCATTGGCTGCTGGAGGCAGTGCGTGGACAGCCTTTGCGACCGTGGCCATCTTCTCTGCTACGCTGGCCTCACGCATGAGTCTGCCGGCCTTGTCCGGATTCTTTTGTGCGAGCCTGTTTGCTTGCTTCCTCAGATTGGAGGCATCATCGGCGAGCAGCTGGGAGCCTCGGCTGACAATCCGCAGCACGCTCCATCGGCTGGCCTGATCCAGTTTCTTGCCGCCTCCGACCGGGGACTCCTTGGGCAGCGCGAATTTCTGATGCAACAGCGAGCGATTCTCGACCGCCTCGGCCCAGTCGCCGATGAGCTGGCGGACGTCGGGGCTAATCGGAATCATCAGTGCCTCCATCGCGATTGCTCTTCTTGACGAAGCGTCTGGCGTAGGACAACCAGGCCAGCGCCTCGTCGGTGGCATGTTTGAGTGTCGAGCTGTCCGCCTGCTGCGTCAGGTATTGAAGCAGGCCTTTCAAGTCCTGCTTGTCCCGCGGAACGACGCCGATTTCCTGGTGCGCCAGGTGGGTGGCAAGGTGGTTGAAGCAGACATACCATCCTTCACCGTCGCCCTTGGCATATGCGAATGCACCTGCGGCGAGCAATCCGTTGGACATAATCAGGGCAGGAAGCTTCTTGACAACTTCACCGCCCTTTGCCCCCCGGGTATTAACGTCCGCCTGAGCGTAATCCAAAGCGTTGGCAGCGCGGATTTGTTCGAGGTTTTTCATGGTTCACTCCTTCTCAGCCCAGTTTCACAGTGCAGAAACCCAACCCCGTTGTGCTGTCGCCACCGAACTGCAGTATGGGCCTGCGGTCGAGCAGAATCGCCAGATCGCTGAGGTCCCCGTTGGCCCGTTCCAGGGCTGTCACAGACGCGAAGAATAGCGTCTCGGCTGGAACCGCTTCCAGGTTGAACAAGAAGCCGTCTTCCACCGTGCCGCTCTTGGGATCGATCTTGATGTGCTGGCTCACCTCGCATGCGTTGCGGACGAAATGGGAGAAGTCGCCGTTGCTCAGCAACACGAAGCGTCCCTGTGCAACCGACCACACCGGATCGTTCAGCAGGCCGAGCAGAGCTCTCTCCATTTCCACCGGGAACATCCCGGCGTCGCCCGGTGGCCTTGTGAAACAGTACTCCTCAAGCACCACGCCGGTCTTGTGATTGCGTGTCAGTGTCACCGCGCTGCCAGCAAGGCAGCGCATATCCTCTGGCTCCGGGGGCACCGTGGTGACAGCAGGCGACAACGCGTCGAGTTTGGCGTGCTCGCGTCGGAACCGCTCCAGGGCCAGTGGGCATGTCACAAAGGCAAAGGAGCCTTTCGCGGATCGCACGGGAAAGGCCAGAATCTTCCCTTCACCGAAGGTCAGTCTGCCCGCATCTTCCTGCTTTCCGAAGATGCGCTCCTCGCGAGTCTTGAGTTCTTCGTCGTTTCGGCAGGCATCCCTGAGAACACCTTTGATGCTGCTGCCCGGTATGACCGGGAAGCCGGTGTGGCGTTCGCGTATGATGGGCTGGTCGATGGCGCCGACGCTCGACCCGGCGCCCACGTGCAAGGGAGTGCGAGTGAACAGGTAGAGCAGCCGCTGCTGAATCTTGGATTCTGTCTTCGGTGTTTGAGGTTTGGACTCAGTGCTCATGATCGGATTGTTCCAGGTTGACGGTTTGCAGTCTGAGATTTCATTTCACGCCTCGCCGTATGCCTTCCAGGTGCCGCAGACCCCCAGGCCGAAACCCTTTTCACCAAGCAACGTGCTGCGGCGGTTGCGGATTTCGCCGCCGTCGGTATCGCCATGCCAGTTAAGCGCCCGGGCCAGTTTCGCCGCCTCACCCGGCGACTCAGCTTCGAAGTAGTAGACGGCGCCGGCGGGAACCGCGAGGTGGGTGGATTTGGCGCCAGCCTCGCGAAATGGAGATTTCGCATTTGAGCCGTCTGTTCGGGGGTCTGGCACGACCAGTGCCCATCCGGTGATCGGGATTGGCTTGGGAACGATCGCGGCCACGAGGCGGGCGGAGATCGGTGAGCCCGCAGAGCCGCCTTTGCGCTCGGACTTGCGCACGCCGGGGCCGGCAGTCAAGAGGACTCTGCCGTTGTCCTCGCTTGGTCGGGACTGTCGAGTCTCGGCATCCCAGTCGAGCCGGACCCAGTTGGGTAGCCAGCCGCCCGGGTGCGAATTCTGGGGAGAGCCGTCTTTCTTCTGCGCCGGAATCTCGGGCCAGAGCGCGGGCGTGAGGAGCACCCATTTCACGGCGCACTTCCGATTGGGAAGTTCGAGGAACTCGGTTGCCGCATGAAGTCCCTTGGGGAATGGGAGCGGCTGGGTGGCCTCGCTGCAATGGGCCGTACAGAGCCGCTGCTGGCCGCCGACGACAATGCGGAGTGGACTGTCGCGGAGCAGCAGTGCGATGAGGTCGCGTTTGTTGTCCGGGTCCCCGCCAATCTTGTCCAATGCTTCGGCGAACAGGCCGAGGCGGAACTCTTCGCGCAAGCGCAGGTAGTGGGCCGAGTAGATGAGTCCTGCAGCCTCTCCGTGGCCTGTAGTGCCTGTGTCTGGTTCGATTGTGATGCCGATGGTTTGCTCGATATCGGCAAGATCCGAATCCCGGAGGAAGTGGGGTCCGGTGGCGGGGTCAATTGAACCGCTGTCAGAGCAGAGGTACTTCGTGTAGGCCGCGGCCGAAATCCAGGGCTCGCCACCAGCCTCTTTGCTGGGCGGTTCGGTGTTAGCTGCTGCGTACGCGAGAGGTTCGGGCAGACTCGATCCGATCCAAGGGTCGTCTTGCGCATGGGGAATGGAGCGCACGGGGCGCATTGTCACAGCCACACTGCCGTTGAGTTGAGCGTCTTTGGGGCGTGGGAAGAACCAGCGGACCGCGGAAGGGCTCACGCCCTCGATTCTGACGGGGAACGGCCCGGCGGTGAGAACGGAACCGAACTTGCGGGCGTCGGTGACGCGCGTGCGGTCGTATCTGTGGTGATCGTGGCCGTGGAGACCGTCGAAGCCGGCGCGGTGGAGAGCGGCGTGGAGGGCATGGTTGGTCACGTTCGGCAATGGCCAACCGGCAGTATGGCCGGCGAGCGAACCGGCCATTGGACGGCCGTCTCGAAAGAACAGGACGTCGGTGGGCTGAAGCAGAATCTGGTGCAACGTGCTGGTCGTGCTCATGATGATGGCTGCCTTTCGGCACGCGATGTCATTTCAGATCGGGATTGCAGATGTGGATTTGTCATTGGCAGGTTGCGGGCGATGAAGGCCACGGTCTGACAGAGACCTATAAGGGCGGAGATAGGGCTTTCGATGAGTGTCGCTTCGAGTCGCTGCTGTTCCGCTTCGGGCAAGTGCTGCCGGGCCTGTTCAAGGCGGATTTTCGCCGCAGCTTGGATGCCTTCGAGGTATGCTGCAAGTCTGCCCGCCTGTTGGCCATCTGGCGCATCGTGTGCAACCGCGGCCAGAGCCGCGAACGAGTCAGCACCTTCGTTCTGTGCCTGGCGGTCGAGCGCGTGCCGAAATTCGCGCAGTGCGATTTGCGTAACGGGGAAATCTGCGACTGACTGCAGGCTGCGTGCGGCCAGTGGCGCTGTTTGGGTGCAATAGCGTTCGAGGAGTCCCACCACGCGATGGGGGAACTTATTGCTAATCCCCCCCTCCGCCACGGCTCGCAGCATGGCGTCGTAGACGTCCAAACCGCCGCTGTCCCAGCGGCACCCCCAGTGGATGGTTTCGCCCGATCGCTTCATGAGGGTGACGGCGATGGCGCTGCGGTCGAGTACCGTCTTGGCGCGTTTCTCTGCCGCCCGGGCCTCGCGCACGACGTCCTGCAGCGGGTCTTTGAAATGAGCGATCGCGATGCCGACCGAGCAGTCGGCGGCTGGACCGGGAACCAAGAATGGGATGGGGCGTTTCTGCTGGTCAACCATATCGAGTCGGCGCACGAAGCCATCTGCCGCGGCCAGCTTTTGACAATAGGACGCAGAGACCGCATCGGGGGCCATGCATTGCGCTTCAACGTGGCGGTCGCGCAGGGCACCAGTCGCGCTTTGGAGGGTGGGCTTGTGTGTGGCCGAACCTCGGAATGCCATCCGCAGTGCCTGCGCACATTCCAGAGCGGTATCTGCGGGGAGCAGCGCCAGAACGTCATCCCCACCGGCGTAAATCAATCTGCCATCAAACGCCTCGACAACGGGTCGTGCGCAGAGCAGGGCGAAGTTGCTCAGCGCTTCGCTGAACTGCAGATGATAGCTCGGCGAAACCGGCCGCCGAGTTTCAACAAATCCGGGGAATTCCGACCTCGAGAAGTAAGACTTCGAGCCGAAGCCAGGGTTTCCGGAACCGTCGGCGTAATCGGCAAGTAGCCGCGAGAAAGGGGGAGTCTTCTCCCCGCTGATCCACTTGCCGATCTCATCGCCATCCAATGCGAGCACGGCGAAATACTTCTCCGAGGGCGGGGCGTCAGCGGCGGTCTCGTCGTCGCCACAATCCCGCTCCGGTTCGTGGGCGGCCACGCCGCGGGTATTGGGCATGGGAAAATGGGAAGCGTCGGTTTTTAGGTTCCAAGGCTCGATCGCCAGGTACGCGCGGTGCCAGACACGCTTGATCAGGGTGGCGGCGCTCAGCCAATCGTCGTCGTGTTTGAAGAGGCTCAGCCAGGGAGCGCCGGCCTTCTTGGCCCGGTCCGCCCAAGTCCGTCCGCCCGCAACGGCCTCGTCGCGTCCAGTCAGCGCGTCCTTATTGCTGAAGGTGCCGACCTGCCAACCGCCGGAGTTGCCGATGAAGGCTCGCGTTTGGCGCACCGCATCCAGTTGCCAGCCGTTCAATCCGAGTATCACCGACCATCCGAGACCGATGTTATTGAGCTTCGTCTTGCTGCTGTCGGTGTAGAAGCGCCCGTCGCGGTGCGCCATAGGCATCCGCTTTTCCGCCATGTCCACGATGGCCTGAACCCGCGTGCGGGCCTCGGAAATGGACATGCCATCGGCGAATCCGCGGCTCAATTCCAGCGAGGTCTCGAGGGAGTCGGGCCACGGTGTGACCTGCCAGCTCAGCGAGAAGAAACGTTCCACTTGTGCGTCAAACCGCTGTTTCCGCAGGTCGGAGGTGAACTGCCCTTCATCCGCAGTCAACCCCGCCCTTTCGCATGCCTCCCAGACATGCCGCCCGATGTTCTTCCATTCCTCCTGGATGGCCCGTGCGACCTCTTCGGCCAATGCACCGCCTTCGCCAGCCGGCACGACCGCCAGGAAAACGTTGGGCAGGCTGGGGGTCAACAGATCGGTGATGAGCCAGCCCTTCGAGGGGTCACACCCAAGCGAATCCCAAACAGGCTGCTGACCGTTGATGGAAACCTGGTCCCACAAATCCCTGCGCCAGTGCAGGTCGAACAACGGCTGCCCGCGAAGATTGGGATAGACAACCGCATCGGGACCGATCCTGGCCGAGAGGGCTTTCATGCCCGCGGCCATCAGCCAGGAGAGCAGATAGCTGCCGCTCCACAGGTCGCGAATACTGCGGGCGGCAGCGATAAAGTCCTGGACTGGCCCAAGCTGAAACTTGAGAAAGGCGGGCCGCCACGCTCCCTCTGCATTCACGCACCCTGCAAGAGCAGAGACCACCTGCATGTGAGTCCAAATGCTGTGGTCCGGTATCCGCGTGTCCGCCGGCAGAAGCGCCATCCGATAGTCCTTGGAGGCCGCAAAAGCCGGCCACAGACGCCAGTGCGCGAAGAAGCGGGCGCGCCAGAGTTGATCCTCGGCTTCAGGTTCGTGCTTCAATTTCGGCTGAACGTCGCCTTCGCCTTCAATCCCCTGCTCGACTGACCTGAACTCCGCGTGGAACGGCAGAAGACAGCCGCTCAAGGGATGGTGGAATGCGTTACGGACGCCATCAAAGACGCAGGACAAGCCGGAACTATGCGACGCCGGAAAAGGCAGCCTGTCCGCGGCAGCGCCGGTGTGATCCGCATGCTTGTAGTAGTCCCCGATTTCGCTGTCCACGAAACCTGCCTGCCGGAAGGCGGCATCGGAGCGGTCTCCATGGTTGCGAATGTCGAGGCACTTGCTCGGCGGGTCATGCAAATAGGCGGCGAGTTTGCGTTTCCAAAAGTTGGAGTCAGTCATGAGTCCAGGGCAGTTGATCGCGTCCGGCCGATGGGGTCCTCGAGGATCGAGTATGGTTGATTGTCACGCACGCGGGCAGTCTCGCCGAGGCGAGCGCCAAAACCAAACCACAGGACGTCGGCGGACGTCTCGGGGGCAGCGGCGCAGACGGCGCAGGAGGCGGTGATGGTACGGGAGTTGCGGGGCTTAGCCCCGTCGGATGACGCAGGGGCGCTTCGAGCCAAGCCGATTCGAACCTTGGGTGGAACGGCTTCCACGAATACACCCGGCGAGGCTGCGGCCAATTGCAGGTTCTGTCAACCAGTATTTGGAGGGCGGGACGGCTCGTCCCCACAGTCATTTCATCTAAGGAAAACACGCATGCCCGACTTGGCCTCCGGGTCGCCGGCTTTGGCGATCGATGCCTTGCCCGAGCACTGGGAGCAGGCCCACGGCTACAAGCCGCTGCCGGCCGAGACCTTCTCGGACATCGAATAAGACGATGCCTCAATCGTTGGCTCGAGGCCAACCTCGGAACCCTTCTCCGCGCCCTGGCCCTCGACGGCAAATGGTTTGCTTGGATCCAACTGTCCAGCCATGCTTGAACATCAACGTTCGTTACGTTGCAGATGTCTTTCTGGAATACCTCCCCAAACCGGGTTAGGCGCGAGCGCAGGTCTGCCAGGCAGCGTTTCGACTTCTTGCAAGTTTGCGAGATGAAAAGGCGAGCCAGCTTCGAATCTGCTTTGTAAGTCCTTGATTATCAATTGGAGCCAGTTGTCGGATTTGAACCGACGACCGACGGTTTACAAAACCGTTTTGAGCCTTTCGCAGTCTTTCGCGCAAACGTCATATAAACCGCATAAACAAAGGCTGAAATGCGCGTTTCTCGATTCGAGCAAGAAGACGTTAAAACGAAGCAAGACGAAGATTTCGTGTCATAAAGTGTCAGATGAAAAGGCAAACGGTTTTTTGAACCAAGGATGGTTTTCGCCGAATGGCCAGTGTCAGAAATTGTCAGACCGATTCGACGCCTCGCCAGAATCGCCTCTGCCGCGTCGCAGAATCGGGGGGATACAATCTATCCACCCGCCTCGCGAAAGCGCGTTGTAGGCCAAGCCAGACGCCAAGTCAGGCAACAAAAAACCCGGAGCCGCTACAAGTAAGCCTCGGCTCCGGGCTGGCCAGCCGGATTGAAGATCACGGGCCGCGCCATTGGCCCGTCATGATCCGCATGAGCTCGGCGTTCCCCGAAGATTGTTGTAGAGCGGGATCGAGTGGCCCACGTGCCCAGTGGAGCCGTTCCCGGCGAGCGTCGCGGATGGCGAGTTCTCGATCAATCATGGCCTGTTCCTTCATCGAAGGCTTGTGTGGCGGCGGGTCGATCCACTTCCGCAGCCGGGCCACTCGATCCGCGAAAAACTTCCTGGTCGGTGCTGTTCGGCGTCGAATGCGATGGCGAAGGCGATTGATGAACGGTCGCAACCGAGCATTCACTCGCGCTCTGATTTTCCTTCGCAGTCTCATGCGACAACTTCGTCAACCAGGCCTCGGCGCTTGGCCTCGGCGGCGGTGAATGTGTAGTCTCGTCCGTCCAAGAGCGACCGACACCAGCGAACCGATTGACCAGTGCGTTTGGCGAGCCGTGCGGCAGTCTCATCCTCGGACTTCTCAAGCGCCTCGGCGCGACGTCGCAATTCCTGTGCAGTTCCGAATACGACGTTGCGGCTTGCGTGCACCAGCAGCGTCGCGTTCCGGCCCATGCTGCGTCTGCCGGGTGTCAGCGTGACAAGCAACGCTGCGGCGGATGCAGCGTAGCGTTCCACATGCGCCGATGTAAACTTCGTGCTGCTGATCTCCAACATCCGGTTTGCTGCGGATGAACATCCACCCATGCAGGAACCGACGGCGAAGTGGACGTGCTTTGACGTCTTGACGCACGTTTCGAAACTCTCCGGGACGCCTATCAGTTCGGAATCAATCCTCACAAGGTAGGTGTTGTTGACGACGTGCGGGTGCACGCCCGCGGTCGATATAGTCTCCGTCAAAGACTTTTCCTCCGCCTCGAAGTCCACACTGGCAATCTGTATGCCGTCCATGATCTCACGTGCGTTGCTGACGGTTATCGTGCTGGCCCACCGCGCCCACGTCGACGCACGGTCAAGGCCGGTCGAGATAAGGTCCTTGGGCAACCGGACAGCCTGATCGAGTAGGTGCTTACCCACGGCCAGACAACCGGCCCGCAGAATGACGGTGCTGCCGATCACGCTACGTCAGTTGCTCCCATGACGCGCCATTCCAGAAGTAAAGGCCCTGGAATGACGTCGTATAATGAAGTGCGAATGCGCTTGTACCACTCGGGACGCCCGGTGGAATTGTCGGCACGGTGGTCGAGATTGCAACCTCCACACCAGACGGGGACACGGAATACTCGGAAGACACGGCAAGCGCGACCTCGATCTCGTCGCCGTCCGCATCGGCGGAGGAGACTGCTTTTCCAAGCTTCAAGCCGCTTGTCCACGCGCAGACTTTGCCGTTGGCGGCAAGACCAACATCCGCGCCGAACGCGATGGCGCCGCTTGCGGTCAACGTGACAATTGCAGGGCTCAATGCGCGAACCGTCTGGACATAGTTCGCATCGCAACTGTGGGTGCTGACACCGATTGGAGTATCGTTTACATTGCACAAATCCGCGTAGTCGTTACCATCAGCCTTGAGCAAAAGGTTTGCTCCGGCGATTTGTTGCGATGCCAGTCGCGTAAAAACAACGGTTTTGGTTGCCATAGGATGTCTTTGTGTTCTGGGTTAGGGTGCCAACAAATCTTCGAAGTCCGAAAGGTCGAGCCAGAACAGTCGTTCCGCTGGGGCGACGTAGGTTCCAAGGGCAGCCTCGCGAACAAGCGTTGCGCACAACCGCAGAATGGTCGGCGCGGAGCCAGCCGAAGCTTCAATTGGCCAAGCCTCGATCAGTGCTTCGATTGCGGCCTCGAGCGTGTCAGCTTCAGACTCCAGCGTTGTCGCGAACGGCTCGGCGATGGCCTTTGCTGGCTCTTCACTCTCGAAAATAACTCGGTACCAGCTTCGTTTCAACGTTCCGCGTCGCTCCCGCTGCTCCTCCCAGAGTTGCGACAGTGGCACGGCCTCCGAAGGAATGAGTTCACCTGCCTGCAACTTGGCTTTCTGCACCTCGTCCGCAGCCTTCGCGTTGCTTCTCGTGAGTGAATCAATCTCGCTCTTTAGCAGCACGGAACGTTGGTTCAAGCGGAGGATTTCAATCATTGACTCCGTTGGGATCAAAGGTTCAACCGTGCTTTCCAACTGCGAGTACAAATCGCTTATGTTTTGCTTGGTAATCGACGCCCTCAAGAGTTGTTCCGATACAGTGTCAATAATGTCAGCCATTTTGTTTGCCTTTC
>Ga0208939_1001223_pt1 | contig 19696 bp, 25 predicted proteins | sample AD_STIC12_MetaG_FD_184437 | JGI IMG/M metagenome (GOLD analysis project Ga0208939, IMG submission 184437) | Active sludge microbial communities of municipal wastewater-treating anaerobic digesters from USA - AD_STIC12_MetaG (SPAdes) (version 2) | ecosystem: Engineered > Bioreactor > Anaerobic >...
AACCGAAGATCATTATTCTTATTCGCTTCCATTTCACTTAACAGTATTTCTGCCGATCTTATATAAAAGGGGCGCATCATAAGCGGCACATCTTTTATTGATTGATACCCATAAATCGGCATTTCCATCACGGGGATGCATGGAAATCCTTTCGTTTGCGGCGATACAAATTCCATGATCATCAAGCTGGATAGCGATATAATGATCAAGGAGAACACCTTTATTGCTTGTGGCGCTGATTCTGGGATTAAACCTAGCCCCAAAATCAAAGCAACAATAGCTACCAAGGTTGACTTTTCCGCTAAATATTCGTGTTTTTTCATCCTTATACCTCTTTATAATTTAATCATATATTTTTTGATTTGTCAAGTTTTTGGATGTTGATTTTGTGACGCTGGATGAGCGAGGTTCTGACCAAATCGGGGGATTAGGCGTTATTGTCGGTTTCGAAGCATCTTAAAACGTATAAAAGAGCTTGATGAGCGTTGAAAATTGCCACCAAGCTGATACGATTTCAAATAAAGATGGGTCTGGGGATTCTTGAAAAGAGGTTCTACTGATGTTTCGTAATTAGCTTGCTATTTTCTGCTTTGGTGCGATAATGAAAGCATATGACAAATCATATTCTTTCATTATCTCGCCAAGAAAAAGAAAAACGCCGCTTGAAGGCGGGAAAGTTATTTGAAAAAGGAGTTAGCCAAGCCAAAGTTTCGCGGAAATTGAAAGTGAGCCATACCGCCGCCTTGTTATGGTATCAAGATTGGAAAAGGAAAGGCATTGACGGATTGAGATCAAAAGGCAAATCGGGTCCCGAATCGCAACTTACCGAAGAAGACCGCAAGAAGGTGAGAGCGGCAATTATCAAAGGCGCGGGCAAGTTTGGCTATGACAGCGATTTATGGACGTTGGATCGGGTGGCCGCGGTGATCAGAAAACTCACCAAGGTTAAATTCAAGCGCACCCATACTTGGGAAACCCTGATTTCAATAGGATTGACCTGCCAAAAGCCTCAGTTGAAACCCAAAGAACAAAACCAAAAAGAAATTAAGCAATGGAAGTCGGAAACTTTCCCGAAATTAAAAAAAATGGGCCGAAAAACATGGATATTTACTGGGGTTCCAAGATGAATCGGGAATTTCCGAAAAGCCGGTAGTTCGCACCACTTGGGTGCCAAGAGGCAAGACGCCAGTCATCAAATCCGCTTGCTCTTGGAAGAATCTGGGTTTGGCCGGCGTAATTATCTGCACCCCCAAAGGCAATCAGCCAAAATTATGCCTGCGCATTTTTAACGGCAGCATTGATGCTAAGAAATTTATCCGTTTTTTGAAAGACATCAAACGGCGAATGAATGGTAAAAAATTATTGCTGTTTATCGACGGATTGCCCGCCCACAGGGCGAAAATCGCCGCCGCCTATATCAAATCGCAAAAACATTGGCTACGGATTGAGCGGTTCCCCGCTTACGCTCCAACATTGAATCCGATTGAATATCTATGGTCAGCGATGAAACGAAAAGATTTGGCAGGCCATCCGCCCAACGGGCTATCTTCATTGAAGCGGACGGTGAGGAAATCAAAACGCCGTTTATCCAACGGCAAATTGTTAAAAGGTTTCTTGAAGGCAAGCTGTATGCAAGTTAATTACGAAACATCAGTAAATTTAATCCTAAGTCGAAAGAGTAAGATTGAGAATTGCTTTCCGCCAAAAAGGTATCCGCCAAAAAATCTTAGGTTTTCAGTCTTGGACCCGCTTTCCGCCAAAAAAATCACGGTAGAGATAAAAAGCGATAGCGATGGGTAGGAGAAAATTATATTTTGTCAATAAACAAGATTGACAAAAATATTGATTGCTGTAAGTTATCCATAGCAAATAATACGGGAGGTTCGGTTGGTGGAGGATGTAGATTGGTGCAAATATATCGGGCGGACAACTTATGGCAATATAGTATCCATGGAAACAAGAGTGGTTCCAGAATGCAATATTCCGATAGAGTCGCGTGATTTTTTTGCCGAGGCGGTAATGGCTATTCCCATAAAAGGGTTTAACATTGACGGCCGAGTTGGCAACATTGAGGATAGCGCTTTTATCGTCGCGCCAGAGATACTGAAGGTTGTTGGACCGGAAAATTCGATTTGTGTGGCATTTAAAGCAAGGGAAGAGCGACAATTATTCGCGCACTCTGATAACCCCGCAGTGATCTTGGCGACAGACAGTGTCGTTCAGATTGTAAAGAAAGAAAATAAAATGCCACTGGATTTTCGTTTGACTATTTTCAAGGCGCTTGTGCTTATTAAATAGTCGCGGCGGATTGATGTTTGATTCGCCGTTTTTATTTTTTGGAAAGGTGTCAAAAAGCGGGGAAATGGGGTAGACTGGAGGTATGGGGAGCGTTAAATAAAAAATAAAAACAAAAATATGACGGAGTCAAAGCAAATATACAAATGCTTGGTGTGCGGCAATGTGGTGGAGGTCCTGCATACCGGCGCGGGGGAATTGGTTTGTTGCGGCCAGCCGATGGCGCTGATGGCGCCCAAGGCCGCCGAGGAGGGGAATGAAAAACATTTGCCGGTGGTCGCGGAATTGCCAGCCAATGTTTGCCGCGGAAGGACGGGGGTGAAAATCAAAGTGGGGGAACAGGCGCATCCGATGACCGAAGAGCATCACATTGAATGGATTGAAATCATCACCGCCGACGGCAAATCCGGCAAAAAGTTTTTGAAACCCGGCGATTTGCCGGAGGCGGATTTCTACACTCGGATGAGTGCTGTCGGCGCGCGCGCCTACTGCAACATCCACGGCTTGTGGGAGGTAAAAATCTCCGAGCAATCATAACCTTCCGCGAAGGTTAGACCTTCGCATTATCCGAACAAATATTTTGCCCGCAAAGCTCCGCGTCGCGGAGCTTTTGAGTTTGCGTGCCCGCGGGCGCTGGGTATTGCATTTTGCATCTATTCCTCCTTTGGAAAAGGAGGTGTCCCGCCGCGGCGGGGCGGAGGATTTTTAAAATCCAGAAGTTATCAGGGGTTCAACCCCTGTTAAATTTACCGGGGTTCAACCCCTGGAGGCTGGGGTTGCAAAACGGGGGAGGCAGAGTAGGATAAAATTAAAAATGAAAAATTAAAAATGAAGATGCAAAATTTAAAAATAATGATTGTTGCAATGATTTGCTTGGCGCTGGCGGCGGTTTTGGGGTTGGCGGGCAGAGACGGAAATATTAAAAATACCGGCGTGCCAACGATGGAAACGGCGCCGGATGGGGCATCAGCGGTCGCGGGGAAAGCGCCCGCAACAGAAAATCAACCCGCGGGGGCGGGAAAAACGGCGGAAGCGCCGATGGAAATTTTGGCATTCGGCGATTTGCTGTTGGATCGCTATATCAAGCTTTATATTGACCGCCATGGTGCGGATTATCCCTTTGAAAACATCAAAGAAATTTTTGCGGGCAACGATATTGTTTTGGCGAATTTGGAAGGATCGTTCACGGATTTTGCGCCGCGGCCGCTTGATCCCGACAACACGAGTTTTACTTTTAATCCCGAATTGGCGGCGATGCTCAAGCAAACCGGTTTCAATCTCGTGAATCTGGCCAACAATCATGTGCAGGATTTCGGCCGGGACGGTTTTGCGCAATCGCGGGCTTGCCTGGAGCAAAATTCAATTGATCATTTCGGTGATTATTACAATGAAAGTCCGGCGCTGGTAAAAGAAATTAACGGCCAAAAAATCGCGTTTGTCGGTTATCATTCGCTGGCCGATCCAGCAACGGCGGGCACGATTGAGAAAATAAAACAGGCGCACGAGATCGCCGATTATATCATTGTCTACACTCACTGGGGCGCGGAATATCAAAACGATTTTTCAAAAAGCCAGCAGGCGGCCGGCCGCGAATTCATTGACGTGGGCGCGGATGCGGTTTTGGGAAGCCATCCGCATGTGATCCAGCCGGTTGAAATCTACAAAAACAAGGCCATTTTTTATTCGCTGGGCAACTTTTTGTTTGACCAAATATTTTCATTTGAAGTGCGCCACGGTTTGGGCGTGAAAATCACTTTTGCGTCAAACAAGATTGAATATGAGATGATTCCCACCCAAATGAAAAACTTTCAGGTTGTCCCGCCCGACGAAGCGGCAAAAACCTTGATTTTGCAAAATCTGTCGACAAAATCCGTCGCTTCCGACGACATCAAAGCGCAAATCTCCTCCGGCAAATTCACGTTGTCTGATAATTAAACTTTGTGCAACCCCGGTTAACAAACATTCCAACATTCTTGAGAATGTTGGAATGTTTGTTAACCGGTCTTATTCGGCGTTTATTTTTCCAAAGTTTTCAGCAGGGGCGGGAGGAGGTCTTTTTTGCGCGACATCATTCCTTTGATATAGAGATTGCCGTTAGCGGGAATTTTGCCGAAAGCTTTTTGAATATAGTCGGGGTTGCCAGCGACAAAAATTTCCGAACCGCAGTTGATGATGTCGGTGGCCATCAGGGCGATGAATTCCAGTCCTTCCTTGGCGCGGATGCATTCCATTTCGCTTTTTATTTCATTTTGGCGGGCGCGGGCTTCTGACAGATCCACAACTTCAATTTGTCCCACGCCGAATTTTCTGCCGCCCTTTGGTCGAGCCTCGCTCCCTTGGAGCGGGCCTTGCGCTTCAAAGGTTTTGTAATCGGAACTGATGATTTGCGCCGCGGTCATTTTTTTCAGCGACGCTTTTTGCTTTTTGATCTCAATGCCGAATTTTTTAATGTCTTTGACGCCGGCGGTTTTTGCCAGCAGTTTGGCGATCTTGACGTCTTCGGCGGTGCAGGTGGGGGAACGAAACACGACCGTATCGGACAATATTGCCGCCAGCAAAATGCCGGCCATGGGTTTGGCGATTTTGAATTTGCCGGCGATCATTATTTTGGCGGTCAGCGTTGCCGTGGACCCCAGCGGTTCGGCGCGGAAAATTATGGGTTCGGGATATTCAAAACAAATTTTGTGATGGTCAACGACTTCAATGATTTTGGCGGAGTCGGCGCCATCGGGCATTTGCGATCTTTCGTTGTGATCCACTAAAACGAGCGTTTTGCCTGCCGCGGAATTGAGTTTTGCCGGTTTTTTAATTTTAAAATAATCAAGAACAAATTTGGTTTCGGGATTAAGATCGCCGCAAACCGCCGCGACGGTGCCGATCTTTTGTTTTTTCTTCAAATATTCGGCATAGGCGATGGCCGAGCAAACGGTGTCGGTGTCGGGCGACTTGTGGCCAATCACATAAACGGTATCTTTTGCCATAGGGAGGTTTTAATTAGGATGGTTATATATTAGAATAAACAAGTGCGGTTGTAAAATTTTCAAAATTTGAATTTATCATGGATACTGTTAATTATTTCATTCTCGGTTTGTTGCAAGGGGTGTTTGAGTGGATTCCTATTTCTTCGGAGGGGGTGGTGGCGCTGGCGGCGCGCTATTTGGGCGCCAAACAAAATCCGGTGGATCTGGCATTGTTTTTGCACGCGGGGACATTGCTGGCGGCGCTGATCTATTATCGTCGCGATTGGATGCGGATTTTAACGTTGAAAGATTGGCCGTTAATTCGATTTTTGGCCATCGCGACCGCGGTTTCATTGCCGCTGGGATTTGCGGTAAGCCGCATAGCGGCGCAGGCGGTGATGGGCGCGGGATTGTTGGCGCTCACCGGTGTCGGATTGCTTTTTACCGCGTATTTTCAAGCCAAAAAGATCAATTTGAAATTGGGCAAGAACAAATTGGCCGGCATTGCCGGGGTTTTGCAGGGGTTGGCGGCACTGCCGGGGTTTTCCCGTTCGGGGTCCACGATATTCGGCTTGTCGCTGGGAAATTTGCCGCCGGCGCAAGTGTTGCGCTTATCCTATCTGATGTCGGTGCCGGCGGTGGCGGCCTCCACCGCGTATCTGGCGCTGTTTGAAACGGAACAATTTCCCCTGGAGGTCTGGCCGGCGGTGGCGGCCAGTTTTGCCGTCGGCATTTTGACGCTTGATCTGCTGACAAAATTTGCCGAGAAAATCAATTTTGCCAAATTCGCACTGGCGTTTGCGCTGTTGTGTTTTGCCGGCGCGGCGCTGGAATTGGCGATGCGATAAATCGTGTTTGGGCTTGACTTAATGTTTTAGCTCATTTACTCTGTATTAAGGAAGCTTCAAGCAAAAACTTGCATTAAAGGTCGTTTGGGTTATGCAATAATTTTGCAAAGGCAAGAAAAGTTTTAATAATTAAAATAAAAAATATGGCAATGACCGGATATTGCGTCAAATGCAAAGCCAAGGATCGCGAAATGAACAATGTCAAGATCGTGGAAATGAAAGGCAAGGGCGGCACGGTACGCAAGGCGGCCACCGGCGATTGCGCGGTGTGCGGCACGAAGATGTATAAAATTCTTCCCAAGGATTTCAAGGAAGAATAGTTTTGTAAAAGTTGTTGGCAGGGCGCGGGCGCGGTTCCGCGTCTTTTGTGTTAAAATCGGGATATGGACGGCGGTGAAAAGAAGCATCGTTTCGCGAAATGGGCGATTTTGGCGTTGGCCGTTGCCGATCTTTTCGTTTGGCTGGCGCTGGCCGAAAGCGGCCGGCAAAATTTTACCGAAGTCCGTTTTTTTGATGTGGGGCAGGGTGATGCGGCGTTTGTGCAAACCGCGCGGGGGACGCAAATCATTATTGACGGCGGCCCCGGGAATTCAGTGCTGGAAAAACTGGGACGCGCAATGCCGTTCTATGACCGGCAAATTGACTGGATGATTTTGTCGCATCCCGACGGCGATCATCTTTCCGGACTCCTGGCGGTGCTTGAAAATTACCAGGTGGACAATATCGTTTGGTCGGGAATCGGCAAAGACTCCGCCGAATGCCGGCAATGGGAAGAGATGATTGCCCGGGAGGGCGCCCGCATCTTTGAAGTTTCGGCGCGGGATAAGTTCACTCTTGACGGCGGCGCCGTCGTTGTGGAAATTCTGTCGCCCGAAACCGAATCTGCCGGCGCGAAAGAAAGTTCCAACAACCTTTCGGTGGCGGCAAGAATCATCCACAAAAACCGCGCGTTTCTTTTCACCGGCGACATTGACGCGAAGAAGGAGGAACTGATTTTTCGGGCCAATCCCGATTTGCGGGCCGATGTTTTGAAAATCGCCCATCACGGCAGTAAATATTCGGCCAATGAGGAATTCACGGCCGGATCGGCGGTCGCCGCCGCGGTGGTTTCGTGCGGAAAGAACAACCGCTACGGCCATCCGCATCCGGAAACCTTGGATTTGTTGGAAAAATATGATATTAAAACATTGCGCACCGACGAGGACGGAAACATTGTTTTTCGCACGGACGGGGAGCGCATTTTTCTGCGAACAGAAAAATAATTAAAAATTAAGAGCGAAAAAGTAAAAACGAAAATTAAAAATTAAAAAATACAACTTGCTCGGTTTTTAGCTTTTAGTTTTCGTTTTTAGATTTTCATTTTTAAATTTTAAATAAAAACATGGATTTTCCAGTATTCAAAACCAAAATTGAAGGCAAGGATCAAAAATTCAATCTTACCGATGCCAAAGAGCGGCGGGACTACTTTCTTGCCAAAGCGGGGGCGGAGATTGAAAAACTTAAGAGCTACGCCAAGGACAACACTTTCATTGTTTATCTTTTGGGCAAGAAGAACTCCGGCAAGGGAACCTATTCCAAAATGCTGGCCGAACTGCTGGGTCCCGGATCACTGGAGCATTTTTCCGTGGGCGATATGATCCGCGCGGTGTCGTGCGACATCCATGATCCGGCCAAAAAGCTGGAATTGGAACTTTATTTGAAAAAAAACTACCGTGGCTGGACGTCGCCCGACGATTTGATTGCCGCCATTGAGGGCCGCGACACCAAAACGCTTTTGCCCACCGAGTTGATCTTGGCGCTGGTGAAGCGCGAGATTGCCAAACGGCCCCGCAAGACGCTGTTTATTGACGGATTTCCGCGGGATATGGATCAGGTGTCCTACTCGCTGTTCTTCCGCGATCTGGTTGGGTTTCGCGATGACGCCGATGTGATGGCGTTCATTGATGTTCCCACGGCCGTGATTGAAGAGCGCATCAAATACCGCCGGATATGTCCGATCTGCAATACCTCGCGCAATACTAAGCTTTTTCCGACGGCGCGGGTTGATTATGACGAAAAATTGGAAGAATTCCATCTGATTTGCGATAACCCGGATTGTTCGGGGAACGGCCGGCAGAGAATGGTGGGTAAGGAGGGGGATAATTTGGGTATTGAGCCGATCCGCGAGCGGCTGGAGATTGACCAAAAATTGATGGAAAAAGCAATGACACTGCACGGACTTCCCAAGATATTTTTGCGCAATTCCGTGCCGGTTGATGCGGCCAAAAATTATGTTGACGATTACGAATTGACGATGGCCTATGATTATGAGTGGGACGCGGCGGCCAAAAAGATCAATATCATTGAAAAGCCGTGGGTGGTCAACGATGATCAAGGCGTGCCGTCATACAGCCTGCAAGCGCCGGCGGTGGCCGTGTCCTTGATCAAGCAATTGGTGAAAGCGCTGGGGATATAATCATATAATCATACGCTTCGCTAAACATATTAACATCGTCCCGCGGTTGCGGGACTTTTTGTTGCGGTTTGCTTTCTGCCGGAAGTTTGGTAGATTGAGATTATAATAATTAAAATTATGACCAAAAAATTAACCGCGGTTTATAAAAAATGCGGCAAGTGGTACACCGGCTGGATTGCTGAAATTCCCGGAGCGAATACACAAGGCAAGACATTGGAAGAAACGAAAGAAAATTTGAAAGAAGCGCTTGCCTTGATTCTTGAAACCAATAAGAGCGTTGCCAAGGAATTGGCGCAAGGTGAAATTGTGCGCGAATCAATATCTGTGCCCGTAAATTAAAACAATGAAAAGAAAAGATCTGTTGAAATATCTTTTCGCAAACAATTGTCTTTTAGTGCGGGAAGGCGGCAATCACAGTATATTCTTCAATCCGGCAACAAAATGTTACAGCGCGGTGCCGCGCCATTCGGAAATTAATCGATTTTTGGCCAGAAAAATTTGCGATGATTTAAAAATAACGCGCGCATACTGATATTTGACAGCAATATTGGGCGGGTTATAATCAAGGCAACCCTGTGGTATAAAGTTTTCCAACACATATATCAGGGGGGCCGGATATGGTTCTTCGCCGTGGCGGGGACCTTCGGCACCCACTTTCATTTCGGGATTACTTTTTCCTCGCAGGGTTATCAAAAAAATCCTTATCAATGAAGGATTTTTTTGATGCCGTCTCTATATTATGGTCGGGGAAGGCAGAATCGAACTGCCGCTACACCCACCCCAAGGGTGCGGACTACCACTATCCGATTCCCCGGACTCGGGACGCTTTCCGAAATAACTGTCGCGCCATGCGGGTAGTATTACATGGAGGCAATTCTGAAAAACGTCCTTAACCAACAAACCCGTTTTGCACGGGTTTGTATCGCGAAGGAAATATCTCGTTCCTCGGCGCGCGGCAGTTTATTTCGCTTTGTGCAGGGTTTTGAGGCATTTGGCGCAGGCGACAATTTTGGTGCCGTCGGGCAAAGTGGCCGACTGCAGATTCGGTTGTTGTTTTCGCTTGGCGGTGGGGTTGAATTTGGTGGCGCGCAGACGCACCCTTTTCCATGCCATCATTCCTTTTTTTTCGCAAAGCTGGCAGATTCTGGACATAATTTTCTTGAAATCCGAATATTCGAATGCTCGAAATCCGAAACGTTAACGCTGACGAACCAATCATAAGATATTTTCCGACGATTGGCAAGAGGCGGGATAAATGCTAGAATACAAAAATCAAAATTGAGATCGGAAAAGTAAAAACGAAAATTAAAAATTAAAAATTATCAATACGGATTGTTTCATTCTTAATTTTTAGATTTTGATTTTTAATTTGGAATATGGAATTGATTTCAACCGCGTTTTTAATTATCGCATTGGTGTTTTCGGTGGTGATCCACGAAGTGGCGCACGGATCGGCGGCGGCGGCGCAGGGAGATTTCACCGCCAAATACGCGGGCCGGCTGACGCTCAATCCGCTCAAGCATCTTGACTGGGTCGGGTCGGTGCTGGTGCCCGGATTTTTGATCGTTGCCGGCGCGCCGATACTTCTGGGATGGGCTAAGCCCGTGCCGGTCAATCCGCTGAATTTTCGCGACAAAAGATGGGGGGACGCCAAAGTTTCCATCGCCGGCGCGGCGGCGAATCTGGGTTTGGCGCTGGTTTTCGGCCTTGCCTTGCGGTTTTGGCCGGAAGTTTCCGGGGCCGCGGCGGCCAATTTTTACGCTCTGGCGCAGTCGGTGGTGATCATCAATCTGGTGCTGGCGGTTTTCAACATGGTTCCCGTGCCGCCGCTGGACGGTTCGCATGTTTTGTTCGCGCTTTTGCCGGCATCGCAAAACGAATTCAAAGTTTTCCTGCAAAAATACGGGTTTGTTTTTTTGCTGGTCTTTTTGCTGTTCTTCGTTCCCGTCATCTGGCCGATCGTCGCGTTTTTATACCAGCTGATCACCGGCATCCCGCTGATCTAGTGCGGCAATCGCGTTTGCGCCGCATTAACAGTCATTGCTGAAACACCGATGAACCGCCGCTGTTTGACTTTTGTTTTTTTTTGTGATAGTAATATTTTGTTTGGGCTAAAAAAACAGTCTCAAGAAAGGTTTTTGTTTTTACTTTTTCAATTTTCATTTTTAATTTGAAACATGGCAACGATTCACCAGCTTATCAAGAGCAAGCGCACCAAGCGCGCGCACAAGACCAAGTCGCCGGCGCTTTCTTTCGGGTTTAACGCCCTGAAAAACCGCCCGCGTGATTACGTTTCGCCGTTCAAGCGGGGCATTTGCACCAAGGTATTCACGGCGACTCCCAAAAAACCGAATTCGGCGTTGCGTAAAGTGGCGCGGGTGAAGCTTACCAACGGCATGGAAGTGACGGCCTATATTCCCGGAGAGGGCCACAAATTGCAGGAGCACTCCATCGTGTTGATCCGCGGCGGCCGGGTAAAGGATCTGCCGGGCGTGCGCTATCACGTGGTGCGCGGCAAGCTGGATTGCGCGGGCGTGGACAAACGCAAACAGGAAAGATCAAAATACGGTGCCAAGAAACCCAAGTAAATAAAATAGATTAAAAAATCAAAAATCAAAATCAAGGAATAAAATATCACGGGAATTTTTTGCAAAAAATTCCCGCTCCGAAATTTTTCATTTTTCAATTTTAATTTTAACTTTTTAAGATGCCTCGAGGAAAAATCACCAAAAGAGAAGTCGCTCCGGATATGGTCTACAACAGCGTGGCGATCGCGCAGATCATCAATCACATTATGAAGCGGGGGAAAAAGAACACCGCCAAAAAGATTGTCTACGGCGCGCTGGAAATCATTAAGGAAAAAACCGGCAAGGAACCGCTGGAAGTTTTTGAGTCGGCCATGGAGAATGCGCGGCCTCTATTGGAGGTCAAGTCCCAGCGCGTCGGCGGCGCGACCTATCAGGTTCCCAAGCCGGTGGCCAAAGATCGGGGCACGGCGCTGGCGGTGCGCTGGCTTTTGGGCACGGCGCGCAAGAAAAAGGGCCAGCCGATGAAAGTGAAACTGGCCGAGGAGCTGATTGGCGCGTCCAACAATACGGGGGCGGCCATCAAGAAAAAAGAAGACACGCACCGCATGGCCGAGGCCAACCGGGCGTTTGCACATTTCCGTTTCTAGGAATTGTTGAAAAAAGCCGATGCGTGAGTTTTTTCGGCTTTTTTCGTGGAATCAAGATATATCGTTGAAATTTTTTGCAAAAAATTTCAATTCCAAAAATTTTAATTTTTATTTTTAACTTTAAATTTGAAACATGGCTCGACAAGCTCCCCTTGAAAAATATCGCAATTTCGGCGTGATCGCCCACATTGATGCCGGCAAGACCACCACTTCGGAACGGATTTTGTTTTACACCGGTTTGTCGCACAAGATCGGCGAGGTGCACGAAGGCGCGGCGATTATGGACTGGATGGCGCAGGAGCGGGAGCGGGGCATCACAATCACGTCCGCGGCCACGACTTGTTTTTGGTCGCCGGGCGAATATCTGAGCAAGCAAAAAACCAACGAACATCGGTTCAATATCATTGACACCCCGGGGCATATTGATTTCACCGCCGAGGTTCAGCGGGCACTGCGCGTTTTGGACGGCGCGGTGGTGGTTTTTGACGGCGTGGCCGGCGTTCAGCCGCAATCGGAAACCGTTTGGCGGCAAGCCGACAAATACGCGGTGCCGCGAATTTGCTTCATCAACAAAATGGATCGCATCGGCGCCAGCTTTGAGCGCAGTTTGCAGTCAATTTGGAAAAAGTTGAATCCCAACGCGATCGCGGCCAACATTCCCATCGGCGAAGAGGACAAATTGAGCGGCGTGGTGGATCTAATCAAAATGAAGGCATTGCGGTTTACGGGAGCCAACGGGCAGGAAGTGGTGGAAGAGGAAATTCCCGCCGATATGGCCGAAATGGCCAAAGAATGGCGCGCCAAGCTGGTGGAAAAGATCGTTTCCGAAGATGAAGATCTGATGAACAAATATTTAAGCGGCGAAGAAATTCCTTCCGACGATTTGCGCCGCGTTTTGCGATCGGCCACCATCAAGGGCAATCTCATCCCGGTTTTTTACGGATCGTCGCTGAAGAACACCGGTGTCCAGCCGGTGCTGGACGCGGTTTGCTATTATTTGCCCAGTCCGCTTGATTTGCCGCCGGTGAAAGGAATGGAAGTGCGCGGCGAAGGGGAAGTTTTGCGTCATCCCAACGACAACGAGCCGTTCGCGGCGCTGGCGTTCAAAATTGCCGCCGATCCCTATGTCGGCACGTTGACTTTTTTCCGGGTTTATTCGGGCGTTTTGCAAAAAGGGTCTTATGTTTTGAACACTGCCACCGGAGAGAAGGAGCGCATCGGCCGCTTACTGCGGATGTATTCCAACGATCGGAAAGAAATTGACGAAGTGCGCGCCGGCGACATTGCCGCGACCGTGGGGTTGAAAAACACTTCCACCGGCCACACTCTGTGCGACGAGAGCCATCCCATCATTTTGGAAAAAATATCTTTCCCGGAGCCGGTGATTGACATTCGGATTGAACCCAAGACCAAAGCCGATCAGGAAAAGATGGGGTTTGCGCTCAAAAAGCTTTCCGATGAGGATCCGACTTTCCGCGTGAAGACCGATCAGGAGACCGGCGAGGTTATCATCGGCGGTATGGGCGAGTTGCACTTGGACATTTTGGTGGACCGGATGAAGCGGGAATTCAAGGTGGAGGCGAATGTCGGCCGGCCTCAGGTGGCTTACAAAGAAACCGTGAAAACTTCTGCCGAGGCGCAGGGAAAGTTTGTCAAACAATCGGGAGGCCGCGGCCAATACGGCGATGTCCACATCCGGCTTGAACCGCGGGAGCGCGGCGCGGGCTTTGAGTTTGTTGACGAGATCAAGGGCGGCGTGATTCCCCGGGAATACATCAATCCCACGCGCAAAGGCATTGAGGAAGCGATGGAAAAAGGCGTGGTGGCCGGCTATCCGATGGTTGATTTGAAGGCGACGCTGTATGATGGTTCGTTCCACGAAGTGGATTCTTCGGAAATGGCGTTTAAGATTGCCGGCTCTATGGCTCTGCAGGCGGCGGCCCGGAAAGCCAATCCGGTGCTTCTGGAACCGATTATGAAACTGGAAGTGACGATTCCGCAGGAGTTTTTCGGCGATGTTATCGGCGATCTTTCTTCGCGCCGCGGACGGATTGAAGAAACGCAGGATCAGATGGAATCAAAGATCATTGACGTGAAAGTGCCGTTGTCGGAAATGTTCGGTTATGCCACGAATTTGCGGTCGCTCACGCAGGGGCGCGGAACGTTCACGATGGAGTTTGATCATTACGAAGAAGTGCCGGCCAACGTGGCGCAGGAAATCGTTTCCGGCAAACGCAAGTGAAAATTTGACTTTTCAAAAAATTTGAGTAATATATAATTGTCATTATTTTGTCTCGTTAAAATACATAACAAAAAAACTATGGCAGAAAAAGAAAAATTTGTCCGGGGTAAATCCCATTTAAACATTGGCACCATCGGCCACGTTGACCACGGCAAGACCACATTGAGCGCGGCGATTTTGCACTCGCTCGGTTTGAAGGGCAACAAGGTGGCGATGAAATCCATTGACCAGATTGATTCGGCGCCGGAAGAAAAACAGCGCGGCGTGACGATCAATATTTCCCATCTGGAATATGAAACCGAAAAGCGGCACTACGCCCACATTGATTGCCCGGGCCATGCCGACTACATTAAAAATATGATCACCGGCGCGGCGCAAATGGACGGCGGCATTTTGGTGGTTTCGGCCGCGGACGGCGCGATGCCGCAAACCCGCGAGCACATTTTGCTGGCGCATCAGGTTGGTTTGCCGGCGATGGTGGTGTTTTTGAACAAATGCGATCAGGTGGACGATCCGGAAATGATTGATTTGGTGGAATCGGAAGTGCGCGAACTGTTGAAAAAATATCATTTCCCCGGGGACGAAATTCCGTTCGTGCGCGGATCGGCGTTGAAAGCTCTGGAAGGCAAGTCTGCCGATGACGAAGCGGTGAAAGCGGTGATTGAACTGATGAACAAGGTTGACGAATACATTCCCGAACCGGTGCGCGACACCGAAAAGCCTTTCTTAATGGCGATAGAAGACGTGTTTTCCATTGCCGGCCGCGGCACCGTGGCGACGGGCAGGATTGAAAGAGGCGTTGTCAAATCAAACGAAGAAGTGGAAATCGTCGGAATCAAGCCGACTGCCAAAACCACGGCCGTTTCCATTGAGATGTTTCAGAAAATTTTGGATGAAGGGCGCGCGGGCGACAACGTCGGCATTTTGTTGCGCGGCACGAAAAAGGAAGACATTGAGCGCGGCCAGGTGCTTGCCAAACCGGGATCAATAACTCCTCATACCGAATTTACGTCCGAAGTTTATATTTTGACCAAAGAAGAAGGCGGACGCCATACTCCGTTCTTCAGCGGATACAAGCCGCAATTCTATGTCCGGACTTGCGATGTGACCGGCGAAGTGACGCTGAATCCCGGGGTGGAAATGGTGATGCCGGGGGATACCGTCACTTTCAACGTGAAATTGATTAACCCGATCGCTTTGGAGGAAAAGTCCAAATTCGCCATTCGCGAAGGCGGCAAGACCGTGGGTGCCGGAGTGGTAACCAAGATCGTTAAATAAGGAATTAAAATCAGCAAGATGGCAACCGCGACAATCAAGAAAAATAAAGAGACAAAGGAGGCCGCCCGCCCGAAATTGAGAATCAAATTGCGGGCGTACGACCACAAGGTCATTGATAACTGCACCAAACAGATCATTGAGACGATCAATCGTTATGGCGCCGAGATTTTGGGTCCGATTCCTTTGCCGATAGAGATTCACAAATACACCGTCAACCGTTCAACATTTGTGCACAAGGACGCGCGGGAACAGTTTGAGATTCGGGTGCACAAGCGCCTGTTGGACATTATGAATCCAACGCCCAAGATCATTGATTCCTTGCGCAATTTGACTTTGCCGGCGGGCGTGGACATTGAAATCAAAATGTAGCCGGCGCGCGCCGTTTGCCATTGCCAGAACAAGAATATAGCCATTCAGAAGACCCGGGCTATGCCCGGTTTTCTATTGCCTTCAACAAAGATTATGAAATTCATTTTGGGAAAAAAAGTCGGAATGACGGAAATGTTTGCTCCGGACGGAAAGAAAATCCCGGTGACTTTGGTTTGCGCCGGTCCTTGCACGGTGACGCAGATTAAGACCGCCGAAAGAGACGGTTATCGCGCGGCGCAGATTGGCATTGAAGAAATTGCCGCGGCCAAAGTTGCCAAAAGCCGCCAAAAGAAACCGTTTCGATTTTTGCGGGAATTCCAGATTGACGCCACTGCCGAATTGAAGGCGGGAGACGTCGTTTCCGTGGCGAATTTTCAGGAAGGCGACAAAGTCAAAGTTGCCGGAATTTCCAAAGGCAAGGGATTCCAGGGCGCGGTGAAGCGGCACGGATTCAAAGGCCAGCAAACCTGCACTCACGGCACGAAGCACGAATTGCGCAATCTGGGATCGGTCGGTATGGGCGAAGCTTCCATTCGCAAGGGCAGAAAGATGCCCGGCAGAATGGGCGCCGAAAGAATCACCGTCGGGAATTTGAAGATTGTCAAAATCGATCCGGAAAACAATTTGCTGGCGTTGAGAGGCGCGGTTCCGGGAAACAAGGGAACTTTGCTGGAAATCAGAGGAAGCTAAGTTAATTATGATATTATTCCTTAATTTTTAACTTTGAATTTTGAATTTTAAATTTGAAACATGGAAGCCATTGTTTATAATCAAAAAGGAGAGAAATTGAATGCGGTGAATTTACCCGAGGGCGTGTTTGGCGTGAAAATGAATCCTGATTTGGTGTACCAGGTGGCGATAACGCAGGCGGCCAATCGCCGCCGGATAACGGCCCATACCAAAGACCGGGGAGAAGTTTCCGGCGGCGGCAAAAAACCCTGGCGCCAGAAAGGCACCGGCCGGTCGCGGCACGGTTCCAACCGTTCGCCGATCTGGCGGCACGGCGGCGTGGTTTTCGGCCCCAGAAACGATAAAGTTTACGGCGGCAAGATCAACAAAAAAATGCGCCGCAAAGCGCTGGCGATGGTTTTGTCGGCCAAAGCTTCCGGCGGAATGATGGTTCTGATTGACAAGATGGAGTTTGACGCGCCGAAGACCAAAGTTATGGCGCAGATGCTGGAAGCGATAAAAAAAGTGAACGAGAATTTCAAAACCGGAAAGGTTTTGGTCGCCCTGCCCGAATTTGAAAAAAATGCCGTCTTGTCGGGCAGGAATATTCCCGGCGCCGAGATGATTGAAGCGGCAAAATTGAACACCCTTGATTTGTTGAATGCCAAATGCCTTTTATTGCCGTCGGCGGCGGTGAAGGTGGTGGAACGGATTGTCGGCGCCGGCGAAAATGAAAAGAGTGAGAAAAAATCCGAAAAGCAAGAAAAATCCGAAAGAAAACCGTCTGCGAAAAAAACTACCAAGAAATAAATTTTATTTTTTCAATTTTAATTTTTAATTTGGAACATGGCGATTACCGACATTTTTAAAAAAGAAGAGGCCCAAAAAGGCAAAAAAAAGCCGGGGGCCAAGCCTGCCGCGGAAAAAACGGATAAAAAAGAAGCCCGCCAGCCGAAAAACGCCGGCCGCGCGATGAGAGTTTTGGCGGGCGTGCACGCGACCGAGAAAGCGGCGAATATGGCCGAAGAGGAAAGATATGTTTTTAAAGTGGCTAAAACCGCCGGCAAAAAAGAAATTGCCCGCGCGGTGGAAGATTATTACGGCGTGGATGTGGTGAGCGTGAATGTGATCAACATTCCCGGCCGCAACCGCCGCAACCGCCGCGGCATCTATTTTGAAAGCGGCTATCGCAAAGCGGCGGTGAAGATTAAAAAAGGGCAAACCATTGAGGCGGCGGCGACCAAATAGCCCGCCCGGCGGTCGTTGAATTTTATCATTTTATTTTATGAAATCCATTTTAAGCAAAAAAAGGCCGGAAAAACATCTGCTGAAATCGTTGAAGAGCAACGCCGGAAGAAATTTTTCGGGCCGGATCACCGTCCGCCATCGCGGCGGCGGCGTGAAGCGGATGTATCGCATGGTTGATTTCGGGCAGGAAAAATTGGGAATTGAGGGCGGCATTGTCGCGCTGGAATACGATCCCAACCGCACCGCCTACTTGGCGCTGGTGGAATATCGGGACGGCACCCGCCGCTATGTTCTGGCCTGCGACCAGTCTTTGGCCGGCGACAAGATTGTTTGCGAAGAAAACGCCGAAATTAAAACCGGCAATCGGTTGATGTTGAAAAACATTCCCGTGGGCACCGAAGTTTGCAACATTGAATTGCGGCCGGGAAAGGGAGGCCAGCTGGCGAGATCCGCCGGATCGTCGGCCAAATTGATGGCCCATGAAGGCAAATTCGCGCAGTTGCAAATGCCTTCCAAGGAAATTCGCCGCGTGCCGGCGGAATGTTTTGCCACCATCGGAAAAATTTCCCATCCGGAACACCGATTTGAGGATTACGGCCGCGCCGGCGCCAAGCGCCGCAAAGGATGGCGGCCGACGGTGCGCGGTTCGGTGATGAATCCTTGCGATCATCCGCATGGCGGCGGCGAAGGCAGAACCGGTATTGGCATGAAAAGAGCCAAAACCCCGTGGGGTAAGCCGGCGATGGGGGTGAGAACCCGCAATCGCAACAAGTGGACGAGCAAGCTGATCATTAAGCGCCGCAGCAAATAGCAGGAAAAATCCGGATTTAAGATTTGTGATTTGCGAATAAATATGAATTCAAATCCGATCTTAAATCGCAAATCATAAATCAAGAAAATTATGGCAAGAAGCATCAAAAAAGGTCCTTTCGTGGATGAAAAATTAATGGAAAAAGTGAAAAAGGGCGGCGGCGCCGTCATCAAGACTTGGTCGCGCCGCAGTACCATTGTCCCGGAAATGATCGGCGTGGTTTTCGCGGTTCACAACGGCAAAGAATTTATCACGGTCAGGCCCAATGAAGATATGGTGGGGCACAAGCTGGGCGAATTTTCGCCGACGACAAAATTCCATCGCCACGGCGGCAAGATGCAAAAAGATCTTGAAACCAAGCAGGCTCCGGTGAAAAAATAAGTCAAATTTTAAATTTGAAACATGGCAATTACCGTCAAATTGAGACAATTGAAGATTGCGGAGAGAAAAACCCGCATGGTGGCCGATCTGGTGAGATATAAAACCGTTGAAGAAGCGGAAGCGATTTTGAGTTTTACGCCCAAGAAAGCCAGTTTGCCGCTCTTGAAGCTTTTGCGATCCGCGGCGGCGTCGGCAAAGAACACCTATAAATTTGATCCGAAAAATCTTTATATTGCCAAATTGACGGTTGACGGCGGCCCGATGCAAAAAAGAGTTTTTCCGCGCTCCCGGGGACGCGCCGACCACATTGAAAAGCGGACTTCGCACATCACGCTGGTGCTTGAACAGAAATTGGAGATTGAGAACAAAAAATAATCCGCTTTTTAATTTTGATATTTTAATTTTAAATTTGAAACATGGCTCACAAGGTTCACCCAAAAGCATTCAGAATAAAGGACGCCTCCGATTGGTATTCGCGGGGGTATTACGGCGAAAAATTTCCAAAACTGCTGGAAGAGGATTTTAAAATCCGCGAGTTTTTGCATCGCCGCCTGGCTGGCATCGGCATTTCGGAAGTGGAGATTGAAAGATTCCCCGGCAGAATCAATGTGCTGGTTTCCTGCGTCCGTCCGGGGCTGATCATCGGCCGGCAAGGCCAGGGGATTGAAGAATTGCGCCAAAAATTACAGATGCTGGTCTTCGGCGGCAATGCCAAGAAAAAGGGTGGTGCCGATTTGAAGGTGGAAGTCCGCGAGATCGCCAGCCCGTGGGCTTCCGCGGCCTATATCGGGCAATCGGTAGCCTCCCAGATTGAGAAAAGAATGCCCTATTTGAAAGTGACGAAACAGTCTATTGAGAAAGCGATGACTTCCCGGGAAGTGGAAGGGGTGAGGATACAGCTTTCGGGCAGGTTAAACGGCGTGGAGATTGCGCGCACCGCATGGCTGGCTAAAGGGCGCCTGCCC
>Ga0208939_1001240_pt1 | contig 19586 bp, 38 predicted proteins | sample AD_STIC12_MetaG_FD_184437 | JGI IMG/M metagenome (GOLD analysis project Ga0208939, IMG submission 184437) | Active sludge microbial communities of municipal wastewater-treating anaerobic digesters from USA - AD_STIC12_MetaG (SPAdes) (version 2) | ecosystem: Engineered > Bioreactor > Anaerobic >...
GGAAATTAATGGATTATATTGAAAAAAATTATTAATTTTAACGATTTTATCTGATAAATATTTTCGTATTAAGGAAATTATTTGTACATTTACAATGAAATTAAAATTAAAAGAGATGGCAACAATGGAATTCGAAGGACTTAAGTTTAAAGCAACTGATTTCCGTTTCTCAAATCGTCAAGAAATGGATAAGTTTTTTAATGAAGCTCTTATAGAAAGCCCCTTGAAATTCATCCGGCTGAATGACCAGATGTATGTTGAAAAAATCCATGTCAGTTTTTCATGGATGGTTTTAATGAGATTCATGACTTATCTAGTTTTTGTTCCGGCTTTCATTGGAATATATTATGGAGCTCCCCAGTGGTTTGGATTCGCATGTGTTGGCATTTCTTTATTTTCTTTCTTTAGAACAAAGGGTCTTCAGAGGAGATTAAATTCTTTGATAGCTGGAAGAAACTTTTTCAAGGAGATGGCTGAAAATGATATGTCTTTTCTGGAAGAAGTTAGGGAAGAATTAATAAATAACAAATAACAAATAATTGCAAAACCTTAGTATTTTTCTTGCATATAAGATGATATATATAAAAAACCAAAAAATGAGAAGGCATTCTATACATACGATTAGTATTAGTACCTCATCCTCGGATCAGGCAGGCCTTCTTGTGACTCAAAATTGAATCTCTTAATTTTAATTTCAATTTTATTCTCAGGGAAGGTCCTTAAAAAGCCTTCCCTTTTTCTTTGACATATTTTTGGAGGTGTACCATCAATAGAGCAATGGCCCGGTCTCGAAAACCGAGAGTGGCGTTTTAATGCCATAAGAGTTCGAATCTCTTCGCCTCCGCAAAGCGGTACCCGCAGTCTCGCAAACTGCTATAAAGGAGTGGTTAAACTCGAAATCCTTGGGGAAATCGGCCGCATATTGGAGAGTAACGCACCGAGGTGGTGTCCTCGCCTGCTAAGCGAAGGGAGCGTTAACAATGCTTGAGTTTCGAATACTCTGCTCTCCGCAATTTGGAGAGCGAATTGCACCGGCGTGCAACCTTGTCTTGAAAACAAGTGGGTCTGAAAGGGCTGGGGATCGACACCTCCGCTCTCCGCAACTGGTTAAAGGCACTGGTCTTGATATGGTGATATTAGTGTTAACGGTTAGCACGCAAGTCTGTGGAACTTGTAGTGAAGGGTTCGAATCCCACATATCACCCAGCGACTTTTTCGCCCCGTTTTGAGGATATACCAAGACGATCGAAAAAGAATAGAAGAATACAAAAAGCCTGCATCGTCTAGATGGCAGAGGATAGTGCACTCGTAATGCACAGAAGTTGGTTCGATCCCAATTGTGGGCTCTGCTCTTTGAAATGCACTTATAGTTCAGTCGGTAAAATACGTCCTTGGTACGGACGAGCCTGCAGTTCGATTCTGCATAAGTGCTCCAAATGGAGGGTTGCCAGAGAGGTCTATTGGGGCAGCCTGGAAAGCTGTGGTCGCGTTCGTGGCCCGTGGGTTCGAATCCCTCACCCTCCGCAATTTTCCCGATATGGCGCAATGGTTGGCGCAGGTGGCTTATATCCACAAGGTTGGGGGTTCGAGTCCCTCTATCGGGACAAACAGTGACGTGGATGAATGGTTTAGTCACCACGCTGATACCGTGGGTGCTTTGCACAATGTGGGTTCGAACCCCACCGTCACTACTAACGGCGAATATACCCTCCGGCTGATACCCGGTCGAAAGGTTAATTGGTTGCATGTGGGTTCGATTCCCTCTTCGCCGACAAATATATAGAGAAAATCTCTATCATGTCTATTGTTACTTATGGAGGAAAAATTTGGGATCATTAGATTGGATTACTTGTGAAAAATTAGGAACAACGTCTCCCGGTCCGGCTGATTATGCTGATGGTAATCTTTCTTGCCCAATCGGAACTCAAGAAGTTTAAAAAATATTTTTTTATCTCGATCTTTTTTCGTATATTAGCGATAGAAATAAACTTCTAAAGCTATGAATTTTCAAAGAGGAGTCGATGCAAAAAGACAGATGAATATAGGTAAAACCGTATTTGATTATCTTGCCGAGCATCCTGTTTGTAAACCAATGAATGATCTTTTCGATGGATCAAATAGTGGAGTGGATAAAAGAGATCCTAATATTAAAGTTTGGATAAATCCTAATAATCAGTTTTCTTTTAATTCATGCTGGTGTTCTGTAGAAGATCTCTGGGACTGGATGGATGGCAAGGGGGTGATGGTGAAAGGAGATACTCCAGAAGAGAAAAAGAAATATTGGGACTATGCTGTTGCAGAAGTAAATGATGAGAATCAAGTTATGTGGATGATTCGTCATTATTATCCGTGGTTTGATAAAATGACAACAGATTTTAACCCTCATCAGCATCAGGGTTATGAAAGAGGACAAATAGCAAATCCTATAAAAATTAAAGCTCGAGTAAGAGACTTTGGAGAAGATACCAAAAGACAGGAAGATGTTATTATAAAAATGCTTGCCCCGTTTGTTGAAGAAATGAGGAAGGATCTTGAATGGGGGAGAGATTGGAGGCAGACCCGAAAGGAATTTAGAGATGGATATTATGGAATAAAAAGAACACTTTATTGTCTTGGTATTGGATATATGGGGGCTTGCAATACTCCTGAAGAAATATGTAATCTTGCTTGGGTAAATGATGTAGTTGAAGCAAAAGCATATTATCTTTTCTTAAAAGGAAAAGAGGAAAAGGGTGAAATAACTCTTCCTGATTTTAAATGGCTTTCTGAAAGATAAAAAACGGATAAATAGTAAAAATCCGTTAAAATGACAAAACTTTTATGGGATGAATCTCTAGAGACTGGTATTATTGAGATTGATATTCAACATAGAAATCTCTTTAATATTTTTAAAGTTTTAGATGATTCGATCGATCAAGGTAAATCTTCTATGATTATTAAATATATCATTGATGAAATTGTTCGATATGGTGATTATCACATGAAAGCGGAGGAAAGCATATTAAAAAAATATAATATTTTCACCGAAACCCATGAAGCAGAACATTTGCATTTTAAGAATCAAGTTCAAAAATTTAAGGAAAAATATATAAATACAAAAGATAAAGTTTTAGCTAAAGAAATTAGCGAATATCTCTATACCTGGGTAACTAACCACATCATGAAAACGGACATGGAAGAGTTAGATCACTTAAAAGAAGAGTTTAAGAGATTAGGTAAAGGAGAGTAAAATAACGACGACTATGGAAAGTGATGAGGGTCCTAAACGAAACGAGAAAAAAGAACTTAGCAGTTCCAATTCTCATGCTCGCAACATTCTTCAACCCGCTGGGTTTCGACGTCTTATTCAAGATGACCTTGGATTTGACAAAATCTTATTGGCTTACAACTGGTATTTTTTACCTTGTCTCAGCCTCCCTATTTGGTGTTTATTTTTGGCTATCAGGTAAAAAACCTATTAAATATTTAATTTCAGTTTTACAATCTAAATTTCAAAAAAAGCAATAATTATGTCGATGTACGGCCACGTTTGCCCGAAATGCGGAAATCCTATTACGAATCCTTATGATACCGGAACTTTAGGATTCTGCAGTAAATGATCAGGAAAAATAAATCAGGAGAATAGGAAAAAAGAAGCCGAGTTTCTATTATATTGTCCCCAATGTAATAAATTAAAATTCAGGTGCACTTGTCCGATAAAATAAATTCCCAAATTATTTTTTAGTTTGGGAATTTTTTTGTACATTAGCTCCAGAATTAAAATTATAAGACATGAACTGGAATCTTTTATTCGTTATTTTGATGGTATTTTTTGGAGGATTTACCTTTATGGATTGGTTTATCTATACGGTAAAATCAACTCCTAAATCCTCAATGTTTCCCAGGTGGTTCTGGATTCTTGGATTTGTATCCATGATCGGAATTGCTTATTGGTTTTTTAACGGAAAAACTTTTTAAGATGGCCATATTAACAGAACTTTGTTTAGCGATTATGAATCGCGAAGACTGTACTCAGGAAGAAGCCGAGGAACTTATTAAAGACATGAAGCAAAGGGTTTCAGAAGGGGAGGATCCAGAAGAAGTACTCCTTGATGAAGGTTTTGAACCGGACTATATTTTTGATATAATCGATCCAAAATTTGATATAAGATTATGAGAACCATCGAACAAATCGACATCACTCAGCCTATTGATAAAGAAGAATTCTGCATGCTTTTCGAACAGCAGCTTCCTCTTAATGACGAGGAAAAAGAAAAAATCCGGGAATTATATTTTCCTTTTTATGCTCTTTGTGTAACCAATGGAGTTGAGCCCGCTGCTTCTTTCGAAGCTACAAAGAATCTCTTTTATAGTCAGGAAACTCAGATCAAGGAAAGAATTAAATGAGAAAATACGAAGATAATAATATTCGTCGAAGAGGGGTAAATCTCATTCATCTTTTCAATAAAGTCTGGAGAGCAGGCAAGGTTATTAGGAAAAAAGATAAGCCTGCTCATTTAGTCATTTATTCTCCGGAAGACGTTGAGTTTCATGTTTATGGAAAAGAAGCCGAGGGCCTTTTATCCTGGAATGAATATCGTCAGGAGTGGTATCTGGATAAAACCAAGGTAAAAATTTATATCTTAACTTCCATTCTCGATGCTACAGAAAATTGGTCTTTTGATATGTCACAGTTTCCCGGACCCGGAAAAAATGTAAAAGTGATCTATTCCAAGGGAAAAATCACTTGGATAGTAACAAAGGAAAACTGGGAAGAATCTGGTGAAGAAATCTGGGATCCTTGGCTGGAGATAAATGAAAAAGGGCAAGTCGTTGAGGATAAGGCCAAGGGAAAATTTGTTCATCAGAAAATAGTAGCCTGGAGTTTGCAAAACCAAAAAATATGAAAGAATTTAGCAATACAAAAAAGTCATCTCATTTTGATGCTCTGGGGAATCCTATTATAATTGGTAAAAGTTATGGTTGGTCCCGAAATGATAGCGGATTTAGTTATGTTACAATCGGGATTGCTGAAAAATTCAGCGAAAAAGGTGTAACTTTCAGAGTCGTAAAAGCTATGAAAAGTCTTTATGATTATGATCCTGAGGATCTTCAAATTGGCGGGGAAGGTTTTGATAAGATCAAAGAAAAAGTTAATATCAAAGGAATGATGGTATTTCCAATAATGATAACAGATAAATGAAAAAATTATATCGTAATGAATGGAACGGCCAGATTGGCGGTGTTTGCGAAGGATTAGGAGAATATTTTAATATGGATCCTACCTTAGTTCGCCTCTTATTTGTGATTGGTGCGTTTGCTGGGGCTTCAAGTATCCTAGCTTATATTATTTTATGGATTGTAGTTCCTGATAAATAAAAAATCAAAAATATGAGCAAAAAATCACAGGTAATCCTTAAGGGGATTTTGCCAGTAGCAATTTACAGAGGAGTAAAATTTTATTATTCCAGAACTTCTCAAAAATTTGTGGACCTTGAAAAAATCTATGTCAAGGATATTTTTTCGGCTGATGAATTAAATGAAGGATTCCTTCTGAATTTTGAAAAAAATTTCAAAGAGAATTTTCCTTTAATGGATTTTGCCGGGATGGCCACAATAAAAATTGAAATGGAAATTCAATGAAGAAGTGTGATAGATGCGGAACCTGTTGTAAAATAGGGGTTTGTTCCCTAGGAAAAGAAGATGCTAACGGGGATTGCATTTATCTAATTGAAGAAAAAGATGGAAAATATTCTTGCAAACTGATCCTGGATCCTAATTATCCAATGCAGAAATTGATTGATAATATTTGGTTTGGCAGGGGATGTATAATAAAAGAATCGGCAGAAGCTTTTGAGTATTATAGAAAAACTTATAACGACAAATATATTTGTCAAAAATAACAAAATTGTAAAAAGTAATTGACGTTATGAAAGATGATTTAGGAAACAGAATGAAAGAAAACTACGAGGGAAGAACAAAACTCTTTCTCCCGCGGAGAACATATACTATCATTCGTCTTGATGGCAAAGCCTTTCACACTTTTACAAAAGGAATGAAAAGACCATTTGATGAGGACTTTATCACGATGATGGATGACACTACCCAATTTCTTTGCGAAGAAATTCAGGGAGCAAAACTTGGATATGTTCAATCCGACGAAATTTCTATTCTCCTTACGGATTTTGATAAAATTACCTCGGATGCTTGGTTTGATGGGCAAGTTCAAAAAATAGTTTCTGTTTCAGCTGCTATGGCTGCAGCTTTTTTTAATAGTGTAAATGTTTTCAATCATTCGGATCTTGCTTTCTTTGATGCAAGAGTATTTACGATTCCTGATCCTGTTGAAGTAGAAAATTACTTTATTTGGAGGCAGAAAGATGCAGTCAGAAATTCTATTGCGATGACAGCTCAGTCCCTTTATTCTCATAAGGAACTTAATGGCAAATCCCAGAGTCAGCAGCAAGAAATGATCTTCCAGAAGGGTCAGAATTGGAATGATCTACCAGAGGGGTTTAAGAGAGGAAGAACTTTTGTTAAAGAGATCGGAATTCTTAACCATCCTTTAGCTGGAGAACTTGAAATTGAAAAATGGAAACTGATAACTCCGGATTTTTTAAAAGAAAGAGAAAAATTATCTTCATTTATTCCGAAATATAAGTACGAGTAAAAGAAAACTTTTGTATATTTACGAAGTAAAAGTATTATGGAAATAGTTGATATTAATAGGCTTAGGGAATTTTTATATGGGGATCAGCCTCTTCATTTTTCCTATAAAAAAGCAGACGGAGCAATTCGTGAAGCAGTAGGAACATTGAATCCGGATCTTATTCCTGATAAATTTAAACCTAAAGATTCCTCCAGAAATACTGGAACGAATTTGAAATATTTTGACTTGGAAAAAGAAGCATGGAGATCTTTACAGATGGATGCTTCTACTGTCTGGGTATGAGTTCTTTAATAACTAAGAGGATCCATCGCTGGCAGAAATGCTGGAGGAAGTTCGCGACACCACTGCTAGACGCGGGAGGCGAAAGCCGTTACTACCGCGGAGGGTGCAAACCAAACAGATCTAGAGGGAAAGCAGCTCTATGATGATCGGGTTGGCGCATAGATAAATGATGGAATAAAACAGAATCGCGGCTACGCTCAGGTTATTTTAAAATATAAAATATGGAAAAGGTTGAATTAAAAATGCTGGAAACAATTTCGAGAAATTTACAAAATTGTACTGATTTGCCAGATGATTATGATGATCCGGAAGATATGGATTTTCAGGATCTTGTTCATTTTGTAAAAAATGTTCGATCAAAGATTCAGGATAATGTTAATATGATAGATACCATTATCGAGCATAATTCAAAAGATCCTTTAGGTTAAAAATTTATGAAAGATCTTTATTGTACAAAATGCTTAGACTATACATCTCATGAAGAGATGGTTTGCAGTGTTTGCGGTGAAACCTATGACCCAAATAAACGAAGAGTAGTTATTGCTGGCCCCGCAGATGATCCAGTTGTTATTAAAGCAAAAGAAAAATTCCTTTCGGAAAATCCTGAGGTTATTATTATATCCGAGGATGTTGCTTTAGCTCATCGTCTCAAAGATTTTGCTACAGAGCCAAAAGAAATGATAAAAAAAATTGAGCCATCTCCTATGATTAGGAATTTAGAGGATCTTAAATATGCTCACCTTACTCGCAAAGAAAGGGAAGCAGATATTCAGCCTATAAGAACTGAACCAAAAATCCAAAGGAATGAACCTTGCCCCTGCGGATCTGGAAAAAAATATAAAAAATGTTGTGGAAAAAACTAATATTCTTTTTTCTTTTCTTTTCTATTTTCATATCAATTAAGGATGGAATAGTTAAAAGGGATCCTATTGAAATGGAATTTCTAGTTAATAGATGGATATTTTATTTAGATATAAATAAAAAAGAATTTAGCGAAGAACTTTTAAAGCAAGCTATTTTTTATGAGAGAATACAAAATCCTGAAATAGTTCTTTTGCAAGCATATTTGGAAACCGGATTTTTCACTTCGGATATTTTTCTTAATGGGCATAATTGCTTTGGAATGAAATATCCTAAATTTAGAGCTACAGTAGCTATTGGTGAATATCAAGGCCATGCTAAATATAATAGTTGGTGGGATTCTGTTATTGATTATGCTATATGGCAGAAATGGTATTTATCCAAAGGATATAAAATTGAAACATTTGATTCTGATGCGTATCTTGTTTTCCTAAATTGCATTAGGTATGCAGAAGATCCTCATTATATTCGAAAATTAGTTTACCTAAAAGATATATCGTGATAGAATATAAAGAAACCATCAAAAGATTTAAGCAAAAAAAATCTGTTCCTTGGCTAAAAACTCCGGCGGGAACTATCTGGAGAACTTATGGATACAAAAATTATATACAGCCAGAAGATGAGAATCTTTGGGAAACCCCATTTGGAGTAGATCTAGATCTTTTAGACAGATACCCGGATGAGGATTATCCGAATGAGAACATATTTGAATTAATAAAAGAAAAAGAAAACGCATCATGAAAAAAGAATTACAGGATAAATTACTGAAAAAATATCCTGAATTTTTTCAGGACGAATTACCAATTTATACAGGGGATTCAGCTAAGGAAGTTTTGGAAAATACGGTAAAACTTCTCAAGCAAGAAGAGATGGTTATACCCATTCAGTTTGGATTTGAATGCGGTGATGGGTGGTATATGCTTCTTGATGAACTCATGGGGGAAATTCAGCAATACATTAAATATAAAAACGAAAGTTTGGATAGGGAGTTTAAGTTCCAATTTCTCTGGGATCTTCAGAGATGGTTTAGGTTGAATTCCAAGAAAAAAGGAAGCTGGAAAGAAAAATTAGGCGAATGGATTTACGAAAAAGCTCCAAAGGGAAAACCTCATATTTTTATTCGAGTTGATCAGATAAAAGAAAAATTTGGGGGGCTAAGATTTTATTATTCGGGAGGAGATGATGAAATCTCTGGAATGGTTCGTATGGCTGAATCTCTTTCCTATAAGATTTGCGAGTATTGTGGAACAACTATTAATGTTGGAAGAACTCAAGGATGGATTTGTGTAGTTTGCAAAGACTGTTATGATAAAAACGAAAGAATAAAAACCTTAAATTGGGAACCCCGAATATGAATTACAATTCAGTATTTGAAGAAGAAATCGAATCAATGAATAAATTTCGTTATTCTTTGATTCACAAGAGAAATGAACACTGGAATGATAAATCCGGTGAGTATGACAAAGATGGGTATGATTCTTCAGAGGATGAAAAAAGGATTGACGAATTAGCTGTGACAATCGAAAAACATATTAAACTACATATCGAGAATCTTTCTTTTGAATTTATAATGGACCAGCTTGCAAATCTTGGCCATGCTCCGAATCTTCTTTATGATGATAATGGCCATTGGGCTGTAACATCTACGGGGTTTCAAAATGTAGTTATGGATGAACCAGAAGATGTAGAAATGCACTTTATGGTTGAAGCTTCACTTTGGAAACCAACCCCGAGGGAGGCTTTAATAAAATACTTATCTGAAGAATAATGGTTATCGAAGCTTTTGCAGTATTTTTTACCCTTCTGTGTGTTTGGCTAACTACTAAGCGTCATATTTTATCATGGCCTATTGGATTAATAGGAGTGGCTCTTTATTCTATCGTTTTTTGGAATTCCAAATTATATTCGGATTTTGGCCTTCAATTTATTTTCTTTGCACAAGGGATTTTTGGCATGTTTCATTGGCTAAAATATAGAGAAGATAAAGTTCATACCAGGATCGAATATATGACTCCTATACAGCGGATATTTTGGGCTATGATTGGAATGTGGGCATATTTGGTGATAGGATTTTTAATGTATTTCTATACGGATGCTTCAGCGCCATGGGTAGATTCTTTTGTAGCTGTATTTAGTCTTATTGCCAATTGGCTTCTTGCTAAAAGAAAGATCGAAAACTGGTGGATCTGGATTTTAGTAGATATTATTTATATTGGATTATTTATATTTAAAGAACTTTATCTATCAGCTGGGCTTTATGCTATATTATTAATTTTAGCAATAAAAGGATTGGTTGACTGGAAAAAATCATATTTTAAAAGTAATTATGTTTAATTTTTTAAAATATGATTTTTTAAAAAAAATCATATTTTAAAAGTAATTATGTTTAATTTTTTAAAAGATCTTTTTTGGCTTGTCCTCTTTTTTATCTTTATAGGATTGCTAATATTTGGCTTTTCTATTTTAATTATGATTGTCTTTGGGGGAATCTTGATTGTTGGCATTATTTCCCTTTTTATTCCCGATAAAAAACCGCCTGAAAAATGAAATATTTATTATTTATTTTTATGTTTTTATTTACCGCTTGTCAAATCAATGATGATGAAGTTGTAAAATTAATAAAACAAAAATATCCTTTAACATTTCAAACTATTGAAAAAAATGCTATGGAAAAATATGGGGATAGTAAAGATCTTTCTTCAGAAATAATAGATCAATGTAAATGTTTTGCGGTCGTAGGGTATTTACTTGAGAATCCTAAAGAAATCGGAATGGAAAGAAATAATTTTTATATGTTCTTTTCTTTAGCAGTTATTCAAAATTCTATTGATCAAAACTTTAGCCCGGATAAATTGTATAAATGTGTAAAAGAGTCCAAAACAAATGACGCAAAATTTGCATGTTTAAATGCTAACTGGAAAGGAGTTTTTAATACATTAATAGAAGAAATAGAAAGATTTAACGAATTAAAAGAATTCTATCCCAAAGAAAAACCATTTGATCCAGAAAAATCAAAACATACATTTTTTATATAATGAGTCATAAAAGAATTGTTATTTGTGGTCCTGCAGCAGCGGGAAAGAATTTCCTCAGAACCCGATTAGAGGAAAGAGGATTTAAATTCGATGTTTCTTATACTACTCGTCCAATGCGTCCCGGAGAGCAGGAAGGGGTTGATTATAAATTCATTAAGAATGATGTATTTGCTTTCATGACACAGATTGGAGCTTTTTATGAGCATGTTATTCATAATGGATTTGGATATGGTACGGGGATGAAGGAATGGCAAACATCTGATTGTTTCATCATGGAAACCGATGGTATAAAACATATCGATTCTAAAAGCAGGAAACATACTTTTATCATTTATCTTAATCCCCCTGCTAAGATCCGAAAAGAAAGAATGGTTGAAAGAGGATGGACTGAGGAACAAATAAATAAGAGAATTAAAGAAGATAACAAAAAATTTAAAAATTTCATGGATTACGATTTAATGATCACAAATCCAAACTTTTAAATCATGGAACGTAAAATAATTTGTCCGGTTTGCGGAGAAGTAATTCCGCCGAGTGGGAAACTGATGGAGTATTGCGGAAATTGTGGAGAAGTTTTTTATGCGGGAGAAGAAATTGAGGAAGAATATACTCCAAGAAAAGAAAAAATAAAAACCAAAAAACCAAAAAGAAGTCAATGGTCAAACCGATAGTTATATACGGGGATCCTATATTAGAGATTAAGAGCACAGAAGTTAAAAAGGAAACTCCTGGGCTTCAGCTATTGATAAGAGATATGTTCGAAACCATGTTCAAAGCTAATGGTGTAGGGCTTTCTGCAGTTCAAATAGCTATTCCCCTTAGGATTTTTGTAATAGAAGCTCATATAGAAAAAGAAAATTTTCATTTTAGAGGGGTTTTCATTAATCCAAAAATACTTAGGGAATTTGGGGATTTAACAAAACATCCTGAAGGATGCTTATCTGTTCCAGGAATTGCAGCTTTAGTTGAAAGACCTTCCAGCATTGAGATGGAATGGTATGATGAAAATTGGGAATATCATAAAGAAACCTTTGATGGATTTGCTGCTAGAATTATTCAGCACGAATATGATCATCTTGAAGGAGAAATTTATGTAGATAAATTAGATAAAATGTGGAGGGATATGATCGATCCAACATTGGAATTAATCGAAGATAGGGCTATAGAGATTCCGTATTTAATACGATAATGGAGCTTTCTGATTTTACATATATTTCCCGGATTAAAAGACTAGAAAAAATTTATAAAGATGGCCAGGATATTCTTGATGACTGTCAGGAAACTTGGGATTATTTAATTGAAACAGAAACAGGAAATTGTATTAAATTAAATATTATCGCAGATAAAATCGAATCAGTTTCCCAAATTATGAAAGCCCTCCGGGATGAAATTAAAAGAATAAAATTAGAGATCTCTAATTAAATCTCTAATAATCTCTAATAATCTCTAATAAAAATCAAAAAATATTTTTTTATTTCGGAATTTATTTGTACATTTGCCTCGATTTATATGGATTGGAATTGTCCTTATAGTATCCTATCGCATGTACATAAATAATCTGGATCGCACAGTCCTTGTATCCAAAAAGTGGAATAAGGAGGGGAAAGGCTGGGATAAGGAATATAAAATAATTGAAGGTCAGGAGGACTTGGTTATAACTGCTATTGCTATATTTTGTATCGGTCTCATAGCAGCTCTCCCAATAATTTTTGTTTAATCAAAATAAAATCAAATACAAAATGAAAGGATTACTTATTACATTGGGCGTTGCCCTTGCAATCGTTGGTGCTATAGTATTGTGGGCCATCGGAGTATCAAACTCAGAAATTAAACTTCGTGCCCGAATTTCCGGCCAGCAGGAGATGACTGAGGCTTATTACACTAAGCTTTGGGAGGTTCTCAAAACAAAAGCCGGTGTTGCCGAAGAATATGCAGAAAAATTCAAAGAAATTCAGACAGCCATTATGGAAGGCCGTTACTCAACCGGAGGTGAAATGATGAAATGGATACAAGAAGCCAATCCGGAATTTGATGCCTCTCTTTATAAGGATGTTATGAATGCAATCGAGGGCCAGAGAGAAGGGTTTTTCGTGGAGCAGAAAAAACTGCGAGATATGGCAGTTGTCCATGAAACTATGCTAAAGACCTTCCCTAAAAAAATGGTTCTGGGTAAACGTGAACCTATTACAGTTATTATTCTTAAAAACGTTGCTACCCAGAAGGCCTATGAAACAGGAACCGATTCCAGCCCGGATTTGTTTGGAAAAGGTAACTAAACTTTTTGTAAAAAAAGTTGAGCCGAGATTTTTTAGTCTCGGCTTTTTTTTGTATATTTGCTAAGTAAAATTAATGAGAGATGACAAAAATTTGCCCAGTACATCAAGTAGATTATTCAAAACCGAACCATTATGAAAAACCGGTAAATTATCGGATTTGCAAGAAGTGTGCCAAAAAATTAGGTATGCCTGAAGAAGAAATCAAAAAAATTTATGCTCGATGAAAATAGAAATAAATGTTCCGGATGGGGTTTCTGGTGATTGGAGCGTAAGCACTTTTACTGTTGAAGAAGATGATTTTTCCCAGAGAATTTCTATGTGGAAATCAGGCCGAGGAGTTCCAGGAGGAACTTATAAAAGACTTATGAGAAATGGTACAGTTGTAATGAGCAACACGCCAGATGAAATAAGGGATTTTATGAATTTTCTTCATAATGCAAAAGGAAGCATTCTTATCAATGGTCTTGGCCTTGGGGTAACTCTGAAAGCACTTCTTAATAAGCCAGAGGTTACAGATATTACAGTTATTGAAAATTCTGAGGATGTTATTAAATTGGTAGCCTCCTCATATACAGATCCGCGTCTTACAATTATTCATGGAGATGCTTTTGCATGGGAACCCCCAAAAGGAAAAGTTTATGATGCTGTATGGCATGACATCTGGGATAATATCTGCAGTGATAATCTTCCAGAAATGAAAAAGCTCCATCGAAAATATGGACGCAGAGCAAAATATCAGGAAAGCTGGTGCAGGTATCAGTGCGAACGTCAGGAAAGAGAAAATAAACGTTATTATAGATGGTAATGGAAATAACTAAAAGCCAGATTGAGGAAATAAACAGAGAATGTCCTTATGAACAGGGAATTTTCCGTGAACCCTGGGGAATTCCTGTTCATATTAAAGAACCCGTTGTTTATATGAGATGGGAAACAGGAGGAATGACCGGAGGAAACTGTTGGAATGATGCTACCCCTCATCCTTATGTGAGCAATGATCCTATACCAAAATTTAAGGTACTAGATATTATTTTGAGACAATTCAAACCTAATATTTCATACTTGCATATGTAATGGGGGCTATTAATCTTCGCAATCATGGTTTCCTTCTTTATAGCTCTACAATTGATCAAATGGAACAATTATTTGAAAAATCTATATTTGTCGAGAGAAGAATAGGAAAAGAACAAATCCCTCTAGGTGAAATTTCTCTTCGTTAAAAATCGTTAAATTTAACGGAATTTTGATAAAATAATTCGAAAATATTTTCATACTTAGGAGATTTGTTGTATATTTGCTTCATCAATCAAACATTAAAATTAAGAGAGATGGCAAACTTATTTGACAAAGCAAAAGAAAACGGAACTTCAAAAACCAAGGTTGAAAAGCACGAAGTTATTGAAATGCCTCAGTTCTCAAAGCAGCTGGAAAAACTGGCAAACATTGATGCTCAGATGGCAGAGCTCCAGGCAACCAGGGATCTTATAGATTCAGAAATCCGTGAAGCTGGTAAGGAAACCATGATCAGTCTTTATGAGAAAAAAGGTTCCTTCCCGGGTACTCTCAAGATCGTTGCTGGGGAGAAGAGCTTCCTCTTTATTACTTCAGATAAGTATCTGAAAGTTGACAAGGAACGTTATGATGAACTCGTCGAAATGTTCGGCCCGGAAGTTGTTGAAGAAAAAACCAAATACTTCTTTAATAACGCTATTCTCGAAAAGTACCAGGAAGTTATTTCCGACATGATTCTCAAATCAAAGAAAATTGCCGATGCTGACAAGGCTAAGCTTATCGAAAGCGAAACTACTTATACAATTAAGAAAGGCCTCATCAACGAACTCGCTACACTCGGCAAGAAATTCAAGGCTGATGTCAAAAAAATGGTCGAAGAAATCAGACCGATCTTCAACGTAAAAATGACTGAGAAGTAATAACAGGGGAGAAATCCCCATTAAAAAATTAAACCATGGCACAGTGTTATCATTACCCGGCATTATATTTCTCAAACGAAGAAACTAACAAAGAATTTACCGAAGACCAGCAGGATCAGATTTTGATCGCTGAATTCGAAGCCAAAAAGCAGGCAATTATGGAAAGCGATATGCCGGCTTTCCTCGGACCAGATCCTTCAATTTTCTAAAATGAAGTACATTTATCCTCCTCGAGCAGAGAACAAAATAGCTCCTGAAAGCTTGCCCACCTTCGAAGAGATGGGCAAGTTTCTCGCAGAGCCAAAACTCAACGGAAGTTCCATGCAGATCTATTTTAGTGATGGTGGTAAGGAGATAAAAACTATGAACCGTCATAAGAAACCTATAGAATGTAAAATTGATAAAGAGGAACTTAGGAAGCTCTACAAGGGAAAAGGAGAAATGATACTTTGCGGAGAATACCTTAATAAAAATCAGAAAGACGAAAACGGAAAACCCTGGAACATTAAATATGTCATTTGGGATATTATCATGTATGATGGAAACCATCTTATTGGATCCACTTTTGAAGAAAGACTTTTTCTCTTAGCAAAGCTATATCCCTCAGATATTTATGTACATTGGACTAGACAAATCTCTGAAAATTGTTATAGGATTGTTTCAAGGGATTTTGGTTTCAAAGATTTTTATGATGAAATAACCAAATTTCAAATTTTTGAAGGATTAGTTCTTAAAAGAAAAGACGGGAAACTTGAAAATGGATTTTCCGAAAATAATAATATCAAAACACAGGTTAAGTGCCGTAAGGGAACTAAGAATTATATTTTTTAGTCATCTACTCTAATCAAGTATTTCAATCTACAGATTTTATTAGCTAGCTGTTCAAGATAAACCTTATTATCTTCAATATATTTTATTCCATCTTTAATAACGTTTACAACATTATCTTTATCCGGGGACATTGAATATCCATTCCCAAGAATTACCTCCGGATCTATTCTATGATAATTTTCTAAACATTTTTGAGATTCAAAAAGGGATCTGATTTGTTTTTCTGAGGTTTCCTGTGATGCTGACTGAACTATATCTAAGATAGGAAATAACCATTGGACTGGACCCCACTTTTTTGCTTCCTCATAAGGATATTTCTTTTTTAATTTATGATCCTTACCCCCTCCAAATGAAAGAAAGAATACATCTTTTAAGTTTCCTTCGTCAATGATTCCTTCTTTATGAGCTTCTGTTAAAGCAATCATTGAAGGATTACCAGCAAATAAACCGCCTTGTATAACAACATTTTCGTCTAACCCTTCCTTAAAATATCCCGGCTCCATAGATCCTGGAGTGGATAAAGCAACCTTAGCAATATCTTTTACATAATAATTTCTATAAACGGAATCTTTTAAGTTAGAATAAAGAAGCACTTCCCTCTTGCTTATATCATATCCAGTAATAACTAGAGGTTTTATTAATTGAGACATTTTATAATGATTAAAATGGCGAAGAAAGACTTCATCAATTTTAGTCATCGGATAAAGAGGACCCTTCAATCCCCACCATGTTTTTAATTTATGTTTAAAATCATTATAAAAGAAAACATCATAAATTTCCATAGCAATATCAGAAATATCTTTAAGATCTAATTTTGCCCAGGGGCTTTTATTTTCAGATGGGAGAAACATTAAAGATAAGAATGTTGAACCTGTAGCTGTTCCTGCAGCAAAATCAACAAGATTAGCTAATCTTATTCTGGAATCGCCTTGAATGTCCTGGATTCTTCTCTCTAGATAATTTAGGACAGTTAAGGTCATAAGTCCTCTGACCCCAGCTGCATCCAAAGATATGATAATCTTCACCTATAGTTTTTCTCTATTTATTTCATAGAGAAAGCAGCAAGCTAACTATTCTTTTATTTCCCCAGCTATCAACGCAAGCTAAGAAATTATTATCAATATGATCTACGGTAACAGACGCCCTTGGAGTATGTCCAAAGACTTGATTTATCCCTGGATATGGATCATCTAGAACTTCTGTATAATCTGCCCACAAAGGGCCAGGAGTTCCTGCACCCATTCTTGCTCTACCAACTTTCCATAAAACATCCCCTTTATCTTTCAAATAATTCAATGTTTCATGCATAGGAATTTCATCGGGTTTTTTTCCGTCTGTTATTGTATGAAGCCATTTTCCTTCATTAAACTCCGGAACTACAAACTTATTCCAAAATTCCGAAGTTAATCCTGCATGAGTTGCAAGAGTATACTTTCCATCCTTGCCAGTAAATCCCCAAGCAATTTTGAAAAGATCTATATTATCCTGGAATATTTTTCTATATTCCTGAATATGATAATGTTGATGACCGCTAATTCCAGAATAACCATAAATATAAGCATAATCATGGTTACCTAACAATGCTGTAGCAACATCCTGGTGCTTTCTTAAGAATGTTATTAAATCCCTTAAGTTAGCAATTTGTTGAGCAGCACTAACAAAGAAGCTGTCCACATAATCTCCTAGAAAAACTATTTCATAAAAGTTTTTTAGACCGCTCATGGCAATATTATCCCATTCGGTCAAACCGTGTACATCCCCTATAAAGAGGACTTTTTTCTTAAATTCCTTCATAATTTTTATACTTAGATTATTTATCTAAGTTTTAATAAAATGTAAAATAAAAGGTTTTCAAAATGTAAATCAGATGGTTCTGAAAGTCTGATCCTCCATTACTGGCCACCAATATTGACTGTTGTTGTAACCCCTATCATTAGGAAATTTTGGACCATAAAACCCAGGATCTTTTTCAATAAGTCTAGATCTCATAGCTCGATGGAAGGGTTCCTGACCAAACCAAAAAGGCTTGGAATTATATGCGTGCTCGGTTATAATTAATTTACCATCATATCCATAGGAATATAAGCAATTCCTATATTGCATTTTGGTATTAATCTTATGAACCGTCAAACAATATTCCAAGAATACGTTGTAATAATGTTTGAGCAGATTTTCATATCCATCCCACATTTTGACGGCGGGATGATTACGCCATCCAACTTTTTTGCCTTCAAGACAATCAATAATCTGGCTTGCTTCAACAACTTGTTTCCAACAGCGTCTTTTATCAAGTACTTCGGCACTTTTACGAAAATCCGAAAAAGGCAAAAAGGTTTGCATATTTTACAATTTAGAATACAAATATACTAAAAATTCTTTAGAAATAAAAATCTTTTAACATGGAATTAACATCCCAAACTTCTTCAAATGGTTTATTTATATGCGGTTATTAACATCATTCCCTAAAAATTTGTAAAAAAATTAACGGGTCCTGCGCTATGCCCTGAGTTGGATAAAAATTTCGTTAAAATATATAGTAAAAATATATTAAAAAAATAGTATTCTAATGAATCAAAGAAACGTATTGATCCTTGAAAGATCGAGCCAAAACCTCCAAAAGATTAACAAAGAAGGAAAAGTTACTCTTGAAGGTGTCTTTGCTGAATTCGGAATAGAGAACAGAAATGGACGTATTTACGAGGAAAAGGAATACTTACCTCACTTGGAATATCTAAAGAAAGATATTTCTAATGGTAACCTTTTAGGTGAGCTAGACCATCCTGAAAGATTTGAAGTTGCCCTTGGAAGTGTTTCCCATAGAATTTCCGAGCTTTGGTACGATCAAGCCTCAAGACAGGTAAAAGGAAGAATCGAAATTCTTAATACCCCAAAAGGCCAAATCGCAAAATCCCTCCTCGAAGCTGGCGTTCCCCTTTCAATTTCTTCACGTGCCGCTGGTACAGTTAATGAAGACAAAACCGTTTCAATTCAACAGATTTATACTTATGACTTAGTTGCTAAGCCAGGGTTTGAAGCTGCTCAGTTAACAACGGTGAATGAAGGAGCCAGAGCTAGAATTAAGGCTCAGATTAGCATGCTAAATGAATCTTATAGTAGAGCTACAACCGACAACATCTCTAACGAATTTGGTATTGTCAATGAGAACATTACTATTGTAGATTTGACTGATAAATTTCCATCAGTTAAACTACGTGAAGAAGCGCTAGCTCTTCAAAATCCAAATGCAAAAAATAAAAGCGAATCTAATAAAATGGAAAATCAAAATGTAAACGAAGAAGCTATTCAGCAGTGGACAGTATTTTTCAAGAAAGAGCTAAGCAAGATTACCGAAAGATTAGATGCCATAGAAAAACAAGGGGCGATTAATGAAGAAATAGAGGTACTTAAGAGATATGTTAAGAACCTTAAGGCTATTCAGGAAAAATCCCTTGATTGGCAAGGTGATATTGCGAAGGCCCTTAACAAAGTTGCCTCTTATGCCGACAGTCTAGCAGAAAAGAATAACCAGCATTATTCACTAACGAAACGTATCGTTGAAACAGTGGATCACAATGCTAAAACTCTTAACGCTACCCAAGATTGGGTTGGCAACAATGCAAAAGTTACTAATGCAATTGCTGAAACAGTTGACCATAATGCTGAAATGCTTAATGGTATCAACGAATGGAACGGTCAAATTTCAAGAGCCGTTAATGCACTCCAT
>Ga0208939_1001265_pt1 | contig 19340 bp, 23 predicted proteins | sample AD_STIC12_MetaG_FD_184437 | JGI IMG/M metagenome (GOLD analysis project Ga0208939, IMG submission 184437) | Active sludge microbial communities of municipal wastewater-treating anaerobic digesters from USA - AD_STIC12_MetaG (SPAdes) (version 2) | ecosystem: Engineered > Bioreactor > Anaerobic >...
GGTCGGCACGTTGATCTTCGGGAAAGTCGGCGCCGCCTCGCCGGGCTTGGGCGCGGCGGGATAGTTCGCGCGATAATAGTTCATCATCGCGGCGAAGCTGGAACGGCTGAACGCCTCGACATACTTCGCCTTGTCCGCGGGATCCGACACGCTGCGCGCCAGCCCTTCAGCCGTCAGGTTCTTCTCCGAACCTTCCCGCTGGAAGTTGCGCGCGTAATTGCTGTTCTCGGGGCTCTGCGTGATCTGGCGGCCGAACAGCGCCGGGTGCGGCACCGACATGATGATCAGGCGCTCAAGCGTCTCGGGATGCGCGAAGGCGTAGTTCCACGCCTGCACTGCGCCCCAGTCATGGCCAAGCACGGTGGCTTTCCCAACGCCTTCCGCCTTGATGACTGCCTGAATGTCTTCAACCAGCTTCGGCATCTTGTAGTTGTCGACGCCTTCCGGCTGGCCGGAGAGGTTATAGCCGCGCGTATCCATCGCCACGACGCGATACGCATCGTTCAATTTCGGCGTCAGCTTGTCCCATGAACCCGAATAGTCGGGAAAACCGTGGACCATCACGATCAGCGGCCCCTTGCCGCTCGCAACGTAGTGGATCTTGGTGCCGTCCTGGCTGTTCGCGAACTTGTCTTCCAGCTTCACAGCGGCCTTGGCGGCCTGCGCAGACGGCGGAGCGGCAGCCGACTCCATCGAGGTCGCGCACGCCGAAAGCGCCAACGCAAAAACAGAAACGCCAATGAGAGTGCGAACCATGGGTATTCCCTCCAACGTCTTTTATCTTGACGCCGTCAGGCTAGCCCCGTGCGGACTGATCCACAATCGTATCGCGCGGGAAGTGATCAGGATGGGCGCGTGATCACGAAGGTCATGAGCAGGATCAGCAGGCTTGGCGTCAGCACGGTGCCCGCGCCAATGCCGCCCATGCCGAACACACCCAGCAATGGGCCGCCAAAAATCAGCGCCAGAGACCCGACACCCATAATCATGCGCCCGCCTATTCCAGCCGCGCCCCGACCATGGCCATGTATCCTAGGCCAATAATGCCCGGACAAACCATGACGGCGCCCAGCACCAACGGCCCGGTCACCAACAAATCCAGAAATCCGATCCTTCCAAACACGCCGGTCTCCCCTTCCAGCGATTGGCTGGATCAGCCTTCGAGGTCTTCCTGCAGGATCGTGATCTCGAGCTGGTAGCTCGTCTCGCCCTCGTCCTCGACCAGATAGACGAGGCCAACATGCTCGCCGCCGATGACGACTTCAACCGAGTCCGTCACGCGCGGGCGGGCCGCCAGGGTGATGCCGGGATTCAGCGAGCGCTTCAGGTAAGCCTCGACGCGTTTCACGGTTTCCGGGTTCATCGGGAGGGCTCCTGAGTTTGCCGGCGGAGACTTAGCCGCCCCTCGGCCCGGCGCCAACCCTGCCCGGAAAGGCAGCCAACAGGCTTCCGGTATGGCCCAAACGGGGCCGGCAATCTTGCGTTGGTCCCCTGAATCCGCTCCCCTGCAACGCATTACGGGGACCCATTCATGTTCAAGATCGCCGCCGCCTGCCTTACCGCCGCCCTGCTATGCTCGGGCTGCCTGCTCACCAAGGAAGACCTCGACTGCTGGTATGACGACATGTGCATGGCAGCGAACGGCGCGAACCCCGCCCCGTCGCACGACGTGCAGCCGGCTCTCAACGGTCGCTAGCGCCCGCTTGCAGCAATGCTAAGCAGGGATCGGGTGGGGCCGGAGGGAATCAAATTGAAATCCGCAATTCTCGCCTGCCTGGCGGCCCTGACCCTGTGCTCGGGCTGCATGCTTCTCGATGACGACTTCATCGAAGACGAGCCCGAAGCCTACCTCGCGCATTGACCTTCAGGACAAGCTTCACATGAAACGCATGATCCTCGCCGCCGTCGCGGCGCTGACGCTCTGCTCCGGCTGCATCCTCGACGACGAGTTCTGGGACGACGGCTATGACTCTGGCTACGACAGCCCGTCGGGAGACGACTGGGGCAGCGACTGCGATTGCGACGACTACTAGGGAAGCAGCGGCATGGGGCCGTGCAGCGCTCTGGCGCTACAGCCCCATGTCGAACTTCTGATCCATCGTCTGCGCGGGCTTCATACAGGCCCCGCCCACAGGCTTGGCCGGCACACCAGCAACCGAGCAGCGCGCAGGCACATCGCTCAGCACCACAGAGCCTGAACCCACACGGGCCTCATCACCGATCCTGATATTGCCCAGCACCTTCGAGCCCGCGCCGAGCAGCACGCCATTGCCGATCTTCGGGTGGCGATCCGTATAGACCTTGCCCGTGCCGCCCAGCGTCACGCCATGCAGCATCGACACATCATTGCCCACGCGCGCCGTCTCGCCGATCACGATGCCCGTCGCATGATCGATGAACACGCCCGACCCGATCGGCGCCGCCGGATGGATGTCCACCGAGTACAGCTCCGACATCCGCGACTGCAGGAAGAACGCCAGCGTCTCGCGCCCTTGACCGAACAGGTAGTGCGCAACGCGATGCGTCTGCAACGCGAGATAACCTTTGAAGAACAGGAAGGGCTGCAACGTCGACCGCGTCGCCGGATCGCGCTCCAGCACAGCCTGCAGGTCGCGCTCAGCAGCCGCCACGATCGCCGGGTCCTGCTTGTAGGCTTCCTCGCAGATTTCGCGCACGGCCAGCGCGCTCATGTCCGGCCCGCCCGCCTTCTGCGCGAGCTGATAGCAAAGCGCTTCGGCAAATGTCTCGTGATTGAGAACCGTCGCCGCCAGATAGCTCGACAGTGAGGGCTCCTGTTCAGCCGCCAGCTTCGCGTCGAAGCGCAGCTTCTGCCAGATCGGAGCCGGGGCCCCGCCCGCTGCTTTCGGATTTGATGACTCGACAGAACGGCCGTCCGCCATGGCGCATCTCCCTTGGGGCCCGTCCGCCCCCCACCACGACAGCGCGTGGTCTATGCCTGCATGAGCTTCGCAAGCTCCGGCGGCAAGCCCCCGGTGCGGAGCAGATGGTCGGCCTTGTAGAGCATGACAAGGGTGAACGCGTCCGTGATCGCGCCGGAATCCGCCATTTTTAGCGCTTCTGCGAATGGAACTCTTCGAACGGATAGTTCCTCTGAACTGTCCTTGGCAAAGCTGTGATCCGGCGAGAGGTCCCAGGCGATGAAGGCATAGGCCCGCTCGTCCGTCACCGAGTTCGACATGTGCATGTCGCCCAGCAGTTGCAGCCAGTGCCCGGCCTTCAACCCGGCCTCTTCGCCCAACTCCCGCTGGGCGCCCTCCAGCGGCGTCACCAGCGGCGACCCGCCCCCCTCCGGCAGCTCCCAGGAATACCGTCCGAACGGAAACCGCTGCTGGCCGATCAGCACGGTGTTTCCCTCCGCATCGATCGGCAGCACGCCCAGCGCCAGGTTATGCATATGCACCAGCCCATACAGCGCATCGGCACCCGTCGGCGCCACGGTCTGGTACTCGCGCACGGTGATCCAGCGGTTCGAATAAACCGTTCGCGCGGATTTGATCCGCCATCTGGCAGGAGTGTCGGTCATGGATCGCGGAATAGCGTGGATGCACCGTGGGGAATAGGGAGTGCCCGCTCATCACAGCGTATTGCCTGTTCCCCCACTTCCCCCTCCCGCTTCAACCCTTTAGGTTCCGCCCACCCCAAGTTCGGAGCCCTGCATGTTCCTCAAGACCCTCGCCGGCGCCATTGCCGCTCTCGCCCTCGCCGCCTGCGGGCCGGCTGGCCGCGACAAGATCGTCAATGTCGAAGGCGACGCCTTCATGGGTCCGGCCGACGCCAAGGTCACCGTCATCGAATACGGCTCGCCCACCTGCCCCGGCTGCAAGTTCTGGCACGACACCAATCTCGAAGAGCTGAAGCGCGACTATGTCGACACCGGCAAGGTCAAGTTCATCTTCCGCGAATTCGCGATCCACGGCGCCATCGACGCCGGCATCTTCTCGGTCGCCCGCTGCGCCGGCAAGGAAGACTATTTCGCCGTGCTCGACGAAGCCTTCGCCCGCCAGCGCGACATCGTGATGGCCTCGCAGAAAGGCGAGTCCATCCCCGCGCTCAAATCGCTCGGCGAAAAATTCAAGCTCAGCGGCGCGCAGGTCGACGCCTGCCTCACTGACAAGCAGAACGTGCAACGCGTCAACGATGTCGGCGCCTACGCCCGCCAGATCGGCGTCGAGTCCACGCCCACCTTCTTCGTCAACGGCGTTGAAGTTTCCGCGCCCGACCTGTCGCAACAGTGGGCGCTGATGAAAACCGCCATCGACGCAGCAGCGTCCGGCCAGCCCGTCGCGCCGACGCCGATCACCCCGCCGGCTGACGCCGCCGCGCCGCACGATCACGTCCCCGGCGAAACGCACTAGGGATGCCCATCCGGCCAGACCTTCCCCCGGAACCGGAATTCGGCGCGCCTCTCGATCCTGTCCACCCGAGCGCGGAGACGTTGCAGCTTCTCGCCCTGCGCCGCTCCACGCCCGTCGCCATGCTCACCGAGCCGGGCCCGGCGCCTGCTGATCTCGATGGGATGCTCCGCCTCGCCATGCGCGTGCCGGATCACCGCAAGCTCGAACCCTGGCGCGTCCTCATCATCGAGGGCGAAGCCCGCAACAAGCTCGGCGATATCTTCGCCGCCGCACGCAAGCTGCGCGACCCGGACGTCAGCGACGAGAAGCTGGCCGCCGAAATGCTGCTGCCGCTGCGCGCGCCCGTGATCCTCGCCGTGATCTCCAGCCCCAACCACCACGACCCGAAGAAAACGCCGGTCTGGGAACAGCAACTCAGCTCCGGCGCCCTCTGCCAGAACCTGCTCATCGCCGCCAACGCAATGGGCTGGGCCGCCGTCTGGATATCCGAAGACGCCGCCTTCGACAGCCACGTCCACGCCGCCCTCGGCATGACCGGCCACGAGCAAGTGGCAGGCTTCATCTACATCGGCACGGCGAAGGAAAAGCCCGTCGAACGCCAGCGCCCCACCGTCGCCAACAAGGCGACACGCTGGACCGGCTGAACGCCCTCTCGATCAAGACCACCCCATCGTCATTCACGCTCATCCCGGCGAAAGCCGGGACCCAGAGCCACACGCATCGCTGTTCGCTTCCCCCTCCCCCTTGTGGGGAGGGGCGCAGGGGTGGGGGGCGGCTCCGCATGCGCGATGTCGATGCAGCTTACCGCTCAACAGCCCCCCACACCCCACCCTCTCCCCACAAGGGGGAGAGGGGTAAGCCACCGCCAGATCCCGCAGGTCTCGGCCCATAAATGTGGTGGCCGGAAATTTCCCAACCGCTGCAGCACAAGTGCGAACGCCACTCCAGCTGGGGGATAACCCGAAACACTCCGTCCCCACCCTTCTGAACCTGACGCGATACTCGGCGCATGTTCGAGCTGCAGCAGATCATCCTCTGGATTCTCTGGCGCCTCCGCCCCGTCATGGCGGTGGAGGCGAATCTTATCGACATCATCGCCGCCGGCTTCCGCCTCTTCGACAACGACGAAGCCATCATCCGGATGAAAGACGACCCGGATCAATGCCTCATCGTCTCCGCCGGCCTCGCTGACGCACATACCAAGCTCGACCTCCTGATCTATCTGAGAGCCTGCGAAATCCTCGGCATCCGCTCGCGTGCGAAGGACTTCACCCCGAACCGAACCGCATCCCGCTCAGGTCGCACGCCACAAGCCTGCTGGACCAGCTTCCGCCGCCTCGTCACGCGCTTCGAAGATTACGAGCGTCTTGCGCAGAAACGTGCCGAAGCCCTGCGCGCGGAGCAGAGCCCCCTCCGTCTTGCAGCTACGCTGCAATCCACCTCCCCCGCGTTTCACGCGGTGGAGGCAAACCACCATTGCCTTGCCTCCCTCACTCCGCAGGAGTGGGGGAGGTGGATTGCGCGCCCTTGCGCGCAAGACGGAGGGGGTCTCTTCGCCCAACCGCGCGGACCTCCGCCACCCGCAAAATTCCACGAATCCAGCGTCACAAACCCGGAAGCCCCGCTTCCGGCGTCGCACCCGTGCGCGCATGCTTGACCCCCGCCCCCCACCCCCCTACGTAGCGTCCGTTTGTTTGCGCCCCCACCGAGTCGCGCCGGTAAGTCAGGAGGCTCTCCCCATGACCACCAAACCCACCGGCGCCATCGCCCTCGAAGACGGCACGATTTTCTGGGGCTTCGGCCACGGCGCACCCGGCGTCGCGGCGGGCGAGCTCTGCTTCAACACCGCGATGACCGGCTATCAGGAAATCCTGACCGACCCGTCCTACGCCGAACAGATCGTCCTCTTCACCTTCCCGCACATCGGCAATGTCGGCGCGAACGCTGACGACCAGGAAGAATCCTCCGCGCAAGGCGCGGCCGGCGCACGCGGCGCCGTGTTCAAGGCCCCGCCGACGCTCCCGGCCTCATGGCGCGCTGCCGACACGCTCGACGCATGGCTGAAGAAGCGCGGCGTCATCGGCCTCTCTGGCATCGATACCCGCGCCCTCACCCGCCGCATCCGCGAACTCGGCATGCCGAAATCCGCCATCGCCTTCGACCCGGCTGGCAAGCTCGACGGCGCTACGCTGGTGAAAGCCGCGCGCGACTGGAAGGGCGTCGAGAACGCCGACCTCGCGATCAACGTCTCGTCGGGCCAGCGCTTCGAGTCCACCGATGGCCTCTGGTCGATCGCTGACGGCTTCCACAAGTTCGGCGCTCAGAAGTCTCACGTCGTGCTGATCGACTTCGGCGTGAAGAAGAACATCCTGCGTAATCTCTCCGCCGTCGGCGCGAAGGTCACGATCGTTCCCGCCAAGACGAAAGCCGAAGACGTTCTCGCGCTGAAGCCGGATGGCGTCGTGCTTTCGAACGGTCCGGGCGATCCGGCCGCGACCGCGATCTATGCTGGCCCTGAGATCAAGAAGCTGATCGCCTCGGGCGTGCCGATCCTCGGCATCTGCCTCGGCCACCAGATGCTCGCTCTCGCGCTCGGCGCGAAGACGATGAAGATGCCGCAAGGCCATCACGGCGCGAACCATCCGGTGAAGGATTTCACCACCGGCAAGGTCGAGATCGTTTCGATGAACCATGGCTTCACCGTCGACACCACGACGCTGCCCGCTGGCGTTGAAGAGAGCCACAAGTCGCTCTTCGACGGCACCAACTGCGGCCTCTCCGTCGCCGGCAAGCCGATCATCTCGGTCCAGCACCATCCTGAAGCAAGCCCAGGCCCGCAGGACTCGTTCTATCTCTTCGAACGCTTCGCGAAGATGATGGCCGAGCGGAAAGCCGGGTAACACTTTGGAAGGATTCCTTTCCGGAATCCGACTGATTTTTGAGTAGCTCGCTACCCAATTCCTTTACCGCCGCATGGCAGCGTGGCCCAATCTGGAACACGGGTGGCCCATGACTGTCGATCTCAACTCAGACATTCACGAGCGCCTCGCCGCAGCGGAGGCCGCGCTTCACGCTGTCGGCCAGCAACTCTCTCCGGCGATCCGCCACGTCGATATCGCGGTGCTGATTCCCTGCTACAACGAAGCCGGCGCAATCGGCGATGTCGTGAAATCGTTCAAGGTCGCGCTGCCTCACGCCCGCATCTTCGTTTACGACAACAACAGCCAGGACAACACCGCAGCCGTCGCCCGCGAAGCCGGCGCGATCGTTCGCCGCGAACCGCTTCAGGGCAAGGGCCACGTCGTCCGCCGTATGTTCTCGGATATCGAAGCCGACGTCTATGTGATGGTCGACGGCGATGCGACCTACGACGCCGCCTCCGCCCCGCGCCTCGTCTCGCGCCTGCTCGAAACGCAAGCCGACATGGTCGTCGGCGCACGCATCACCGAAGAGAAAGCCGCCTATCGCGCCGGCCACCGCTTCGGCAATCGCATGCTCACCGGCCTCGTCTCCATGATCTTCGGCGACCGCTTCACAGACATGCTGTCGGGCTACCGCGCCTTCTCGCGTCGTTTCGTGAAGTCGTTCCCCGCCCTTGCCTCGGGCTTTGAGACGGAAACCGAACTGACCGTCCACGCCCTCGAACTCGACATGATCACCACCGAAGTCCAGACGCCCTACGGCGCCCGCCGCGTCGGCTCGGAATCGAAACTCTCCACCATCCGCGATGGCTTCCGAATTCTCGGCACCATCGGCCGCCTGATGCGCGATGAACGCCCGCTGCTGTTCTTCGGCGCGATCGCCGGCGTCATCATGCTGAGCTCACTGGCGCTCGGCTTGCCGGTGATCTCGGAATACATGGCCACCGGCCTCGTGCCCCGCTTCCCCACGGCCTTCCTGTGCGGAACGCTGGCGGTGCTCGCCTGCATCAGCCTTGTCTCGGGCATCATCCTCGAAACCGTCAGCCTCGGCCGCCGCGAGATGAAGCGCCTTGCCTATAACGGTATCGAAAGCCTGGCCGCCAAGCTGGAACGTCTGGAAGAAACCCGCCTCACGCTCACATCGCTGCGCGCGCAGGTTCTGCAGGAAAATCCGGCGCCCGCCACGCCCTATGGCCTGCGCCGCCGTCGCACGCACTAGCTTGCTAGCGCACGACCCTCACCGTCTTCAGCACCATTCCGCCGACGGCCGTCTCCTCCGCCGTCGCCGTTGTCCCGGTGATCATCGTCGCGCTGGCGAATGAGTTCGTGCCGAACTTCACGATGAGCATCTTGAGGTCGACCGAAACGTCTCCGACATCCAGCTTTCCGATATAGCTCGCGCCGGGATAAGGCGGCAGCATATCCTCGCCGGGTGTCTGCACGTCATGCACCTTGGCGGAGGCTAGAACTTCGCGCGCGAATTCATCGAGCGTGCGTTGCACCGGGTCCTCCGCGATGACCGACAGCGAGAACGCTACCGTCCGCGTGGACGAGGCCAGGATCAGGTTGTTGGAACCATCGATGGTCACCGTCCACCCATCCGGCACGTCGACCGTCAACGCCGGGCTGCCGGCTTCAGGATGGCGAACCGTCCGCGTCTGCGCATCGACCGTCTGGGCGCCGGCCACAGACAGGAAAAGTGACGCCAGAAAGACAAATGCAAACTTCATGACCACCCCCCGCTAAGCCATGAAATTGAACACGGAACCGGGCCAAATACCAGCATATCAAGGCAGTTGGCGACGAAACCCGCTTGCATGAACCGCATGGCGTCGTCATCTAGACCCCATGACAGACGCCCGCCCCGAGACAAAGCTCCAGATCCGCATCGTGCCGGTGACGCCACTGCAGCAGAACTGCTCGCTGATCTGGGACACGAATACAAAGCACGCCGTGTTCGTGGATCCGGGCGGCGACGTCGATACGCTGATGGGCGCGCTCGAACATTTCGGACTGACGCTGAAGGAGATGTGGCTCACCCATGGCCACCTCGACCACGCCGGCGCCGCCTATGACATTCGCGAGCGCACCGGCGTTCCGGTCATCGGTCCGCACAAGGACGACCAGTTCTGGCTCGACCAGATCGAAAGCTCCGCCCAGAAGTACGGCCTCACCGGCCTCAAGAACGTAACGCCCGACCGCTATCTCGAAGATGGCGACGTGCTTGAACTCGAAGGCGTGAAGTTCGACGTCGCGCACACGCCAGGCCATACGCCAGGACATGTCGTGATCCACAACCGCGACGCGAAGATCGCCTTCGTCGGCGACGTGCTGTTCCAGGGCTCGATCGGGCGGACGGATTTTCCGCGCGGCAATCACCAGCAGCTGATCGACTCGATCACGGGCAAGCTCTGGCCGCTCGGCGACGACATGACCTTCGTGCCTGGGCACGGCGCTACGTCCACCTTCGGTCAGGAGCGGCGCTCAAACCCCTTCGTCGCCGATCAGGTCACCGGCTATGCCGGCGCCGAGAAGCAGGACGGATCGAGCTACGACCAGAGGACGGCGAAACGCTACACCTGAGCTTCCATGTCGGAAAACCGGCTGCGGACGAACATGTGCGGGCCTAAGTTGGGCAGATGAGCCAGTTTGCGGTCTTTGAAACAGCCATCGGATGGGCAGGCGTCGCGTGGGCCGAGAATGGCCTGATCGGCGCGTACCTGCCCGAATCAGATCGGCGGACAGTCTGCTCTGCGTTCGCGCGCAAATTTCCCGGCAGTACCGAAGCTGCGCCGCCTCCCGCCATCGCGGTCGTGGTCGATCGCATCGTGGCCCTGATGCGCGGCGATAAAGTCGACATGTCGGATGCCCCGCTCGATATCGCCCGCGTGCCCGAGTTCAACGCGAGGGTCTATGAGATCACAAGGCGTATCCCGCCCGGCGAAACGCTGACCTACGGCCAGATCGCCCTGCAGCTCGGCGACAGGTTGCTGGCCCAACAGGTCGGCGCGGCGCTGGGCCGGAACCCGTGGCCGATCATCGTGCCTTGCCACCGCGTGACGGCCGCCAACGGGAAGCTGGGCGGCTTCTCCGCCCGCGGCGGATCGGACACGAAGCTGAAGCTGCTGGCCATCGAAGGGGCGCAGGCTGCCGGCCAGCCCGACCTGTTCGGACGCTAGGATCGCGAGGGACTTGGAGAATCAGTTCCGGAACGCCCGCCGCTCGGAAGCCTAGCGTCAGCCTGCGGATCACTCTTTGTAGTGGCAGGCCCAGATCTGCGTCTTGTTCGGGCAGATTTGCTTGGCGCATCCCACGGCCTTCGCCTTCGGGGCGATCATGCGGGCGTAGGCTTCGCAGTCGCCTCCCTTGCTGCGGCACAGGCGGGAGATGTTGTCATAGTTCACGCGGCCCTCGCGCCAGCGGGAGACCAGATAGGCGGGGGACATGTCCTGCACGGCAAGGTCCGGTCCCAAACGGCGCAGTCCGGGGGCCCAGAAGATGCTGGCGTTCTTTTCCTTGCCTACCTTTTCCGCTGAGGTGACAGGGCAAGAGCCAGCCGCGGCCGCTTTTGCAGTGGCAGCCGCCTTGAGGGCCAGTTCCGACGACCATGTCATCGGGAAAGCACCCGCCTTGGAACGCGCGTCGTTCTGGGCGGCCAGCATTCCGCGCATTCCGGTGGGTTCCACGGACGCTTCAGCAGCCGTGGTTGCGCTGGCGCTGGCCTGCGAGCCGTGCAGGCTGGTCTGCGCAACGACCGTTCCGCCCGGAAACCCGAGCAGAACTACCGCTGCAAAGCTGAAAATCGTCCGATTCATCGCCTCGGTCCGCTCACGGAATCACCGCGATTCCGCTCAGGTATTGGGTTTCGTGTGGACTACAACCTCTATGCGTGAATTGCGTGTAAAATAAGGGCAGATAACTGCGTCAATCTCGACGTTTCAGAATCGTTTCAGATGCGGGCCCGCAAGGGTTGCGCGCCCTGTCCGCCGCCGATAAACCCTGCCGCAATTTGCCGCCAAGTCCCAGGCAAGAATCCTAGCCCGTCCGGTGACATGCCCAAGCGCACAGACATCAAGTCCATCCTGGTTATCGGCGCGGGGCCGATCGTTATCGGACAGGCGTGCGAGTTCGATTATTCGGGCGTTCAGGCGATCAAGGCGCTGAAGTCGGAAGGTTACCGGGTGATCCTGGTGAATTCCAACCCCGCCACGATCATGACCGATCCGGAACTCGCGGACGCGACCTATATCGAACCCATCACGCCGGAGATGGTCGCGAAAATCATCGAGAAGGAACGGCCAGACGCGCTTCTCCCGACCATGGGCGGCCAGACCGCGCTGAACTGCGCGCTGAAGCTGGAACAGATGGGCGTGCTGAAAAAGTTCGGCGTCGAGATGATCGGCGCCAAGGCCGAAGCCATCGAGAAGGCCGAAGACCGTGCGAAGTTCCGCGCCGCGATGGACAAGATCGGTCTCGAAAGCCCGCGTTCGGCCATCGTCGCCTCGCCCGAGATCAAGACGGTTGATGGCAAGACCGAATACGACCTCAAAGCCGGCTTCGCCGAAGCGATCAAGCAACTCGAAATCGTTGGCCTCCCCTGCATCGTGCGCCCGGCCTTCACGCTCGGCGGCCTCGGTGGCGGCGTCGCCTACAACCGCCAGGAATTCGAGGACATCGTCACGCGCGGCCTGCAGATGTCGCCGGTCAGCCAGATCCTGATCGACGAGAGCCTGCTCGGCTGGAAAGAGTTCGAGATGGAAGTCGTCCGCGACCGCGCGGACAACTGCATCATCATCTGCTCGATCGAGAACATCGATCCGATGGGCGTGCACACCGGCGACTCGATCACCGTCGCCCCCGCCCTCACGCTCACCGATCGCGAATATCAAGTGATGCGCAACGCCTCGATCGCCGTGCTGCGCGAGATCGGCGTGGAGACCGGCGGATCGAACGTCCAGTTCGCTGTGAACCCGGACAATGGCCGCCTCGTCATCATCGAGATGAACCCGCGGGTTTCTCGTTCGTCCGCTCTCGCCTCGAAAGCCACCGGCTTCCCGATCGCCAAGATCGCTGCAAAACTGGCCATCGGCTATACGCTGGACGAACTCGACAACGATATCACGGGCGTGACGCCGGCCTCGTTCGAGCCGACGATCGACTATGTCGTCACCAAGATTCCGCGCTTCGCCTTCGAGAAGTACAAAAGCAACGACCAGTCGCTGAACTATCAAATCCAGACGCTGACGACGCAGATGAAGTCCGTCGGCGAAGCGATGGCCATTGGCCGGACCTTCCAGGAATCCCTGCAAAAGGCCCTGCGCTCGCTGGAAACCGGCATTTCAGGCTTCGACGAGCAATCGATCCCCGGCGGCAGCGACCGCAACTCGCTGATCGCCTCCATCTCGCGTCCGACCGAGAAGCGCCTGCTGAATGTCGGCCAAGCGTTCCGTGAAGGCCTGACGGTGGACGAGATCCACAACGCCTCGAAGATCGACAAATGGTTCCTGCGCCAGATTGCCGAGATCATCGCGGAAGAAGCGCACATCAAGAAGGAAGGCCTGCCTCAAGACGCCGCCGAATGGACGCGCATCAAGGCGATGGGCTTCTCGGACGTGCGCCTCGCCAAGCTGACCGGCGGCAAGGAACTCGATGTTCGCGCAGCCCGTCACAAGCTCAACGTTCGCCCGGTCTATAAGCGGATCGACACCTGTGCGGCCGAGTTCGCAGCCAAGACGCCTTACCTGTACTCGACTTACGAGACCGGCTGGATCGGCGCCAATGGCGAGGTCATCCCTCCGCAGAACGAGGCTGAGCCGAGCAAGCGCCGCAAGGCCATGATCCTCGGCGGCGGACCCAACCGCATAGGTCAGGGCATCGAGTTCGACTATTGCTGCTGCCACGCGGCTTTCGCCATGGCGGACCTCGACATCGAGTCCATCATGGTCAACTGCAACCCGGAGACCGTGTCGACAGACTACGACACGTCCGACCGTCTCTATTTCGAGCCGCTGACGCTCGAAGACGTCAGCGAGATCATCCATCTCGAACAGACTGCCGGCGACTTCATGGGCGTGATTGTCCAGTTTGGCGGCCAGACGCCGCTGAAGCTGGCGCAAGGCCTCAAGGCTTCGGGCGCGCCGATCCTTGGCACGACGCCGGATTCGATCGACCTCGCTGAAGATCGCGAACACTTCTCGAAACTGCTCGACAAGATCGGCCTCAAACAGGCGCCCGCAGCGATCGCGCGAACGGACGAAGAAGCTGTCGCCGCAGCCAGGCGCATTGGCTACCCGGTCATGCTGCGCCCGAGCTTCGTGCTTGGCGGTCGCGCGATGGAGATCATCCACGACGAAGCCGACCTCAAGCGCTACGTCCGCGAAGCCGTGCAGGTTTCCGGCGACTCGCCGCTGCTGGTTGACCGCTACCTCTCCGACGCCATCGAAGTCGACGTCGACGCCATGTGCGATGGCGTGGACACGCACGTTGCCGGCATCATGGAGCACATCGAGGAAGCCGGGATTCACTCGGGCGACTCCGCCTGCTCCATTCCGCCTTACACGCTCTCCAAAGAGATCGTGGAGCGCTTGTCCGACCAGGCACGCAAGCTGGCCAAGGCGCTGAACGTCAAAGGCCTGATGAACGTGCAGTTCGCGGTGAAGGGCGACGAGATCTACGTGCTCGAAGCCAACCCGCGCGCCTCGCGCACCGTGCCATTCGTCGCCAAGGCGGTGGGCAAGCCGTTCGCCGCGATTGCCGCGAAGGTCATGGCTGGCGAGAAACTCGCTTCGTTCAACATCGGCGCCGGTCCGATCACCGGGCCACGGATTGCTGTGAAGGAAGCCGTCTTCCCGTTCTCGCGCTTCCCGGGCGTCGATCCGCTGCTCGGGCCCGAGATGCGTTCGACCGGCGAGGTCATGGGCCTCGACGTGTCGTTTGGAGCCGCTTACCTCAAAAGTCAGATCGCCGCCGGAATGGCCCTTCCCGACAAGGGATGCGTGTTCATTTCCGTCCGCGAAGGCGACAAGGCCGCCATCGAGCAAACGGCCCGCGAAATCGCCGAACTCGGCTTCACCATCATCGCGACGGCCGGGACTGCACAGTTTCTTGCCGGCCGGGGCATCAAGGTGGAGCGTGTGAACAAGGTGCTGGAAGGCCAGCCGCACGTTGTCGACGCGCTGCTCAATGGCAAGGTCCAGCTAGTGTTCAACACCACGGAAGGCGCGCAATCGCTAATGGATTCGGCCTCTATCCGCCGTGCGTCGCTCCAGCATGGCATCCCCTACTACACGACCATTTCGGGGGCGAAGGCGGCTGTCCAGGCCATCCGGGCGTTGAAAACACACCCGCTTGAAGCCGGGGCGCTTCAGACCTACTCTTGATCGTTCCTGAGCGTGCTGACGCTACCCGTCAGTAGGGACGATTCCGTGTAATTCAGGTGCTTTGAACAGGACTACCCGATGCAGCGCATCCCCATGACGGCTGAAGGCTATGAAGCCCTGCAGTCCGAATTGAAGGTTCTCAAATCCGAAGAGCGTCCGGCGATCATCGCTGCGATCTCGGAAGCGCGCAGCCATGGCGACCTGTCCGAGAACGCGGAGTATCACGCGGCCAAGGAGAAGCAGAGCTTCATCGAGGGCCGTATCCTCGAACTGGAAGACAAGCTCGCGCGCGCCGAGGTGATCGACACCTCGCGCCTGCAAGGCAAGACCGTGAAGTTCGGTGCCACCGTGAAGGTGACCGACGAGGATTCGGGCGAGACCTTCACCTACAAGATCGTCGGCGACGACGAGGCGAATGTGAAAGAGAAAAAGATTTCGATCTCCTCGCCTATCGCCCGCGCCATGATCGGCAAGGAAGAAGGCGACACCGCCGAAGTTTCCGCTCCGGGCGGCGCGAAGTCGTTCGAGATCGTTGCGATCAGCTGGAAGTAACGTGTCTATTGGTCCGTCTGTCTGGTGCGTAGCAGACGGCCGCGCAGGCATCCTCAATCAGACAAAGGCGCTGGCCGCCGCGCTTGCTGAACCCGAGCGCGCGGCGAAGCTCGCGCATATCCGTTCGGATGCAGCCAGTCAGGATGTGATCCTGCAACCGCAGGGGTTCCAGCTGATGCTGCGCCCTGACCTGTGGCCCATGCCGCTGTCGGCTCTTCCAGCAGAGCAACGCAAGCTGCTGACGCCGCCCTGGCCCGATGTGTGGATCGCTGCGGGACGTCGCTCCATCCCCTACTCGCGCGTGATGCGGAAGCTGTCCGGCGACAAGACGCTCGTGGTGCAGACACAGGACCCGAAGGTTTCGCTGTCCAGCTTTGATCTGGTGATCCCGCCTGAGCATGACGCCGTTGCAGGAACCAACGTGCTGTCGATCTTGGGTTCGCCTGTCTGGTTCTCGTCAGAGCGCATCGGGGGGGCGAAGCAGCAATTCGGGCATCTGCTGAATGCGGCGGGACAGAAAGTGCTGGTGTCGCTGGGCGGGGATTCAAAAACCCATCGCTTCACCGAAGCGCGCGCCGCTGCGATCGAAGCCGACCTGCGCAGGCTGGCGGACGACCGGAAATTCTGGATCACTGTCTCGCGCCGCACGCCTGAAGCGATCCGCAATCGTTTCCGCAAGCTGGCGACAGAACTCGATGCCGTGTTCTGGGAGAGCGAACAGCGCGACGGCCCGAACCCATACGTCGCCTTCCTGTCGCTCTGCGACGCTGCGCTGGTCACGGAAGACAGCGCCAACATGCTGGCCGACCCGGCCTTCTTCGCCAAGCCGATCCATGTCCTGAAGCTGGAAGGGTCTTCGCCTCGCTTTGACCGGCTACATCAGGGCTTCATCGCGGCGGGCGCCGCCCGCTGGTTCGATGGCGGCATCCAGACCTGGGCCTACCAGCCCATCCGCGAGGCGGCCCGGGCGGCTGACGAGATCGTCAGGCTGCTGCTCAAGCGCCATGCGAATCGCTAGAAAAACTCAACTGAGCCAATGGGCTGCCGCCTGGCCCTTTTCCGTTCAGCCTCGCATCCCCAGAATATGATCATCGGCGCGCCATGACCCATTCCGCGCGCCGGATTGGCCCGTTAGGAAGGGCCAGCAACAGGATTCACGATGACCTCGCCCCGCCACTCCCAGATCATCATTCTCGGCTCCGGCCCCGCCGGTTACACGGCCGCGATCTATGCAGCGCGTTCGTTGCGCAAGCCGATGCTGATCGCGGGCATCCAGCCGGGCGGTCAGCTGACCATCACCACTGATGTCGAGAACTATCCGGGCTTCGCCGACGTCATCCAGGGACCCTGGCTGATGGAGCAGATGCGTGCCCAGGCTATCCATGTCGGCACGGAGATGGTCGAAGACCACATCATCAAGGCCGACCTGCAGAAGCGTCCCTTCACGCTGACCGGCGATAGCGGCGCGATCTACACCTGCGACGTGCTGGTGATCGCAACGGGCGCTCAGGCCAAATGGCTGGGTCTCGAGAGCGAAGCCAAGTTCAAGGGCTTTGGCGTGTCCGCATGCGCGACGTGCGATGCGTTCTTCTATCGCCAGAAGGAAGTCATCGTCGTCGGCGGCGGCAATACCGCCGTGGAAGAAGCGCTGCACCTCACGCACTTCGCTTCGAAGGTGACGGTGGTTCACCGCCGCGACCATTTCCGCGCCGAGAAGATCCTGCAGGACCGCCTGTTCAAGAACCCGAAGGTCAACATTCTCTGGAACACCGAGCTTACTGATGTGATCGGACAGGAAGGCCCGCTCAGCGTTACGAAGGCGAAGCTGACGAACCTCAAAACCGGCGAAGTCACAGAACAGCCCGTCCACGGCATCTTCATCGCCATCGGCCACGCACCGCAGACGCAGCTGTTCACCGGCCAGCTTGAGATGAAACTGGGCGGCTACCTGCACACCGCGCCGAACTCGACCGCGACATCGATCCCCGGCGTGTTCGCTGCTGGCGACGTTGCCGACGACGTCTTCCGCCAGGCCGTCACCGCTGCCGGCCTTGGCTGCATGGCTGCGCTGGAAGCGGAGAAGTATCTCGAAGGTCTGTCGCATCCGGCCAAGGTTGCGGCGGAGTAGATGGATCGCGCAGCTTTCGACCGCTGGATTGCTGTTCTTCGGCCCACCGGTATCGAAGTGGTTGAAGGTCTGCGTAAAGGCATTCCCGGCCAGCTCGATGTTGCGGATGTCAAACCGGGCGAGCCCATTCGCTTCGGCGGATACGGCGAGGATCGCAGCCTCTATACGCAGGCCCTTTTCGCGCCGGAGGGTGATGAGCCCCGCACCGTGCATCTCGGGATCGATGTGTTCGCGCCGGCAAATGCAGAAGTTTTCACGCCCCTCAATGCGAAGGTGCATTCCTCGCGCATCAACGACAATCCGGGCGATTATGGTCCGACCGTCATTCTCGAACACACGCCCGCGCCGGGGCTGACTTTCCATACCCTGTATGGCCACCTCGATCGCGACAGCCTGAAAGGCCTGAAGCCCGGCACCGCGTTCATGGCGGGCGAGAAAGTTGCCGCGCTGGGAACGAAGCGCGAGAATGGCGGCTGGACGCCTCACCTGCACTTCCAGATCATTCTCGATATCGGCAGCGCCAAGGGTGATTATCCCGGCGTCTGCAAACGCAGCGAGCGGGATCACTGGCTTTCGATCTGCCCGGACCCGGCCAAATTGCTCGGCCTGCCCTGAGCGCTGGCGCTAGCCGCCTGTCACCGCTAGCCTCTTCCGCACTGGCGCAGCAGTCGCCTGTTGGGGAGAACAAGATGCACAAACTGATGCTCGCGGCTGTGGGAGCGTGCCTGCTCTCTGCCACCGCCATGGCGCAGACGCCGACCTTTCCGGCAGAAGCCGCTTCGCTGACCTGGATGGAGGGCGCGCGCGTCCACACCAACGCCAACGGAACGCCAGTGTATGAGGCTTTCATCGGCCCGGTGAATGGCGTGGTGACGGGAACCGCGCTCACCGTTCTGGCAACGGGCGGCGCTTATACCGAGTATCACAAGATCGGCCCCAATGCCGAAGGCGTCTATGGCCTCGACGTTGCCAACACGCGCAACGGCATGAAGTGGACGTTCACGCCGCTCAAAGCCATCGAGCCGGGCCGCATCACGTTCCAGACCGCGGACAGCTCGCTGACCATCGCCTATTTCAGCGACAATGCAGGCGGCATCCGCAGCCAGGTTGATCGTGTGGCGGATGGAAAAACAACGACGCAGGAATGGCATTTCCTGCCGCTTCCCGCGCCGAAATAGATCAGAGCTGCTTCGTCTGCTTACTTCGCCATCGCGCGCAGCATCCAAGCCGTCTTTTCCGCGACCGCGACGCGTTGCGTCATAAGGTCGGCTGAGGCTTGGTCGCCGGCTTCTTCGGCAGTCTTGAGCGCAGTGCGGGCCGAGCGGGCCAGCAGTTCGTTGCCCTCCACCAGGTTCGAAATCATCGCCTTCGCGTCCGGTACGCCCTTGTCGACTGGGAGCTGGGACTTTGCGCCGATCTGCTCGCCCACAGGCGCATACTCGCCCAGCGAACGGATGCGTTCGGCGATGAGGTCCATCGACAGCCAGAGGTCGTTGTACTGCGCCTCGAACATCAGGTGCAGCGTGTTGAACATCGGGCCTTCGACGTTCCAGTGATACCCATGCGTCTTCAGATAAAGGCCGTAGGTGTCGCCGAGAACCTGCCCAAGGGCGCCCGCAATCTTCTTGCGCGCCTTGGTTTCAATGCCGATGTCGATGGCCATCCGAGCCTCCAGAAATGGGTCGATGCAAAGATAAGCATCACCCCTGCCGAGGCAAGCTATACGCTAGGATGATGCCGGAATTTTCGAGGCCTGCACCCAATCGAACAGCTTGCGGAAGCGCTCTGGCGAGGCTTCCTGCGGCAGGTGTCCGACGCCGGCAAGAACATCGATACGTGCGTTGGGAAGCACCTTCGCCAGCTGCATCGCATGGATGCTCGGGCTGACGACGCGGTCGCTGTCGCCGACGAGAATGGCGACGGGCATCCTGATCTCCGGATAGCGTGCCTGTTGTCCGGTCACCTCGCGCTTGGCCGCCACCAG
>Ga0208939_1001272_pt1 | contig 19297 bp, 17 predicted proteins | sample AD_STIC12_MetaG_FD_184437 | JGI IMG/M metagenome (GOLD analysis project Ga0208939, IMG submission 184437) | Active sludge microbial communities of municipal wastewater-treating anaerobic digesters from USA - AD_STIC12_MetaG (SPAdes) (version 2) | ecosystem: Engineered > Bioreactor > Anaerobic >...
TGGACGAGGGTTATTCTCTTGCCCATGACACGGCACAAACACGCGCAAACTGGACTAGGAACCCCGCAGCTTCCTCAGCAATGGCTGATAGCTGTGCTGCGCGCATTTGCGATGCTCGTGCTGAACGTCGCCTCAACACTCCAGATGAAGCAGCTTCACCCCAAGCGTGATTGGCACACGCCTGACGGTGAAGCCGCTTTGTCCCGAATGACGAGCGACACCCAGCAACAGGAACCCCAATCAGTCGCCGCAAGCGACACGCCCATCATGCACCCCACCCCGGCTTGTCATCCCGGAAGCGCGAAGCGCTATCCGGGACCCATTCATCCGGTGGGACGCACCTCGCAATGGTTCCCGGCTATCCGCTACGCTACAGCCGGGATGACAAACATTGGAGCAATCGAGAACGTGCAACCCGCACGCCCTCACAAACTCGCACCACCCTCACTCCGCTCATCCCGACGAAAGTCGGGACCCAGAGCATCAAGGGTGCTGCGCGTTGAATCAGAGCCGCGCCAGCAGCCCTGGATCCCGGCTTGCGCCGTGACGAGCGGATTTTTGAGTCCGCCAAACAAAAACGCGACCGCCTAGGCAGCCGCGCTCAAAATCAAAACCCACCCCAACTCGCCATCAGCGAGACCGCGCCCTCACGCCCGTGGCGCAAACACCCGCACCGTCACGCCATCCACCACAACATCATCCCGCACCCGCGTCCCGCCCCCGCGTGCCACCGCCGCCAGGCAACGCGGATACAGAACATGCTCCGCCTTCAAGACCCGCGCTGCCAACGTCGCCTCGGTATCACCCGCAACAACATCAACCTCAGCCGACCCGATCACCGGACCTTCATCAACCCCCGCCGTCACCTGATGCACCGTGCAGCCATGCACGAGATCGCCCGCGGCCAGCGCCCGGTTGTGCGTATCGACCCCCGGATATTTCGGCAGCAGCGCCGGATGGATATTGATCAACCGCCCCGCCCACTGGTTCACGAACCACGGCGTCAGCACTCGCATGAACCCCGCCAGCGCGATCAGCTCGACGCCCTCGGCCTCAATAGCAGCATTCATCGCGCGCTCAAACGCCTCGCGATCTTTCCCGTAAATCTTGTGATCGACGGCCACGGCCTTCACGCCAAACCCGCGCGCCTTTTCAAGCCCGCCCGCATCCGGCTTGTTCGCCAGAACAACCACCGGCTCGCACGGCCACGCCGGGTCCTGCGCCGCCTTCAGCAGCGCCTCCATGTTGGAGCCGCGTCCCGAGATCAGGATTCCAAGCCGCTTGCGGCTCACGCTGGCGCCAGCTCGCCAATCACGAACGGCGCTTCGCCTTCGTTGAACAGCCGCTCCATCAGCGGCTCAACCACCGCCGGCTCGACCGCCATCACCATGCCGACGCCACAGTTGAACGTGCGTCGCATCTCTTCATCCGAAACCGATCCCGCGCGCTGCAGCCAGTCAAACACCGGCGGAAGCTTCCACGCATTGTAATCGATCTTGGGCACAAGATGATCCGGACACATCCGCGGCGCATTCTCGGTCAGCCCGCCGCCCGTGATATGCGCCAGCCCCTTGATCCGCTTCAGCCGGACCAGTTGCAGCAGCGACTTCACGTAGATCTTCGTCGGCGCCAGCAGCGCCTCGCCAAGCTTCAGCTTCTCGTCGAAAGGCGCGCAGTCATCCCAGTTCAGCCCCGTCCGCTCCACGATGCGGCGAACCAGCGAATAGCCATTCGAATGCGGGCCCGACGAGGGCAGAGCCACCAGAACATCGCCGGCCTTCATCTCGTTCACGCGCGGCAGCACATCAGTCCGCTCGACGGCGCCGACCACGAAGCCCGCAAGATCATAGTGCCCCGCCGAGTACATCCCCGGCATCTCGGCGGTCTCGCCGCCCACCAGCGTGCAGCCCGCCTGACGGCAGCCTTCGGCAATGCCCGAGATCACCTTGGCGGCCGTGCCCGTCTCCAGCTTTCCGGTCGCGAAATAGTCGAGGAAGAAAAGCGGCTCCGCGCCCTGCGCCAGAACATCGTTGACGCACATGGCCACAAGATCGATCCCGATCGTCTCATGCCGCCCCGTCGCGAACGCCAGCATCAATTTGGTGCCAACTCCGTCCGTACCCGAAACAAGTACCGGATCCTTGAAGCCCGCGGCCTTCAGGTCGAACAATCCGCCAAAGCCGCCCAGCGCCCCGTCCGCGCCCGCGCGCTTGGTCGAGGCAGCCATCGGCGCGATCGCATCGACCAGCGCTTCGCCCGCGTCGATATCGACGCCCGCGTCGCGATAGGTGAGAGGTTTGTTCGTGTCTGATCCGCTCATAAGGCGGCAGTTAACACGCTAGGGAAGGCCGGGCCAGCGTGACCAAGCATTCATGCACAACCTGCCTTACAAAGGCCGGAACGGGCGGCTAAAGTCCGGTCCCATGAGACAAATCACAAGATTCGCCGCTGTTGTTGCCGCCTCGCTGGCTCTGGCTGGAACGGCTTTTGCGCAATCTCCGGTCTATTCGGTCAAGGACCTGCCGATCGACAAGACCGCCCCCACGGCCGCCGAGGCGACCAATCAGGGCCGCGCCGAAGCGCGCGTGATTGGCGCCCAGCGCCTGATCGAGCGGCTGACGCTGCCCGAAGATCGCTCATCCGCCCGCCAGCCGATCGACGCGGCCACCGTCGCCCGGTCCTATCGCAGCGTGCAGTCGCAGGGTGAGAAATCGTCATCGGTTTCCGGCGGCATCCGCGCGACCGGGTTCGTCACCTGGAGCTACCGCGAAGCCGAAGTCCGCAGCTATCTCGACTCGCTGGGCGTGCCCTATGTCGACAGCCAGGCGGCGCTCGCGATGATCGTTCCCGTCGCCGCCGCTGGTGTTGACCCTGCCCAATGGGGCGGACAGTGGACCACGGCTGCCGGTGGCCAGACGGTCGGCAAGTCGGACGATACCGTCCTTACGCCCTATGTCGGCTCGACCGAGGGCTGGAGCCGCCGTCCGGCCTGGATGGATATTCAGGAAGAACTCACGCGCGTCCGCGCCGATCACGGCGTGATCGCGGAAGCCTATCAGCAGGGCGCGCAATACTATGTTCGCCTCGTCGATATGCGTACCAACATTCCGAACCCGGATATCGGCGTCGCCGGTCCCTTCGTCAGCCTGCAGTCGGCGCAAGCTGGCGCGGTGATGGAGATGCAGCGGGCGTGGAAAGCCGCATCGATCGTGCGCGGCTCCGGCGCGACCAATCTCACGCTGGTTGCCGCGTTCGCCGACATCCAGGAATGGGTGAAGATCCGCAAGGGCCTCGAGACCTCGCGGCTGGTGAAGCAGCTCAACATCGAGTCGCTGTCCACCGCTGGCGCCGACATCAGCTTCGCTTACACTGGCCGTCCCGATCAGCTTGCGGCTGACCTGCGGTCCAAGGGCGTTGACCTCAGCGGTTCGGATGGCAATTGGCTCCTGCGAGTGTCCGGCCCGCAATGACGCCGTCTGGCGGCCAGCTGTTCCTCGACTTTCCGCGAATTGATCCCGACCAGCGCCCGCTGATCGAAACCGGTTCGTACGCGGCTGCGCTCGGCGCATTGCGGCGCTGGAAGCACTGGCCCGGCGGCCAGCTTGCGCTTGTCGGCGAACCCTTCGCAGGCAAGACGCGCGCGCTTCGCCTCTGGGCCTCCGACGCGAACGCTGCGCTGGTCACCGGGCAGGCGCTGGCGGCCGCCGAGATGGACGAGATCGCCCGGCTCTCGGTATCCGCCCTCGCCATCGACGATGCGGACCACCCCGAAGCAGCCCTCGGCCTCCTGGCGGCCCTCAACCTCTGCCGCGACCGGGGCGCTCCGGTCCTCCTGTCCGGCCGGACCCACCCTGCCGGCTGGTTCACGGTCCCGCCCGACCTCCGCTCCCGGCTGGCGGCGATGCCGGTCGCCCAGATCGAGCCTCCGGACGATGAAACCCTGGCCTTCCGTTTGCGGGAGGAATGCGCCCTCCGACACCTGATTTTACCCGATGAATCCGTGGCTTACCTTGCCAACCGGATGGAACGCTCCTGGCTGGCTGTCAGCCAGGTCGCCGACCAGATCGAGCGAACCCCGGGCCGGGCCGAAAGCCTGCGATCCGCCCGGTCGGTCCTTCTGGGCCTGGGGATGGACCCCGGCTAATCCCGACAGACGGCGAAAAAGATCCGTAATATATTGGTGTTATGCAGGTTTTCAGGACCGGCGTCAGACCGGCCAGAACCTTAGGGTGTTGAAGTGGACCAGGCGGATATGGCCGACCGTAGCGAACGCGCGCGCGAAACCTCGCCGAAGGGCAAGGAAGCCGCCGCCGTGACCGCCATCGCGGCCCAACTGGCCCAATCACCCGAGCGCTTCTTCAACCGCGAACTCTCGTGGCTCAAGTTCAACACGCGCGTGCTCGAAGAAGCCGAGAACAAGCGCCACCCGTTGCTGGAGCGCCTGCGCTTCATCTCGATCTCGGCCACCAACCTCGACGAATTCTACTCCGTCCGCGTTGCCGGTCTGCGCCAGCAGGCCCGGACCGGCATCACGCGCGTTTCGCAAGACGGCCTCACTCCGCAGCAACAGCTCGATCGCATCGCCATCGACGCCGGTACGCTGATGGCCGAGCAGCAGCGCATCTGGAACGAAATCCGCATCGAGATGAAGCGGGCAGGGCTTGCTGTTGTCGATGAAGACGATCTCAACGATGGCGACTGCGAATGGCTGCGCGCGCGCTTTCTGGAGCGTGTCTTCCCGGTGCTCACGCCGCTGGCGATCGATCCGTCGCACCCGTTCCCGTTCCTGCCGAACCAGGGCTTCGCAGTCGGCTTTACGCTCAAGCGCACCAGCGATGGCGAAAAGCTGCGCGCGCTGGTGCCGATCCCGAACCATATCGAGCGCTTCATGGAATTGCTGCCCGGCCCGAAAGGCCGCCGGTTCATCGCGCTTGAAGACGTCATCACGCTGTTCCTCGACACGCTGTTCCCGGATTGCGTGTCGAAGGGCCGTTGCGTACTGCGCATCATCCGCGACAGCGACATCGAGATCGAGGAAGAGGCGGAAGACCTCGTTCGCGAGTTCGAGATTCTGCTGAAGCAGCGCCGCCGTGGCCGCATCGTGCGCCTCAAGATCGACCGGGGCGCACCTGAAGACCTCAAGGCTTTCTTCATCGAGGAAATCGGCGCCGAGCCCAGCGATATCGTCGAAATCGATGGCCTCATGGGCCTCGGACAGCTCAAGGAGCTGATTGTCGAGGGACGTCCCGAGCTGGTGTTCAAGCCGTTCGAGTCGCGCTTCCCGGAACGTATCCGCGAGCATCACGGCGATATCTTCGCGGCGATCCGTGTGAAGGACATTCTGGTCCACCACCCTTACGAGTCGTTCGATGTGGTTGCGCAGTTCCTGCGCCAGGCTGCGCGTGACCCGGAAGTGGTCGCCGTGAAGCAGACCTTGTACCGTACCTCGAAGAACTCACCCATCGTCGCTGCGCTGATCGAAGCGGCTGAAGCAGGCAAGAACGTCACGGCTCTGGTCGAACTGAAGGCCCGCTTCGACGAAGAGGCCAACCTCCGCCTTGCGCGCGATCTCGAGCGCGCTGGCGTGCAGGTCGTGTATGGCTTCATCGAGTTGAAGACACACGCGAAGGTCAGCCTCGTCATACGTCGGGAGCAGGGATCGCTGCGCGCGTACACGCACGTCGGTACAGGCAACTACCACCCGATCACCGCGCGCATCTATGACGACCTGTCGCTGTTTACGGCCGACGAGAAGATCGGCCGCGATGCAGGCCGTCTGTTCAACTACGTCACCGGCTATTCGAAGCCGAAAGAGATGGAGGCCATGGCCATCTCGCCGCTGACCATGAAGCCGACCCTGATCGCGCTGATCGAGGATGAGATCGCTCACGCCAAGGCGGGCCGTCCGGCCCAGATCTGGGCCAAGCTCAACGCGCTCGTGGACGAGACGATCATCGATACGCTCTACAAGGCCAGTCAAGCTGGCGTGCAGATCCAGCTGGTCGTGCGCGGCATCTGCTGCCTGCGACCGGGTGTCCCGGGGCTGTCGGACAATATCGAGGTCCGCTCGATCGTTGGCCGGTTCCTCGAGCACTCGCGAATCGTCTGCTTCGGAGCGGGCGCGGGCCTGCCGTCCGACGAAGCCAAGGTTTTCATCGCATCGGCCGACTGGATGCAGCGGAATCTGGACCGGCGCGTTGAAACGCTGACGCCGATCAAGAACCCGACTGTGCATAACCAGGTTCTGGACCAGATCATGCTGGCGAACCTCAACGATCGCGCACAAAGCTGGACGTTGCGCCCTGATGGACGCTATGTGCGTAACGCGCCTACCAAGGGCCGCCAGCCCTTCTCGGCGCACGACTACTTCCTCGAAAACCCCAGCCTGTCTGGCCGGGGTAGCGCGCTGCGGCTCACCACGCCGCCGCAGCTCAAGCCAAGGGGCTGATCCCGCCACAGGGAATGCGCCTCGGGGTGAGTGACCGACCAGAGGCCAGTGCATGACGGCAACCTCAACCACCCGATCCCGGACAAGCGGCAAGCCTGTTCGCTGGAAGCGGATCGGCGTGATGGACGTCGGCTCCAACTCTGTTCGTCTGGTCGTTTACGATGTGCGTGGTCGCGCCATGCAGCCGCGCTTCAACGAGAAAGTTCTCGCGGGGCTGGGCCGAGGGCTCAATTCGACCGGCAAGCTCAACAAGGACGGCGTCGAGATCGCGATCGCGGCGCTCTCGCGCTTTGCCTCCATCACGCGCGCCCAAAAGGTTGAAGCGCTGTTCCCGTTTGCCACCGCCGCTGTCAGGGAAGCGGCTGACGGCAAGGAGTTCGCCGATCGGGTGAAGAAGGAAACCGGCATCACGCTGCGCGTATTGTCGGGTACCGATGAAGCCAAGTTTGCGGCTGAAGGCGTTCTGGCCGGCACGCCAGGCGTTGATGGCGTGGCGGGTGATCTGGGCGGGTCCAGTCTTGAACTCGCTCGTCTCGGCAGTGGCCGCTACGAAGGCGGCTCGACTTATCCGCTTGGCCCGCTCGCGCTCGATACCGGCGGGGCGTTCAACGAGGACAAGGTTCTTGCGAAGGTGAAGGACGTTCTGGCCAACGCGCCAGAGCTGAAGAAGTCCGGCGACACATTCTTTGCCGTAGGCGGCGCCTGGCGCGCGATCGGCACGCTGCACATGGAATTGACGCGCGCCCCGCTGCACATGCTCCAGAACTACGAGATGGATGCGGGCGAGCTTTCCAAACTGCTGGCCGACATTCTCGGCGGCAAGAAGCACACGGAAGTCCTGCTGGAAGTCGCAAAGCGGCGCGCGATCACGATCCCTTATGCGGCGGCGGTTCTCAAGACTGTGCTTGATATAGGCAAGTTCAAGAGTGTGATGATCTCTTCCTATGGCGTTCGTGAAGGCATCATCTTCGACAGCCTCGATCCCGCCGAGCGCCTCGAAGATCCGCTGGATGCAGGCATCGAAGCGCTTATCGCAGACGAGCAGGCCGCCGAATTCGGCCGCGCACTGGCCGAGTGGGCCAGCGAGGCGGCGCCCTATACGCTGAACGCGCGTCTATCATCCGCGGCCTGCAGGCTCGTGGATATCGGCGCGCTGCTGCACCCCGACCACCGCGCCGATCTGGCGTTCGACCTCGTCGCGCGCGCGCCGCTTCCCGGCTTGAGCCATAGGGACCGCGCGGCGCTGGCGCTTGCCGTCGCTTCGCGCTTCAAGAAGGGCGTCCGCAACGATGTCAGCGAAAAGCTGCTGGATGTGCATACCGCAGGAAAGGCGAGGGCGCTTGGCGCTCTCATGCGTCTGGCCGCAGACTTCTCCGGCCGGTCAGCCGACCTGCTGAAGCATGCGCGCCTCACATGCGACGGCGATACGCTGTCGCTGAAAGTCGCTGCGCCTTACCGCGCACTGGTTTCTGAATCGGTCGAGCGCAGGCTTGAGCAAGCTGCCGACGAACTCGACATGGATTACGCGCTGACGTCGTAGAGGCTCAGACCTCGACGATCTTTACGCCCTTGGGGCTGGCCGCCAGCGCGACCTTGCCGCTTTTCAGGCGCAACGCCATCTCGCCGAACACTTCGCGACGCCAGCCTTTCAGCGCGGCGATATCCGGATTGTCCTCGCGTGCGAGCTTTTCCAGATCAGCCGCGTTGGCGATCAGGCGTGTCGCCACGCCGGCATCGTCCGAAACCTGCTTCAGCAGCACCTTGAGCAGTTCGCCAACCGCACCGGGAGGCGGGCCGGCAGACTCGGGCCGTTCCACGTCAGGCGCATACTTGTCAGGATCATCGAGCGCCTGGTTGATCGCGTGGATCAGGCCCTGGCCGTGCTTGGACTTCGCAAAGCCGTTCGGCACGGCGCGCATCCGCTCCAGCGCGTCGGCTGTGCGGGGCTTCTGTTGGGCGATCTCCTGGATCGCGTCATCCTTGAGGATGCGTCCACGCGGCTTGTCGGTTTCCTGCGCAACGCGTTCCCGCCATGCCGATACGTTGGCCAGCACGGCGAGATAGTCGCTCTTGTACTTGCGGATCTTGTGCCGCTTCCACGCCGTCTCCGGGTCGAAGGCATAGATCTCGGGATCGAGCAGGCTGTCGTGCTCGTCCTTGATCCAGTCGGTGCGGTTCTGCTTGGCAAGCTTCTCGCTCAGGATGCGGTAGATCTTGCGGAGGTACACGACGTCCCCGCGCGCATAGCGGAGTTGCTTCTCCGACAGCGGCCGGCGGGCCCAGTCGGTGAACTGGGAAGATTTGTCGACCGTGCCTTTGAGCACCCGGCTGACGAGGTTTTCATAGCTGATGGAATCGCCCAGTCCGCAGGCCATCGCCGCAATCTGCGTGTCGAAAATGGGCTTGGGCGTGTGACCAATCAGGCGGGTGAAGATTTCGAGGTCTTGTCGCGCTGCATGGAACACCTTCACCTTCGACTCATCCGCCAGCAGGTGGAGCAGGGGCGAGAGGTCGATTCCCCGGGCTAGCGGGTCGACCAGCACGTCATAGTCGGCATTCGCTACCTGGATCAGGCAGACCTGTGGCCAGTAGGTGGTTTCGCGATGAAACTCGGTATCGACAGCGAGGAAGTCGCCGTCTGACAAGCGTTTGCAGGCCTCGACCAGCGCCTCGTTGTCGGTGATCAGGCGGATCTCGCCGGTCTCGTCGTCGTTCAAATCCATAGGCTCCCGATTCGACGGCCAGCTGATATTGACAAGCTTGACGGCGACATGCGCTTGTCCGCCCGTTCAATCAAGCCAAATCCCTCGGATTTCGCGGGAAAAGCAGGAGTTTTGCCCCGATGCATGCCTATAGGACGCATACCTGCGGCCAGCTGCGTGCGGAGCACGTCGGAAATACCGTGAAGTTGTCGGGCTGGGTTCACCGCAAGCGCGACCTTGGCGGCCTGCTGTTCATCGACCTGCGCGACCATTACGGCATCACCCAGTGCGTCGTGACGCCGTCTAATCCCCATTTCGGCCGTCTGGAGCGCATCCGCGTCGAGTCCGTGATCTGCCTTACGGGCGAGGTCGTCGCGCGCGACGCCGGCACCGTGAACGCCACGCTGGCTACCGGCCAGATCGACCTCAAGGTGCAAGACCTCGCCGTCCTGTCCGAAGTGGCCGAGGAGCTTCCGCTCCCAGTCTTCGCCGAGCCGGAATACCCGGAAGACGTGCGCCTGAAATACCGCTTCCTCGACCTGCGCCGCGAGACGCTGCACGCCAACATCGTGACGCGCACGAAGGTCATCGCCTCCATGCGCCGCCGCATGACGGATACCGGCTTCACCGAATACTCGACGCCGATCCTCACGGCCTCGTCGCCGGAAGGCGCGCGCGACTTCCTCGTGCCGAGCCGCATTCACCAGGGCAAGTTCTTCGCGCTGCCGCAGGCGCCGCAGCAGTACAAGCAGTTGCTGATGGTCGCCGGCTTCGACCGCTACTTCCAGATCGCGCCGTGCTTCCGCGATGAAGACCCGCGCGCCGACCGCCTGCCGGGCGAGTTCTACCAGCTCGATCTCGAGATGAGCTTCGTCACGCAGGAAGACGTGTGGGACACGATGGAGCCCGTTCTGCGCGGCGTGTTCGAGGAATTCGGCAACGGCAAACCCGTCACACAGAAATTCCCGCGCATCCCGTACGACACGTCGATCCGCAAATACGGCTCCGACAAGCCGGACCTGCGCAACCCGATCGAGATGGACAACGTCTCCGACCATTTCCGTGGTTCGGGCTTCAAGGTCTTCGCGGGCATGCTTGAGAAAGATGCCAAGAACGAAGTCTGGGGCATCCCGGCCAAGGGCGGCGGCAGCCGCGCCTTCTGCGACAAGATGAACTCCTGGGCCCAGCAGCAAGGCCAGCCCGGCCTCGGCTACATCTTCTGGCGTGAGGGCGAAGAGGGCGGGGCGGGCCCCGTCGCCAAGAACATCGGGCCTGAGCGCGCTGAAGCCATTCGCCAGCAGTTCGGCCTCGCGGTCGGCGACGCCATTTTCTTCACGGCTGGCCTGCCGTCAGCGTTCTACAAGTTCGCGGGCGAGGCGCGTAACCGAGTCGGCACGGAGCTGAACCTCACGCAGCCGGATCAGTTCGCGTGCTGCTGGATCGTCGACTTCCCATTCTACGAATGGAACGAGGACGAGAAGCGCGTCGACTTCGCACACAACCCGTTCTCGATGCCGCAAGGCGGTCTTGAGGCGCTCAACGGTGGCGCTGATCCGCTGTCGCTCAAGGCATTCCAGTACGACATGGTCTGCAACGGCTACGAGATTGCGTCCGGCTCGATCCGGAACGCGAGCCCGGAGACGATGGTGCGAGCGTTCGAGATCACCGGCCTCAGCAAGGCCGATGTCGAAGCGCAGTTCGGCGGCATGTATCGCGCGTTCCAGTTCGGCGCCCCGCCTCACGGCGGCATGGCGGCGGGCGTGGACCGCATTGTCATGCTCGTTTGCGGCGTCCAGAACCTTCGCGAGATCACCCTGTTCCCGATGAACCAGCAGGCGCAGGATCTCCTGATGAACGCTCCGAGCGATGCGTCGCTGAAACAGCTGCGCGAGCTGGGCATCCGGATTCACGAGAAGCCGAAAGCCTAAGGCATTCTAGCTTGGGGAGGGGGCTATGCCGGAGCCGACATTCGCTGTGGTGTTTGTCGTCGTCTGGCTTTGTGCGGCGGCCTACGTCTTCTGCGTCTTCAAGTTATCGTTGAGGATACAGCAGTTGAAGCGAGAGGGGCGGGCTGCGGATGCGCCAGCGTTGCAGTTTGGGATCGATCCGGCGCACCCGTTCGAGGTTTTTCGCAGCTTTGGGTGGTTGGTGACCGGGCGTTACGCCAAGCTTGCCGACGTATCGGCCACGCGTTGGGCGAACATCGCTCGCATACTGCTTTTCTTGGTTGCTCCAATGATGGTGGGGATGTTCGCGCTCGTCCTGAGCGGCATAATCGTGCCTTAACAGCAGGAGTCAGGTGGCATCTCGAAGTAAATCTTCGTGGGCGCATCGCGGCGCTAACGATGCTTACGGCGGGTACATAAACCTTGAATCTGCCTACAACCGCAGGCCCTCTCCGGGCCCGCCGCCGCAGGTGCGTTTACGTTCACGCCTCTTAACGCAACCCCGCAAATCGCACGCGTCCCGATAGGCCTGCGCTAAAACGCCTGCCTTCAACCTGCATGGGTTCCAGAGCCGCGCCTTGCGCCTGGCCGGAACACCAGGGCCGGGAGAGGGTGATGACTGAGGGCGTTCGGGTTGTGGTGTTCGCATCCCAGAAGGGCGGGTCCGGCAAGACCACGCTATCCGGGCACATAGCGGTCGAAGCCGAACGCGCAGGCGACGGGCCGGTCGCGCTGATCGATACCGATCCCCAGGGCTCGCTGGCAAAGTGGTGGAATGCGAGGGCTGCCTCGACGCCCGCCTTTGCGCAAGCATCGCTGGAAGAGCTGGATGCCTGCCTCGATCACCTCAAGAGCATCGGCTTCAAGCTCATCGTCATCGATACGCCGCCGGCTGTGACGCAGACGATCGCCCACGTCGTGAAGCGCGCCGATCTCGTTGTCGTGCCGACGCGGCCCAGCCCTCACGATCTTCGCGCTGTCGGCCCCACCGTCGATATCGCGGATAGCCTCAACAAGTCGCTGGTGTTCGTCGTGAACTCCGCGACGCCGCGCGCGCGCATCACATCGGAAACGGCCGTCGCGCTCTCGCAGCATGGCGTCGTCGCCCCGGTCACGCTGCACCATCGCGTCGACTTTGCCGCTTCGATGATCGACGGGCGAACGGTTGGCGATATCCAGCCGGAGTCCAAGTCCGCGCTGGAAGTCTCCGCGCTGTGGCTCTACCTGCGCGGCCGTCTGGCGAAGCTCTATGGCGGCTCGGATGTGCATTGGGGCGAGAAGGCCCGGGCCGATTTCTCGACTGCCGTTCTTACCCCCGAAACGCCCATGCAGGCGCCGCCTGCCGCCGTCGATGAAGATGACGAGGATGCGTGGGATATGGATCTGCCGGCCTGGGCGAACATCGCCGTGGCCAACGTTACGGCTGACCGGCGGAAAGCCGGCGGGCCGCCGCGTCCCGCCGTCGCGCCGGGTCAGGCGCCGTCGCGCGCCCATGCCCCCGGCGCCGTGCTGGAAGCGGTTCGTCCAGTCGAGACCAACGCGCTGGAGCGTCGCAAGTCGGATCGCGGGCCGCCGGCCGGGCAGCCTGACAGGCGTCAGGCGCGCAGCTTTGGCCGCCGGCCGACGCACTGAGGGTCAGGCCGATGTCAGCACCCCAATACGCCTCGCTCAGCGCCGGCCTGCTTGCCCGAAAGGGTGAGGCGAAGCCTTCGCAAGAGCCGTCTTTCGGATCGAAGCCGTGGCAGCCGCCGGTCGTTCCGGTTGCGATCACCTCCCCTCCGGCCAGGTCGCAGGCCGTGCCCCTAGCGCCTGCCACGGCTTCGAACGGCCCCGACATTGCCGCCATGAAGGTGCGTCTCAATGACGTCGCCGCCGTGTGGCCGCAGGCAAAGCCGGTTCATTCGCCTGATCCGGAGGGCGGCTGGGTTCCGGCCCGGATGCAGGGCGCAGCTCCTGTGAACCAGGCCCAACCCATCAAGACGACGATCCGCCTGACCCATGCGCAGGCGCGGGCCGTGAAACTGGCGGCCCTGCTTCTGGATAAGCCGCAGCAGGAAATTCTGACGGCGGGATTGCTGGGAAGACTCGAAGCGCTGGCTTGCGCCGATCTTTCGAGTTGTTCGTGCTTCAAGGCGGTCCTTGAAGGCCTGAAGCTGCCGGAAGAGGCAGTCGAGCCGCCGCTGGCTTACTAGCGACGACTAGCCCTTGCAGGCCTGAAGTTTCAGCCCCTTGGGCAGCTTGGTTGAGGCGTCGCCGCAGGCGGTGTTCAACTGCGTTTGCGTAAGTCCCTTGGCCGTCTCGAAGTCGGAGCCGGAGAGGTTGGCGTTATCAAGCTTGGCGCCGGTGAAGTCCGATCCGGCAAACCAGCCGCCAACCAGTGTGGCGTCGGCTAGATCGACCTTGGTGAAGTCGGCATTTTCCGCCCGCAGACCGAACGCGTTCACGATCGACATGTTGGCGCCGGCGAATTTCGACTTGTCGAATGTGGAGAGGCTCAGATCCGCCTGCCGGAGCCGGGCGCCAGAGATATCCAGTCCGGGCAGTTCCTGGTAAGACAGGTCGACCTGGAACAGATCGCAGCCGGAGCAGGCTTTTTCACCCATGACCAGCCGGTCTGCTGTTGCCTTGCGGGTGGCTTCGTTCTGGTCCGGCGTCTGGGCGAGAGCCGTAAGGCTCATCGCACCGAGAACGGCGACGGCGATCAGGACCTGAAGCAGCATGGAGTGTAGTTCGCCCTACGCGAGGACGGAGAGGCTCATCAGGCCGATAGCCACAACCGCGATGAAAATGCGCTGTACCATTAAGTTCGGGGTCCCATATGCAGTTAAGCGGCGGTCGCCGCCGGGTTAGCAACGTTCGCGCCAAGGAAGAGTTCAATCGGGGCGGTTTGCGGGCGGCTTTTTGTGCGTCTGGCGGTGTTTGGATGTGCGTTCGGTAAGAATTAGCGGCGTCGCGTTACCGAAATACCAACAACCCAAGCCTCTGTCGCAGCCCGGACGCATTACATCTTTGTTCGAAATCACGAACGCCAATGACTCGGCATATTTTGCCGGGTCCTGCGTCAGCGAGACGCTGGCGTCGCAGGTGATTGCCTAAGCCGTCTGGACTGTAGCCCCGCATGCTTCGCAGACCGCGATCCCGTCGTCTGGCCGCAAGGTGAAGTGGCCGCACGTAGGGCAGGCATCCGACAGGTATTCCGGAGAACGCTGGGGCGAGATCGACGGCCCTTCGGTTTCCTCCAGCCGTTCGGCGACCCGGCGGGCTGTAAAGGGAACGATGTTGTCCGGCATAACGCCCCGGCTGAAGCCGCGCGAAATCAGCTGTTCCGGTCGAACGGGCGGGGCGGGCGCCGTGGGCTCTTCGCCTTCGTTCGCGCCAGTGCCAAGGCCGTCATGGCTGACGTTGTCGATCTCGGCGAGGTCGTCACGGCCGAGATAAGACACGGCCAGCTCGCGGAAGATGTAGTCGAGGATCGACGTCGCCTTGCGGATCGAGTCGTTGCCCGTGACTTCGCCAGCGGGCTCAAAGCGTGTGAAGATGAAGGCATCGACATACTCTTCCAGCGGCACGCCGTATTGAAGACCGATCGAGATCGCGATCGCGAAGTTGTTCATCAGCGAGCGGAAGGCGGCGCCTTCCTTGTGCATGTCGATGAAGATCTCGCCGAGCTCGCCATCGTCGAATTCACCGGTGTGGAGGTAAACCTTGTGACCGCCGACGGTAGCTTTCTGGATGTAGCCCTTGCGCCGGTCGGGCAGGCGCCTGCGCTCGGCGACATAGACTTCGTCATGCGCATGGGTGTGAACGGGCGCGGCAGGTTGCGGCTGACGCTCGAAGGTCGGGGCCTGCATCTCGCTGGCAAGCGGCGCGCGTGACCGGCGTTTTGCTTCGGCAATCCTGTGCTGCAGTTCGCCATCGACGGCGGGGCGTCCCGCCTCGATGCGCACGCCCAGCCCAGCGGCTATAGCGGCGCGCACAGAGGCGTGGACCGTCATGCGCATCGTATCGGACTGTTCGCCCGTCGCGATGGTGACGACCGGCTGGCTCGACAGGAAAGGCGCAATTGCCTTGGCAAACCGCACGCGCGCCTCTGGCGTCACGCCATCTGCACGAGCCAGGATGCGGGCAAGCGGTGATTTCGGGTTGGAAACTGGGCGACGGCGGCCCTGCACGGCAATACGCGCTTCGTCGATCTCCCGTGCGGAAATGCCGAGCGCTCGCAGTAACGCTTCGCCATCCGTATCGTAGGCCTCCGGGTCGAGGCCGAGGCGCTTGCGGATCAGTTCGTCTCCGACAACCCAGCGCGAGAAGGCTGCGGAGAGGCTGAGCCCCTCTTTCAGCGCCTGTTCAATGCGATCGAGCGCATCTTCGGTCAGCCCGCGCGATTCCAGGCGGTGCCGTTCGAGCCCATCGATCTGATCGAGGGTCCGCGCCCCCAGAATGCGGAGCCGCACGTCTTCGGCTTCTGTCTTGGATGCTGTTGTGCTGAGCGCGGCGGTCACGCACTCGGAGAGATCAGGGGTCTGCTCGTCCTCGTGTGCAAGCAGCAGGTCCACGGGATCAGCGCCGCTGCTTTCTGCTGCGATCCAGCGAATGGCCGCGGGCGACGAGTGTTCGGCCGAAGCCGTACCGATGGCGTCCTTCGCGGAGCTGCAGATTTTCACCGCAGCAGCCAGACCCTGCTCGCTGTCGAATGCGAGCCCGCGAGACATGACGGCAGCGGCAAGGCCAGCCAGTCGGACCGCGCAGGCAGGGACGATCGCGTGCAGCGCCGCGAGATCGGTCGCCATCAGCGCTTGATAGTCTCCGGCGGCATATCTCGCGACGTTCATCGCGGCCGATGGCGCGTTCGCATCAATGACGCCTTCGCCCACGCCAATCTCGACTGCCAGCCGTGTGCGGCTGACGCGCTCGATGGTGGACGATACTTCGTTCGCTTCGAGGCCAGTCCAGGCGGGGATCATGTAGGCTTGTCGTCCCGGCTCCCTCGCGCCGGTCGCCTGACGGCGGAGCGTGATGGCGGCGGCGCGCGGGCCGCCCGGCGTGCACAGGGCAATCTCGACGAGTTCGGCGTCCGCTCCGGCCCTGAAGGCGTCGATCAGGGCGGAAGTGGTCGGCCGCCCCTGGTCGTCGGTTTCAATGGTCAGCGCTTCGAGCGCGTCCGCCACGGCCACGAAGGCTTGCGTCGCCACGGCGCGTGCAGACGCGACGGCGGTGGCGTCGGCGATTGCGGACAACAATTGTGAAGCCGCCAGCGATGTTCCGCGCGAGCCTTCGATCTGGGTCGCCGGCGCGATAGGGGTCAGGCGGCGGGCGCGGATTGCCTCGCAGACGGCTTCCGCCGCCTCGCTTTCGCCGCCCAGCGTCCGGATCGCCGCGAAGTGGGCGTTCAGCAGGCGGGCAGGGGGCGCATCGGCGTCCCCGTGGCTGATCAGGGCCGCGCCAGTTTCCAGCACGCGCGCAAGATGGCGGCTGTTCGATTTGGTCCGGGATTCGGCCATCGGTCTGCTCTCGCGTACGCTTGGCGGGCCACCAATGCGGTGCCCGTCGCGAATCGGCCACATGATGGGGTGGTTCGGGCCGGCCTGCACACAGGAATTTGTCGCAGCGCCAAGGGTTTTACCCTTCTGGACCCATTAATTCGCGGGCGCCATATTCGCGCCGCTCAAGTCATGCCTATGTAACTGAATTCCTTGCGGAGCCGTGATGCTGAAGTCGATCTTCACCTGGTGGAACGGGGCCACGATTGGCGCTCGCTTCGACATCGGCCGCAGGGCGGGTTTCGTCGGTAAGGACGATGTTGGAAACAAGTACTACGAGGAGCGCAAGCCGAGCCTTGAGGGCCGCAAGCGCCGCTACGTGATTTACAACGGCTATGCCGAGCCGACCAAGGTTCCGGCTGACTGGCACGGCTGGCTGCACCACACGTTCGAGAAACCGCCGACCGAAGCGCCGCTGCTTCGCCGCAGTTGGGAAATCGAGCACAAGCCGAACATGACCGGCACGCTGGACGCCTATCGCCCCAAAGGCAGCCTGTCCGAGGGCGGCGAGCGGGCGAAAAGCTCCGGCGACTATGAATCCTGGAAACCCTGATGCGCGAATCGCTGTTCGAAACCCTGATCGGTTTGGCCGTGGTTGGGGTCGCGGGGTTCTTCCTCGTGTTCTCGCTCTCGCAACGCAGCGATGCGTCGACGGGCGACAGCTATGACCTGATCGCCAGGTTCGATCGCGCCGATGGCGTATCGCCCGGCACCGATGTCCGGGTCGCCGGCGTGAAGGTTGGTACGGTCCGCTCAGTGTCGCTCGACCAGAAGACGTTCAAGGCGGAAGCCGTTCTGGCGATCAAGAAAGACGTGCAGATTCCGGAAGAGTCGGCGGCGCAGATCCAGTCGGACAGCCTGCTCGGCGGCAGCTACGTCCACATCCAGGTCAGCGGCATGCCGGACAACATGACGCCGGGGTCGAAGTTCGAATACACGCGCGGCAGCATGGATATTCTCGGGCTGCTTCTGGACGCCGTGGGTGGTCTGGGCGGCGGTGGTGGTGATGCCGGGGGCGGTTCACAGGAAGAGGCTCTCCCATGACACGCTTCATTCGGTTCACGCTGGCGACTGCCGCCATGGCTCTGGCTGCAGCCGGCGCACACGCGCTTGAGCCCCGTGCAGGTGTCAAACTGCGCGCGCTCGACAAGATCACAGGCAACTCCACGGACATCAGCGCCAAGGTTGGCGAGACGCTCACGTTCGGACGTCTCAAGGTAACGGTGAAGGCGTGCTTCCAGGCTCCGCCGGAAGATGCGCCGGAAGCCGCGGCGTTCCTCGAAATTCACGCTACCGCGCCTCCGGGCAAGGGCGGCGTTACGGACGCATCTGCAGAGACGACGCGCATGCATCGCGGCCCGCAGCCGATCGGTCCTGACGGCCTGCTGTTCTCAGGGTGGATGTTTGCATCCTCGCCCGGTCTCAGCGCGCTCGAGCATCCGACCTATGATGTCTGGGTGATCAACTGCAATACGTCGGCTCCCGCCCAGCCGGTTGCGCCAGCCGCCCCGACTCCCGAGTCGAACTGAGCATCGACTTCCAGCGCGGCTGTAAGCCTGCGATGGAACTCTTCGCGTAGAATTTCTTCCACGCCGAAGCTGAGCAGGTGAGCGGTGGTGAACTGCGTATCCAGCAGCACGAACCCGCCGTGCCTCAGGCGCGCGACCAGATGGGCCAGCGCAACTTTCGACGCATCGGTGACGCGGGAGAACATGCTCTCCCCAAAGAACGCGCCTTTGAGGCTCACGCCGTAAAGCCCGCCCACAAGCTCGCCGCCTAACCACGCTTCGACACTGTGCGCGTAGCCCGCGCGATGAAGCGCGCTGTAGAGATTGAGAATGGGAGAGTTGATCCAGGTACTGGGTCGATCCGGCGCAGCTTCGGCGCACATCTCCATGACGCGTGAGAAGGCGGTGTCGATGCGTATTTCAAAGACATCCTGACGGATTGTCTTCCGCAGACTTTTCGAGATGTGAAAGCGATCGAGCGGCAGCACGCCGCGCAGGTCGGGGTCAACAAGGAACAGGCTTGGGTCGTCGCGATCGTCCGACATGGGGAACACGCCGCGGCGATAGCAGTCGAGCAATTCCTTCGGGCCGAAAACCCGGCTCAACGCCTTATCCCTTCTTCGTGTCCTTGGTCGACTTCAGGAAACCTTCCAGCCAGTGGATGTCGTACTTCCCGGCCTGGATATCCTTGTTGTCGACGAGGCGCATATGCAGCGGAAGCGTGGTCTCCACTCCGCCAACAACCATCTCGCCAAGTGCGCGGCGCAGACGGGCAATCGCTTCGGCGCGTGTGGGCGCGTGGACGATGAGCTTGCCGATGAGGCTGTCGTAGTGAGGCGGCACGCGATAGCCGGAATAAACGGCGCTATCGAGACGAACGCCAAGGCCGCCTGGGGCGTGGAAGTCTGAAATCAGCCCCGGCGAGGGCGTGAAGGTTTCCGGGTTTTCCGCATTGATGCGGCATTCGATGGCGTGACCCTGGATCACGACATCCTTCTGCGTCAGCGACAGCTTCTCGCCGAACGCAATGCGGATCTGCTCCTGCACAAGATCAACGCCGGTGATCATTTCCGTAACCGGATGCTCGACCTGCAGGCGCGTGTTCATCTCGATGAAGTAGAATTCGCCATCCTCGTACAGGAATTCGATCGTG
>Ga0208939_1001277_pt1 | contig 19203 bp, 15 predicted proteins | sample AD_STIC12_MetaG_FD_184437 | JGI IMG/M metagenome (GOLD analysis project Ga0208939, IMG submission 184437) | Active sludge microbial communities of municipal wastewater-treating anaerobic digesters from USA - AD_STIC12_MetaG (SPAdes) (version 2) | ecosystem: Engineered > Bioreactor > Anaerobic >...
CTGCAGTCGCTTGTGCCAGTTGGAGTGGCGTCACGATCCACATGCCTTGTCCGATACCCGCGTTCACAGTGTCGCCGGGATACCAGGCCTGCTTGAATCTTTTCTGTTTCGATTCGGGAGAGGGCATGACGCCGGTATTTTCTCCGTAAAGATCAATCCCCGTTTTTTGGCCGAAACCATATTTTTTCATGTAGGCATCGAAGCGTTGGATACCCAGATCCACCGCAAGTTTGTAGTAATAGGTGTTGACCGATTGTGCGATCGATTCCTGCAGGTTTACCCAACCATGACCACCATGATGCGAATCGCGGAAGCCACGCGAAACCCCAGGCAAAAAGAATTCGCCGGTCGAAAGAATTTTATCTTCCGGTTTACGCAGCCCGGACTCGAGACCCGCCAGACCAACGAATGGTTTGATGGTGGAGCCTGGCGGTGTTCCGCCGTGCAGATTGCGATCGAACAGGGGGCGCGATAAATTTTCGGTCAGCGCACGGTAATCGGTATGCGAAATACCGTTGATAAACAGATTGGGATCAAACAGCGGCAGGCTGACCATCGCGAGTATTTCGCCGGTGCGCGGATCGACTGCAACGGCCGCACCTTGAAGTTCACCGAAGGCTTCAATCGTGGTCCTCTGCAAATCGGCGTCGATGCTCAATTGAATGTCGTAACCCGGACTTGCCTGTTGCATGCCGATAGTCTTCAAAGGGCGGCCCTGAGCATTGGTCTCGACGGATTCGTAACCGATTTCGCCGCGCAGGACTTCTTCGTAATATTTTTCCAGGCCGGATTTGCCGGTATGCGACAAGGCAGCGAATTTGCTGTCACCCATTTTTTCAAGATCTTTTGCATCTACGCGGCCGACATACCCGATGACATGGGCAAACATGTTTTCGTAGGGATAGCGCCGCGTAAGATAGGGGACGACTTCCACGCCGGGCAGACGGTAGCGATTGATGGCGAGTTTGGCGCGTTCCTCTTCATTCAAGCGCAGTTTCAATACCACCGGACGAAAACGTCGCGTCGCCTTGCGAGCCTGCTGGAATGCCTCGATGTCTTCGTTTCCGAGCGAAATAATTTTTTTCAGGTCCAGAACCGTTTTATCAATGTCCTCGATTTGCTCCGGCACCAGTTCCAGACGATAGGCCGGAATATTGTCGGCCAGCAATTTTCCGTTCCGGTCGTAAATCAGTCCGCGTGCCGGCACAATCGGGCGCGGCTTGATGCGATTGGCATCCGAACGTAATTGGTATTCCTGATGTTGCAGTACCTGCAGCCTGAAATACCCGAATGCCAAGCCTCCCATCGCCATCGCAATACACAAAAAACCGATGAATGAGCGCCGGCGGAACTGTTCGCTTTCGGCGATATTATTTTTAATACGTTGACGGCGTAAGCTGCGTATCACTTAACTTCTCTCGCGGGCACGCAGACGCAACATATCGATGCCGACGAAAAGCCAAGGCCACACCAGCATTCCGAGTACGGGCGATAGCCAGGCAACCCAGGACAGACCGTGATCATTCACCAGCCAATGCAGCAGGCTCATGATTAGCCGGTCATTCAACAGCAGTGCGAAGACGGCGAGTGCCTGTTGCCACAATGGAAAAAAACGCAGACGGGCACGAAACCGTGATACCAGAAATGCGAGAATCACCAGCCGCAACGCCTGCTCACCCAGCATGCCGCTGGAGAACAAATCCGATAGCAGGCCGTAGATAAATGCCGTTCCAAGACCGGTTTTTTCAGGGGTTTCAAGACACCAGTAGCAAAGAAACAATGCGAGCAGGTAGGGCCTTGCCAGATCGAGTCCGGATGGCAACGGAATAATCTGGAATACCAGGCCGGCCAGCAAGGTGAGGGTGCGCATCAGGCTGGAAGACTGGCGAATCATGGGCGGTCGTTATTGTTGTCGGCGTTGGCATCGATATCCGATGCTGGCACAGGCGATTCTGTCGGCTGCTTTGGCTTGCTGCTTGTTTCAGGCTTGATCGGTGGAGTTGCCGAGCCAACGGCTACTGGCGGCTTACCTGTTGGAGTGACTACACGAGCGGGGCTCGGCGGGCTGGGAACGATTTCATTGACCAACAAGACCTCGAGGCCGCGGTCCATGCGTGCGGCCGGTTTAGCCTTGCCCACCATGAACAAGCCGGTATCGTTGGGGCTGAGTTTTTCAATGGTGGCCACCGGAAAGCCGGCCGGAAAACGCCCCCCCATTCCCGAGGTAACCAAAAGATCACCTTTCCGGATGTCCGCACTTTGGGGAATATCGGAAATCAATAATGAGCCCGGGTCTCCTGTACCGAATGCAATTGCACGAAAACCCGAGCGTGCCACTTGCACCGGAATCGCGTGATCGGCATCGGTAACCAGTAGTGCAGTGGCCTTGTTGTCAGAGACTTCAATCACCTGGCCCAACATGCCGCCGGCATCCATGATGGCCTGGCCGACTTTGACACCTTGACGGGTTCCGGCGTTGAGCACAATGCGTTGGCGATAGGGGTTCAAATCGACATCGAGGATGCTCACCATCTGCACTTGCAGGCTGCCATTTCGTTTTGCATGCAGCAAATCGCGCAGACGCTGGTTTTCATCATTGATCGCGCTCATCCGTTGCATGCGGGCGTTCACGACTTGAAGTTCATGCAGCAGTCTTTCATTGCTGTCCTGCAATGCCTGGCGCGTGGCCAGTTCGTCATCGACTCCCGACCACATGCGCGAGGGTAGAGACGCAAGCCACCAGACGGGTTCGATGACGACAGATAGTTTTTCACGTGCCTGTTGTCCGACATTCATGCGGTGATCGGTCAACATAAGCACGCTGGCCAGAATAAGGTATGCCAGCAACGGAAGCGTTTCGCTCGCGCTATCACTGAATCGTTTTGTGGATGACGACGCGTACACCACGAATAGAATCCCGAGCCTCTGTCAGTTAAAAAAAACCGGCGCGATGAACGCGCCGGCATTGAACTTCTGTAAAAAATGCGGAATACAGATTCGCATTTTTGAATTACTCATTCAGAGTGAAGCGTTGAATTATTCCGGCGAGAAAAATTCATTGCCATGCATGTCGACCAGTTCCAATGCCCGGCCGCCGCCACGCGCGACGCAAGTCAGCGGATCATCGGCGACATGAACATGCAAGCCGGTTTCTTCCGAAATCAGCTTGTCCAAATCCTTCAGTAGCGCGCCACCGCCGGTAAGCACGATGCCGCGGACCGCAACGTCGGCGCACAACTCGGGTGGAGTTTGCTCCAGCGCCTGTTTGATTGCGCTGACAATGCCTGCCAATGGTTCATGCAATGCTTCGAGCACTTCAGTCGTGTTGATTGAAATCATGCGAGGCACGCCTTCCGCCAGATTACGGCCGGAGACTTCCATCTCGCGGACTTCGGCTTGCGGGAAGGCATTGCCGATTTCCAGCTTGATGCGTTCGGCGGTGGTTTCACCAATCAAGGTGCCGTGGTTGCGACGGACATAATTGATAATCGCTTCGTCAAAGCGGTCGCCACCGATACGTACCGATTGTGCATACACGATGCCATTGAGCGAAATGACTGCGATTTCGGAAGTGCCGCCACCGACATCGATGACCATCGAGCCGCGTGCTTCATGCACCGGAATACCTGCGCCGATGGCGGCAGCCATCGGTTCCTCGATCAAATACACTTCGCGGGCACCGGCTTCTTCGGCCGATTCCTTGATCGCGCGGCGCTCGACTTGCGTCGAGCCACAAGGCACGCAAATCAGGACACGCGGGCTGGGACGAAGAAAACGCGAGGTATGTACCTTGCGAATAAAGTGTTTCAGCATCGCCTCGGTATAAGTGAAGTCGGCAATCACGCCGTCTTTCATCGGGCGAATCGTGGCGATATTGCCGGGAGTGCGGCCAAGCATCTGTTTTGCTTCGGTACCCACTGCCGCAACAATCATCGTATTGCTACCCGTACGGTCACGACGAACTGCTACAACGGAAGGCTCATTCAGGACGATGCCTTGGCCACGAACATAGATAAGGGTATTAGCGGTGCCGAGATCAATTGAAAGATCGTTTGAAAACAGCCCGCGGAGCTTCTTGAACATCGTTGAAGCCTGCGCTGGATAAGAAAAATGAAGTTGTTAGAGTATCAATTACGGGGGGCTGAGAGCAAGGAATAATCACTGTTTCTGGCAAATACTTCGGAGAAATATTTAATGCCATAACGTACAGCTCGCGTTAATATAAGCGCCCCCGCCGGGTTTGATCCGATTGGGTACAGATCTATTTTCATGGCCTTCGCGCCATTCCCTTTTGAAGGATTCATGATGGCATCGGCATTGATTTGTGGTTCGCTCGCGTTTGACACCATCATGGTGTTTCCGGATCAATTCAAGAACCATATCTTGCCGGACAAGGTGCATATCCTGAATGTCTCGTTTCTGGTGCCTCGCATGCGTCGCGAATTCGGCGGCTGCGCGGGCAATATCGCCTACAACCTAAAGTTGCTCGGCGGCAATCCGGTGCCCATGGCCACTGTGGGGCAGGATTTTGCCACTTATCGCAGCCATTTCGAAGAATGCGGCATCAGTCTCGACCATGTTAAGGAGCTGCCGGACTTATTCACTGCCCAGGCCTTTATCACCACCGACCTGGACGACAACCAGATTACCGCCTTTCATCCAGGCGCGATGATGCGTTCATATGAAAACCATGTCCGTGATGTGCCTGATGTCGGCTTCGGGATTGTCGGGCCGGATGGCTATGAAGCGATGCTGCAGAATTCGGCCGAGTTTGCCGAATGCAATATCCCGTTCATTTTCGACCCAGGCCAGGCGATGCCCTTGTTCAATGGCAAAGAGCTGACTCAAATGATCGAGCAGGCTACCTATGTCACCGTGAATGATTACGAATCGAACCTGTTGCAGGAAAAAACCGGTTTGAACGAAAAGCAGATTGCCGAGCGAGTACAGGCCTACCTGATTACCCGTGGTCCGAAGGGATCCGAGATCCATTCCAAAAACGGGATGATGCAAATTCCTGCTGCGACGGCCATTCGCGTCGTAGACCCCACCGGCTGCGGCGATGCTTATCGTGCCGGTTTGATTTACGGCTGGATGCACGGCATGGATATGGCGACAACAGGCCGCATTGCTTCATTGATGGGGGCATTGAAAATCGAGAATGTCGGTCCGCAAAACCAGCGCTTTGATTACGAAGAATTTGCCGAGCAGTTCCGCCAGCAATTCGGATATGCGTTGCGGTGATCTTCAGTCGGGCCGTGGCCCGACTGGCTCACTTACAGGCGATCTTTGATGCTCGCCGCAATTGCCAGATGGTCCGAGCCGGCCGCCACCACGGCTTCGTAATCGCACATATCGAAACCGGCGCACAAAATATGATCAAGCGACCGCGTCGGCGCCCAGCTTGGAAAAGTGGCGATACGCTGCGGAGGAGCTTGTAGCCGGGTCCGTCGATACAGCACCTGCATTTCCGGCGCATCGGCTTCGCAGTTGAAATCCCCCATCAAGACCAATCGTCTGCAATCACCAAACAGGTCCGCCAGAAAATTGCATTGCAGCTGGCGTGACTTTACGCCGAGCGACAAATGCGTGATGGCCAGTTGCCAGCTCTGTTTTCCGCTGCCGAAAGTGGCAATCAGCACGCCGCGTCCGGCGAGTCGTCCGGGCAAGACGTAATCCAGCATTTCGCTAGGCTCCAGCCGGCTTAGCAGGGCATTTCCACTACCGGCAATGCGACCAATGCGACGATTGGCCTGATGGCTGTGAAAGGGAAATTTTGCCAGCTCGGCCAGCACATTGCCCTGGTTGTCGAAACCTGAGCGCAGGCTTCCGGGGTCACTTTCCTGCAGGCCAACAATATCGAATTGCGATGTCAGCCTGGCAAGATCATCAAGATTTGCCCGTTTGCCATTGGGTAGTACATGTGACCAGGAACGTGTCACGTACTCTCGATAGGCCCGTGTTCGCGAGCCGGCCTGGATATTGCTGCTGAGTATGCGGATGGCTGTCGGCGTGTTTGTCATTGGCAACTAGTCTGGCCCCAAGCGGCGGTGCATGCAATCTGAAGCGCGGGCAATAAAAAAGCCGCTAAGCGGCTTTTTCAGGACGGAAATTATTTCTTCGGGACCGGCGGCTTGCTTGCTGGAGGTTTTGCCGGTGTGCGGGCGGCAATGGCGGCCCGTTCCTTGGCTACCAGAAAATCAACCGTTTTCATCATGCCCTTGAAGCCACCTTCGCGCGTCACGTTGACGCGGTACTTGCCTGCCACGATGATCGTCGGCGTGCTGTTTGCACCGGTGCGAATGCTGAACTGTTTCGAGCGATTCAATTTGGCATTGATGCTGGGGCTGTTCATGATGGCCAGCATTTGCGAGGCGGTAACGCCGTATTTGCTGTAGAACTTTGCGATGTCTTCAAGCGAGGCATCGTATTTGAGGCTTTGCTCGACAAACACGGCCTGGAAGACCTTCTCATGGGTATTTGCCTGGATTTTCTTGGCTTCGGCAGCGTAGAAGCCCCTCGCAAAGCGTTCCCATGCGGGTTGGCCAATCGCATGCACATAGACGAAATTGACATCGGGTGCTTTTGTTTTTGCCCACGCGCTGACAGTGGAGCTGGCATCGGCGCAGTGAGGGCATGCATAACTGAAGACTTCCGCGACTTCAATTTTGCCTTTCACCAATTCGTAAACGGGCTGCGGTGTTTCAAGTACAAAGTAATCGACATTCAAGCGTGGCGCGGCAGTTTGCGCGACTGTCGCGAGAGGCAGCATCAGCAGGCTTGCGGTAAAGATACGACGCAGAATGGCATTCATTGCAAAAATTCTCCCGGAAGATTTCGAGGCAGCTACGTCGATTTATTTCGAAGTTGCTGTTTTGGTTTTTGGCGCTTTCATCGCGGCGCGTTCCTTGGCGAGAATGAAATCAACGGTTTTAATCATGCCTTCAAAGCCGCGATCCTGGGTGGCATTGAGTTTGTATTTGCCGGCGATAATGATCGTCGGCGTGCTGTTTGCGCCGGTGCGCATGGTGAACTGTCTCGATTTGTCCGCACGCTCGTTGACTTGCTTGCTGATCATCAGGTCAACGAACGCTTTTTTGTCGACACCGAAACTTGAATAGAAGCCTGCAATTTCGTCAAGCGATGCATTCGGAGAAAGCTTTTGTTCGACGAATATCGCGTTGAACAGGGCATCGTGCGAGCGGGTCTGGATCTTCTTGCTTTCCGCCGCGTAGAAGCCGCGTGCGAAGCGTTCCCAGGAGCCTTGGCCAACGGAGGGGACGTAGATGAAATTGACGTCGGCCGGCATCTTTTTCTTCCATGCATTCACATAGCTCTGGAAGTGGGCGCAATGCGGGCAGGCGTAACTGAAAACTTCGACGACTTCGATTTTTCCCTTGACCGGGGCAAAGGTCGGTTGCGGTGCCTGCAAAACTTCGTAGTCAATGCCGGCACGTGGCATGCCCGGCGCCATGGGTTGCGCTACTGCAGAAAGAGGCAACAAAAAGGACAGGGCAACCAGCAAGCGACGCAACATGGGACTCTCCTGAATAAACAAATTTTCGGCACTCTGCACAGAGCCGGCATAACCAGAGCTGAAAGCCGGAAGCCGGCAACGGAACTTTTTTATTTTTCGGCTACGGCCTGACCGTCGGATGCGTCATGCAGGCCTTGCAGGTAAGTCGCCAGAGCCTGGATTTCTTCATCGCTCAGGTTTTTTGCCACTGCTTTCATGATCGCATTGGCTTTGTCGTCCTTGCCCCAGATCGTTCCGGTTTTAAATGCGGCCAGTTTGGCTACGGTGTAAGCGGCATGCTGGCCGCCAATCGCAGGATAGGTCGGGCCGGGAACGCCGCGACCGGTAGGGCCATGGCAAGCGATACAGGAAGGGGTGCCATCGGCTTTGCCGCCACGGTAAATGCGCTCACCGACTTGATAGAATTTTTTGTCCTGATGCGGGCCTTCCTTGATCACGGTGTCGTCGGCAATTCCGGCCAGTGTTTTTTGGGTTGCGAAGTAGGCGCCGACATCGCGCATATCCTGCGCGGTCAATGCGGCAGCCATACCCATCATGATGGGATTTTCGCGACCACCATTTTTGAAAAGAGCGAGATGGCGGGCGATATACAGCTCATGCTGGCCGGCCAGCTTGGGGTATTGCGGGTCGGCTGAGTTGCCGTCTGCACCATGGCAGGCCGCGCAGGAACCTGCCTTGGTCTGCCCACGGGTCGCATCGCCGGAGGTTGCGGGTTTTTCATCTGCCAGCGCAACTACTGGCGCTGGAGCGGCTTCTGCAACAGGCTGAACGGTTGCCGCTTGCTGCGCAGCAATGGCACCGGTGACGAGGACAGCAGCTACCACACCAATAATGGGGGAGAACTTCATGGAAAGGCTCCGAACAAAGATTTGAAGGGCCGCAAACCTAGCGGCTAAGGCGCTAATTATCCCAGTCTGCGTGGGGAATGGTCAATGTAAAGCGAGGATTCGAGCCGCTTCGCGTAAACTAGCGCCATGAAGAACCCACTTGCCCGCGCCGAATACCGGCTAGCCGCCCACTTACCAAGTCAATTGCCGACCGACACCGGCTTCGAAGTCGCCTTCGCAGGCCGCTCGAATGCCGGTAAATCCAGTGCCTTGAATACCCTGTGCAACCAGAACAGTCTGGCGCGCACCTCGAAAACCCCCGGTCGCACCCAGCAACTGGTCTATTTCCAGGTGGCGCCGGAAAAACATCTGGTCGATTTGCCGGGCTATGGCTATGCCAAGGTGCCGGAAAATTTGCGCGTGCACTGGCAGGAATTCATCAATGAATTCTTTCATACGCGTCAGGCACTGGCCGGCTTGATCGTGGTGATGGATATACGCCACCCCATGCGCGAATTCGATCAGGGTATGTTGAGTTATGCATTCCGCCGCGGCATGCCCGCGCATATTTTGCTGACCAAGGCCGACAAGATTGGTCGTGGCGAACAAACCAAAACCATCCGCGAGGTGAAAGCGCAGCTTGCCGGCACGGCATCGGTGCAATTGTTTTCATCGGAAACGAAACTGGGTGTGGATGAAGCGCGCGGAGTCGTCGCGAACTGGTTGCAGCTCGGGGTTTAGTTTTTGATTTTGTGGGAGCGGGTTTACCAGCGATTGATGATTCAGTGTATCGAGATCTGAAAGTTCTGATCGCTGGTAAACCCGCTCCCACAAGAGAATGTGGAGACCTTACGAATCTCGCAATCGCGGATCCATCCGTGTCCGCAGCGCATCCACCAGCGCATTAATGATCACGATCGCCGTACCAATGCACAGCACAACGCCGAGTACCAGCGTGTAATCGCGATTCAATGCGCCCTGCACGAAATACCGGCCAATGCCTGGAATGCCGAATACTTGTTCGACCACGGCCGAGCCGCTGACGACATTGATCAGTGCCGGTGAAAGCCAGGCAATCACTGGCAATAGCGCGGGTTTGAGTGCGTGACGAAACAGCAGGCGCGCGCCGGAAAACCCGCGGCCTTTTGCGGCACGCAAATAATCGGCGCTCAATACTTCCAGCAAACTGGCGCGAGTGAGCCGTGCGCAGTAAGCAAGATTCGGCAGCGACAAGGCGATAATCGGCAACAACGCACTTTGCCAATCGTTATTCCAGCCGCCGGCTGGCAGCCATTTCAACGTCACCGCGAACACCAGAATCAGAATCGGTGCAATCACGAATTTCGGAATCGACAGGCCAAGCCCTGCGCCAAACATCAGCACACGATCAAGCAGGCTGCCCGAGCGTAATGCTGCCCAGACGCCTACCGGAATTCCGACCAGCAACGACAGCAATAACGCAACGCTGCCATTGATCAATGTGATCGGAAAACTGCTGGCGATCAATTCGGTAACGCGGTAATCGGTGTATTGAAAGGATGGTCCAAGATCTCCGTGCACCACATCACCCAGCCATGCGGTGTATTGCGAAAACAGCGGCTGATCGAGACGATATTGCTGATTCAGCGCTGCCTGTACTTCGGGCGGCGCGGTTTTCTCATTGTCGAACGGGCCGCCAGGCGCGCTGCGCAACAGAAAGAAGCACAGGGTCGCCAGCAACCACAAGGTAAGCACGGCTTCGAGAATGCGCGACAGCCAAAGCTTCATGGATTGGTTCCCTGCAAACGCAGGAAGCGGGAAGGATGCTGATCCAGTAAATTGGATTCGTAGCCCTGCACTTTCGGACTGACAAGATGTTTCGATACGTAAAAATAGATCGGCATCACGGCGTGTTCCGACAATAGTCGGATCTCTGCCTGTTGCATTAATGCCGAACGTTGCTGCAATGTGCTTGCCTGGTCAGCCTGCTGCATCAATGCATCATATTCCTTGTCGTTCAAGCCGCTCCAGTTCACGACATTGCCGCTCTGGAAATTCGAAAGAAAATTCCTTGCATCGTTCACATCGGCAATCCAGCCGCCGCGAAACACCTGCGTTATGACTTTCTGTTTCCGGTTATTGACGAAAACTTTCCACTCCTCGTTTCGCAGCCTTACCTGAATGCCAAGCACGTCGCGCCACATAGCCGCGACAGCAAGCGACAGGCGACGATGCGGAGTGGACGTGTTGTAGCGCAACTCGATTTCAAGCGGCTTGTTTTTATCGTAGCCGGCGGCAAGCAATTTTTTGCGTGCCAGATTTTCACGTTGGGTCTGCGTCATTTTCGACCAGTTCAATGCGACCGGCGAATAATCGGCAGTACCCGGCGGAACCAATGCATAAGCCGGTTGCTCGCCAAAGCCGGTGATATAGCGCGTCAGTTTGTCGCGATCAATCGCCAGCGATAGAGCTTCCCGCAATGCACGATTATTTTTCAGCGGAGGCTGCGTCAGGTTGAAGCCGAACCAGAAACTGCCGAGATAGGGCGAGATCCGAAGTTGAGAGCCGAATTTTTGTTTCAATGCGAAGAGAGGCTGCGGTGGAAGTGTTTCGGTGATATCGAGGCCGCCGGATTCAAAACGTTTCAATTCGCTCGATGCATCCTCGGTCACGTGATATCGCACATTCGGAATGCCGGCTTGTTCGCGGAAATTCGGATTGCGCTCCAGTTTCACGAATGACTGCGGCGTCCAGGCATTTAAGCGATAAGCGCCATTGCTGACCAGATTGCCGGGGCGCGTGTGTTGTGCGGAAAATTTTTCGATGGCCGGTAAATACACCGGATATGCGGTTGGCAATGTCAATAATTGCAGTAGTGCGGCACTACGTTTTAGCCTGATCACGATAGTGCGCGAATCGGGTGATGAAACGCCGAGTCGCGATGGCGATTTTTCTCCGCGCATGATTTCACCGACATTTTCGATCGCCTCGAAATGTTCGGCAAATGGTGCCGCGGTCATCGGCATAAACGCGCGCTGGAAACTGCGGACAATATCGGTTGAGGTCAGCGTTTCGCCGTTGCTCCATTTCAGGTTGCCGCGAAGATGGAATGTCCATGTTCGACCATCATCGGAAACTTCCCATTTCTCCGCCATGCCGGGGATCAGCTTGCCCTTGCCGTCCTTTGCCACCAGACCTTCGTAAAGATCGCGCAGGATATTGCCGCAGGCCACTTCCGGGCATTTGTGGGCATCGAGTGTCGAAGGTTCGGGGCCATTGCCGCGCTCCAGTGTTTGAGCGGAAGCAGGCGCAATGGCAAGCAGCAATATGATTGACAAAATAATACGCATGCTTGGGTTAAACTCGGCTCAATGGCTGGCTTGTGATTGTAGAGTCTAGCCCACACCTTTGCGGAATACTTATCGAGATTTTTATATGTCCGGTCCAAGCAACGTGGCAGAACAGGTAATTCGGAATAAACAGGAAATCATCGATTTTCATGCCAAGGGCAACAAGCCCGAATCGGCCTGGCGGATTGGCACCGAACATGAAAAATTCGGTTTTCGACTGGATGACTTGCGTCCACCCACCTATGACGGCGATCGCGGCATCGAAGCCATGTTGCGCGGCTTGATGCGTTTCGGCTGGCAACCCTACGAAGAACACGGAAAATTGATTGCACTCACGCGCGATGGCGCCTCGGTCACGCTTGAGCCGGCCGGGCAACTGGAATTATCCGGTGCCATGGTCGAAAACGTGCACCAGACCTGTTGCGAAGTCGCCAATCATTTGTTTGAAGTGAAATCGGTTGCCGACGAACTGCGACTGGGTTTTCTCGGCATGGGTTTCCAGCCGAAATGGCAGCGCGACGAAATGCCATGGATGCCGAAAGGCCGCTACAAAATCATGCGCGACTACATGCCGAAGGTCGGTACGCTCGGCCTGGACATGATGACCCGCACCTGCACCGTGCAGGTGAATCTGGATTATGCCTCCGAAGCCGACATGATCAAGAAATTCCGCGTATCACTGGCATTGCAGCCGATTGCGACCGCGCTCTTCGCCGATTCGCCGTTTACCGAAGGCAAGCCGAATGGTTACCTGAGTTATCGCTCGCATATCTGGACCGATACCGACAAGAATCGCACCGGTATGCTCGATTTCGTTTTCGATGAAGGCTTTGGTTTCGAGCGTTACGTTGATTACCTGCTCGACGTGCCGATGTATTTCACCTATCGCGACAAGGAATACATCGATTGCGCCGGTTTGAGTTTCCGCGATTTCCTCAAAGGCGAGTTGCCGAATCTGCCGGGTGTGTTGCCGACCATGAAGGACTGGGCCGACCACATGACGACCGCATTTCCGGAAGTGCGTTTGAAGCAGTATCTGGAAATGCGCGGTGCCGATGGTGGTCCATGGAATCGTTTATGTGCGTTGCCGGCGTTCTGGGTCGGTTTGCTTTACGACCAGACCGCGCTCGATGCCGCCTGGGATCTGGTGAAAGATTTCACGATGGAAGAACGCAATCATCTGCGCGATAACGTGCCCAAGATGGGTTTCAAGGTGCCGTTCAGAAATAACAGCCTGCGTGAACTCGCACTCGAAGCCTTGAAAATTTCCGGCATGGGTTTGCAGCGTCGCAATCGATTGAATTCGACCGGTGCGAGTGAAGCCGTCTTCATCGAACCGCTGATTGAATTTGCGATGGCGAATCAGACGCCAGCCGAACGCAAGCTGGAGTTGTACAACACTGCGTGGAATCAATCGGTTGATCCGGTGTTTAGAGAATTTGCGTATTGAGTTTCCGTAGGAGCGTCCTTTAGGCGCGATTAATCACGCCGGGTTTGTCGCGCCTAAAGGACGCTCCTACGGTAACAAAATAATTACGCGGCTTTGACGTCGCTCAGTTGCCAGTTACTGCCGGCCAGTAATTTCATGCGATGTTTGAACACGGCGCCGGGAACCGATGTCACCACGACAAGATCGATTTCCAGATCTTTGTGGGTTGCCGTTACCGTGGAATTCAAATCGACAGCGGCCAGGCTTTGATCCACATCGTCGGGTTCTTCCTGTTTTGCTTTCCAGCGATCAAAAAGAACGGTGCTGCGCAAGGCATCTTCCAGTTCGGATGCAAAGCCTTCCGCACCTTCGCTCTTGAAGGCCAGGTCGGCATCGCTGCCGCGTGCTTTTGCGGGTTCGGGAAGACGAATGTAATAACGTGTGGCCATGAGCGTGCTCTCTTTGTTTTCGTTATTCGATAGTACACGTCCGCACTGAACAAGAAATGACGAACATAAAAAATCCCGGCGTAGGCCGGGATTTTTCGCGTTGATGGATTGCAACAATCAATCGTTGTCCTGATCCGTGCTCGGCCCGTTTTCCAGACCGATGCTCTCGCCGGACATGCCACCGGCACGTTGCCAGAAGAAAGTCGGTGCAGGGCGTTGTTGTCCGCCGATTTCCGCCATTGTGCTGGTATCGAACAGGCGTCCGTTGACCATCACCATCGAGGTGTCGGCGGTCGCCTGGATATTTTCCAGCGGATTGCCGTTGACGATCACGAGGTCGGCACGTTTGCCTGCTTCCAGCGAACCCAGGTCTTGCGAGTAACCGATGTAATCGGCGCCATCAATCGTACCGGCACGCAATGCTTCCCAAGGCGTCATACCACCTTGCGTCAACATCCACATTTCCCAGACGGTGCCCAGACCTTGCAATTGACCATGGCCACCGACCTGGATTCTGATACCGGCATCGCGCATTTTCTTGGCAGCTTTCGCTACTTCGACATGGTAGTAATCCCACTCAGGGCCGATTTCGCGGCGAATGCTGCGGGCGTCCAATGCCTGTTGCGGAAAGAAATGGTTGAGCTTCTTGTCTTCCCAGGCATTCGTGTGCCCGTACCAGTAAAACTCGCCGTTTACGCCGCCGTAATTCACGATCAGTGTCGGTGTATTGCGTACGTCGGTCTGGCGCCAGGTTTCAATGACGTCGCGATAAAGCGGAGCAATCGGAATATTGTGTTCGATGCCGGTAACGCCATCGAGCATCATCGTCATATTGTGGTTAAAGGTACTGCCACCTTCTTCCACCACCAGCATGCCAAGTTCCTTTGCCGCTTGGTTGATTTGCTGGCGCTGTTCACGACGCGGCTGGTTGTAACTTTTCACGCTGAAGGCGCCATTGGCTTTCAGGCGACGCAGATTGCTGCGGGCGTCATCGAGCGAGTTCACCGTGACTTTGAAATCGCCGTCTGCACCGTAAAGAATACTGCCGGTCGAGAAGACACGCGGGCCAACCAGTTCGCCGGTTTTTTGCAATTCCGATTGCGAGAACACCATCTCGGTCGTTGCGGACGGATCGTGCAAGGTCGTCACGCCGAAAGCGAGATTCGCGTAGTAAGCCCAATTGTTTTGCGCCATCACGCCGCCACCGAAATGGTTGCCGTGTGCATGCACATCGACGATGCCGGGGTAAATCGTTTTGCCGGACGCATCGATGGTTTTGGCATTTTGCGGAATCGCGACATCACCTCGCTTGCCGACCGCAAGAATATTCTGTCCCTGTACCACGACCACGCCATCTTCGATCACTTCCTGCTGGCTTTGCGCATTGCGCATTGTGATCACGCGACCGCCGGTAAAGGCGACAACGTCGGCGGGTTTATCGGTAGCCACGCTCAATCCGATGGCGACTCCGCTATCGGCGGCACTCGCGTTGATGCCGCGCGAGACATAGCGGTCACCGACCAGCCAATGCACCGTTTTCGAATCATGCGACCAATGCAGGTAAGAACCGGTATCGGTGCTTAGTTTCGTGACCGGTAATGTGCTGATGTCTTTCGAAAGTTCGAGCACGCCGCCGGTTTGTGGAATGGGTGCGAGATAGGCGTTGAACAGTTCGGTGAACGCGATGTACTTGCCGTCTGGACTGATCGTGACGAAATCCGGATATTTCATCGTGAAAACATCGCGCGGTTCTTCGCCGTTGATGCCGACGCTCTGCAGCTTTTTCGACAAGCCGCCGCCGGTCAGGAAATAAACCCGTTTGCCATCGGGGGCGAACTGCGGATCACTGCCGTTTTTCGCAACGCGTTGCACGTTCTTGCCTTGTGCATCCATCACGAATACGCCGCGTTCGCCGGCCCAGACACCGCCGGTCAGATTGCCCCCCGATTGCTTGCTGAACAAAATGCGCGAGCCATCGTTCGAGTAGCGCGGGCCGTAGTAATAGCCAGGATCGTTGGTGAGCTTGCGGCTTTGTCCGGAGGCCAGATCCATTTCCATGATCGCGCCGAAATTTTCATCAGACCAAGTGGTGTAAAGCAGTTTCCTGCCGTCGCTGCTGTAGGCCGGTTGATATTCGAATTGTTTTGCGTCCGAGGTGAGACGAGTTGGCGTTCCATTCGGCAAGGTTTTTTTCCAGAGTTTGCCGACGGCATGGAAAACAATGCTGTTGTTGTCCGGGCTGGTCGTAATATCGCGGATCATTTTCGGCGAAAAAGAATTGCCGTCGACGCGATGCGAAAAACGCAGTGGCGCCACCAGGCTTTGTTGCACAGTGGCGGTGAACGGAATCGCGGTTTGTGCGCCGGACGCCATGTCCACGCGCCAGAGTTTGCCTTGCGCCCAGATCACGACGTTCTTCGAATCCGGGGTCCAGTTGAAATTCGGATAGGGTCCGAAGATTGCCCAGACTTCCTGCTGGTCATGCGACAAGCCATCCCAAACCGGACGCACGGCACCCGATTGCAGATCCATCACGTGCAAGACGGATTTATCGCGAATGCGCTTGACGAATGCGAGCGATTTTCCGTCCGGCGAAGGCTGCGGACGAATCGCGCCGCCGGGTGTTTGAATCAATGTGCGTACTTCGCCGGTTTCGCGATCAAGGCGCTTGATCGCATAAATCACTCCGTAAACATTCTTGTTGTAGGCGAAGGTGTCGCCATCGCTGACGTCTTCGGAGTAATAAACATAACGGCCATCCGGACTGATCGCAGGCTCTCCGAGATCCATCTGGTCGTTCTTGCGCTTGTTCAATTGCAAACCGTCGCTGCCGCCTTTCAGGTTGTACATCCACAATTCGCCGGCACCGAGCGAGCGTTCGGAGGTGAAATGTTTGCGTCCAATCAGGTATTGGCCATCCGGTGTCCAGACCGGATTGTTAAGCAGGCGAAAACTTTCCTTGGTCACCTGTTTTGCATCGGTACCATCGCGATTCATGCGCCACAAATTATTGCCGCCGGCGCGGTCCGAGGTGTAGGCGATTTGTTTTCCGTCCGGAGAAAAGCGTGGCTGCACATCGAAGGCCGGACCGGAGCTGATGCGTTTCGCGGTGCCGCCGTTAATCGGCAGGGTGTAGATATCGCCCATCATCGAGAACGCAATCGTGCTGCCATCCGGACTGACGTCGAGATCGAGCCAGGTACCCTCGTCGGTCGTGAACGAAACAGTTTTCGCGCCTTTGTGGAAATTGTTGATATCCCATTTGGCGGCTTCTTTTTTATCGGCGGCAGTCAAGGTGCCGGTGGAAAAAGTCAGCAATATGGCAGTGGCAAGCAAATGAAGTTTCATGTGTTTTCCGGACAGAGTTAATTGATGTTTGGACGATGTAGATTATTTTTGGTATGCACGTGGCATGCCGTTTTCTTCGCTCATGTAGCGATCGCGCAGTTCGGTTTGCCGGGAGGTCATCGGCATGGCTTGGCCGCTCATCCACACTTGCTCGGCAAATGCATTTACTTCGAGCGGATCGCCATTCCATAGCACGAGATCGGCCATCAGGCCGACTTCGATCCGGCCGACTTTATCGCCGACGCCGAATGCATCGGCAGGTACGCTGGTGATCGCGGCAAGCCCGGCTTCCCATGGCAAACCATAGGAGACGGCATTGCCGGCGGTCTGGCGGACTTTGCGCGCGTTTTGCGAGGAATCGTCGCTGCGATACAAGCCGACGCGCACGCCGGCTTTCTGCAACAAGGCCGCGTTATCGATTCGTGAGCCAATCTGGTCAAAACTCGAAGGGAGGTTTTGCAATGCGTCGACAAACACGATCACGTTGTCGGCTTTCAATTGCGCCGCCACTTTCCAGGCTTCGCTGCCACCGACAATAACCGGACGCATGCCGTTCTTTTTGGCGAACGCCAGTACTTGCCGGATATCGGATGCACGTTCGACATGGAAGACGGTACGGCCGCCGAGCAAATATTTATTCAATGCCTCGCGTCCGGCAGGTGTCAACAATGCCTGTTTATAGTCGTAGGGTGACAAACCGCGTGCTTCGCGAATCGCCTGGTCCAGCAGCATGTATTGCGCCGCACGAGAACTGCCACTGAGCTCGTCGGCGCTGCTGCCCATACTGGCGAATAAAATGCGCGCGCCAATCGGGTTCTCGAATTTTCCGTCAAGGCGCATGATGGCACCCTGACCGCCCAGCAAGCTGCTGCCGGCATTGGCGCTCAATGCTGTGAAAGTAAAACCCTCCAGACGAGTCACCGGGATCAATATCGAATCGGGATTGAATGCCGGTACCACATCGAACTCGGGCCGCATTTGTCCGGTGACGCCTTCGCCCAGCGAGAAGCTGGCGTCGACGGTGGATTTTTCCGCCGACACTTCTTCCAGGCCGATATCGCCAAGACCGGCAAACAGTCCCGGTGTCAGCGATTTGCCCTTCGCATCAACGCTGGTAACGCCGGGAGCCGAGAGATTTGGTCCGATTGCGCGAATAATGCCGCCTTGCACGAGCACGTCGGTATTTTTCAGGGTGCCGCGCGTGCCGGCGGTATGCACGGTCGCATTTTTAATCAATACGTTTTGTGCAAAGGCGGAACTGGAAAGCAAGCAGGCGATTAAAAGAAGACGATTCATGGGCTCACTCCTTGTCCAACCATAAAGTCCGAAACCGGTTGCAGGTTTTTGTTATTGATATCGAACATCAATGCGCCATCGATATACACTTTTTCGGCTTTCGCATAAACGCTGAAAGGCATGCCGTTCCAGAGTACGACGTCGGCATTTTTTCCTTGTTCGAGCGAGCCGGTGACCTTGTCGATTCCGATCGCTTTGGCAGGATTCAAGCTCAGCCAGCGCATGGCGTTTTCAGGGCTGCCATTCATGCCAAGGGCATTTGAACGTACCATCACTTTGGCTGCTTCCTGATTCAGGCGTTGAATGCCTTCGGCGGAATCAGAATGCACGATCGCACAGCTGTTTTTCTTGCGATCCACCAGCGCGATGTTTTCCTGGATGCCGTCGAGTGCTTCCATCTTGAAGCCCCACCAGTCGGCCCACATTGAAGCGCAGATACCGTTGTCGGCCAGAGGTTGTGCGATCTTGTAGGCTTCGACCGCATGATGGAATGACGAGATCTTGAAATTGAATTCTTTCGCAAGATCCATCATCAACATCATTTCGTCGGCGCGATAGCAATGGATTTGAACTTTGATATCGCCGCGCATCACGGCAGCCAGTGTTTCGAGGCGCAAATCCTGCGTCGGCTCATCGCCTTTTTCCTTGCCGCCCGCATTGTATTTGTCCCAGGACTTCATATAGCCCTTGGCATCGATAAACGCGGCACGGTAACCGGCGACATTTCCCATGCGAGTGGAAGGTGAAGAACCCTTGCTGCCGTAAACGCGTTTCGGATTTTCGCCGCAGGCCATTTTTAGGCTGTGCGGTGCATCCGGAAATTTCATCGATTGGTAGCTGTTGCCATAAACGTTTTTCACCACAACACCGCGACCACCAATCAAGTTGCCTGAGCCCGGCAACACCAACATGGAAGTGACGCCACCGGCCAAGGCCTTGGCGAAGCCGGGGTCCTGCGGCCAGATCGAATGTTCGGCCCAGACATTGG
>Ga0208939_1001287_pt1 | contig 19137 bp, 11 predicted proteins | sample AD_STIC12_MetaG_FD_184437 | JGI IMG/M metagenome (GOLD analysis project Ga0208939, IMG submission 184437) | Active sludge microbial communities of municipal wastewater-treating anaerobic digesters from USA - AD_STIC12_MetaG (SPAdes) (version 2) | ecosystem: Engineered > Bioreactor > Anaerobic >...
ATCAAAACATCGTCGAGCCCGCAAGTTGCGAAAGAACGCATGCTGGCGAAGGTCTGGGAACCTGGTCTGGTTCGTGCCCTGTTGTCGGCGGCCGGTGCCAACGCTTCGCGTCCCGAAGATCTCGAGGACGAATTTGGTCTGTCCGATGTCGGCTATCGCTTGACCGAAGTGCAGGCAAAAGAAATTCTTGAAATGCGCCTGAACCGTTTGACCGGTTTGGAACAGGAAAAACTGACCGACGAATACAAGCAACTGCTTGAAGTCATTCGCGCCCTGATTGAAATTCTGGAAAACCCGAATCGCCTGCTTGAAGTCATCCGCACCGAATTGGCGAATCTGAAAGAAGAGTTCGGCGATGTGCGTCGTACCGAAATTCGTCCGAGCGAAGAGGATCTGGATGTTCTCGATCTGATCGTTTCCGAAGATGTTGTTGTTACGCTTTCGCATTCCGGCTATGCAAAACGTCAACCCGTCACTGCATATCGCGCCCAAAAACGTGGCGGCAAGGGCCGTTCGGCTACGGCGGTTAAAGACGAGGACTTCATCGAGCGTCTGTGGGTAGTCAACACGCATGACACCCTGCTGACGTTCACCAGTGCCGGCCGCGTGTTCTGGCTGAAGGTTTACCAATTGCCGGATGCGGGTCCAAATTCGCGCGGTCGCCCGATCATCAACTGGATACCGCTGGAAGAAGGCGAAAAAGTGCAAGCGGTCTTGCCGGTACGCGAGTTTACCGAAGATCAATTCGTGTTCTTCGCAACCCGCGACGGTACCGTGAAGAAAACACCGTTGACCGAATACTCGCGTCCACGCGTCAACGGCATCTGGGCGATCAGCCTGGATGAAGGCGATGGCCTTGTGGATGTGCAACTGACCGATGGCAAGCGCGACATCATGATGTTCGCTTCCAACGGTAAGGCTGTTCGTTTCGATGAAGCCAGCGTTCGCTCGATGGGCCGTACTGCGACCGGCGTTCGCGGCATGAAGTTGTCGACTGGCGAAAAAGTGATGAGCCTGATCGTGGTCGAAGGCGAGGGCGATATTCTGACCGCCAGCGAAAACGGTTTCGGCAAGCGTACCGAGCAATCGGCGTTCCCGAAAAAAGGCCGCGGTACGCAGGGCGTGATCGCCTTGCAAACCAGCGAACGCAATGGCCGTTTGGTAGGTGCGATCCAGTTGACAGAAGCGCATGAAATACTCTTGATTTCCGATCAGGGTACGATGGTTCGCACGCGGGCTTCTGAAGTGTCGCAGGTGGGCCGTAATACCCAGGGTGTGACCTTGATGCGTGTCGCCGAGAACGAAAAACTGATCGCGGTCGAAAGTATCGAAGCACTGGAAGATACCGATGAGTCGCTTGAGGTCATTCCCGGCACGGAATTACCGCCAGTCGGTGATTCGCCTGATACAGCTGCACCTGATTTGAATTGAGTGTCGTAGGGGCGCTGCTTGCTGCGCCGTGTGTGATCTAGGATGCATGGCTGCAAGCTGCGTTGCTACTGAATGAAATCCCGGCTTTCCGAGCCGGGATTTTTTTGCCTGAATTGCAGCCTGAACACTGTTTTTTAACCAACGTTTGCGTATGCTGCGACTACGTCCACGAGGTTTCTATGCCCCTTTCAAAATCTTTACGCATTTTTCCGTTTTTTCTTCTTTTTTCGCTCGCTTTCTCTACACATCTGTTTGCCCAGACCATCGAACGCAGTTCCGACGCGCAACGTATTTCAAAAGCGCGTGATGCGGTTTTGCCTGTGGTCGTCAGTATCCTGACCGTGCGGCAGGATTATCAGCAGGGAGAGCCCGTACTTTCGGTATCGAGTGGCAGCGGCACGGTCATTTCTGCCCAGGGCCATATCGCGACGAATGCGCATGTCACGCAAAACGGAAAATCATTCCGGATCGTTTTTTTTGACGGGCGGGAATTACCGGCAAAATTGATCGGTACCGATACTGCTTCCGATCTTGCCGTCTTGCAGGTCATTTCACCGGCTCCAGAGGCTTTTGCTTTCGCGAAATTTGCCGATAATCTCGATGACCTCACGCCAGGTGACACGGTACTCGCCATGGGGGCGCCTTGGGGACTGTCTAATTCGATGAGTGCAGGCGTGGTCAATAATCCTCGTCGCTTGCTGGTGTCGCTGTTTGATGACGAAGCCGATTACGAGGATCGGCTCGGCATTGATGAACCTACCGGTCGTTACTACGCCTGGATTCAACACGATGCGGCGATCGCCCCCGGAAATTCAGGTGGCCCCTTGGTCGATCTGAACGGACGAATCGTCGGCGTGAACACCCGAGGCATGATTGTTGGCGGCGACCTCGCTTTTGCGATTCCAGGGCCCGATGCGGGAAGCGTCGTGCAGAGACTGATCGCGAATGGCGAAATCCGGCGTGTGGCTTTGGGTTTTCGATTACGTTCGCTCAAAGGCACGCGTTACACATCGGGCGTGCTGATCAATGCGATCGAACGCAAATCACAGGCAGATAAGGCGGGGCTGCAGGCAGGCGACCGCATCGTCAGCCTCAATGGCGAAGTAGTAACAGCATTGCAACCCGTTGATGTGCCTGCATTGCAAAGGCGTATTGCCGAACTGCCGATTGGCAGTCAGGTTGTCTTGAAAATCGAACGCAGTGATAAAGTCATCGAGATAAAACTGAAAGCCGATGCACAACCGAAAGCACGTGGTGATGATCTGGCTTCCTCCCCATTCGGCATTTCGGTAACCGAGCTTACCCAACCAATGGGTCGGCGGCGGCAACTGGATGACGATAGCGGCTTGTTGATCACCGGTATTCGTCCTGGCGGAGCTGCGGCGATTGCCCGTCCAAAACTCGAGCCAGGCGACATTATTCGCAAGATCGATGGACAAGCCGTGAGTAATGTTTCCCAGCTGTCCGGCATTGTGGTGGCAGCCAACTCCGAGAAATATTATCTGCTGGATGTTGAACGTGATGATGAAAAAATCGTCTCGTTGATCAAGCCGGAATCCAACGACAAAGTTCGCATACCGCTTCCGGAATTACCGCAATCCTGGTCGGGCGTGGAAGTTCAGGCCATCAGCAATTCGCTGGCTAAGGACATGAAGCTGGGTTCGTCAGGTTATCGGATCACGCGCCTCTATCCCAATAGCCCGCTGGCAAAGGCGGGAGCAAAAATCGGCGACTTGCTCACTGGCTTGCAAGGAGAGAAATTGAAGCCTGCCAATGACTCCGCGTCGGAACCCTTTCATCAAGCAGTACGCGACGTCATTCCCGAAACGGAAATTCAATTTGATGCTCTGCGAAATTCACAGCCCATCAGTTTCAAACTCAGTTTCCTGCCTTCGCCCATCAGTTCTGCGGGTTTGAAAACATTGAACTTGAGTAAGTTGCGTGCAGAAATTCGCGAACTTGGTTTTTATGACCGGGTCAACGGTCATTTGCCGATCAGTCAAACGGGTGTGATTCTCGATGGCGTCGAATCCGGCGGTCCGGCGGGTCTCGCTCATTTGCAGCGTTCGGACATCGTGATACGTGTTGGTAAAAGCAATGTCGACAATGTTGAAGCATTGCGCAAAGCGCTTTACACTGCACTGGCAACGAAATCCTCCGCTCTCATACCGATTATCGTGATTCGTGGCAGCGAGAATCGCGTTCTCTATCTCGATCCATATTGGCTCGGCAATTAATCAAGGAAATTGGCAATGTTCAATAGAAATAATCGGGTAAATGTTTTTGTCAGTATTTTGTTACTTGCCCTCACATGCAACGTGCACGCACAAAGTTTCAGCGACTACCGGCCGGTTTACAAAGCGATGGTGCAGAAGCACGGCGATGCTGTCGTCACCGTAAAATTTGTGATGGCCATCAATTCCGCAGGAAAGGAACAGCGTATCGAAGATCGCACCCAGGCAATTGTCGTAAGCAGTGACGGTTTACTGCTGGTGCCTGATCGCGCGGTGAGTTTTGATTTTTCCGCCATGGCGGGAGGCAAGCAGGGTGAAGCAGGCATGGTGGCGAAGTCCAGTGAGTTTCGCGTGCGATTGGTGGATAGTGAAGATTGGTTGGCGGCAGATTTGGTAACTCGTGATTCAGCACTTGGGCTCGCATGGCTGAGGATTCGGAATTCCCCAAAGAATCTGCATTTCGTTGATTTGTCCCAAGGTGGCAAACCTGAACCTGGCATGGAGTTTTTCACCTTGCTGCGCACCAACGAGGAGTCCGGCTCTGTGCCCTTGTGGCGCCCAGGCGTCATCATGGGCGAAACACGCGTCCCCAAGCTGACGTATCTGGTCGATGGCATGCCGGGGCTGGCTTTCGATATTGCCGGTAAACCCCTGGGCTATGTCGACGTCAACTTTTCTTCCATTTCGGCTGCCAGAAGTGCCATGGGTCTGGATATGGCAAACAGCACTCTGCAGCTGACGCCTATCGACAAAGTGGCTTATGCAACGGCACAAGCTGCCAAATTACCGGTGGCCGCTGCCGCCAATTAATTGCGTACATAGTCTCCAGAAGGGCGTTTAACGATTTTATAACTAAAGTTAAATGAAAGTTAAACGCCTTTTTTAGTACCTATTGGCAGCCATCACAGTCAGCCTATACTCGCATCACTTTCAGGGAGCCCAGCATGTCTAGATATAAACGTTTTTTCAGCCGCCTTATCGCGGCTTTTTTTGTGTCTTTTTTCATGCTTTTTTGTCTCGCGGGCTGCCAAGGGGATAAAAATCAGGTGCCCGAGCTACAAGGCAAGAATTCGGCGATCGATGTCAGGGAAACCGTCGTGGGTTTTGGGCTGATCTCGGCTACGCGCAGCAAAGCATCGGACGAAGTGGCGATCCTGCTGCAATTTTCGCAACCTTTGGCGAGCGCCCAGGAATTCGATAAATACATCGTCGTGAAAAACGAGAAAAACGAAGTTGTCAAAGGCAGCTGGGTGCTGGCTGAAAACAATATGCATCTGCGCTTCCCGTATGTGGACGCCAGCCAGAATTACACTGTCATCGTTCGCGCCGGTTTAATGGCTGCAGATGGTAAAACGCTCGGCAAGGAAGAAGAAAGAAAAGTATTCACGGGCCCGCTTGAACCTGCAGTCGGTTTTGCCTCGCAGGGCAGTGTATTGCCAGCGAAGGAATCCCGAGGCCTGCCTCTGGTATCGGTCAATGTTCCGGAAGTCGACGTCGAGTTTTATCGCGTCTATGACAAGGAAGTCGCCAATTTTCTGAGCACTTATCAGCGCGGCGGCCGTCGCAGCAACTGGGAGCTGGGCGAGAACAGTTACGATTACAGCGATGACGAGAGCGGCGAGCGTGGTGGCTTGGCACGCTATGCAGAATCGGTTTATCTCAATCGTTTCATTCTTGGTGGTGCTGAAAACGAGCGTCAAGTCAGCTATTTGCCGATTCAGGATATCGAAGAATTGCAAAAACCCGGCGTTTATTTCGCGCTGGTAAAGAAAGTCGGCAGTTTCAATGAAAGCTATGACACGGCGGTCTTCTACGTAAGCGATATCGGTCTGCACGTTCGCGCCTACAAGGACAAGATATACGTACATACCGCATCCTTGCAGACAGGCGCGGCGTTGTCCGATGTTGAAATTTCAGTGCTTGGCAAGAAAGGCGAAACAGCGGTTAAAGCCGAAACGGATTCCAATGGTGATGCATTGATTGCCTACACCTTGAAGGCTGAAGAAGCCTTGATTGCAAAGCGTTCCAGCGATATTTCGGTCATGTCCTTCAACCAGCCGGCATTGGATTTGTCGGAATTCGCCGTCTCCGGTCGCAAACAGGCGTGGTTCGATGTTTTCGCCTGGTCGGGCCGCGATTTGTATCGTCCGGGCGAAACACTGCGATTATCCGCCCTGATGCGTAACTATGATGGCCGCGCGATCAAATCACAGCCACTGTACTTGACCTTGCGCCAGCCTGATGGCCGTGCACTGATCGAAACCAGACTGGCCGAAAAACAGCAGGGTTATTTCGAATGGCAGCAGGCACTGCCTTCGGATGCAGCGACCGGTTTGTGGAAAGTCGAATTCCGCACGGCCCCTGGTGCGGGTGACGTGGTGGAAGGCATGTCGATACACGTCGAAGAGTTCCTGCCGGAACGCATGAAGCTTGAAATGTCCTCCGCTCAAGCCGTTATCAAGCCCAAGGAAGCTCTCAATCTGAAAGTGGATGCTGCCTATTTGTATGGCGCTCCTGCAGACGGAAATCGCTTCACGGCGCGTATGTACGTACTGAATGAAGAACATCCGGTTGAAAAATTCAGTGATTTCTCATTCGGCGACAGCACGATTAAATATCCGAAAAACAATGACGATGTCATCGACCAGACGCTGGATGCAAAAGGAAAACTGCAAACCGCTTTAGCGTTGCCCGAAGAAGTCAAAGGCAATTCGCCGGTATCGGTTATCGTTCAAGGCAGTGTCTACGAAAGTGGCGGTCGCACGGTAAGTCGCTCGCTCAAGCGCACAATGTGGCCAGCAGGCAGTCTGATCGGCGTGCGACCTCTTTTCGATGCCGCCGATGGCGCGCCTTCAGAAAACACAGCAGCGTTCGAATTGATTCGAAGCGATCTGGCTGGAAAGCTTTCCGCCGCTCCGGTAACCGTCAATCTGGTACGTGAAATACGCGATTACCACTGGAATTACAGTGACAGCGGCGGCTGGGGTTACGATTTCACTTCACGCTATCAAACCGTGCAAACGCTCAATAGCCAGACCATGATTAATGGCCGCACCAAAGTGGCGGTCGATGTGGAGTGGGGTGATTACCGGCTGGAAGTGACAGACAAACAGACGGGCTTGATTACCCGCTATCCGTTTTATGCCGGCTGGCGTTGGGATGATCAAAATCGTGGCCTGGATGCACGCCCCGACAAGGTAAAAGTGGCACTTGATAAAACTGCCTATAAAGTGGGCGACAAAGTCAAAGTGACGATCACTCCGCCACATGCTGGCCCGGGTGTGCTGATTGTCGAAAGTGATTACTTGATGCACACGCAACCTATCGATGCGAAACCAGGCGCCAGTTTTGAAATCACCGTCACGAAAGAATGGCAACGGCATGATGTTTACATAACGGCCCTGGTTTTCCGTGGCGGCTCCGCCAAGGAAAAAATTACGCCGGCGCGCGCGATTGGTATCGCACATGTACCGATGCAAAGTGCAAATCGCGAAATTGCAGTCACCGTTACCGCGCCCAAACAAACCAAGCCGGAACAGCCACTGCCCGTTATCGTAAAAGCGCCGGCATTGGCTGGCAAAAAAGCCTGGGTCACGGTATCGGCGGTGGATGTGGGTATTTTGAATATCACCCAATTCCCGGTACCTGATGCCGCTGCGCATTTCTTTGCACAGCGTCGTTTTGGAATTGAAACCTATGACATTTACGGTCGCGTCATTGAAAGCTACGAAGGTAATACCGCGAAATTGAAATTCGGTGGCGATATGGCAGTGGATGCCCTACCGCAGGCTCGTCGCCCGACTGCGAAAGTGCAGACTGTCGATTTGTATTCGGGCTTGGTGAATCTGAATCAACGCGGTGAAGCTTCCATCAATCTGCCACTGCCGGATTTCAACGGCGCATTGCGAGTATCGGCACTGGTTTTCACAGCCGATCAATACGGCAAAGCCGACAGTGAAAGTATTATCCGGGCGCCGGTATTGGCTGAAATCAGCGGACCTCGGGCGCTTGCACCGGGAGACCGCAGCACGATGACGATTGATGTTCAGAACTTCACCGGCAAAATCGGCACCTTCAATGTCAGTGTCAATGCGAGCGGTCCGGTAAATATCGGCGGTGCATCCAAGCGCATATTGCTGGCTCCGGATGCAAAAAACACTCTCAGCTTTCCCTTGACCGGTGGTCAGGGAAGCGGCGTTGGCAAAATCAGCCTGAAAGTGGAAGGCGGTGGACACCAGGTCAATCGTGTATTCGAAGTGCCAGTGCGTCCGGCATGGGGCGGTGTCGTCCGTTCGACATTGCAGACACTTTCACCGGGTGAGGGTATCAGCCTGAATTCGAGCATGAGCGAACTGCTGATGCCGGATACCGTGAATGCCCGGTTTACCGTCAGCACGATGCCGCCGATTCCATTTGCACAGGCATTGAGTGATTTGCTCTCTTATCCCTATGGTTGCGCTGAACAGACGACAACCCGCGGTTATGCGGCATTGCTGCTGGATCCGCAAACAACGGCGCGTCTTGGCATCAAGGGCATTACACCGCAGGAACGCAAATTGCGGATGGAATTTGCGATCAGCCGCTTGGCATCGATGCAATTAAGCAATGGTCATTTTTCGTACTGGGGTGGCGGTTCGGAAGCCAATCCAATACTGACGCCTTATATTGCGGAATTCTTGCTCGACGCACGTGATGCCGGATTTGCAGTGCCGGACGCCGTGTTGAAAAAGACCATGGATCGACTGAGCGAAGACATGCTCACCGGTGGTGCGCCGTTCTATTCGTATGATCAGCAACAGCATATGCGTTATGCCTATCAGGCCCATGGTGCCTACGTGTTGGCGCGGGTTAATCGTGCGCCGCTGGGAACATTGCGTACTCTTTACGACAACGAGCGTACGAAATCTCTCACTGGATTACCCCTGCTGCATCTGGGTATTGCGTTGAATTTGCAGGGTGACAAAGTCAGGGGCCAGAAAGCGATCAACGAGGCGTTCGCGAAAGTCAGCAAGCGCCCGGAATACATGGGCGACTACGGCAGCAATCTGCGTGATGAAGCCTTCATGCTGGCATTGGTGAAAAAGCACAATTTGAATCATCCTGCCTTCAACAAGCGTCTTTTGAATATGTCGAGAGATTTGCAGAATCTGACCAATGGTCGTTACTACTGGCTGAGTACGCAGGAACAAATTGGTTTGGCCAAGCTCGGTAAAGCCATTGCGGTAAGCAAGGACAGTGTTTTCTCGGGTACTCTGCAAACCGGTTCGGACAAGCTTGAGCTCTCGCCGGACAGCATCGTCAGCAGGAACTTTACCCAGGCAGATCTGGTCAGGGGTGTTCATTTCGAGCCTGTGGAAAAAACCAACTTGTACGCCACGGTGGATATTGCCGGTATTCCAAAACTCCCACCGCCCGCCAATGACAAATACATCAAGGTCACGCGCCAGTATTTCCAGCCCGATGGCACTGTTTGGAAAGGCGGCAACTTGAAGGAAGGCGAAATTCTGCTCGTGCAGGTAAAACTTCAGGCCAATCAAAGCATGAACGATGCCTTGCTGGTGGACTTGCTGCCGGCCGGGCTGGAAGTGGAAAACCTGAATCTTGCCAAAGACGATCAATGGAAGGATGTCGAAATCGATGGCGTCAATCTGCAGAATCGCAGCGAAGCGGCAACCATCGTGCATGAGGAATTCCGGGATGACCGCTATGTCGCCGCAATCAAGCTCTACAACGGCCAGTATGCGAAATTATTCTATATCGTCCGTGCGGTAACACCTGGTACCTACACGGTGCCTCCACCGCAGGTCGAAGACATGTATCGTCCAACCATTCGCGGTGTTGGTGTTGCATTTCCGGCTAGCATCACGGTAGTTCAACCGAAATAATCACGTGCTTGCGGAGTCTCTGATAAATTCGCGCAGGCAAAAACGATGGCGATTATTCGCCATCGTTTCACTGTGCATCATGCTGACTGCTTTGATACTGGATCGCTGCTATCCATTGCCTTTACCGGCGCAAGACAATGCGAGCGTTCTAGTCACCGCCCGTGATGGCAGGCCATTACGGGCATTTGCTAGCGGTAACGGCGTCTGGCGCTATCCTGTAAAAGTGGAAGATGTTTCACCTTTGTATATTGAAGCCTTGATTGGCTACGAAGACCGTTACTTCTATTGCCATGCCGGCGTGAATCCATTTGCGATTGGCAGGGCGGCAATCCAGGGTGCCCGCAATGGCCGGATTGTTTCCGGTGGTTCCACGATCACGATGCAGGTTGCACGCATCCTTGAGCCGCATCCACGAACCGTATTCGGAAAGCTCCGGCAGATTCTCCGGGCTTTTCAACTCGAATGGCATTTATCGAAAACCGAAATACTTGAAATTTATCTAAGCCACGCGCCTTTTGGCGGCACGATTGAAGGTGTCGAAGCAGCCAGTTGGGCGTACTTGGGAAAATCATCGCGGCAACTGTCTCATTCTGAAGCCGCATTGCTTGCGGTGTTGCCGCAAACACCGAGTCGCCTTCGTCCAGACCGTAATCCGGAAGCTGCGAGAAGAGCACGTGACAAGGTATTGAAACGACTTGCAGAAAATAATATCTGGTCGAGCGTTCCGATCCTGGAAGCCAAACAGGAACCTGTAGTGACAAGGAGTTTGCGCGTTCCCATGAGTGCGGCCTTGCTGGCGCAGCGGCTTCGGAATGCAAATTCATCCGAAACCAAAATCGAAAGTACGATCGACGCCGATTTGCAAAGCTTGCTGGAAGAGCGATTGCATAATTATTTTTCGCAATTGCCGGAACGCAGTTCGGCAGCCTTGCTGGTTGTCGACAACAAAACTCTGGAAGCTCGTGCCTATGTCGGTTCATTGAGTTTCGGCGATGAAAAGACACTTGGCCATGTTGATATGGTGCAAGCCCTGCGTTCGCCGGGATCCACCCTGAAACCGTTTTTATACGGACTCGCGATCGATGATGGACTGATCCATACCGAAAGCCTGATGGTCGATGCGCCGCAGGATTTCGGTGACTATCGTCCGGCCAATTTTGACCCTGTCTATCATGGGCCGGTATCGGCCAGTGAAGCCCTGCAATTGTCGTTGAACGTCCCCGCCGTTGATTTGCTGGACAGGGTAGGGCCGGAACGATTTGCCGCCAGACTGGCCAATGCAGGCCTGCCAATGCGCATGCCTGAAGGGGCGAAACCAAATCTTTCTATCATTCTGGGGGGGGCTGGCGTTCGTCTTGAAGAATTGGTCGGTGCATACGCCGCCTTGAATCGTAACGGCGTTGCCGGACGAGTGCGCTATGCAAAAAATGCGAAGCAAAGTGATAGAAGGATATTGTCTCCTGGTGCGGCGTGGATGATTCGCGAGATTCTGGAAACCCACAAAAGCAATACTCAGAACGAAGACATTTTCGATACCAATCTACGCAAACGTGTGGCCTGGAAAACCGGAACCAGCTATGGTTTTCGTGACGCCTGGGCCTTGGGGACTACGCCGGAATATACCGTCGGCGTATGGGTGGGAAGACCCGACGGCACTCCAATGCCCGGACAGTACGGGGCCATTACCGCGTTACCGCTTATGTATGAAGTCTTCGACAGTTTGCCAAAAATAGACCATCCCGTTGTCCGGACTGAAATGCCGAAAGATGTGAAAGCAATCGATATCTGCTGGCCTCTTGGGAGAAGCGTGCAGGATACCGATTCTGGACTTTGCCACCGCGAGCGGAAGGGTTTTGCTCTCGTGGGAAGCATTCCACCCACTTGGCCGGATCGGGATGCAAGAATCTGGAATGCTGGGCAACTGGATTTACAGGTCGATGCTGACACCGGGCTGCGTTTGAGTGCAGATTGCAAACTCGCTCACGTCCAAAAAACACTGCACATCGCACGTTGGCCAAGTCTGACGACACCATGGTTACCGGCAAGCCTGAGGGAAAAAACCCGTGTTCCTGCACTTGCGGCCGATTGCAATGAAGACGCTCTGGCTTCGATGGAAACTTTGCAGATTGATGGACCCGCCGAAAAATCCACTTTGGCGCGTGCACCTAATTCCACCCAGCCGATCAGCGCCGAATTTCGTGCACTGGGTACCCAGCAGAAAGTGAAATGGCTGGTCAATGGCCAGTGGGTAGGCGACACACTGGCTAGTCAGGTCTTCGTAATGAAATTCGACAACCCGGGTATTCAGACAATTACCGCTTTGACCGATGCCGGGGCCTGGGATGAAATGAGCCTGTACGTATTGAAATAATCGAATGGTGGCTGCAACGGCATATCGTTCGGCATATCGTTTATGGAATCCAGAAGTACATCAAACAAAAAAGCGGCCGTAGCCGCTTTTTTGTTTGATGGTTTCGTACCGAAATTACTGGCGCAATTGAACCTTGTTGTTCCTGATTTTTACGCGACTGCCGACACGGATCTTGCCGATGCTGCCCTGATCGATAACGCGGGTCTCGCCATTATCCATTCTCACGGTAATTTCATAATCCTTGCGGTCATTGTTTTCGGCAATCTTCTTGCCGGCATATGCCCCGCCTACCACACCGGCAACCGTTGCCAGCTTTTTGCCGTCACCCTTACCAACTTGATTGCCGACTACGCCGCCGACCACGCCACCTACAATGGCACCGGTCGTTCCGGAACGTTTTTCGGTATAGGTTTCGATTTTCTTCACTACGCCGCAGTTGTTGCAGCCAGAGTAATTATCGGCCAGTACAGGCTGGGATAAACCCATCAAAGCGAAAGCTGAAAATGCGATTGCCAATAAAGTCTTCATAAGTGGTGCTCCTTGAATGTGGGGGCAGTCTAGCCAAGCTATTCTGAACAGCAGCAAACCTGCACCGCGATTCTAAACAAAAAAGGGCAGCTCAAGCTGCCCTTCGTAAGACTTATTGAAACACAGGCTTAACCAAGTTGTTCCAGAACGTAATCTGCCGCTGACACCTTGAACTCTCCGGGAGCTTCCACGAAAACGTTTTTCACAACACCGTTTTCTGCATAGAGTGCAAAGCGTTTTGCACGAAGACCCATGCCGAATGCCGTAGCATCCAGTTCAAGACCCATGGCCTTGGTGAATTCGCCATTGCCGTCTGCCAACATATGGAGGTTTTCGGGAACGTCCTGATTCTTTGCCCAGGCGCCCATCACGAATGCGTCATTAACCGACAAGCAGGCGACTTCAATGCCTTTCTTCGAGAATTCACCCATCTTTTCGACATAGCCCGGCAAGTGCTTTGCGGAACAAGTCGGAGTAAAAGCGCCCGGCACGGCAAACAGGACGACTTTCTTGTTATCGAACAGCTCATTTGTCGTGATGGCTTGTACGCCATCTTTCAGGTAATTCAGGGTTGCGGTAGGGAGTTTGTCGCCAGCTTGAATGCTCATGGAATTCCTAGGTAATTTCTTTTGAATGATAAAGATTGGATGTACAGTGAATGTGAGGGCTTGAAAGCATTCTTGTTGCGCCCATAATCACACACCTAACATATGGGTTGCTCTTAGATGGAATTCAAGGATTATTACGAAATATTGGGTGTGGAAGCCAGTGCCGGTGAAGCCGAACTGAAAACGGCTTATCGACGTCTTGCCCGTAAATATCATCCCGATGTGAGCAAGGAAAAGGGCGCAGAGGAAAAATTCAAGTCGATCAACGAAGCCTACGAGGTGCTGAGGGACAAGGAAAAGCGCCAGGAGTATGACCAATTGCGTGCACGTGGTTATCGATCCGGACAGGAATACCAGCCCCCACCGGGTTTTGGTGCCGGCGGCGGGTTTCAACCCGGCTTCGGCAGTGCGCAAGGTTCCGGGGATTTCAGCGACTTTTTCGAATCCTTGTTCGGGGGTGGTCGAGCACGGCCATCGCAACAGCCTCTGGGCGACACGCGAGCGAAGGTCGCCATTCCGCTCGAGATTGCATTTTCAGGCGGGCAACAGCGTTTTAATGTTGATGGAAGAACGCTCGAGGTAAAAATTCCTGCCGGCATCAAGCCTGGGCAGGTTATCCGTCTCGCAGGACAGGGCAGGAGTAGCGGTGCGCGGAAAAGCGATTTATTGCTGGAAATCGATTATCGTCCGCACGCCGATTTCGAGGTGGACGACCGGAACATCCTGTATACGCTGAGTCTTGCTCCATGGGAGGCGGCTCTGGGTACCACGGCTGCGGTGCCTACGCTTGGCGGCACTGTTGATCTTAAAATTCCCGCCGATTCGGATGCCGGCAAGAAGTTGCGTCTGCGGGGACGCGGCCTGCCCGGCAAGTCGGGAGCAGGTGATCAGATTGTCGAAATCGAAATCCGTGCACCGAAAGCCGAGTCGGATGAGCAAAAAGACCTGTACAAAAAAATGGCCGAAGTATTCTCCGGCCAATAATGAAAAAAGCGGGGAATCCCCGCTTTTTTTATGGTGTGGGCTATTAGCCGCCAACCAGTAATTTGTTGATGACTGCCACGAGTTCCGCTTCATTGAATGGCTTGGTGATGTAGGCTTTGGCACCTTGGCGCATACCCCAGACCTTATCGGTTTCCTGATCTTTGGTGGTAACCAGAACGATCGGAATATGCGATGTAGTAGCTTCTTTTGAAATGGCGCGGGTTGCCTGAAAACCGTTTAGGTTCGGCATCACTACGTCCATCAAAATCAAATCCGGAACATTGGCCTTCGCAACTTCTACACCCTGGGCTCCGTCTTCGGCGCTAAGCGCTTCATGGCCCAACTTTTCAACAATGCGCTTCATACCCATCAATTGGGACGGTGAATCATCAACAATCAAGATACGTGCCATTTAGTACTCTCCAAGGATTGGTGCGATTGTAATCCTGTATGGGGTGTTTTGCGCAAGATATTCATCACAATTTAACGATAGTGCGGCCGAACGAGCCGCCGGCCAACATGGTAGCAAAGACTTCGGTTAAGTGTTCGAGGGCGATTTCGCGGGTGCAGATAGTGGATAAATGCGCTGGTTTCCAGTCATTGGCCAGCTTTAGCCAGACTGCATCGCGTATGTGCCTGGCTGTTCCAGCCGACGCAATGCCAAGCAATGAAACACCCCGAATGATAAAAGGCATCACCGTCGTAGGCAGTTCATGGCTGGCAACCAGGCCTGCACTGGCAACATTGCCATAGGGTACGGTCTGCGCCAACAGCCCGGTCAGGGTGGTTCCGCCGACGTTGTCCAAAGCGCCGCCAAATTTGGCACTGTCCATCGGCTTGCCGGTAATCGCCACTTCACGGGGCAATACCTGTTTGGCGCCGATGGTTTTCAGGAATTCCGCATGTTCTGGTTTTCCGCTGATGGCATGCACTTCAAAACCGGCGCGGGTGAAAATATCCGTTGCCAGCATACCGACACCACCCGTCGCGCCGGTAATCGCAATCGGGCCGAGTTCGGGTGACTGTGAGTTTTGCAGCATCCGGTAGAGTGCGAGGGCTGCAGTGAATCCTGCGGTCCCCAGAATCATGCTTTCACGCAGTGTCAGGCCATCGGGCAGTTTTACCGCCCAACGGGATTCCAGTCGTGCGTATTCGGAGTAACCGCCATCGCGAGTCTCAGACAAGCCGCAGCCAGTGCAGAGGACTTCATCGCCCGGTTTGAAATGCGTATCGCTCGATTCAACGACAATGCCTGCGACATCGATTCCGCCGTTGAGCGGAAATTGCCGAAGAATTTTGCCTTGTCCCGTTCCCGCCAGCGCATCTTTGTAGTTGACGCTGCTATAGACGGTTTTGATGACGATTTCGCCGGGCGACAAGTCGGCTAGCGAAATATTCTCGATGCCGGAACGGTAACCAGCAGCAGAATCGTTACGAATTCGGAAGGCTTTGAAGGGCTGAATATTCATAATGAAAATGTATCTCTAGATTGTCTGCGTTGCCGTTCCATTATCTACACAAAAAAACCGCCTTGCGGCGGTTTTTTATGAAACGAAACTCAAATCAATTTGCCTTGTGAATAGCACGCTTGTCGACTGCCAGCGCCGCTTCATGCACGGCTTCCGACAAAGACGGATGCGCATGGCAGATGCGGGCCAGATCTTCGGCGGAACCGTTGAATTCCATTGCGACCACGCCTTCGTGCACCAATTCCGAGACATTCGGGCCACACAGGTGCAGGCCGAGTATGCGATCGGTTTCGGCATGCGCAATTACTTTGACCAAACCCGCAGGTTCGTTCATAGCAACGGCGCGACCAATGGCGGCAAACGGGAAGGTGCCGACTTTGTATTCGATACCGGCGTCCTTGCACTCTTTTTCGGTTTTACCGACCCAGGCAATTTCCGGCTCGGTGTAGATAACCCAGGGCACGGTATCGAGATTGACGTGGCCTGGCAGACCGGCAATCAACTCGGCTACGGCAATGCCTTCTTCGCTGGCTTTGTGAGCAAGCATCGGACCACGAACGCAGTCGCCGATTGCCCAGACATTTTCAGCGGCAGTATGGCAATGCTCATCAACCACGATGCGACCTCGCTCATCCAATTGAACGCCGGAACCTTCGGCCAACAGACCTTGCGTTGCCGCACGACGGCCAACCGCCACCAGCAATTTGTCGCACACCAGCACTTGGTCACCGCTGGCATCGGAATAGCTCAGATGCACTTCGTTGTTCTTGATCTCGGTATTGGTGCATTTCGCGCCGAGACGGATATCGAGGCCTTGCTTCTTGAATTCGCGGAATGCCGCTTTCGAAATATCGGCATCGGCAGCGGCCAGGAAGTCGGGCAGGCCTTCGACAATGGTGACTTGTGCGCCGAGACGCGACCAGACGCTACCGAGTTCCAGACCAATGACGCCGGCGCCAATCACGCCCAGGCGTTTAGGAACCGAGGTTTCATCAAGCCCGCCGGCATTATCCAGGATGTATTTGTTGTCGAATTTCGCGAACGGCAATTCGATTGGTGTTGAACCGGCAGCAAGAATGATGTGCTTGCCGGAAATTTCGGCGACCGAACCATCATGGCCCTTGATCGAAACGACGCGATTGGCTTTCAAGGTTGCAAAGCCGGCAATAGGCGTGATTTTGTTGGCTTTGAAGAGCTGCGTAATGCCGCCGGTGAATTGCTTCACGATCTTGTCTTTGCGCTCGATCATCTTGCTGATGTCGATTTTGGCGTTGTCGGCGGTGATGCCATGCACGGCAAAGTTATGCGTCAGGTTATGGAATTGACGCGACGAATCCAGCAATGCTTTCGATGGAATGCAGCCGACATTGAGGCAAGTGCCGCCGAGGGCAGGTTTTCCGTCCTTGCCAATGAAAGCATCGACGCATGCGGTTTTCAGGCCCAGCTGCGCTGCGCGAATCGCTGCAACATAACCGCCGGGTCCGGCACCAATTACCACGACATCAAATTGTTCGCTCATGTAAGTGTTCTCTGAGTTAACTTGCGTATTCGTTATAGCGTTGAGTTTGGGTCGAAAGCGGCGAAATCAATCGCCGCCCAGAACTTGCGCCCGTTTCTTTACAAACCCAGCAACATGCGGTGCGGGTTTTCCAGCTGGTTCTTGATATCGACCAGGAACAACACGGCGTCTTTACCGTCAATGATCCGGTGATCGTAGCTAAGCGCGATATACATCATCGGCGCGATCACGACCTGGCCGTTTTCGGCAATCGGGCGTTCCTTGATGGCGTGCATGCCGAGAATCGCCGATTGCGGCGGATTCACGATGGGCGTGGACATCAGCGAACCGAAGGTGCCACCGTTGGTGATAGTGAAGGTACCGCCTTGCAGGTCTTCCAGTTTCAAGCCGCCTTCGCGGGCTTGCTTGGCATAACCGGCAATCGCACCTTCGATTTCGGCGAAGCTCATGTTTTCGACATTGCGCAGCACCGGCGTGACAAGACCTTTTTCAGTGGCGACCGCAATCGAGATATCCGCATAACCGTGATAAATCACGTCGGTGCCATCAACCGATGAATTCACGACCGCATATTTTTGCAGGGCATTGGCCGCGGCTTTCGCGAAGAAGCTCATGAAGCCGAGCTTGATGCCATGGGTTTTTTCGAAAGGCTCGCCAAGCTCTTTACGCATCGCCATGACTTTACCGAGGTTCACTTCGTTGAAGGAAGTGAGCATGGCGATCGAATTTTTCGATTGCATCATGCGTTCGGCGATGCGTTGACGGATGCGAGTCATCGGAACGCGTTGTTCCGGACGGGCGCCACCGCCACCCTTGATGTGATTGACCAGATCTTCCTTGGTCACTGCGCCACGGCGGCCGGTACCGGTCACGTCGGCTGGATTGATGTTATTGCTTTCGGCAACAAAACGACCCGCTGGCGACAAGCCACTGGTGTCCGATTTGCTTGCCGTAGGAGCGACGGAAGTCGCGACCGCAGCAGGGGACGTTGGGGCAGCGACAGGTGCTGCCGCTGTTGGCGCGGGTGCCGTAGCAACAGCACCGGCTTCGATAATACCGATCACTTGTTGGCTGTTAACGGTATCGCCGACATTGAATTTGATTTCTTTCAAAATGCCGTCGACAGTGGAAGGAACTTCCAGCACTACTTTGTCGGTTTCCAGATCGACCAGATTTTCATCGCGACGAACGGTATCGCCGACTTTTTTATGCCAGGTGGCAATCGTGGCGTCCGAAACGGATTCAGGTAAAACCGGGACTTTGACTTCAATGCTCATGGATTTTGTCCTGTGGAAATGATGTTTTGTGTTATTCAGCTGTCAGGGTAACAGGCGGGTTGATTAAGGCGTCTTCGATCAATCGGTTCAGCTCGGCCACATGGGTGTTGCTGTGGCCGCAGGCAGGCGCAGCAGAACGCGCACGGCCGGCATAGCTCAGGCTTTGGCCGACATTGAGGCAAGCATTGAGATGATGCTGGATTTGATACCAGGCGCCCTGGTTTTGCGGTTCTTCCTGGCACCAGACGATTTCTTTCACGTGACCGAAGCGAGCGAGTTCCGCCGCCAGTTCCGGACGCGGGAACGGATACAGTTGTTCAACGCGAACGACCGCGACATTCTTGATGTCCTTCGCTTGCATCGCTTCGATCAGGTCGTAGTAAACCTTGCCGCCGCACACCACAACGCGTTTGGCCTGCAATGGATCGGCGCACTGGCTGTCCTTGATCAGATTTTGGAATTCGCCGTTGGCCAGATCGTCGAGTGTCGAGACCGACAACTTGTGGCGCAGCATGGATTTCGGCGTCATCACGACCAATGGCTTGCGGGTAGGGCGCAACATTTGACGGCGCAGCATATGGAACATTTGTGCCGGTGATGTAGGAGTGCAAACCTGGATATTGTTCAGTGCGCACAATTGCAGGAAGCGTTCCAGACGAGCCGAGCTGTGTTCCGGGCCCTGGCCTTCGTAGCCGTGCGGCAGGAACAGAGCCAAACCGCACAGACGACCCCATTTCGATTCGCCCGAGCAAATAAACTGGTCAATAACGACCTGGGCGCCGTTGGCGAAATCGCCGAACTGGCCTTCCCAGATATTCAATGTCATTGGTT
>Ga0208939_1001326_pt1 | contig 18844 bp, 23 predicted proteins | sample AD_STIC12_MetaG_FD_184437 | JGI IMG/M metagenome (GOLD analysis project Ga0208939, IMG submission 184437) | Active sludge microbial communities of municipal wastewater-treating anaerobic digesters from USA - AD_STIC12_MetaG (SPAdes) (version 2) | ecosystem: Engineered > Bioreactor > Anaerobic >...
TGTTTTGGTGCAGTCTCCGCCTAACACAGCCTCGACCACATAAGAGCCGACCTTAGTCAGCCCTAATCTCATTTAAAAATTCCATAAATGTCACGCTCGGTATCAAACTGCACTGTTGCTTCATTATTGGCAAAAATACTCTCGTGATTTCCTCGTCGCTTACATTTGCCGTATACTTATCAGCCAGTTTCCAATACTCTCTGCAAGCCGCCAGATAATCGTCCTTATTCTCAGGCGTGTCATCCAGTACAATTTGATAATAGTAATACACCATCACCAAATTTTGCAGAATACGTCGTACAACCTTTTCACCACCCATGCCACGTTTTTCACAGTCACGGATATACTCAGCCGAAGCCGTCACAAACAGTTTCTTGTTTTTGTAAAGGTTTTCGTGTGTCACGCTCTTTGCGTTGTCCCGCCACATATAGCCGCAGAATGGCACGTATGCCACCTTGCCACCCATATCAATGAACAACTGGTGAAACTCCATATCTTCGTTTATGCGAAGCTTCTCATTAAAGAACAGGTTGTTGTCAAGTAAGAACTGCCGTCTGTAATATTTGTTGTGACACCAAACTGGCGACTTCTCAATTTTCTTAATGGCAATTCCGTTGTTCTGCCGCATTTCGCTTTCAAAGTCTCCTGCGAGCATATCAACTTTCTCAGACTTGATTTTGTTGTACATGATTTCTAAGGTAATGCTTGACGTGAACTGATCGTCCGCATCAATAAAGCAGACATAATCCGCAGATGCGTTACGGATTCCTGTGTTTCGAGCTTGCCCGCACCCCCCGTTCTTTTCCCTTTGTACATAAACAATATTTAGGTCGTCAAACTTACTCAGTATATCTGAGTAACTCAAATTATCTGCGTCATTTACGACAAGCACTTCTACATCGGCAGCAATGCTTTGCATGGCGATTGAGTACAGAGTTTTCGCAATAGTATCTCTTGCATTATAGCAAGGGATTATAACTGACATTTTATACATAATGCCACTCCTTTAATTCAAATTGGTGCGCCGTCTAACATCGTTGCAGTCGGACAACACATATGGGGCGCAACGCCCCAATTTATTAGGAGGAATATATAAATTGTAGATTTCAATAAAATGTGGGTTCTATTTTATATCAGCAATACCCTTGTTTTCTTGTTGTATAATGCCATCTGCACTAAAGTATTTACCAAAGTCATCAGCCGCAGAAGCATCGTTGTAGTGGCTAATCATTTCTACAGACTCCCACTTGAAAAATTCTTTTATAAGTCTTTTTGTCTCTTTCTTTTTGTTGCTTATCTTTTCTTTCTTTTTCATCTTGCGTCATTAACAACGCATACTGCTCTGTCACATCTTCACCAGTAGAATTACTTATAATTGTAACGTCCTGTGTTTTCACATCTAACATTCATACACACCATTTCCAATCTCACCATTTAAAGATTATAAAGGCAGAAGTGAATGGTGACACTTGTCAAGAGAATGATCGGTTCTCTCTATCTGCCTTACTCTACTACCACATAGCTCTTTTTACACCGATTTACCCTATGGGTGGCTAAGTAACGTGTCATCGGGAACGTTTACTCTAAAATAGAGCCTCGCACAGCGAGTAGAGCATAATGCTCGTTGGTCACGGTGGACTGAGTTGCACAGTCGCTTAAAGTGGCAATTGCCGTGAACTCCTGCCGTGATAATGCACTGGTTTGCTACTTGTCCGTAACCTACCAATGCGCAGGTTTGCTTTTCCACCTTAAGCTGTGGCAACCATTAAAAGTCCTTGCGTAGTCAGCTTGTAGGCAAAACAGAGGCTTGCAAGGCTCGTAAAACCTCAGATTTTGCAACAACAGTTTAATCGTGAAGTTACTCTCTGAGATTTGCTTTGGTGCAGATTATCAAAGCTAGCCTTGACAACCTTTTAACATCATAAAGTGCTCGCAAAGACCTACCGTGGTACGCTTGCAACAGAGGCGTGGTAGGTACATTGGTGAGTGATTCCAGATTTGCACTGAATACTTTGTTATCCTCTGTAACAACGCTTTACTGCCAAGCTCATCACCCATCATCCCTTTCGGGATGTACAGATATATTTTACTTCCCTCTCTCTGGGAAGAACTTATTTTAGCCAACTATTGCCAGCCCTAAGTCAAAATACATTTTTAAAAATCTGAGTTTTGATTTTAAACGGCACAACAGTTGCGTGTAAAGGTAAAACAAAATCTTTTGCACTATATTCCACAAAATACACGCCGTCATCCACATACGCAGACTCGTCGCTTAAAGCCTTTTCACAAATCATTTCTCCGTCATCAAACAAAGTAATCAGCATATTGCCGTCATACTGTTTGACTTCTTCAATTTCATCATACGCTTCGTCCGCAAACTCACGCTTCATAACAACACTATTGCCGTTAATCGTAAAAGTATTAAGTAACTGACACACGCCAAGCGCATCCTGCCAGTTCACTATAAGAAATGCAGACTTGTTCTCTATAGCCGAGCGTACAAATTCAGATGTAAAATCCTCGTACTTATTATACTTTTTGCACATAGATTCTAATACGGTCATATTATTCACCACCTATTAGCTTTATCTTTGCTTCGCCATCAAGGACGAAATCTTCTGGTAGATATGAACCAATTGCAACAGTATCTATAAAATATAGACCGCCACCCTTTGCAATATGACCATTGTCGAGAACGGCTTTCTGACACCAAATGTCGCCCTCTTCGCCGTAGCTAAGAAGCCACGGGTCACAATAGCCATCCCGATCTTCACGAGCGAGTTGAAAGTCCTCGATATATGTGTTAGGCATAGTTATAATGAGCTTTGCTATTTCTTTTGCGTTTTCATAGTCAGTGACAAGTGATACGCACTCGCCTTTACTATGAGCCTTGAGCATTTTTGCGAATACTTTCTGAGCGTTCATAATGTCTCTCCTTTAATTCAAAATTATATTATAGAATTGGCAGACTTCCCCATCTTCAGCAATCGCCATAAGCTGAGTAGGTTTGCCTTTCAGTCGCTTCTCAATTGTGTAATCATTGCCACTACCACAAAGACTACCACCACGACAAATCTTTACATCGTAGCAATCATCAACTGCAAAACTGTGAAGATGTCCCATAAAAATTCCAGCAGGTTTATAGCCCTTTGCGAGTACAAGACTGCTCAAACCAGATTTGCCAAAATTGTCGTTGTCACCATGAACAAACCAAAAACCGTTAACTTCTGCAAGTGTTGTGTCCTGCGGTTTAACATACTTGAAGTTGGGATATGAATCAAGATGGGTTGACACAAACCAGCCTATAAGATTATCCATGCGTTCATCTTTAATGGCTTCATCCTTCTTATCCATACGAGAGTGATTCCCACAGATATTAGTAAAAGTCACAAAGAATCCCTTATCAACAAACGCCTTTACAAAACTGAGCATAAGTTCACTTGCAAGCATAATTTGTTCAATAACATTCTCTCTGTTTGTGACGGCAATAGACCGATGTATGCTGCCACTTACAAGATCGCCTAATCCAGCTATGACTACATGAGACACTCCCTCCAAGATGCAACGCTGAATTGCCCTACTCGCATATTCTGTAATACGTTCACGGGCAATGTCTGAATTATAACAACCCCACTCGTTATCAAAGCACTCGCCTATATGCCAGTCAGAACAAGTGATAATTGCTGTTTTCTTGGCGTTATTCTCTCGAAGTGAAATCTGTAAATCCTTTGGCTTGCTTTCTTTGATTATACTTTCAAAATAGTTGAGCTTCTGTTCAACCCTCGCCGAATTGTAGTTCTGTCTCTGCCAAGCATTGCGTTCATCACGAAACTGTATTTTAGCACGTTCAAGCTCACGTTTAGTATTTGATAACTCATCGTGATATTCTGTAGAAATCATCTTGCTAAATACATCTTCATAATAAGCCTTAGCCGCTTGTAGTGGTTTGCGATACGCAGATTCATCACGATATTCGGATTCATCATCTCGCCAAACATCATTTACCTTAGTGGCAAATTCCTGCCATGTCATTTCTCCGTTATCAACAGCTTTTGATGTACGCCATATATACTGTTTTTCGTTTTCTCCATCCAGTTTATTAAAATTCACTGGCTATTCCTCCTCTAATTCATAGAATTTAAAAATCCTGTTTTACTTAATCTAAATTAGATACTTTAAATTCACCAAATTATGCGATGTCAATTGACTCGCCAACTGAAATTGAAACTTCCGAGCCGTTAAAATCATCCAGTAGACTTGCTAATTCTAAAGCCTCTCCATCCTCAATCTCTATGACAACACTATTGCCGTCCTTATCTACATTTAGAACGCCCTTGATACCAAGAGAGTTCTTACGTATTACATTTGCTTTCGCCATTTTTAATCTCCTTGTTTCCCACGAAATCGTCATATATCGGCGGATGCACGATATTCAAATTGTAGTCTTCCTTACCGAATTCACACCGACTGAGAAGCATCTGCGGAATTTTCTTGATGGTGATGTTGCCGTAAGCCTTGTCCAGACCGCTGTCAAAGGAACGGCAGGCAATGATGAGATATTCGCCATCCTCCATCGTATCCTTGATAGAATCCAGATAGGTGCTGTTTAGGTGTCGTGTGGTCACGAAAAGATAACTGTTTTCATTGCCCACAGACTGTTTCCAGAATAGGCTACCATCCGGCTGATAGCAGAAACCTTCATGTAGGGCTACGGCTGCGGCAAGCATATCAGCGTTATATTCCTCGTTGATAACATATTCATCAAACGGGTCACGATTGATGAGTGTAGGAGCCAGTTCATAGAAGCGGAAACCGCCACCGCCTTGCCAATGTACATCGGCGGAAATACCTGTTTTGTCACCATCAATCACCCTGTTCAATCGAGGTTGACAAAGAATGTATGCCTGTTCACCCATTTCTACACCAACATAGCGTCTATTCATTTTGTGTGCCACGGCAGCAGTTGTACCCGAACCAAGGAAACTGTCCAAGACAATATCTCCCGGCGCAGAGAAATGTGTTAATAATTGCTTTATTAAGATTTCTGGCTTTTTGCCACCTCTAAATTCAGAACCACCCTCACGACGGCAGTTACCAAAGTTGGCTGCTAAATCCAAAAATCCGTTAATAGGTACTTCTCTTGTCATAACGCCACTTTCCAGTTTATCCATAGGAACGCCTTGGAAATATTTACCCTTAGTAGCACCTACCTTGTTAGGGCCGGTAAAGAAACGATGGTCATAGCGATCATCACCAATGCCAGAAACTTTGTAGAGTACACCATAGCCGTCATCTTCATAACGACCTGTCAAATAGTCTCGGAAAAAACGACCAGAAGAATTTCCATCGAGAATGGTGCCGGATGCCCAAATTTCCTTCAGTCCATATTCCGACCCTTCTTCTTCGATAATACGATAATCACCCTTTGCATACACCTCTACCTGTTTACCGCCAAGTTCAATGGTTTTAAATGGCTCTGCTGTTGTTTCAATCCTATACTTAAACTTTTCATAGCCTGCCTCCACTGTTTGTAGCGTAGGTTTTGCAAGAGGTGTTTTCCTATATACGTGTACTTGCTCAATTTCCTTGTGAAACGCCATATCCTGTTTGAGCGTTTTTTCTGGATAGCGAACACGGATATAGATTGTGGTTAGATAATTTGAACGTCCAAAAATTTCATCGAGGATTGTTTTTAGATAATGCCCCTCGGAATCATTAATTTGGCAACAGAAGAAACCATCGTCAGCCAATAATTCACGCAGCATTACTAATCGCGCGTGCATTAATTTAAGCCAAATGCTATGCTCGAGGTTATCGTCATAGTATTCAAATGCTTCACCTGTATTATAAGGTGGGTCTATGTAGATACATTTCACCTGACCCGCAAGCCGGGTCTCTAAAGCTTTCAGTGCCAACAGATTATCACCGTGAATAAGCATATTCTCAGTATCCGGGTCGGCAGCAGTATTGGAGAGCGCCGCATTCTCAATCAGCAGACGAGGCTCGATGCGAATAGGCTCGTCCTTTCCGTACCATGTAAGTTCCAGTTTATTAGCCATTGCAGTGTACCTCCGTCAAAATATTTGCAGAGGTGCAGGGTTTGACCCCTTGCTCGGAGACCATCAGCAAAGTACCGATATATTCTCTTAAACGAGCACCTCGTGTTTTCTTATATTATTATAAGTCATGTAGTTTCCTCCTTCTCGTTGTCCGGCAGGAATTCCAGAATATCATCTACGCCGCAGTCCAAGGCTCGGCAGATGCGAGCGTTTTCATTTGGCAAAATAGATTTGAGCCATGAAACCACACACCCGTTCTTGAGGAAGTTACTCGTTGAGATAACTACCTGTGAAGTCTGCGATTTCTGCCATTGCTGAGATTCTTTGTAAGTATTAACCCACACAATATTCTTCCATTCCGACACTTTCTTCCACAGATCATAGTCTTTCTCTATAACCCTATCCCATAAAGCAGATATTTTTATGCCAAGTGGTGCGTCTATTATTATGGGAGTTGCAAACGTTTCATCTTCACCATATATCTTATACAAAGTTGTAAGAATATCCTGTAATCTATTAAGTGAGAATGAGCCAAACAATACCTTTTGTGTATCATGCTGACAGCACTGGTCAACTACACACTTAATTTTTTCAAAATCCTTGTCTCTATCCTTCTGCTTGTGAGTTTTGTGACTTCCACCATAAGTACACTCAGCCAGTAATATATCACAGTAGGGCATAGGCTCATAAGGTAAAAGATATTCTTTGTCAATGTCGCTCCCAATGTCGCCAGTAAACCCTAAAACTTTAGTGGTTTCACCAATTTTAAAGCTCAGTCGCACCTGTGCTGCATTAACTATGTGACTTGCGTGATAATAATGCAAAGTCAAATCGTCAAAAAGAACTATATCCTCACCAAACGGTAATTCGACTAAGTGTTCAAGAGCAACCTCAATATCTTCTTGTGTATATAAAGGCGTTGCGTTCATTATCCCTAATTATTGTGTCCATTTACTCTCTCCTCAAAATCAACAATTAAGTTGTTACGGCAGATATACTCTCTCTTACTTTCTTCTAAGCTTTCCCAAGCTAAGAACAATCTTCTTCGCGCTATCTCAATATAATCAATATTCTCTTTCTTAAACAAAGCGACATTTTCATTCTTTTCAATTCCTATGAAATTACGTCCTTCCATAAGAGCAGCAACCAAAAAAGACCCACTTCCAAATGTATTATCAAGCACAACATCACCTGGATTTGTATAAGTTCTTACGAAATATCTCCCAAGTTCAACAGGCTTTTGAGTAGGGTGAACAACTGCACCCTCGCATTCAGCAGTCTTAACATAAATAATATCTGTAGGGTATCTCTCTCCAGAACTTTGAACGTGTACAGGTTGAAAATCACCATAGCTACCACTCAGCTGATTTTTCCTTACACCTTTATCGTATGGCGTTCCAGGAATCATTTGAGGATTGTAAACTGGTTGTTTTTTATAAAAAACACACACATCTTCGTATTTACGAAGTGGCTGTTTCTTAGCATTTAGAAAATTAGTTGGTTTAGATTTTTCCCATATCCATTTATATTTGTATAGTTTGGGTTGACTCATTATAAGTCTTGCAGTAAATAATCCCTGTGAAGTTAAAACTATAGCACCATTTGGCTTAATTATTCTTGTATACTCATTCCACAATGCTTCCAAAGGAACATAGCAATCCCAATCATTTTGTGTCATTCCATAGGGAAGATCAGTCACCGACTGCCTGATTACTCAGGATTTATACTTCGCCGTATGTTTCAACGATTACAACACCCTTATTAAACTCGTCAAGCAGAGTAAGGATATACTTATCTTCAGCACACCACATACGTTTACCACGTTTGCTTTTCTGACGCATCGGGCGTGTTATGCCTTCCTTAACGCCATTTGCTCTAAGGAACTGTGCCTGTTCTTTTGAAATCTGAATCATAAATTTTCACTACTTTCTACTGTAAGATTACCATAAACTCGTGTTTATGATATGATATAGCGGAGAATATACATACTCTCCATATTCCCCACTATCCAACAAAAGGGAAACAGCGTAATATAGCCATTTATCCCTTGTTAATTGTTTTACTCTCGTGCAAATTTAGCCTATTTTTTGCTTAAAATAGTCGTAATCGAACAATCTTACGCAGTTTTCACTGCTCTTTTTTGAGAGTTTATATTGCTCATCAGAACTGCTTCTTATCATTTCATATAGGTCAGTGTTGCCTGTTGCAAACAACGTATCGAAAATCGTTCTTGCATATCCAGCGTTTTTATCTTTGTCAATCTCCTTAAGAAGCAGATACATCTCTACATCATTCAAATGAATATTTGCGATGTAATCAACACAACGACTTCTGATGTCTGTAACTTCTTTGGTTATTAGCTTCTTTTCATCCTTAGTCTTATCAACATATCCAACATATGCACCCTGAATACTTTCACGCATAGTCTTAATCTTATTTATAATTTCATAAACTTTATTGTACAGGCGAGAGTTTGCTTTTCGCCAATCCACATCTATAGGTTTAATAATCTCACAGAACGGTAGATTTTTTGCTTCAATTTTATCAGCTCTGAATTTATCAATTGCCTTCTGCAAGTAATCCATAGATGTTTCAAACTGCCTATAATGCTGATTAGGATTAAGCGTATATCCATTTCCAAGAGTGATGTTGCGGAAGAAAAGTGGTTTTGTGAATCTCTCTTTGCCATTAATCTCAGTATAGATGCCGTACTTTTCTTTTAATGTTGCGAGCATTTTAGATGTATCGACATCAAACATCTTCTTCGCACGGTCAATCTCAGATCCACTCGCAGCACTAAGTATACAAATATCATCATATAATTCATGTTGATGCCTAATTGCTTCTTCGTTTGGAACGCCTTGTTTGACTTCATCACAAATACGCTCCCACATTATTGAATTAAGATACTGCGATTGATTAACAATTTGACCGATAAGGTTAACACTTGTATTTATATCAAGCTGTGCCTTTGACTTTGCATCATAAGTCCATTGAATTTTCTTTGCTTCTATAAAACTTGTGGGAACTCTAAACTTGTCATAATTTTTCTTAGCGGCATTTATAAGAACTTCGTTGTCGGTTAGGAGTATACTATCGCTGTCAAAATCGCAACCTTGAAGCCTCTGCATTATATTCTCATCTATGCTATTAATATGAACGACTTCATTGCTTGAAACTAAATATCTATCATAAAGTTCATTTGCCACATTGGTTGTAAGCAAAACATCACCCGAATTTATATGAGGCGATCTTGTGCCAAGCAAAGTCTTACCGTACTCAAATCTCTTTGTGTGGATATGTCCAACGCCTAAAACGCTTTCTCCATTAAATGTTCCAATAGCAGCTTGCAACATTTCGATTCCATTGCCAATCAAAGTTTCATAGTTACCACTAATCCAAATATGCCCCTTGCGATATTCTTTCAGCATTGACTTTACAAGTTCTTTGCGGAAGTTATCATACAACTTTGTCTCCACAAACTTGCTATTCATTCCGATTACCTTCATTATAATTTCATCACGAGTCAGGCAAGGTTCATCATTATCAGCTAAAGCATATGGGTATTTAAGATGATAGCGCATCACCGCAGAATCCTTGCGGATAAGATTGAGATAATCAAAATTGGGTTGTAGTAATGCTTGTATATCATCACGAGTAAGTTGTAGGGAATTAAGTAATTGATAATGGCACTGAACCATTCTACCATCAAGATACTTGGTAGGCTTCTCATACTTCACTATTCCAAAAGTCGGATAGAGATTGTCGAGCCATTGCTCAATAGTGCCAAACTTCACATACTTTATACTGGATGGAGTAGTAATAAGTTTAATATCCTCTATGCAGGTTGCTCTGGTATAGCCTTTAAGCTGAGAAACTTCTGTGATGCCATTATCTCTAAACCAGTCCTGTATTCTCGCTTTGAATGATGCGCTTTTAAAGAAACGGTTGCGAAGAAGAAGCATTGTTCTATCTGAGTAATGCTCATCATACATACTTACATCTAAGAGACTTTGCCCATCCCAAATGCTGTTCTTTATCTTGGCTCGTTCCTCTTTTACAACAAAATCCTCTCCCTCGCCATAAACCGCCACAACATCATCTTCAAACTCCGACTCATAGTCATCAATAACAAGTATGTTTTCAGGGCGTATCTCAAGCGTGTCAATGCAACTACTGGAAGGTAATGAGATGTAGGCTTCAAATGCGGCGAGGTCAATCTTATCACCCTCTTTTATCTTTAAACCACACAGTTCCCATTTGTGCATTGCTGGATAAAGGTTCTCGTCTATAAAAAGACACTTACCAACACGACTACTGCCTGACGATCTCTTGTAACGTACATACTTTATACCGTTACAGATAAACCCATTCTCGTAAAGGTCAAAGCGAAGTTCTCCACGGCTCATAAGTGTTGGTATACTCTTGCCAAGTTTTATCTTTCGGTTTACCTCATCATACACAAAATACTTCGGTACACCGTCCCATACTACAACTTCATCTTCTGCTACATCGCCTATCTTAACGCCTATACAAATTCCGTCCTTATAGAATGTCCTGTCACCATACTTACCAATCTCTTTGATGTCCGCCATGCCGTAGCCATCACGCACATATATGTCTCCATGACAATTCCACTCTTTATAGGCTAAATCAAAATCTACATTGATAACACGCTGAGTAAATTCCTTGCCCAACTCCTTATCAAAGAAGAATGAACTACGATTATGATAATGCCGATAGGCAACTTCACGAAGCTTCATAAGGTCAAGACTAAAGTCAAGTGTATTCTTCCAACGTTTCAGATTAGTATTAGTATGTCCAAGAACCACGCCTTTATCATCTATCATCGGATTGACCAACCTCTTGGCTGCGTAAAGGTCTTTTGCTTCACATGAAAGTATATATACTGAATTTGTCTCCAAGTTATCTCCTCCAATTATGTTCTTTGAGAATTATCATAGCTCCACTCGCCAAAATATTTTTCTTCACCAGCTTTACGAGCCGCAATTGCATCTTCTTTATCGTCAAAACAACCAAGATAATGACACTTCTTTTTGCCAGTCTTTTCGTTTATTTCACACGAAATTTGTGCTATCCACTTATTTCTTTGATTTGACCAATACACTCCCGTAACGCCAGATGTGTTTGTAGATATTATAGGCTTATTAGCTTGATTCAAACCAGCAGTTCCTATTCTTAAATTACTTCTCCGATTATCGTGTTTGCTATTGCAACCATGTTTATGATCTACATCCATATCGTCTGGACAATCCATAATATAACGATGTAACATCACAGTCTGTCCATTTCCTACGTTTCCTGTAAGATAACCAGAATTATTTTTACACCAACAAATATTTTTTACTTTACCGAAATCTTCAATATCTACAAAGAAAGGCTCATTTTTAGACGTATACATAATCACATAGTCATCACGAATAACAAAATCATTATATTTTTTATTTGCCTCTCGCAGACGTTTTACATATTTCTCTGTTTTTCTAACGCAACCACAACCTAATGACGTACCTATAATAAGCGAATAACAATCCACCATCTTCTCTGTCATGCATTTGCAACGGCATTTGCATTTTTTATACCCATTACCTAATTCAATTACAGTCCAATCTCCAAATGTTGCCCCTACATAAATTTTCTCTCTATTTGGGTATTTGCACATATCACAATAACAACGTTTTGTCTTTCCATTTATAAGACTGCCTGCTTTCGTTGTTACTTTTTGTTCTCCATGCTTGCACTTATAAACAAAACCGACATTATAATCTGTTCCCTTATATTCACTCAACACCTCAATTGTATCACCATATATCTTATTTACTCTTTCAAGAAACAATTCGTGTGTTAATTTATTAGTTGTCAACCCCATCACTCCTTATTAAACCTAAAGAATTTACCATTAATCCCATACCAATCAAAACCCCATTCTCTGTCTGTTTCTACAGTATATGTCACTGATTCAGGTATTGCCCACGTAGGATGTCCCATATGGTCATGATAAATTCTCTCCGTGACATCTTGTCTAACTGACACAAACCTCAATCGTGACCTATCAACCTTCTTAATTGCAACCTTCAATCTTTAATTCCTCCTTATCGTTAATTTATTGTTCTGTTTGCACAAAATCCTATCGAATTTTAATATCCCTTGCACATTTCATGCAACTTCTTCTCAATTCTTTCCAGCTCATCAATATAATCTCTAATGGTCTGTATCTGTCCATCAGTCACTTTTTCTTTTGCAAATATCTCAGCCAGTCTCCGCAGCATTGCTGTTATGGTCTTAAAGTAACCAACTTCCTCGCATTTTTCGGTCATCTTGCCAGTAGGTTTGCGAGTTTTAAAATCCAGCTTTTCACGCACATATTCATGTATAAGTATGTACTGATTCTCGTCAACTTCAAATGACCAACCGTCTACAATTTTTACTCTCATCTTTTTCTCCTTATTTTAACGGTGAATTAACGCAAATTTGCCACGCTAATTTTTGTGATATAATTTGACCTTGAATTGTTTTAAGCCTCGTTCTCACGTTGATTTTGCGTTAGAATTGCATTGAATCCCTATTTGTTCAGCAATAAGCTGAAGAACATCTATTACTACTGAATTTCCAAATTGTTTATATGCCTGATTATCGTTGCCGATTATCTTAAAGGAGTCGGGATAGCCCATAAGTCTTGCACATTCTCTCGGATGAAGCCTTCTGATTTTCCCATTTACTAAATATCCGCCTGTTTTAGCAAACGCCCCACCGCCATAGGCTGAGAATGTTATGGCAACACCTCTAATGCTATATATACGCTCCCCTTGGCAACCTTTATTAACGTAACCAAGTCTTATAGGCTTATTATCACAAATATTATCTGGGACGTTTTTTAAATAAACATCGGAGCGATTTACATATAACTTTGATGGAATGCATTCATCAGGTAACAAATAATCTTGTACGTGCTTAGTGAGAGTAAATGGTTTGGGATAAGCAAATTCCTCTACTCCTAAATCTTTACGAATACAGACCATGTATATTCTTGCTCTGTTTTGTGGTATACCGTAGTCAACTGCATTCAATACCTTGTAACTGAAAGAATATCCGAGTTCCAACATCGTTCTTTTTACAGTTTCTAAAGTATTTCCTTTATCATGTACTTCAAAATTTTTCACATTTTCCATAAAAACGATTTTAGGTTTTTTGCATTTGATTATCCTTGCAACATCAAAGAAAAGAGTTCCTCTGCTATCTTCAAATCCGTGTTGTTTTCCGCTTATTGAAAATGCCTGACATGGAAATCCGGCACAGAGAATATCGTGGTCTGGTATTGTAGATTCATCGACTTTTGTAATGTCTCCCTCAGGCATATCTCCATAATTTTCATTATATATCTGCTGAGCATACTTATCCCATTCATTTGAGTAAACACAATCAGCTCCCAATGATTCAAGTGCTAATCTGAAACCGCCGAGTCCGGCAAATAAGTCGATAAAAGTCATTCCAGATAATACTTTATTTTTAATCTCTATCACGTTTTAGCAACTCCTCAATTTCTTTTTGTGTAAGCTTGTTGCACTCTTTACCAGTTATTTTTACCGACAAAGGGCAACTCAAACAATGTATCTGTTGGACACATATCTGTTTGAGTTTTGCCATCATACCCCTCCTTTTTGCGTATAAGCCAAGCGTCTGCCATATCATCACTTATTGGCGAAAGATCATAATTCTCGCATCCGTAATAATCGGCTAATTCCTTTAAGGCTGAACCCTTCTTATTTCCCATAGATAAAATATGTAGCATTTTAGGAACTGTCATTTTTCATTCCTCCTTGTCAAAAATTATTTCATAAATGTTTGAATCTTGATATTTGCCGTCGAAGAATCCACTTCCATGCAGATGCCCAGAACACTCTCCGCCGTATTCTGTTATAAGTCGCCTGTATAGTCTGTTAGCCTTTTCATTGTTTGCCCATGCCCAAAATTCACAGCGACGAATACCTTGTGTTATCATATCTTTCACATTCGCCAAACACTCACGTATGAATCTCGCATTATTATTTTTGAAGCCTATAAGACCAAAGTTATACAGGCTCTTTGATTGCCAATCTATTTGGTAAGAGAAATAACCGTCTATATTATCGTTATTATCCAAATGCACGAAATCATGTCTTGTCTCATTGTTATCTGGAAGTGATATTGCGTAAGCACCACCACTAAAATAATATTTGTATTCAGGCTTATACCAACATTCGATAAGTCTTTGCTTTAATTCTTCTTCGTATAGCTGTGCTGGTTTTAACATTGCTTATTCCTCCTTTAAATCAGCCCCGCAGTTGGGGCATTTAGTCACATCAGTAAGCCCATACTCGTACTCAATATCAATTCCACAATTCGGACATATGTTGTTGTCATTCATTAATTCCACTCCTCCATGTATTCTTTATATTTAGGACAACCGTAATAGTCATCTCGCCATTCTTGCTCTTGACTATTGGACTGTATTATTATTTCACTGTCGCCACTCACTTCTCGGACTGAAATAAACTGCCAAATCTCATTCACTGTTTTCACCTCCATTCTGTTAAGGTTCTTACCTTACAAGCATATTATAACATATTATTTTGCGTTTGTCAAGAGTTTTTTTGAAATATTTTTTAAATTCCTTAAATTAGTTCTTATTATCATTCATTTTTAACGATTTCCAACGGTAATTTTTATAGCACGTATCGTTATCTATCGCTCTCTTAATTTTCTCCCAATCATATCCATAATTAGATATTTGTTTGACTGTTTTAAAATCGCACTTCTTCACACCTGCTTTCTTTGTTAAGCTTCTTACCGGAAGATATTTTTCTTCAAATTCTTTTACGATATTCGCATTTCGCTCTAACTTTTCTTTTCGCCTTTCTTCCACTTGATAATGATGTCTCTTAGACTTGTATTGCATTTGATTCAATAATTCACTTTCACGCCCACACTTAATTGTCATACCATCTTTTTTAGTGTCCTCCCATTCAAAGTAGCCAATGTCAAACCCAACTTCTTCAGGATCGGATTCGCCATCTTTATCCACAAGACAAAGTGTCGTACACTTGTTTGTATCTTTGTTGACAACTGTTATATATGACGTGATTGTTCTCACTTCTAAATTATGAGAATCTAAAAATTTATATAATTGTTTTACTACGTCAATAAAATGTCGCCATGACTTAAATTTATCATGTATGTTTATTCTCATAAATCACTCCTCCTTATTTTCTAATCCTAAAATTTCTTCATATGGACTTTCGTTTCCTATTTCTGACACAAGACACAATCTTTTCTTTGCACGAGTAACCGCAACATAAAGAATATGCACTTCTTCATTTACATTATCGCTTTTATAGTGAGGGAACATCCCACTATTAAAATCTGTTATGATTACCGATTCCCATTCCAAACCTTTAGCTCCATGAACCGTACTAAGGACAACTCCGTCATCATCACTTGCATATAAAGCAGAAATCGTTTCATTAGCATATTCTTTCAATGTCTTATAATTTGAAGCATCCTCAACAAATTCTTTTAGATTCTCAACAGCTTCGACCTGAGACTTCTTATCTCCTGCATACATTTTCTCTATTGCCTTCTCAAAATCAATTTTTCTAAATAAGTCTTTGATCGCATATGCTGCATTTTTAAACTTGCGAGTAGAGAGACAGGTGATGTCATCGTACAGCTTTATAGCACCTTGTCTTATTAATTTGCTTTTATATGGGGAGTTAAGTAGTGCCTGTAACATAGATGTCCTTCTTGAATTTGCGGTTTGCTTTATAGCTTCTATAGTAACCGCCCCTATATATCTTACTGGCTTGTTATAGACTTCAAGAAAAGCTCTGTCATTATTATTATCAAGAATAAGTCTTAAATAATTGCAGAACAACTCAATTTCGGCTGGTAGACCACTTTGCTCATTAAATCGGCAAGGAATTTTCTGTTTATATAATGTAGTTTTTAATTTAGTAAGAGACTTGTTAGTTCTACCAAGTACTGCGATGTCACTCCAATTATCTAAACAAGAATATTCCTCATGTATTTTCTTAGCCACAGCTTTCTGCACATCTTTAGTCTTTACAATATAAGGGCTTTCGCATTCATCTTGATTAAAGGCAATTGCGTCCATGTAGTTATCATCATCTGCCTCAAATGATGTACGGGCTATTCGATTACCTACTTCAACTATCTTAGCGGTAGACCTATAATTTATTGGCAAATGAAGAACTTTTGCTCCCTTAAAAACATTGTGCGCACCAAGAAATAACTCCGACATTCCACCTCTCCATTCATAGATAGACTGTTCACCATCGCCTACCATGAATATTTTAGCTTTATCGCACGCCACTCGCAATAATTCAAACTGATCCTTTGATAAATCTTGTGCCTCATCTATAAATAAATATTGACAGGAGTCCTGTAACGATTTCTTAGCTTTGTCGTCTTTGGTCGTAATTCTCAACGCCTCGGAACAGGCGGTATCAAATGTAAACAGCTTTCTTTCTCTAAGAGCAAACATATAATCATCATAAAACCGTTCTAAATTGGTTTTACTCATAAAGTCCTCAAAATCTTCAAAATAATCAGTGTGTTCTTCCATACGACAGGTTCTTAATCTGGCATACTCGATTAAAATTTCAATAACGTCATCACAATCCTCAATAACAAATCTGCTATAATTAGGAAGCATTACCTCCTTTATAAATCTCGTTTCGCCCCACTCATTATTTTTGCCATAGCCTTTATTCATAAAAGTATAACCTTTATCACGTAGAACATTGTAGGCAAGAGAATGAATTGTTCTTGTGTTAACATCTTTAAGGGCTTTATCTGCTTTTATCAGCTTATCCGATAGTTGGTTAGCCGCTTTTTTCATAAACGATAAGCAGGTAATATTTCGAGGTGGAACAGTTTGAGCAACACGCCTCACCTTTTCTACGAGAGTTGTTGTCTTGCCTGATCCTGCCGTAGCAATAACAATTGCACTCTCATCACATTCAATAGCTTCTCTTTGGTACTTATCAAATTCCATCGTTACCCTCCGTTACTTTAAGTGTATATTTTTTTGCCATCTGAACACCAATAAGATTATCCACAATAGCTTGTGTCTTTTGACTGAGTTGTGGTCTGCCTATGCATATTTTGGACAAGAAGTCATAAGCAATCAAGAATACATCAGAATCATCTTCAGATATTTTTCCCTTATCAATACGTTTCAGCATATTATCATATATCTTTTGCTTAAATTCTTTGCCGAGTCCTTTAATAAGAACATCATCTTCCGCAAACTGCTTGCGATATTCTTCGCACCAGTCTTTATGCACCGTATAAACCTCATATACTGGATAGACATTCATAATGCCGTTATTATTTAAAATTTCATAAAACTTAGTATTCCAATTCTGCGATTTGGTACTGTAATATCTCTCAGGCTCATTTTTAGTTCCTGCAAAAACGTCAGCTTCTCTCATAGCCTCTTTATATATTTCAAGATCAGCCTCGGTAGCAATTGACGAGTGGATATTTAGTTCTGCTCCGTCAACCATCATCTTACTCTTGCCTTTAATAACAAGGTAGTTTGTCTTATAGAATACAAGTTGCATTTTCTTCAAACACTTCAAAGTTTCATCTATATAATAATTTATTAGCTTAGTGGTATTCTCCAAATAATTGTATACGGCTTTTCTGTCGAGATTAAACTCATCGGCGGTAAGACTCGGATTGTAATTAATAGATGTATAGTAGTCGGCTATCATATCGATATTACTCGCCAAAGAAATCTTACCAAGTATACTCTTTTCGTTCTTCATCACATATTGGACTATTAAAGGACAGGTGTACGAATAAATGCCGCTTGCTGTCTTAGGGAAATCCGGAGTGACAGCCACCGCCTTCTGATTTGTGAGCTTATACATTCCATCCTCTAAAGCAGTCACGGTACAATACTTTTGAGCAGCTTTTAAGATATTACGCTTATTGCTACCAATCAGTTTCCCCTGAGATTCATACTTCTCTTTTTGCTTTGTATTTCCAAAGCGTTTCACTAATTCTTTTTCAGAAATCTTTTCCATAGATTCACCTCTCAAAAAATTTTTTTCAAATAATTGGCTTAACATAGGCATTTAAAGGCTGCTCCGTGCTGAAACTTCGCTAATTAATATATATATTATCGGAACTCCAGCACGCAATGTCTTTCAAACGCCTATAAATAGGGATTTTTTTAAAAACTTTTTTAGCACCTCATTTCCCCTACTCTTATTATACTACATTAATTTCTATTTGTCAAGCCCTTATTTTTTTCTCTTTTTCCTTCTTCGCCCCAAAGCCCATTCTAAGCCGAAAAGTGACAGTTTTGTTGGGATTTGGTCTGCAAATGTCGGGATTTATACTATCTCTTAAAGGCTATTTATAGGGATTTGTCCGAAATTGGAGACGATGTTTTTGTCGGGAGGTCGTAGAAAATGGTAGTGAGTGCGATTGAACACCTTACCTTTATCGGTGCAGCAGACCCGGTATACAAAATGTAAATATAGCCCCGGTCTATACATCCAGTAAAAGGCTATAAATAGATAAATTATTAAACAAACGATTTGTCCAAAAGCATTTGTTTAAATTCTTATTTTATTAATATCTGTTTAATACGTCAAGCTCCAGACCTTCCTATGTGCAGAGACTTAATATTGTTTTGATATTATCATTATGATATTAACAGTTCGCTAAAATGCAATTCATACTATATCTAC
>Ga0208939_1001327_pt1 | contig 18840 bp, 8 predicted proteins | sample AD_STIC12_MetaG_FD_184437 | JGI IMG/M metagenome (GOLD analysis project Ga0208939, IMG submission 184437) | Active sludge microbial communities of municipal wastewater-treating anaerobic digesters from USA - AD_STIC12_MetaG (SPAdes) (version 2) | ecosystem: Engineered > Bioreactor > Anaerobic >...
ACCTGCTCCATCCCAAGCATCCCTCCTCCGGCTGCTCCGAGCGGTCCCGCTCGTGCTACCGGTTACGGTGCCAGGGGTGGGTCAATTTCTAAACGTTGGATGGGTCAATTTCCGAGCGGCGCGTACATTTGGGGCGTCGAGGACGGGACACACAACTGTATCGGGACGACGTTCTTGCCCTTCTCTACCAAAAAGGGTAACGAGCCCTTGGAGACGTGGTTGCTCCGCCTCCTCGAGCCGAAGATCCACTTCCGCTTTTTCGAAGCCACCACGGAGAACAACGGCACGAGGTTGGTCGTGCTGGAGATTGGACGAGCATTCCGCCATCCGGTCCGGTTCCATGGCGAAGAGTACGTTCGAGTGGGACAGGTCAAGAAGCCGCTCAAGGATGTACCAGATCGCGAGAGGGACCTCTGGCGGATTCTCGACTGGACTCCATTCGAGGACCTCCTTGCCGCGGAACACCTGGGGGACGACGAAGTTGTGCGTCTCCTCGACGCGCCGGCCTATTTCGACCTGCTGGAGCAGCCGCTCCCAGCGACACGGCGAGGCATCCTGGAGTGTCTGAGCAGCGACTATTTGATTCGCCCCTGCAGCGCCGGTGGGTGGGAAGTCACGAATCTCGGGGCGATCCTCTTCGCCAAGCGGCTCGCGGACTTCCCGGGCCTTCAGCGCAAGGCGGTTCGCGTCATCCAGTACCGCGGGAAAGGCAGGATCGAGACACTCAAGGAGCAGGCCGGGATCAGAGGCTACGCCAGCGGGTTCGAGGGTTTGATCAGCTTCGTGAACGGCTTGCTCCCCTCGAACGAGGTGATCGGACAGGCGCTTCGCAGGACTCTCCCCATGTTCCCCGAGCTCGCCGTACGCGAGCTGATCGTGAATGCTCTTATCCACCAGGATTTCTTCGTCACTGGGGCAGGGCCGATGGTCGAAATCTTCGAGGACAGGATCGAGATCACTAACCCGGGCGAGCCCCTGGTTGACACTCAGCGGTTCGTCGATACTCCGCCGAGATCGCGCAACGAGAAAGTGGCCTCGATGATGCGGCGGTTTCGCATCTGCGAGGAGCGCGGCAGCGGGATCGACAAGGTGGTGTCCCAAGTCGAGCTGTTCCAGCTCCCGGCGCCGCTCTTCGAAAGGCCGGAGGGCTCCACCAAGGCCGTCCTCTTCTCCCACAAGCCGCTCTCGGCGATGGATCGTGCTGACCGCGTTCGAGCCTGCTACCTTCATGCCTGCTTGTGCTATGTGACCAGTAGAGCGATGACGAACACGTCCGTGCGGAAGCGGTTCGGGATTGCGGAGCGGAACGCAGCGGTAGCCTCTCGGCTGCTGAGTGAGGCAGTGGAGGCTGGGTTGATCGTCGTCAAGGATCCTACTGCCGGCACGCGTAGCAGGACCTACCTCCCCTACTGGGCGGGCTCGCCGCCTGCCGGGCAAGGCGTTGCTTGATGAGCAGCCGTTCGCCGATACGCCGGGAGCCGTGCGATTTCCGTAACCCACTGCATTGGAGTTACCTAGGGCATACTCCATTGCTTGATGGTTGCTTGATGGCAGTCCTGCGGTCCGAAATACGAGGGTTTCGGCGATGACCACCGACACCTCAGAGCGCGGCCTCGAACGGCTGATCTGCACGGCGCTCACGGGTGCGGCGTGCGACGCCGGAGCGCCACAGTCCGAAGGCGTCTCGGAGCGGCCGGCGTCGTACGGTGTGGGTTGGGTGTGCGGCTCGCCGGACGACTACGACCGCGAGTATTGCGTGGATCTCGCGCAGCTCGCGGCGTTCTTGCGCGAGACGCAGCCGCTGGTGTGCGAGGGGCTCGATCTCGGCACGGACGGTCCGACGCGGCGCAAGTTCCTGGCCCGGCTGCAGGGCGAGATCAGCAAACGCGGCACCATCGACGTGCTGCGCCATGGGCTCAAGCACGGGCCGCATCAGATCAATCTGTTCTACGGCACGCCGTCGCCGGGCAATCCGGTAGCCGCCGAGCGCTACGCGCAAAACCGCTTCTCCGTCACCCGGCAGCTCCGCTACAGCCGCGAGGCGACGCAGCTCGCGCTCGACCTCGGGCTGTTCATCAACGGTCTGCCGGTCGCGACCTTCGAGCTCAAGAACAGCCTGACCAAGCAGACGGTGCAAGACGCCGTACAGCAGTACCAGCGCGACCGCGATCCGCGCGAGAAGCTCTTCGAGCTCGGGCGCTGTGTCGCGCACTTCGCCGTCGACGACCACGAGGTGCGCTTTTGTACGCACCTGAAGGGCAAGGGCTCGTGGTTCCTGCCGTTCAACCAGGGGTGGAACGACGGCGCGGGCAACCCGCCCAACCCGAACGGGCTGAAGACCGACTACCTGTGGAAGTGCATCCTGACGCGCGCGGGCCTCACGGACATCCTCGAGAACTACGCGCAGGTCGTCGAAACGAAGGACGAGAAGACCGGCAAGAAGAAACGTGTGCAGATCTGGCCGCGCTTCCACCAGCTGGACGTGGTGCGCCGGCTGCTCGCCAACGCGCGGGCCAACGGCGCGGGCCACCGCTACCTGATCCAGCACTCGGCGGGGAGCGGCAAGTCCAACTCGATCGCCTGGCTGGCGCACCAGCTCATCGGCCTCGCCAAGGGCGACGCGATGGTGTTCGACTCGATCATCGTGGTCACCGACCGCCGCATCCTCGACCAGCAGATCTGCGGCACGATCAAGCAGTACGCCCAGGTGAGCGCAACCGTCGGGCACGCCGAGCACTCCGGCGACCTGCGCAAGTTCATCACCGAAGGCAAGAAGATCATCATCTCGACGGTGCAGAAGTTCCCGTTCATCCTCGACGAGATCGGGAACGAGCACCGAGGGCGGAAGTTCGCGATCATCATCGACGAGGCGCACTCGAGCCAGGGCGGCCGCACGTCCGCGGCCGTCTCCGCGGCGCTCGGTATCGCGGGTGCCGAGGAGGACGACGAGGAGATCGAGGACACGATCAACCGGCTGATTGAGGCCAAGAAACTGCTGCCCAACGCCAGCTACTTCGCGTTCACCGCGACGCCGAAGAACAAGACGCTGGAGATCTTCGGCGAGCGGGAGCCGCAGCCCGACGGCACGAAAAAGCACCGGCCGTTCCACACCTACACGATGAAGCAGGCGATCCAGGAGGGGTTCATCCTCGACGTCCTCCAGCACTACACGCCGGTGGACAGCTACTACCGGCTGGTGAAAACGGTCGAGGGCGACCCCGAGTTCGACATCAAGCGGGCGCGCAAGAAGCTGCGCCGCTACGTGGAAAGCCACGAGCACGCGATCCGCCTCAAGGCCGAGATCATGGTGGACCACTTCCACGAGCAGGTGCTGGCGGCGCAGAAGGTCGGCGGGCAAGCGCGGGCGATGGTGGTGACGAGCGGCATCGAGCGCGCGATCCAGTACTTCCACGCCATCAGCGAGTACCTCGTCGAGCGGAAGAGCCCGTACCGTGCGATCGTCGCCTTCTCCGGCGAGCACGAGTACGGCGGCGTCAAGGTGACGGAAACGTCGCTCAACGGTTTTCCGTCGAGCCACATCGCCGGGAAGATCCAGCAGGACCCGTACCGCTTCCTGATCTGTGCCGACAAGTTCCAGACCGGCTATGACGAGCCGCTGCTGCACACGATGTACGTCGACAAGCAGCTCTCCGGCATCAAGGCGGTGCAGACGCTGTCGCGCCTGAACCGCGCGCATCCGAGAAAGCACGACGTGTTCGTGCTCGACTTCATGAACGACGTCGACACGATCCGGCAGGCGTTCGCCGACTACTACCGGACAACCGTACTGAGCGAGGAGACCGATCCCAACAAGCTGCACGACCTGCAGGCGGCACTCGACGGCTACCAGGTCTTTACGGGAACCCAGATCGACGAGCTGGTGTCGCTGTATCTGGGCGGCGCGGACCGCGATCGTCTCGACCCGATCCTCGACGCCTGCGTGGCCGCGTACCGCGAGCAGCTCGACGAGGACGGGCAGGTGGACTTCAAGGGCAAGGCCAAGGCGTTCGCGCGAACCTACGCCTTTCTCGCCCAAGTCCTCCCCTACGCCAACCCGGCGTGGGAGAAGCTCTCGATCTTCCTCAACTTCCTCGTCCCGAAGCTGCCGGCGCCGGTCGAGGAGGACCTGTCGAGGGGCATCCTCGAAGCGATCGACATGGACAGCTACCGGGTCGAGAAGCAGGCGGTGAAGCGGATCGAGCTACCGGATACGGACGGCGAGATCGGGCCGGTGCCGGCCAGCGGCGGTGGCCGCAAGCCCGAGCCGGAGCCCGACCTGCTCTCCAACATCATCAAGGCGTTCAACTCCCAGTTCGGCAACATCGAGTGGAACGACGCCGACAAGATCGGCAAGGTGATAACCGAGGACATCCCGACCCGGGTTGCGGCCGACCCGGCGTACCGCAACGCCATCCTCAACTCCGACCGCCAAAACGCCCGCATCGAGCACGACCGCGCGCTGCAAACCGTTATGATCGAGCTTCTCGCTGACCACACCGAGCTTTTCCGCCAGTTCTCCGACAACGAGAGCTTCCAGCGCTGGCTGCAAGACACCGTGTTCCGCTTGACGTACACCCCTCCGCCAGCGGGCGGAGCGACAGCTCGCGCGTTCTGACGCGTTGGCCGACCGGTCTCCACCCGCCGCGGACGGCTGAGCGGCCCGCCCCTCCACGAGACGGCTAGGCGCCCAGCACCTGGCGGAGGTACTGACCGGTCCAGCTCTCGGGGACCCGGGCGACCTGCTCGGGGGTGCCCTGGGCGATGACCAGGCCGCCGCCGTCGCCACCCTCGGGACCGAGGTCGATGACGTGGTCGGCGGTCTTGATGACGTCGAGGTGGTGCTCGATCACCACCACCGTGTTGCCGCGGTCAGCGAGGGTGTGAAGCACCGCCAGCAGCTTGCGGACATCGTCGAAATGCAGCCCCGTTGTGGGCTCGTCGAGGATGTACAACGTGCTGCCGGTGGCACGCTTGGCAAGCTCGCGCGAGAGCTTGATGCGCTGCGCCTCGCCGCCCGACAGCGTCGTCGCCGGCTGCCCGAGGGTGATGTAACCGAGCCCCACGGCGATGATCGTGTCGAGTGGCCGAGCGATCTTCGGGTGGGCGGAAAATAGCTCCCTCGCCTGCTCCACGGTCAGGGCCAACACCTCGGCGATGTTCATGCCCTTGTAGCGCACCTCGAGCGTCTCCCGCCCGTATCGCTTGCCCTTGCACACCTCGCACGTGACGTAGACATCGGGCAGGAAGTGCATCTCGATCAGCCCGGGCCGCCAGCGGGACTTCGTCGCGAGAACGCAGGTATGGGCGCCATGGTGGGCGCACGGAGGGGCGAGCACCCGAGGCGTACTTCCACGTACGCCGCAGGGGGCGAGTCCCCGAGTACGCCCGCCAGGGAGGCCATATCTGCGTTCGCAGCAGAAGGACCGCGGGCGGCCCGGGCAGGATCTGCCCATCCCCTTTGCAGGCCTCGCAGCGGCCGCCCGCGACGTTGAACGAGAAACGCCCGGGCTTGTAGCCACGGGCCCTCGCCTCCGGGGTCGAGGCGAACAACTCGACGTACACCCCGGTGTCAGCGAGCGGAGCGACAGCTCGCGTGTTCTGACGCGCTGGCCGACCGGTCTCCAACCGCCGCCGACGGCTGAGCGGCCCGCCCCTCCACGAGGCAGCTATGCGCCCAGCACCTGACGCAGGTACTGACCGGTCCAGCTCTCGGGAACGCGGGCGACCTGCTCGGGGGTGCCCTGGGCGATGACCAGGCCACCCCCGTCGCCACCCTCGGGACCGAGGTCGATGACGTGGTCGGCGGTCTTGATGACGTCGAGGTGGTGCTCGATCACCACCACCGTGTTGCCGCGGTCGGCAAGGGTGTGAAGCACCGCCAGCAGCTTGCGGACATCGTCGAAATGCAGCCCCGTGGTGGGCTCGTCGAGGATGTACAAGGTGCTGCCGGTGGCTCGCTTGGCGAGCTCGCGCGAGAGCTTGATGCGCTGCGCCTCACCGCCCGACAGCGTCGTCGCCGGCTGCCCGAGGGTGATGTAACCGAGCCCGACGGCGATGATCGTGTCGAGCGGCCGAGCGATCTTCGGGTGGGCGGAAAATAGCTCCCTCGCCTGCTCCACGGTCAGGGCCAACACCTCGGCGATGTTCATGCCCTTGTAGCGCACCTCGAGCGTCTCCCGCCCGTATCGCTTGCCCTTGCACACCTCGCACGTGACGTAGACATCGGGCAGGAAGTGCATCTCGATCTTGATCTGCCCATCCCCTTTGCAGGCCTCGCAGCGGCCGCCCGCGACGTTGAACGAGAAACGCCCGGGCTTGTATCCGCGTGCTCTCGCCTCCGGGGTCAAGGCGAACAGCTCGCGGATCGGATCGAAGGCCTTCGTGTAGGTGGCGGGGTTGGAGCGCGGCGTGCGGCCGATCGGCGACTGGTCGATGCTGATGACCTTGTCGAGCACGTCGAGCCCCTCGACGGCATCGTGGGCGCCCGGCCGCTCGAGCGTACGGTACAGCATTCGGGCGCACGCTTTGTAGAGGATCTCGTTGACGAGCGTGGACTTCCCCGAGCCCGATACACCCGTGACGCAGGTCAGGGTGCCGAGAGGGAACGAGACGTCGATCGACCGCAGGTTGTTCTCACGCGCGCCCCGCACCACCAGCCGTTTGCCATTGCCGGGGCGGCGCACGGCCGGCACCGGGATGTGTATCTCGCCAGCGAGGTAGCGGCCGGTGAGTGAGCGCGCAAACGAAGGTATCGTCGAGGGTGTGCCCTGGGCCACCACCTCGCCGCCGTGCACGCCGGCGCCGGGTCCGAGGTCGATGAGCCAGTCGGCTTCGCGCATCGTCTCCTCGTCGTGCTCGACCACGAGCACGGTGTTTCCGAGATCGCGCATCTCCTTGAGGGTATCGAGCAGCTTTCGATTGTCGCGCTGATGCAGACCGATCGAGGGCTCGTCCAGCACGTACAGCACACCCATGAGCTTGGAGCCGATCTGGGTCGCCAGGCGGATGCGCTGCGACTCGCCGCCCGAAAGCGTCCCCGAGGTGCGGTCGAGCGTCAAGTAGTCGAGCCCGACCGAGACGAGGAACTGCAGGCGGTCGTGGACCTCTTTGAGGATCTTGGCGGCGATCTGTCGGTCCCGCCCCGAAAGCGTCAAGGCAGAGAACCACGCGAGGGTATCCCGGACCGATTTCCCCACCAGGTCCGGGATGGCGAGGGAACCGACCTTCACCGCCAGAGCCTCGCGCCGCAGCCGTTTGCCGTTGCAGGTGCGGCACGGCCGCATCGACATGTAGCGCTCGATCTCCGCCCGCATCTCGGGCGAGGCGGTCTCGCGGTGGCGGCGCTCGAGGTTGCGTACGATCCCCTCGAACCGGCCTCGGTACTCCCAGCGGCTGCGCTCACCGACAAACGCGAAGTCGATCTCCTGCTCGGTGCCGAAAAGGATGGCGCGGCGGACCTCCTCGGACAACGTCCGCCACGGCCGGTTGAGTGCGAACCCCATGGTCTGCGCCAGGATCTGAACCTGCCGCCAGCGGAACGAGCGCCTCACATCCTGGATCCCTGCCACTGCCCCGGCAGCCAGCGAGCGGTCGGGGTCCTGCACGACCTTGTCGGGGTCCACCTCGAGCACCACGCCGAGCCCGGTGCACTCGGGGCAGGCGCCCTGCGGCGAGTTGAACGAGAACAGGCGCGGTGACAGCTCCGAGAGCGCGAACGAGCAGTTGGGGCAGGAGTGGCGCGAGGACAGCACGAACTCATCGCCCTCGACCGGCGCAATGCGAACCATCCCGTCGCCGACCTTGAGCGCGGTCTCGAGCGAATCGACGAGGCGGTTGCCGAGGTCGGAACGCACCGCCAGGCGGTCGATCATCACCTCGATCGTGTGCTTGCGCTTCTTGTCGAGCTCGGGCGGGTTGGCCGCGTCCACCAGCTCGCCGTTGACACGCGCTCGCACGAACCCCTCCTTGACCATCTGCTCGAAGAGCTTGCGATGCTCTCCCTTTTTCGAGGCGGTGAGCGGGGCGAGGATCGAAAAGCGGGTACCCTCGGGCAGGGTGAGGATGCGGTCCACCATCTGCTGGGTGGTCTGGCCCTGGATCGGCAAGTGGCAGTCGGGGCACTCCGGAACCCCGATCGAGGCGTACAGCAAGCGCAGGTAGTCGTAGATCTCCGTGACCGTGGCAACGGTGGAACGCGGGTTTTTCGAGGTCGTCTTCTGCTCGATCGAGATCGCCGGCGACAGCCCCTCGATGGTGTCGACGTCCGGCTTGTCCATCTGCTCGAGAAACTGCCGGGCGTACGCCGAGAGCGACTCCACGTAACGGCGCTGCCCCTCGGCGAAGAGGGTGTCGAAGGCGAGGGTGGACTTGCCCGAGCCCGAGACTCCGGTGACCACCACCAGCCGGTTGCGGGGGATGTCGAGATCGATACCTTTGAGGTTGTGCTCGCGAGCGCCGCGGATCGAGATCGTGTCACGCATCGGTGGTCCTAACCGGCGACGGGGCCGGAATCGTCCATTGTCCTCCCTCGGGCTCGAAACGGCTAGTGGCCGGGAATCGGTCGCCGGCGATCAGAGGAGCAAACCCGACCACCGATGAGCGTGCTCGAAGCCCTTCCTCGGCCAGGGCTTCGACCTCGATCGAGAGGCTCGAAAGCAGCCCGAACACGGCACCGAGCCCGCGGCCTCGGGTCTTCGTGCGGCCACTTTTTCGCGGCTCGATTCAGGGCCACATCGAAAACCACGGGCCGGTCGGGACAAACGGCTCCGGGAACGGCAAGCCCCTCGCCTACCGCAACCCCCGATTCTCCAACAGCGGCTCGACCGACGGCTCGCGGCCGCGGAAGCGGATGTACATCGTCATGCCGTCCTCGGTGCCACCCTTCTCCAGGATGTTGGTCCGGAACGAGCGTGCCGTAGCCTGGTCGAACAGCCCCTTCTCCTTGAACGCCTCGAAGGCATCGGCGTCCAACACCTCAGCCCAGATGTACGCGTAGTAGCCGGCCGAGTACCCGCCTCCAGGCCCGAAGATGTGCTGGAAGTACGTCGACCGATAGCGAGGCGCGATGTATCCGGGCATCCCCATGCGAGCCAATGAGATGCGTTCAAAAGCGGAGGTCTCCGGCGGGGTGGCGGCGGTGATCGTGTGCCAGTCCATGTCGAGCAGCGAGGCGGCGAGGTACTCGGTGGACGCGAACCCCTGGTTGAACTTCGCGCTGTCCTGGATTTTCTTGGCCAGCTCGGCGGGGATGATCTCGCCGGTCTTGTAGTGCTTGGCGTAGACCTTGAGCACCTCGGGCTCGAACGCCCAGTGCTCCATGATCTGCGACGGCAGCTCCACGAAGTCCCGCGAGGTGCCAGCCAGCGACCGGTAACGAATGCGCGAGAGAATCGAGTGCAGGCCGTGTCCCAGCTCGTGGAACAGTGTCTCCACCTCGTCCTGCGAGAGCAGCGCCGGGGTCTCATCGGTCGGGCGCGAGAAGTTGCCGACGTTGACGACGATCGGGCGGATCTCCTTGCCGCCCTTCCAGTACTGCCCGCGATAGCCGCTCGACCAGGCGCCGGTGCGCTTGCCGGGGCGCGGGAAGTAGTCGCAGTAGAACACCGCGAGGTGCGAGCCGTCGGCGTCCTTGACCTCGAACGCCTTGACCTCGGGGTTGTACACGGGCACGTTCTTCAGCTCGGTGAAGGTGATACCGTACAGCTTGTTGGCCACGTAAAACGCACCGTCGCGCACGTTGTCGAGCTTGAAGTAGGGGCGGATCGCCGCCTCGTCGAGGTCGAACCGCGCCTTGCGCACCTTCTCGGTGTAGTAGAACCAGTCCCACGGCTCGAGCTGGAAGTCCATGCCGTCGGCTTTGATCGCGGCCTGCAGGTCGGCCGCCTCGCGGGCCGCGACGGCCTTGGCCGGCACCCACAGCCGATTGAGCAGGTCGTACACCCGCGCCGGGGTCTTGGCCATGTTGTCGTCGAGCACGAAGTCGGCCCAGGTGTCGAAACCGAGCAACCGCGCGCGCTCGGCGCGCAGCGCCGCGATGCGGGCCACCAGCGCCTTGGTGTCGAGGTCGTCACCGTGATCGCCGCGTGTCGTGTAGGCGGTGAAGATCTGGCGGCGCAGCTCCCGGTTGTCGGCGGCCTCGAGGAACGGCCACAGGCTTGGCCCGTGCAGGGTGAACACCCACTTGCCCTCGAGCCCCGCCTTCCTCGCCGCCGCGGCGGCGCCCGCCTTGACCCGGTCCGACAGACCGGCCAGGTCCGCCGGGTTGTCGATCACCAGCTTGTAGGCGTTCATCTCCTTGAGCAGGTTGTCGCCGACCTTGGTGCCGATCGAAGCCAGCTCGGCGTTGATGGCGCGGAAGCGCTCCTGTGCCTCGCTAGTGAGCAACGCGCCGCCGCGCACGAACCTCTTGTAGGTCTCGGCGAGCAGTCTCGCCTGCTCCGGCTCCAGCTCGAGCGCCTCCCGAGCATCCCACAGCGCTTTCACGCGCGCGAACAGCTTGGGGTTGAGGGCGATGTCGTCCCGGTGCGCAGCCATCATCGGAGCCGTGGTACGGGCGATCTCCTGGAGCTGGTCGTTGGTCTCGGCGCCGACCAGGTTCTGGAAAACGCTCATGACCTTGCCCAGCAGCTCGCCGGAAGCGTCGAACGCCTCGATGGTGTTGGCAAAGGTCGGCGCAGCGGGGTTATCGACGATCGCCGCGATCTCCCGCTTCTGCTCGGCCATCCCCTGCTCGATCGCCGGTAAGTAGTGCTCCGGCTTGATCTCGCCGAACGGCGGTACGCCGAACGGCGTCTTCCACTCCTGCAGCAGCGGGTTGGCCGGCGTGGCCGGCGCCGCCACCGCCGGCAACGCCACGATCAGCAGCCCCAGCGATACCATCCATCCTCGTCGCATCACGCTCTCCTCCCTCCGGACGTGCGCGGCCCAAGCGATGCCCACGCAGGTACTGCAGTGTACACGCATGCCCGGCGTTGGTTCCCCGAACCGGCGGGGTACTGGATCTCGACCCGGTGCGACGGGGAGAGACCGTCCACGACAACGCCCACGTCCGGGTTTCCCGGGGTGGGTGGAGGAGGGTGGTGGAAGGCGGGGCGCCCCGCCTCCGGGTCGCCCCGTTCGAAACGCTACGGCACCAGCTCGATGGTCGTCGGGTCGGAGGTGCCGTTGTCGAGCACCGACGCGACTGCGATGACGCCGGCGCCCGTGGTGCACGTCACCTTGGCGTACCCCTCGGCCATGTTGGTCTGGCCGCCCTTTGTCCCGAAGACGCGGTCCTCCTGCTTGTACTCGCCGGGGTTGAGCGTCACGTTGTACTCGCCGACCAGGGAGCCGAAGCCGTTGAAGAGCTTGACGTTGACCACGGCCGCCGTCGAGCCCATGTTGAGAACGCCGATGTTGGTCCTGTAGGTGGCATTCTGGGTGAGCTGGGCCAGCACCCCCCACTGCCCCTGTCCGAGCCCGTCCGACGGTTCGTAGCCCCCGTAGTACTGCCCGAACGTACCCAACGACGTGACGTTGTAGGTCCGCGAGGTGACGGTCAGCGCCCGGTCGGAGCGGACCTCGAGCGCGCCCTTGCCGGTCACGTTGAGGTACGAAGGTCCCAGGATGTGGACGAAGATGCGCTGTCGTCCCACGGCCAGCGCCTCGCTGCGGCTCGCCGACGTGGACCCGTGGTAGATCATCTGCACGTTGGCGGTCGAGCTCGAGCGGTTGAGCAGGCCGACGTCGCTGCGATACTGGCTGTTTCCGCTGCCGCTGAGGTTGGCCACCACCGGTATCCAGTACACATAGGCGCTCGCCCCGCTGTAGGTCACGGTCACCGAGACGGTCGCCGACCACGCCGATTGCGCCCCACACGTGCGGGTCGCCCGTGCCCGGTAGTAGTAGACCGTGTTGCCGGTCACCACGTGGCTGCGCATCATCGAGGTGGCGGTCGAGGTCAGGGTCACCGCTCCTGAAAAGCCGGAGTTCGTGGCCTCCTGCAGCTCGTAGCCGTCGGCGCCGGATACCGCGTTCCAGGAGAGCGTGAAGCTCGTACCTGAGGGAACCGTGAGCGTTGAGGAGCGGAAGTTGGTCGGCGTGCCAGGTGCGGTGCAGGTGGAGCCCTGCACGTACTGGTACGCCGCTACCGCGTCGACGCGCTTGCGCGTGACGCCGTTGCGCGCGTCGGTGATCGCCTTGCCGGTGTCGAGGTACGCCGCTTTGATCTGCGCCGGGGTGGTCTGCGGCCGCAGCGAGAGGATCTGTGCGGTCACGCCTGCGACGTACGGGCAGGCCGCCGAGGTGCCGCCGAAGCAGGGGTCGAACCCACCACCCAGAGCCGTGGTCTGCGCACAATGGGAGGGTGCCAACGCGTCGAGCCGGTTCGAGGAGTTCGAGTAGCAGGTGATCTTGTCGGCGGCAGTGGTGGCATCGGTGCAGCCGGCGGGCATGCAGGTGCCCTCGCCGTACTGGGCGCCGCCGATGTTGGCGTCGTAGACCGCCCCGACCGAGATGGCGTACGAGACGCACGAGGGGGTCGAGACGCCGTCGGAGCATCCGTGGTTGCCGGAGGCGACGACGATCGTGATCCCTGCGCCGTTGAGCTGCTGCATGGCGGCGGCGTAGGCCGGCGAGTCGTAGTCGCAATCCCCCGGCCAACGGGCGCTCGACTGGATCGACATGCTCACCACCCGCACGCCGCCGTAGTCGTTGCGGTTGGCGTAGACGGCGTTGAGGCCGTCGGCGATCCACGACTCCTGACCGCTGCCTTCGGAATCGAGAACCTTGATCGCCCACAGGTGGGCCTGGGGCGCCATCCCGCCGTCCCATCCGGCGACGATGCCGGCACAGGCCGTGCCGTGTCCCTCGTCATCCAATCCGTACGGCTGCCCTGAGCCGGTGAAGTCGCCCCCGGCCGGAACCTTGGTGACGTTGTTGCGTTCCTTGAGCTCGGTGTGGTTGTAGTCGATCCCGGTGTCGACGATCGCCACACCGATGCCGCTGCCACGCCCACCCTGGTTGCGGAGCTGGTCGGACTTCATGAGCGCACCGCCCTGAATACGCGAGGCGTGCACCGTGCCGTCGAGCTGGATGCCGGCCACCAGTGGGTCGGCGGCCAGCGCCTCGAGCTGTTCGGTCGCGATCTCGCCGATGACGATGGGGAAGTGCGAAAGCCCCTTGGTCGCCCGGAACCCGACGCCGGCCGCCCGGTTCGCGAACTCGTGCTCGATCACCGCGAGGCGGAGCGTGCGCGCCTCGTCCCACGAGGCGGTGTACGGCGTCAGGGTGCTCGCCACCAGCGGCTCCTTGAGCAGCACCATGACCGGCACCACGCCGCCCTCCTGCATCCGCGCCCGCAACCGTGGCCCCAACCGCTCGGCCGGTGTCTTGAGGTCCTCCACCACCTGCACCCCGGCCGCCAGCGCCGGCGCAGGCTGGGAAAGAACGTCCACACTCACAAGGGGTTTCGGCGTCCCGGCCGACGCGGCTGCCGCCAGGAGCCACACCGCTGCTGCCACCACCACGAGCCGCTTACAGTTGCGCATGCAACCCTCCTCGAAGGGCGACCAAGGTCCCACGATCGGACGATCCCCACTCCCAGATTCCGCTCGGTCCCCACTTCTGTCAACCATCCAACGGGGCTCCGCTGCAGACGATTCCCTCCTGCCGAGGTCTGCCCTACCATGGCCGCTGCGAGGACTCCATGACGACCATCCTCCGGCGCAAGGTCAAGATCCTGGCCACCCTCGGTCCGGCCTCGGCGAGCCCCGACGGCATCCGTGCCCTGCTGGCCGCGGGTGCCGACGGCATCCGGCTCAACGCCTCTCACCTCAAGCCGGACGACATCGCACCGCTCGCAGCGATGGTACGCGCAGCCGAGTCCGAGGCCGAGCGCCCGATCGCGCTGCTGTGCGATCTGGCGGGACCCAAGCTCCGGGTGCGCAAAGGCACGCCCGTACAGAGGCTCGAGCTCGGGCAGACGGTCGAGCTCTCTGCCGATCCAGCCGCCTCGGCGATCCCTATCGAGGGGTTCGACCCGCGGCGCGACAGCCCGCCGCCGTGTCGCATCCTGGTCAAGGACGGCAAGGTCGTCCTGCGAGTCAGGGAGCTGACGCCCACGGGGGTCGTCGCCGTGGTCGAGCGGCCGGGTGAGGTCGGCGGCGGAATGGGGGTCAACCTGCCCGACGGCGACACCTCGCTCCCCTCCCTCACCGACCACGACCGCGCCTGCGCCGACGCGGCGCTGGCCGCCGGCGTGGACACCCTCGCCCTCTCGTTCGTGCGCCGCCCGGAGGACGTGGCGCTGCTGCGTGCCTACCTCGGTCCCCGCGCGGGCCGGGTGCCGATCGTGGCCAAGCTCGAGAAGGCGCAGGCGGTCCAGCCGGAGACGCTCGTCCCCATCCTCGCCGCCTCCGACATGGTGATGGTCGCCCGCGGCGACCTCGGCGCTGAGACCGCACCGGAGAAGGTCCCGGTGCTCCAGAAGCAAATTCTTCGCAGCGCCCGCTCCCTCGGGGTTGCGGCCATCACCGCCACGGAGATGCTCGAGAGCATGATTCGCGAGGAACGCCCCACGCGCGCCGAGGCCAGCGACGTGGCCAACGCGCTTTTCGACGGCACGGACGCCGTCCTGCTGACCGCCGAGACCGCCGTGGGGGCGCACCCGGCGCTGGCGGTGGCCGCGTGCGCATCGATCCTCTGCGAGGCCGAGGCGCATCTCGACCTCGACGCGAGCTGGGTATGCCGCAGCCAGGAACCCGAGCTCCGCGACCCCGTCGGCGACGCGGTGGCGATGGCAGCGAGCCGGGCCGCTGAACAGCTCGACGCGGCGGCACTGGTGTGCTTCACCCAGAGCGGGCGCACCGCCCGCCTCGTGGCGCGATACCGGCCGCGGACTCCCATCTTGGCGCTCACCTCCGATCCGGACGTGGCGCGCACGCTGGCGCTGGTCTGGGGGGTGATCCCTCATGTGTGCCACGAGCTACCGGTGGACCACGAGGGGGTCGTCCGCCTGGCGGAAACCCTGGCTGGGGAAAGCGGGCTGGTACGAGGCGGGGAGCTCGTGGTGGTTACCCACGGCGCGCCGATCGCGGCTCGGTCGGCGACCAACTTGCTGCGCATCCACCGGGTCAGCACCGTGGAGTAGCCGGAGCGCCGGTACGGGGGCTGAGACCGCGGGTTGAGCGAGTAGGTACTTCCGCTTTCCCGGACAGGCTCCTACAATGCTGCTAAGGCAGGCGAAGAGATGGGATCGCTGATCATGCCGGACCACGAGCGCCCTCCGACTCCGAGACGGGATCCTGCCCGCTCACCCAGCGCCAGCTTGTCGGTCGGGGAGGAGCCGCGATGACCGAGCCCAAGTCGGTTCCGATCTCGAGCCCGTCCGGACCCGCCGCATCTCGCCCACCGACCAGCCGCCGCGGCGTGGTCGCGACCGCCACCGCAGCGATCGCCACCCAGCTCGCTGAAGGCGTCACGATCGAGGTGCTGGAGGGTCCGCTCGACGGCGCCCGGTGGTCCGGCTCCGGCCCGCGCGTGACGATCGGCCGCGCGGCCAGCAACTCCTTCCCCATCCCGCTCGATCGCTCGGTGTCGAGTCGGCACGCCGCGCTGACCTGGGACGCCGCCAACGGCACCTGGGTGATCGAGGACCTCCGTTCGACCAATGGCACGTGGTTGGAAGGGGCTCGTATCTCCTCCCCGCAGCCCATCGAAAGCGGCACCGACTTCATCCTCGGCTACGCGGTGGTGCGGTTCGTGGCTGGCTCCGTGGGAGAGAGCTTCAACCCCGACCCCAACCACCTGCGCCAGGAAGCAACCCGGCTGACGGCACGGCTGTCGCCAACGGCCGCCCTCGGCTTCGGGGCTGCGGTGATGATGGCGAGTCAAGAGAAGCGCTCGTATGTGACCGACCGCCAGATGCTCGTCGGCCTCGCGAGCCTCAACCCCGACCTGCTGGCAGGCGTTGCTGGCTCCGGGCTCACCCCGGCGTTCATCAGCGAGACGCTGCGCCGCAACGAGGTATGGACCGGCGCCCGGGCCTGGATCGCCCGCCACCTGCGCGCCGTCGCCATGGACGAGTCGGTGCTGTTCTTGAACGAGATACTGCTCACGCCGCGACTGGTTCGGCTGCTGCAGGCCGCCGACCGCGAGGCCGGCGAGGCGGCGATCGAGCCGCTGCATGTCCTGCGCGCGATCCTGGCCGACGGCAACAACCGCCCGTGCGAGCTCCTCAGGCGCGAGGGTGGCGTCCCGGCGGACATCTTGGCCACCACCCAGGCGCCGGCCCCCGTGCACCGGCAGGCGACGACGCCGACGTCGTCGGTCGAGGAGTCGATGCCGATGCAGGTGGCTCTCTCCTCCGGCGACCTCGCCATGGACGCCCGGACCCACGAGATGGCGCGGACGATCGAGAACCTGGCGGCGCTGTATCACCTCGCTGAGCCCGAGGAGCGGCACAAGGCGCTGAGACAAGCCCTGACCGACGAGGTCGGCCGCCTCACCCCACCCAACCGGCAGCGGTTTTTCAACCGGCTCAGGGCCTTTTTCCCGGTACTCCCGGGGGCGAGAGTGGACGTCGGGGAGCTGGCGGCGCTGCGCCGTCGGATCGCTGAGCTGGAAGGGAAGCCGCGGCAGGCACCCCCGTCGACACCGGAGCCCAAAGCTGCGACGAGCTGGTCGAGGCTGATCGGTGAGCTCACGGATGGGCCCGCGGAGCCAGGGCTGGTCGCGGCGCGGGCCGTGGTCGAGTTCGCAGTCTCGGCCGAGCGCTTCATCGCCGCCACCGCTCACAACCTCACGACCCGGGGCAACGTCACCGAGGCGGTGGCGATCCCGGGGTTCAGGACCTCGCTACGCAAGCTGCTGCCGCCAGCGATCGAAGGCAAGGCCGGGGCGCTCGGGGAGCTGCAAACCTATCTTGCCGCCGTCGAGCGGTGGCTCGTCGCCACCACGGCCGCCTACCACGAAAGCCCCGCCATCTGGTTCTCCGGCTTCTGGTCGCGGATGAGCCCGGCGGCGATCGAGGCGAGTGTCTCCGAGGGCAGCCGCAAGAAGGTCTTCCGTATCGAGGCCGTCGAGCTCTGGAGCCAGTTCAAGGAGCTCGCACGCTCCATCACGGCTGAGCTGGTGGCGGACGAGGTCTTGCTCGTGACCGGTAAGCGGGCGTTCGAGCAGTACGACCGACTCAGCGAAAGAAAGGACTCGCAATGACTCAACGTGCTCAGTTCATGCGGCGCGCGGGGGCGTTTTTCGCGGTGGCGGCCCTGGCGGCTCTGGCCGGGGGGTGCTCCTCGCAGACGACGCTGGCGTTTCGCTGCGACCACGTGATCAACGAGGGGTTGCTGCTGACGATCGACGTCATCCAGGTCAACGACGGCGAGGCGGCGCTGATTCGCCAAGAAGGAGCGCGCTGGTTCTACTCGCCGGTTCGCCAGCAGCTCGCCCTGCGCACCCGCACCCTGGCGGTCAAGGGCGGGTGCGCTGAGAGGATAATACTCAAGCCCCTGAAAGGTTACGACATCCTGGCCATCGTCGCGGACTACCGTACGGCTCCTACCGACCGCGTCGAAGGGTTGATGCAGTTCCGCACCCGCAAGGAATGGCAGGGCAGAAACCTCGAGGTGGCCGTGCGCGGCGCCTATCTGACGGTTCAGGAAGCCCGCTGAGGGCGAAAGAGGGAGCGACACGTGAGGGTACACCCCGACATTCACTGGTCGGAGGGGATGCTGCTTCGGCCGCAGCACCTGCAAGTCGCGAGCCGGGTTCTCGCCGGGCGGGCAGTCGACGCTGCGCGGCTCGCGAACCCGTTTCTCTGGGGGTTCGACGAGCTCGAGATCGCCGACGATCTCCTCGAGGGCTTCACATTCGGGCTGCGGCGCTGCACCGCCGTGCTGCCCGACGGCACCTTCGTCCAGCTCGCGACCAACCTGAAGCTGCCGGCGCGCGACATCAAGGACGCCCTGGCGACGAGCGACGGCCACCTGCCCGTGTGGCTGGGCGTACCGATGCGCAGGGACGGCGAGCCGAACACGAGCGATCCCGGCCTCGGCAGCAGCGGGCAGGATCGCCGCTTCGTGGTGGAGCAGCAGGAGCTCCCCGACGAGAACACCGGCGTCGTGGGCCAGACTGTCGCCGTGCGCAAGCTCGCCGGCCGGTTCTTCCTCGGAGCCGAGAGCCGCGAGGGATACGAGTGCCTGCCCGTCGCTGTCGTACAGCGCGGCAGTGCCGGCAGCAGCAAGCCGTCGCTGGTGCGCGAGGTCATCCCGCCCGTAACCAGTCTCGGCGCCTGGCCGTTGCTGGCCGAGCTCGTCGAGTCGGTGCTCCACCGCGCCGAGGCCAAGCTCCGGTTCCTGCGAGCGGAGGTCGCCGAAGGACGGCTGGTGCTCGACGCCACCAACCCCACGGGCTGGCAAGGCGTGCTCAAGCTACAGATCCTGGGCGGCTTCCTGCCGGTCGCCAAGCAGCTCGTCGCGGCGCCGCGGATGCACCCCCACGCCGCCTATCTCGAGCTCTCCCGGCTGGCTGGACAGCTCGCCATTTTCGAGGAGGGCGGCGTCGAGGCGATCGCCATCCCGACCTACGACCACGATCGGCTCGGGGAGTGCTTCCACCAGCTTGTGTACACGGTCGAGCGGCTGCTCGAGAAGATGCTGTCGGGCCGCTTCATCCGCCTCGAGCTGCAGCCTCGGGGCGAGCTCCTGTGGGGGGCGTTCAAGGACCAGTGGCTGGCCACCGGCAACGAGATCTACCTCTGCATCGAGTCCGACCTCGACGACCGGGCGCTCATGACCCGGATCGAGACGGCCAAGATCGGCGCCCCGGAGGACATCCCATTGCTCGTGCAGCGGCGATCTTGGC
>Ga0208939_1001332_pt1 | contig 18799 bp, 4 predicted proteins | sample AD_STIC12_MetaG_FD_184437 | JGI IMG/M metagenome (GOLD analysis project Ga0208939, IMG submission 184437) | Active sludge microbial communities of municipal wastewater-treating anaerobic digesters from USA - AD_STIC12_MetaG (SPAdes) (version 2) | ecosystem: Engineered > Bioreactor > Anaerobic >...
ATTGTTCTGTTAGGTTGAAAGCGGTGTCCACCACGATGTTCTGGCTGCCGTTCCAGAGGAAGGGTGTCTGGAAGGTGAGCATGTCCCAGCCTCCGGCGGTTGGCATATAGCCTTCCGAGCTGAAGACTGTCACCATGCCGGTCGCGCCCTGCCAGTTGGCAACGTTGGCATCCGTGGTGTGCTTCATGCGCACGATGAAATTCGGAAGGATATGGTCCGGCGGGGTGTTCACCCAAAATGCCAGGCCGGTGATGTAGATGGGGCCCGTTATACCCTGGTTGTTCAGTTCCGCCGCCGTATAGACCGACTGCCCATGCAAGCTCTTGTAGGTGATGTTGATAGGGCAGGCCATATTGTTATATGTGGAGCTTGTGCCGTCTCCCAATACCACCTCGAGGATGATGTTGGGGGTGGCGCTAACTGTGTTGGAAGCGGCTGATTCCCCGGCGGGGCTGGCATACACCGTGGTTACATAATATGAATAGCTGGTTCCGTTTGTGAGCCCAATATCACGATAGCTCGTGCCGGTCACGGTGGTGACTGGGCTGCCGTTGCGATAGACGCGATAGCCGCTTATGGCACGGTCTTCCGGGATCAGCGCTGTCAATTCACCGCGTCCTTCGGCGGCTGTCCAGGTCAGATCTACAATCTGGTTTCCGGGAATGGCGGCAAGGTTGGTGGGGGGATTCATGTTTGGTGTGGCGTTCACGCTGGGAGTGGATGGGGATTCCTCGCCGTCATAGACCGCGGTCAGATAATACTCATAGTTTACGCCGTTGGTAACAGCCAGGTCGGTGTATTGGGTGTCTGTCGTGTTGGCCAGAACACTGCCGTTGCGATAGATTTTGTAGCTGTCCGGAACGCCGCCCGCGGGAGCATCCCAATCCAGCAGCACATAGCCGTGGCTGGCTGTAGCGGTCAGGTTTTGCGGCGGTAGCAGCATATCGAAGTCCGGGAATATTTTCAGACGCAGGTTGGGCAGGTTCGGCGTAGCCAGGAGGTTGGTAGGTGCGTATGAGTCGCTGCGGTTCTGGCGGGCGCGGTTGCCCTGCGAGGCGGAATAGCTCCAGCGCGGGTAACTCGAAGTGTATTGCTGATAACCTTTAACAGTTAGCACCGCCAGGTTGGAGACCCCATCATAAACGAACATGGGGTTCAGGTCCACTTCCATCCAGCCCGATACCGCGTTGTTGGTGAAGGGCCCGCTGTAAACCAGGGTGTATCCCACTGTGCTGTAGTTTCCTGAATCCAGGGTGGACTGGGTGGTGTTTTTCATGTAGATGGAAACGGCTTCGATGGGATCCATGTTGCTGCCGTCGTTTTTATAAAACGCTATGGATTTGAGCGTTCCCGGCACTTGGATTTCGGAAGCCAGATAGATGGCCTCGTGGGCGGAATAGTTGTACCATCTGTCCAGTGGATAGCCTTGGGTTTCGCCGCCCTCTCCGATTACCACTTCCAACGGAGCTCCCACCTCCAGATACTCGGTAAGGCTGGCTGTTATCGCCCCAGACAAGGCATTAAAGTTCAGGGTCACCAAGGTTCCGTTTGTCATGGAAGAGGAGGCGGAGACCTCAAAATGAAGAGTGGCATGAGCTCCTGCCGCCAGGGTGGGGAAGCTGTCGCTGCCATCGGTTATCGTGATTCCCGGAGTAGAACATCCAAGGGAGGCAGTTCCAGCCGCGGTGGGGATTTCCCCCACGTTATGGATCTCGATGGACAGGGTGGCGGTTTCGCCTGGATCCAGGATTCCATTTTGGTTGCCGCTGTAATCGCTTACTGTCAGGTGACGGAATTCAAGCTCCGGCACATATACTCCCAGCCTGAAGTTTCGGTTCCAGTTACCGTTTGCTCCGGTGATGTTAAGGTCAAAGAGCAACTGATGGTCTGCCGGGCAGTTGGCCGCCACTTGGATGGCATAGTTACTGAGCGACCAGGCACTGCCCTGGGCAGGCACGGTGCCGTAGCTGGCGTTTGCGGTGGAGATGGTCACAAAAGGATCGCTGGAGCTCAGGGTGGCGCTCACGGAATTGGCATTCACCAGTCCGCGGTTGCCCAGGCGCAAGGAGAGCTGGGCAGCTTCGCCAGGCTCAAGATGGTTGTTACCGTTGGTGTCCAGCACGGAAACCTGTTCCACCACCACATACGGATAATCCGGGATCAAGGGGCGGGTGGTTATGAACAGCGCGGATTCATCGGTTAGAGGTGCCGCGGCGGTGGGATAGATGTTTCCAAAGGTGTATTCCAGACCTACCGTCGCAGTGTGGTCTTCGATACCGATGGTGCAGTAGTTGCCGTGGGGATAGGTGTCGCCATCGCCCAGGTCGATGTTGTTGAAATCCTTGTATTGCAGCTTGATCTGCCCGTCTCCGGTATGGGTGGGATAATAAACGGGGTCGTAGAGAATGGCCTGGAAGGTTTGCGGAGTTGTGGAGTCGTAACCGGAGATCATGTTGTACCATTCCACCACATAGTAATGATGGATAGAGTTGTACCAGGTATAAACACCGCTTCCGTTTTGGATATCCAGGTCATCCCAGAACACGGCGATCATGGGGCTGGGCCCGCCGGCATCCGGCAGACGCCAGTTGCGCCAGTCGGCGTCGGCTGTTTCCCCGAAGGCGATGAATCCATTGGAGGAGATTGAGGCCTGGGTGTAGTCCACCCCGTAGAATTGGAAGGTGAAGGGCAGGTTTACTGTCTGGATAGCCACGGCGCCAACCTGGTCACCTTCATCGGATGAACTGCCGGGGTCGCTTAGGTTGAGGGCGGTACCGCTGCCGCCTTCCGCGGGAGCAATGCCGATCCACTGGTAAGTGGGGCACTGGTCATAGCCCGTGTCGCCAGTGTCAAAGATGAAATATCCATAGGCATCCTGTCCCAGGGGATCGGTGACTGTGGTATGGCCGATGGTGAAGGTGAGGGGAATGCTCTCCGCGTAGCCTGCCGCATTATATAGATTGAGTTGCAGGGGGATCACCATGCCATCAACACAGGTGCTGCGGGCTGTCACCGAAAAAGTATCGGTGTTGTTGCCTGCGGAGCTTCCGGCGGGGAGGTTGCCCCAATAGCCCTGCGCATCGGTGATCTGGAAAAAGGAATCCTGAGAGCTGAGGGTGCCGTAAATATCGCTCAGAGACGCGCTGCCGGCATTGTTCAGGGTTATTGTGAGCGGCCAACTGTCGCCTGGATTGATAATGTTTCCCGTTGCTCCCACAAAGGTGTGGGACACCAGGTTGAGGTTGCCGTTGCTCACAATCACCGGAACTGAGATCTGCTCCTGCCCGCTGCCGCCTTCGTCCGTAAAACTAAGAATAAAGCGGTGCTGGTCAGGGCAATCGGGAGCTATCGTGAGGCTTATTCCGTTTGTGCTCAGGAGGGTGGAGTTGGGGCTGATGCTCCCAAACTCGATCCTGCTGGGGGGATTCAGCGTCACGTAGGCATCAGAGCAGGTCACGTTACCCAGGGGGCTTTGCGGCGCAGAGGTGGTGTTACGCAGGCTGAAATAGACATCCATAGTCTCACCGGCGTTGGGGATGCCATCGCCGTTGTCGTCAACTTCCACGCCGGCAAATACCAGTCCGCCTGAGCTGCTAACGTTGATAATACTGATCAGCGGCTTGTAATCGTCCTTGTTGATCGTGAGAGTCAGGCTCCCGTCCTGAGTGGGCGAAAACTCCAAAAAGGCAAGTCCCCGCTCGTCACTGAAACCCAATGCCTGCTGCTGTCCGGCTGGGTTGCTCAACACCACCGAAGCGCCGGCTACAGGCTGGTTGTAGGCGTCTTTCACCACCACTTCCATGCTGCTGGTTCCAGCGGGTATGCTGGCAGGGGCTGTAGCGGTGAAAGTATCTGGGATTCCCACATAGACAGGCGCGGTGGGGTCGCCGATCAAGTTGCAGTATCCGGAAAAACTGTAGGCCTGCGTGGAGTAGTTGATCCCATAGACGGAATAGAGATACAGCTTGCCATAGAGCATGGCCTCGCTCATGTTGCGCATGCCCAGGGGATAGATGCCGTGGAATATCCCCACGTCCAGGCAGTTGTTCATGGGAGTGTGGGTGCTGGAAGTGGCCATCCCGATGGCGGTCACGGCTCCGCCCAGGGTCGCTTCGGTGCCATAACGGACTACCGACTCCGTGGTACTTGTTCCCCCTCCCCAACTTCCGGTGCTGCAGGTGATGAATATGGCATGAAACAAGCGGTAAGCGTTGCTCATGTTGTTCATGGTGTTTGGCCAGCCATTCATGTTGATCCAGCCTCTAAAGTTATAGAAAGCCACGCCTTGGTTGATGGCGGCGTTGATCGTAGTATTGGATGGGCTGTTCCCATAAACTTCAGTGTAAGTATAGTCCGGGTTTACTTGTAAGGACCGGTCGTGGATATATTCACTGGTATATATTGTAGATATACCAGAATAGGTGTCGGCTACCAGTACCATCCTGTTAAGCCAGCCGGCTAAATCAAGATTGATGTTTTGTTCCAAAGAGCGAATTTTGCCCATATAATTCACCATTTGCTCGGTGCTGTTAACGGAAATCCTGCCGATGGCCACGTCGCCCAGATTGTCCCCGCCCGCCAGCCAGGTGTAGTAGTAATCCATGTAAGTGTTATAGGTGGGTACTGCGATTGTCCCGGAGTCATCCCCGATTATCGTAATGTAGTCCGGACGGGTGCTGGCATTGTCATATCTGCCCTGGATGAAGGTCTTGATATTGGTGTAGGAAGTGCCCGCCGTGGCGGTGCTGAAAGCGTCCACCAGATAGCCTTTTTGCCTCTTCCAGCTTACGTATTCGTCCACCTTGCTCTGGTAGGTGGTATCCCCATAGTTGCCATAGATCACCAGCAGCCGGGGTCTGGAGTAGCTGATCGCGTCCCGCGTTTCCAGCTCATTGTAGTTCAAAATCATGCCCTGATAGATCTTTTTGAAGGCAGGGGAGTAGCTGAATGGCGGAGCTATCTCGTTCACAGAGGGCTGATTGTTGAAATCCAGGCTGATATCCAGGCTGGTTTGCACCAGCAGTTCACCTTTGGCCTGGTCATACTGGAAGGGACAGACGTTGAGGGTCACCACGCGGAAGTCGCGCAGCACCTGAGGTTCGGAGATCTGGATATAGTTGGCGGGATATAGCTGGGATGAATATCTGCCGGCGATACGTTCGCCGCTCAGGGTGGAGTCAAAATCCAGCCGCAGCGATGGCTCCTTGCGTTGCTCGCCGCCATTCACCCTCAGGGTCACCCCGCCGCTGTGGGGGATGGCGATCATGGTGGCAAAGACCGGCAGGGTCTCTTCTTCCCCGATAAAAAGATAAGGCGTGTCGGCCAGCTTGACCTTGTGCAGGGTCTGGCCGTCCCTGGTCACCTGTTCCAGTTCCCAGCCTGGCAGTTCAAAATGGAGTTGGACACTCTCTTGTGAACTGCGTGAAATGGAGAAAGCCGCTGCCGCGGGCGCTGCCTGGGCAGCCAGAAAGGATACGGTCATGGATATCATGGCCACATACAAACACCGAATTAGGCGTGATCTCATGTGTGAACCTCTATTGCATGATTTGTTATAATGCTTTTACTAATGCAATTATCGGTGCAAATCAAGCGATTTTCTCTGAAATATCCATGGATAGAGGACATATTTCCCAGATTTGTGATCTTTTTCAACGCTGAGAGCAGTTCAAGCTAAGCAAACTGTCTGTTTCTCTGATATTTCGATATACCATCCACTCAATCAGATATTTGCCTTCTGAGGATAACTGCTATGCCCATCGGGTAAGTGTAACTTCGCTATCATTTGCATTATCAACAGGTTATGCCATCATCATTAGGTCATCCTTATAAATTATAAGGTTGACCCCAGGAAGACCCACTCCGGAGAGGGTAATGCAAATGAGAATCACCCCTCATAATATATAGGTGCTACGAAAAAGACAAGCCCCGCCCATCCTGAGGGGACGGCGGGGCCTATATCGAAATGGTTTGATATTATTTGACTGGAAGGTCTTCGTAGGCTGCCACGACCTTGTAGAAGGCCATGGGCAGGGCTTCTGTGTCTTCCCAACTTGTTTGCGGGGCCAGGACCGTGGCGAATGGCTGGGTGCCGTAATCACCATAGGGGTCTGTGGCGCGGTAGATGTGGTAACAATTGGCGTTGGTTACGGCTTCCCAAGAGACGGTCACGCCGCTGGAGCTTTTTTGCACCGTCACCTGCGGCACTGCCAAGTGGGTGAGCAGCACGGTAACCGTCACCGTATCGTAGGCATAATCATAGCCATCGAAGACGGAGAAGGTGATCTCCTCGCTGCCGAACCAGTCAAGCGGAGCGGAGAAGGTGACAGTATAGCCTTCGATGCTGACCAGAATGTTCGTGTTGCCGCTGTAACCCAGGGTGAGATCATGACCATCCGGATCGCTAACGAGGCCGGAGAAATCTTCCACCAGGGAGCTGTTCATATTGAAGCTCAAATCGGCTGGCAGATCAATGACGGGAAGGGCGTTCAGCACCTCGAGGGAGAGGGTCAGAGTAAGCTGGGGGTCATCCGGATCGTTGGTGTTGACCAACAGGTTGGCGGTGTAGGTGCCCGGGGCGAGGCCAGCCGCGGTGAAGGAACCGGTGACAAGCTGGCTGCCATATCCGGCGACAGTGCCGGATGTGGGATTGGCGCTGAACCAGGCTACGGCGGGGTCTTCAACGAGGGTGAAGCTGAGGTTTTGGCTGCCGAGGTTGGCAATGTTGAAACTGTCCGTGCCTTGGGCGTTGACTGCCAGAGTTGCTTCCAGGGCCGTGGCATCCAGCGAGACTGTGGGCGGGATGTAGCCGCTGCCGGTCAGGGCGATGTTCACTGTAGGCTCATCTGCATCGTTACTGGTGATGGTCACGTTGCCGTTGTAGGCGATAGCTTCCAGCGGCTGGAAGGTAAGCTGGTAAACGGCGCTGGCACCTCCCGCCAGACTGAACTCCAGGGTATTGCGGAGGTTGGAGCCTGATCTGCCAGGGATTCCCGTATCTGTCGAATTCCGGCCTTGTTCGACAACACCGTAGCCAGCCGGAGTGGTGATGGAGCCGGTGAGATCCTCCTCCCCGGAGTTGGCGATGGTGAACTGGCGCACTACGCTGTTGCCAACCTTCACTGCGCCGAAGTCGAGTGCCAGAGGATCGACCGTTATTTCCGGTGGGGCGGGCTCACCCCCGTAGATGGTAAGCTGCACGTTGGGCCGGTAAACTGATACGCTGCCGCCGGAGAACGTATTGGTCTGGTTAAGGTAGTCGCTGCGGGTGTAGCGGTAGCCGCTGGCGGTTTCTGTGTAGCGCACGGTACCTGTCGAGCTTCTGCTGCTCACCCGGTTAAAAGCGGTGTCGATGACAATGTTGTCCGTTCCATTCCAGGTGAAGGGACTGTCCAGAGTCAGCATGTCGTAACCGCCGGGAGTGGGCATGTAGGACGTGGCGCTGTAAACCGTCACCATGCCTGTGGAGCTCTGCCAACTGGCCACATTGGCGTCCGTGGTGTGCTTCATGCGCACCACGAAGGAAGGCAGGGCAAGGTTGGGAGCGCTTTCTACGTAGAATCCCAGAGCCGTGATCTCCACCGGGCCATAGACGCCGGCGGCATTGAGTTCGGCAGCGGTATAGACAGACTGCCCGTGCAGGCTCCGTCTGAAGATGTTGATGGGGCAGCCTTCATTTGTGTTTGTGGCTGAGCTGCCATCACCCAAAGTGACGTTGATGATCGCCATGGGGGTAGCCTCCGCTGTGTTGGAAGCTGCCGATTCGCCGGTTGGATTGGCATAGAGCGTGGTGACGTAATATTGGTAGGTGACTCCGTTGGATACGTTGGCATCGGAATAAGTGGTGCCAGACAGATCGGTGAGCACCTGTCCGTCGCGATAGATCCTGTAGCCACTCACACCGGCGGGATCGGGTGCAGTCCAGCTAAGGTTTACCACCCTGTTTCCAGCCTGGGCGATGAGATTCGTGGGCGGATACATGATCTGGGTGATGGTAACAGAAATGGTGTCGTAGGCAGAAGCCATGCCATCATGGACGGAGAAGGTGATCTCCTCCGTTCCTGTCCAATAGTTGAGGCTGCTGAAGGTGACCGTGAGCCCGTCGATGGAGACGAGGATGTTGCTGTTGCCGCTGTAGTCCAGCGTTAAAGTCTGCGAATCCAAATCATCCACGTAGGGGCTGAAGTCCTCGATCAGGGAAGGATTTGCATAGATGTCGAAGGTCAGTGATTCCGGCGCGTTGATTGTCGGGCTGCTGTTCTGCACCACAAGCTGGACGGACACGGGCAACTGGGGGCTGTCCGGATCGTTGGAATTGACCAGAAGAGTGGTGTTGTAGGTGCCGGGAACAAGTCCCTCGGGGGAGAAAGTTCCGGTGATGATCTGGTTTCCCCCTCCGGATACTGTTCCGGAAGAGGGCGCCGCGCTGAACCAGGTCACGGAAGGCGATTCCGCCAGGCTGAAGCTGAGGCTCTGGCTGCCGGAATTGATGATCGTGAAGCTGTCCGTGCCTTGGGTGCCATTGACGAGCGTGGCGGAAAGGCTGTTGCCGCTCAAAGAGATGTTGGCGGGCGTGTAGCCTGTGCCTGTGACGGCGATTAGCACCGTGCTTTCATCGACATCGTTGCTGTTGATGGTCACATTTCCGGAATAGGTGGCAACGGCCGTGGGGTTGAAACTGAGGTTGTAGGTCTGGTGTGTGCCTACGGGAAGCGAGAAGGACAGAGTGTTCCGGCTCTCTCCCAAGTTCTTTTGGCCTTTTCTGCCCGCGACTGAGACCGTATAGCCAGCCGGAGTGGTGATGCTCCCGCTGAGAGTTTCGTCTCCGGTGCTATGGATGGTGAATTGCTTTACGCTGGTCTGACCCACCTCCACCTCGCCGTAATTGAGGCTGAGGGGATCGACAGTGATTTCCGGTCCGGCGGGTTCCACATAGACAAAACCCAGTTTCACATCAGGACGGTAAACCGATACCAGGCCACCGGTGAAGGTGTCACCCATGTCCGAATAGGTGCTGCGTCCATAGCGGTAGCCATTGCTCATGTTGGTGTAGCGCACAGTTCCAGTGGCGGATTCTGTGGCCACCCGGTCAAAGTCGGTATCGATCACGATATTGTCGATCCCATTCCAGGCAAAGGGGGTGGAGAGGATCAACAGATCCCAGTCCCCTGCCACAGGCTGATAGGAGGCGCTGCTGTACACTGTGGTCAATTCATCCGCGCTGATCCAGTTCGCGACATCCGTGGCTGTGGTGTGCTTCATCCGCATCCGGAAATTAGGCAAGGCCAGAGCAGGTGCCGTAGCAACGTAAAAGCCCAATTGGGTGATGTCCGTGGGGCCATACAGGCCAGCGGCGTTCAGTTCCGCGGCGGTATAGACCGACTGTCCATGCAGGCTCTTCTTATAGATGTTGATGGGGCAACCCTCAGTGGTGGCGGTGGTTCCAGTGCCGCTGCCTATCACGGCAAACGAGACTGCCTGGGGAGTGGCCTCCGCGGTGTTCGAGGCCGCGGATTCACCTGTGGGGTTGGAATATAGTGTGGTCACCCAATAGCTGTAGGTGGTGCCGTTCACCACACTGTGGTCAGAGTAGCTGGTGCCCGTCACCGTGGTGAGGGAACTGCCATTACGGTAGATCCTGTAGCCGCTGATATTCCTCTCATCTAAAAACTCTTCTTCGGCGCCGCGTCCCCCGGCAGCAGTCCAGCTCAGGTTGACAACAGTGTCGCCGCCCACAGCGGTGAGGTTGGTGGGGGGAAAGGTGTTGGGGGTGGCGGTCACGGTGTTGGAAGGACCTGAATCACCGTTGTTGTAGCTGGCCACAACATAATAGCTGTAGGTCACGCCATCGGTCACGTTCAGGTCTGTGTATGTGAGGTTTCCTGTGGTAGCCAGATAGGAGCTGTTTCTGTAAACTTTGTAGCTGTTAGGCGTCATCGCTTCCGGGGCGTTCCAGGTGAGTGTGACGGAAGCGTGGGTTGAGGTTGCGGCTAGATTCTGAGGGGGATTGAGGGGTGGCTGCACTGCCAACAGGGCGTTGTACAGGTTCAGGCGTCCGGAGCCGAGTTTGTTGGTGTAGCTTGGATTCACGCCGTAATGGTTGTCGGCGGTGTTTTGCAGGATCGTTTTCAGCTCCGTGTTGGTGAGAGTGAGCCCGTTGCGGTGGGCGTAGGATATAATGAGTGCCGCCGCTCCGGACACATGCGGGCAGGCCATCGAGGTGCCCTGGTACCAGGCGTAGCTGTTGCCGGTTATCGTGCTGAGAATTCCTCTTGTGGAATAATATATCGTTTCTCCACCCGGGGCGGAGATGTCCACCCAGGTGCCCCAGTTGGAGTAATAGGCTTTTCTGTCCTGGTTGGTGGTGGCAGCCACGGCAAAAGCGCCGTTGTAACAGCCGGGATAGAAATTTCCCTCGGCTTCATCGTTGCCCGCGGCGAAGATGGTGATGCCGCCGTTCAGAACCGTACCGCCGCCGTTGGCGTTGAAATAGTTGATGGCGGTAAGTTCGGACTGGTTGTACACATCGGGCTGGTCGTAGCCCCAACTGTTTTGGGAAACGGCCGCGCCGTTGTCTGCTGCCCAGACGGGGGCGTTGGCAAAGCCGCCCTGGTTCTGTCCGTCGAAGACCTGGCAGGACATCAGGCTCACGCCTTTAGTATTGCCATCTCCACCAGCGATGCCGCAAACGCCAGTGGAGTTGTTGTTTTCCGCGGCAATGGTGCCAGCCACGTGGGTGCCGTGGTCGCCGGGGTTGATGGTGGAGCTGCCGCTCACAAAGTTGTAACCCACACCGCTCCAGATGTTGTTATTCAAATCAGTATGGTTGGTCTGAACGCCCTCGTCTATAACCGCCACGATTACGTCCTGATGTCCCTTTTCCAAGTCCCAGGCTTCCGGCAGGTCGATGTCGCAATCGACAGTTCCGCCTTGCTGGCCGGTGTTGTTGTAATGCCACTGGCTGCTGTAATAGGGGTCATTGGGGGTCCAGCGGTCCAGTGTTTCCGGTGCTTCCTGATCCTGCCCCACAACAGATTCGTACAGCACTTTTTTATACTCGGGCTCAGCCCACTCCACGCTGCCTTCGAGGCCGCGGTAGGCCATCACAATGTCGCGGATGTCAGCCTTGCTGGCGAAGCTTATTTCATACCAAAGATGCAGGCCCCAGTCCCGGTGCCGCTGTGCGAATTCGCTCCTGTGGGCAGGGCTGTAAAAAAGCTGGTTGATTTTGCTTACCTCGAACCGGCGGCTCAGTTCGTCCAGTTCGGCAATGCCAAAGGAGCTTAGTGTCCCGTTTGTATGCTCCAGCCTTTGCAGTTGGCTGGAAAGCTCCGGTTTCAGTCTGATCCAGATATGGCCGGGAACCATGGCGCCATCCGGCACCTTGTAAATGTCTATAAAGGGCAGGTCCGCAAAATCCGGACCCAGGGCCATGAGTCCGACGCTCAAAAGCGCCAGGCAGATGGCCACAAGAATTGCTAATCTGCGCATATCTTTTACTCTCTTCGCCCTTGGTGGGGCTGTGAATTATTTCTGATGCGATGCACCGCCGCCGAACCCCACTTTTGCCAGCGGGATACTCCTGAGCGGTAAAAAGTACGTATTCCACCCATACGAACCATAAACAGGGATTTGTCAACAGTTTTCTGCCAGATTGGTTTTCCAGTTATAGTAGGCTCTCTTTCAGATCGTGCGGGTAAATAGTTATGGTTCCACTATAAAAGATAAGCCCCGCCCATCCTGAGAGGACGGCGGGGCCGATATCTATACGGTTTGTTTGTTATTTGGCGGGAATATCTTCGTAGGCTGCCACGACCTTGTAGAAAGCCATGGGCAGAACTTCTGTGTCTTCCCAACTGGTTTGCGGGGCCAGGACCGTGGCGAAAGGCTGGGTGCCGTAATCACCATAGGGATCTGTGGCGCGGTAGATGTGGTAGCGGTTGGCGTTGGTCACGGCTTCCCATGAGACGGTCACGCCGTTGGTGCTTTTTTGCACCGTCACCTGAGGTGCAGCCAAATTGAGGTAGCCGCTGCCGGTCAGGGCGATGTTCACTGTAGGCTCATCCTCGTCATTGCTGCTGATGATAACGTTGCCAGGATAGCTTTGCATGGCAGTGGGAGCAAAGGTCAGATTGTAGGTGATGGTTGCGCCGGCTGGTACGCTGAGGGTGAGAATATTGCGAACTTCAGCCTGGGCAGACCTGGCTCCGGGAGCTTGCTTGAGTGCAGGGGAGGCGGAGCTTGGGACAACATCCACAAATCCTTTGGCTCCCGCCTGGGCTACGCTGTAGCCGGAGGGAGTGCTGATGGTTCCTGTCAATTGGGCGTTGCCGGTGTTTTGCACAGTGAATTGCAGCACACTGGTTGTGCCGACTTCAACCGCGCCGAAATCCAGGGCCAGAGGCGAAACCACGATCTCGGGGGCCAGGCTTACGTCCCAGACATCCATGGTGGCGCTCACGTCCAGAGTAGGTCTGACGGGATCGTTGGAATGGATGGTGAGCATCGCTTCATAGGTACCAACAGCCATGCCGACCGCGGAGAAGTTGGCGGTGATGGTCAGGCTCTGTCCCGCGGCGATGTTGCCACTAAGAGGCTGTACGCTCAGCCAGGGAATGGGAGGGGAATCCTGGGTCAGCACGTTGGAACCGGAGAGGGTGTGAGGCTCGGAACCGTAGATATCACCGTTCAGGGTCCAGGGCAGGGTGAGGTTGCCACCGAAGCTGGAGCCGATGGTCACATTTACCGTGGCGGAAGCGGATTCGCCTCCTTTGATTACGCCGTAGCCGTAGGAGGTTTCACCGTGCCAGGTAATGGTCACGCCGTTGCCGCTGGTCACATCCGGGGTCATATCTCCCCCGCTGCCGCCCACGAAGTTGGTGGCGCTGTTCACGGTGACCCCGGCGGGGAAGCTGATGATCACGTCTCTGAGCCACTCTACGTCCGTGCTGGCGTTGGTGGCGGTGAAGGTCCAGTCCACCGTGGTGCCGGGCAGGTAGCTGCTGGCATCCAGGGTGAGGGTGCTGCCCGCGATGCTCTTCTCCTGAGCGGAAGCCGCTTGCAGCAGGTTGCCGGCTCTGGAGGGCAGTTCAGTCATGCTGATGCTGAAGGTGAGGGGCTGGCTGCCGGTGTTGGTGATGGTGAAGCTGTCCGTGCCTTCGGCACCCACCTGCAGGTAGGCATAGAGGGCGTCGTTGTCGATATCGATGGTGGGCGGATTGTAGCCCGCGCCAGTCACCGCGATGTTGACGCTGGTATTGTTGGTAGAGTTGTTGGCGATCACCACGTTGCCGTTGTAGGAAGTTGCTGCTGTGGGCGCGAAAGTCAGGTTGTAGGTCTTGGTTGCGCCGGCATTGATACTGAAGCTCAGGCTGTTGCGGCTTTCCTTTCCGGCCAGCGGGGCTTCCGTGGAATTGCGTGCCGCAGCCACGTTGTAACCCGTGGGGGTGGTGATGGTGCCGGTGAGGGTCTGGTCGCCGCTATTTTGGATGGTGAAGGTCTTCGTGTCGGTGCTGCCCACGGCCACATCGCCATAGGCAAGGGTTGTGGGATTCACCAGGATCATGGGGCCAGACTGGTTGGGTTGCAGGGTCAGTTTGAGGTTGGGACGGTTGGAGATGACGGTACCGCCGCTAAAGATGTTGGTCTGATCAGAATTGTCGCTGCGTCCATAACGGTAACCGTTGGTCACAGATGTGTACTGGGTGGTGCCACTGGAACTGTAGGAACCGATCAGGCCAAAGGCGGTGTCCACCACGATGTTGTCTATCCCGTTCCAGAGGAAGGGTGTGGAGAGGGTGTACATATTCCAGCCGGTGTTTGTGGGCTGGTAGGAGCTGCTGCTCCAGACCTGGGTGAGGCCTGTGGATATCCAGCTTGAGACGTCAGTTGCGCTGGTGTGTCCCATGCGGACAACGAAGTTGGGCATAGCCAGGGCAGGCAGGCCTGTTACGTTAAAACCGATCTGGGTGATATTGATGGGGCCAACCACTCCTGCGGCATTGAGTTCCGCGGCAGTATAAACCGACTGTCCGTGCAAGCTCTGATACCAGACGTTGATGGGGCAGGCATCTCTGTTGCTGTTGGAATCGGTTCCATCGCCGATGATTACTGAGCTGTTGGGCGTGGCCTGGACTGTTTCGGTAGGCTCTGCGTCTTCACCGGAATAGGTGGCCACCACATAGTAAGAGTAGGTTGTGCCGTTTACAACTGCGCTGTCGGTATAAGTAAGCCCCGTCACGGTGGTGAGCAGGTTGCCATTCCGGTAGATTTTGTAACCGGTGGGGATTCCACTTATAGGCTCGCTCCAGTTTAGTATCACCAAACCATTTCCGCCCACCGCGATCAGATTACGGGCGGGATAGAGCCCGGCAGGGACGTAGGCTTGCAACTTCAGGTTGGGCAGATTGTTGGAAGCCGTAAGTGATATGGGCTGGGATGAATCGCTTCTGTTTTGGCGGGCCTGGGTGGCAGTAGTGGTGGAATATGTCCAGAAGGGGTAATTAGAAATATAGCTCTGATTGCCCTTGATGGTGAGTATAGCCAGGTTGGAAGTTCCGTTGTAGGCAAAGAGGTTGTCCAGTTCCACTTCCATCCAGCCGGAGGTATCGGTATTCGGGAAGGTTCCGCTATAGACCAGGGTGTAGCCGTCTGTACTGTAGTCGCCGCTGGACAGGCTGGACTCGCTGGTGTGCTTCATATAGATGCTGACAGCCTCGATGGGACTTACATCGGTGCCGCTGCCCTTGTGGAAGCCCAGATACCTGATGTTGCAGGCGGTGCCGATCTGAGAAGCCAGATAGATAGCCTCATGGCTGGAGTAGTTCCAATAACGGTTTATAGGATAAGGCTGGGTTTCGCTGCCGTTGCCTATGATGATGGTAGAGATGGGATTGGTGGTGGGGAAGCCTGTAACAATGTTCGAGGGGTCAGATTCCTCAGCGCCGTAGATGGCTGTTACGTAATACTGATAGCTGGTTTCGTTCACCACGTTTGTATCAGAGTAAGTCAATCCGCCGGTGCTGGCCAGATAGTTGCCATCGCGGTAAACCCTGTAGCTGCTTGGTGTTCCGGTGGCAGGGGCTTGCCAGTTAAGGTTCACGACAGCGTTGCCGGAAGTGGCGGTCAGGTTCTGGGGCGGGGCATAGTAGGTGCCCATGGGCGGGAAGATGATGTGATCCAGCCAGGCGCAGTCGCTGCCATTGGCCCAGGAACCATCTTTGGAATAGGTCCAGGCCAGAGTGTGGCTGCCGGACGTCAAGGGGTAGGAAGCCTCTGCCCAGCCTGCGGAACCAGACCACTCGCCTTTCTTTACGCCATCGACGTAGAAACGCAGAAAGTCATAGTTGCTCTCGGAGGATACCTTATACCAGAAGCTGAGATTGCCCGCGCTGCTGACCACCACAGGCAGGCTGAGGGTGGTGCTGCCGTTGTCGGAGATGGCGCCGGACTTGGCGGCATAGGTGCCGGAAAAGACCTCTGAGCTTTGCACCGTCCAGGGCACGGAGCTGTTGTTTACCCAGGGATACAAAGTGAAGTTTCCTGTCTCGAAACCTTCATCCGGAGGGGCAAGCAGTGTGACCGTGATGCTGCGGGTGGCTGTGTTCCCGCTATTGTCGGTGGCGATCACCTTAATGCTGTGGGGGCCGCCGGCATATCCTGTGGTGTTCCAGACCCAGGAATAGGGGCTGGAAGTGTCGGTGCTTTTCAACACATCATCAATATAAAATGCCACGCCGGTGATGTAGCCGTCCGTGTCGGAAGCGGTGGCTGTTATCGTGATGCTGCTGTTGAGGTCATGCACCGATCCACCGGCAGGGGCGGTGATGGAAACCGAGGGCATGGTGGGATCGGTGGCAAGCAAGGCCTGGTAGGCATTGATGCGCCCGCTGCCCAGTTGACCCAGGTAGCTTTGGTTCACGGCATAATGGTCGTCAGCGGTGGATTCCAGAATATCCTCCACATCGGCGCTGCTGAGGGTGCGGCCGTTGCGGTGGGCATAGGAGACAACCAAAGCTGCCACGCCGGAAGCGTGGGGACAGGCCATCGAGGTGCCCTGGTAAAAGCCATAATTGCTTCCGCTCCAGCAGCTAAGCACGCCCTGGGAGGTGACGCTGTTGGTCTCACCGCCGGGGGCGGAGACGTCCACCCAGGTGTCGTAGTTTGAATACCAGGCCTTGGTATCGTTGTGGGTGGTGGCTGCCACGGCGAAAACGCCGCTGTAGCAACCGGGATACCACTGGCCGCTGGACTGATTGTTGCCCGCGGCGAAGATGGTGATGCCGTTGGACATCACGCTTCCGCCGCCGTTGGCGTTGAAGTAGTCGATGGCGTCAAGCACAGACTGCTCGTAGTTTCCCACGCTTGTGTAGCCCCAACTGTTCTGGGAGATGCAAGCGCCGTTGTCGGCAGCATAAATCGGAGCCAGATCAAAACCGTCGCCTCCGGAAGTGGGAGCGAACACCTGGGTGCTCATCAGCCGCACGCCGTTGCCGGTTCCGGAACCGCCGGCAATGCCGGAGACGCCTACACCGTTGTTTGTGACGGCCGCCACGGTTCCCGCCACATGGCAGCCGTGGTCTCCCGCGACGATATTGGAAGTGCTCTGGTAAAAGTTGTAACCATACACGTCGTCCACATAGCCGTTGTTGTCATCGTCTATGCCGTTTCCGGCGATCTCGCCGGGGTTGATCCACATGTTGGCAGCCAGGTCGGGATGGTCATACTGGACACCCTGGTCCTGGATGCAGACCACCACGTCGCTGTGGCCTTTTTCGATGTCCCAGGCTTCGGGCAGGTCGATGTCGGCATCCACCGTTCCGCCGGTCTGGCCGGTGTTGTGGTAATGCCACTGTTCGCCGTAGCGCGGATCGTTCGGAGTCCAGCGGGAGAGGCTGGCTTCCATGGCCGCGATCTGATCCTGGGTGAGGCTTAAAAGCTGTTTCCTATACTCAGGTTCAGCCCATTGAACGCTTTGGTCCAGACCGCGATAGGCCATCACTATGTCGCGGATATCGGCTGAACTGTCATACTCGAGTTCAAACCACAGATGCAGTCCCCACTCGATGTGGCGCCAGCCCCATTTGAGGTTTTTGGAGCTATCGCCAAAGAGTGGTGTTATCTTTGTGATCCCATATTCCAGATTGAGGGCGTCAAGCTCCTCGATCTCAAAGCTTTTCAGGCTTCCTTCTTCATAACGGTAAGCCTGTACCTGGGAGGATAGTTTTTCGCTGAGTTTGATCCGGATGTGGCCTTTTTCGATGGCTGAGTCCGGCACTTTGTAAATGTCGATGAAAGGGCGTTCGCCAAACTTCACAGGGGAAGCGGGCAGCCCTATCCATGTTAGCAGGAGCAGTGCAGTAAATACGAAGAGTATTCTTCTCATGGCTCTCAACATCTCCTTTATTGGTATTGTTCTTTATACAGTTGTTATCGTTTTTGCCTGGATGCTGCTAAAGGAGGCCATTCTTGTGAAATGGCCACGCAGGCAGGATATTTGATCCAAAGCAACCTTCTCGTCCGCAGATAATTGGATACAGCGGGATTTGTCAATTAAAATTTGCCTCCACCAGTATAGCAAATTAGGCTCTCCTGCAAACTAAACGGGTGGATTGTTAAGGGCGGATAACTGGCTTGTTTCAAGCCAATTCATTGTTATATTTGCATCTATGTTCATTGTTTACTAAAGAATCCCGCTTGTCCCCCATGCCGCTCTCCTTTGCTGCATAAAGAGTTACGGCCATCATCCTTAGGTATGTGGTTGCGAAGTTAAGGATGACCCCAGGAAGATACAGGTTTAGCCTCCGGATGCAAAGGGGGGCGAAAAGGTGGACAGACGGGGTATAGCAGTCAGTGTTGTATTTTATCCACTCGTTTGGAAGGAGGGTTGAATTTTTAATACGCCGGGCAGGTTGTTGCGCAGGACAATACCCAGTGTCTGATCTGACGCTTGTAATGACGGGGGCATGAGGCATCAGGAGCGCGGTTAGAATTCCAGAAAGAAAGTGACGGGGCCGTCGTTGATCAGGTTTACCCGCATATCCGCGGCAAAGATGCCGGTCTGGACTTCGATGCCGGTTTCCCGAAAGAGGGCCACAAAGTTGTCATAGAGCTGTTCTGCTATGGCCGGGTCGGCGGCGGGGGTAAAGTCTGGCCTGCGTCCCCGGCTGCAATTGGCATAGAGGGTGAACTGGGATACGATGAGAGCCTGGCCGCCGATGTCGCGCAGCGAGAGATTCAGCTTGCCATTGTCATCGCTGAACACGCGCATCTCACTGATTTTGCGGACAGCCTGGGGCAGCAGGTCAGGACTGTCTGAGTGTCCAAAACCGACAAACAACAGCAGGCCGGGGCCGATGCTCCCAACCAGGCGGTTTTCCACCTCCACGCTGGCCGAGCCAACTCTCTGTATCAGAACGCGCATCAGTCGATTCTGAAGTGGTGCACTTCCCAGCAGCCGGCGTCATCCAACCAGACGGAGCCTTTTTCAAAAGGCGGGATGACGATCTGGATGCGCCCAAAGCTTACGCCTGGCTTCAGGAATCCCGCGCTGATGGTGTCTTTGCTCCACTCGTTGGAAGTCTTCATTTTAGACTTGAATCTGCTGAAGACACGGCCGTTTTCCCAGAATGTGATCAGGCGGGTGGTGATCTGGGGGCCTTCAGGTTCTGAGGACTTGGCGTTTAAGCGCACGTAGTAGCCACCATAGCGGCGCACCTTGAAGGCATCAGAGTAGAGCACGACAGTCTGGTCGGAAGCGTCGATGCGCAGTGAGGTGCTGCCTTGCAAGGCGACCTTGGGG
>Ga0208939_1001335_pt1 | contig 18747 bp, 17 predicted proteins | sample AD_STIC12_MetaG_FD_184437 | JGI IMG/M metagenome (GOLD analysis project Ga0208939, IMG submission 184437) | Active sludge microbial communities of municipal wastewater-treating anaerobic digesters from USA - AD_STIC12_MetaG (SPAdes) (version 2) | ecosystem: Engineered > Bioreactor > Anaerobic >...
ACCCGCAAACGCTACGACACCCCGAAAACCCCGTACCAGAGGGTCATGGAATCCGACTACATCCCCCGAAAAACCAAAATCGCCCTGACCGCTCAGTTCCGAACCCTCAACCCCTTCGTGCTGCGCAAGGCCATGGAACACAAACTTAAAAAAATCTTCGATCTCTGCTATAAACGGACTCTCTGCCGTCAGCGACCTGAGCCCCCTCTTCGGTAACATTTATTTATGAGGCAACGGGCGACCCTGAGGGAGCAACAGGCCCTCAATGAAATCGAAAATCGGCCGACAAGTATCAGTGGATTCTTTTCCGGGACGGGGGGGTGCCGAGGGGGTTCCCCGCCGGCGTCCGGGTAGGGAGCGCGGGAGATGCTGAAAATCCTGATAGGGCTCGTCCTGGTCCTGCTTCTCTTCGTTGTGCTTTTCTTCGACCGGCTCAAGGAGGCGCTCCATGCAGGCGGCATGGCCGTCCTGCTGGCGATCATCCTGTCGCTGTCGGTTGCGGCCGGATGGCTCGGGTTCACGGACAGCGGGAAACCCGCGAAACGGGCCCCGTCCGTCCCGGCGGGAACGACCTTTCCCCCGGCTGCCGGGGCGCCCGTCCAGAGCGTTGTCGTGCCCGGCGATCCCATCCCTGCGGCGCCGTCACGGGAAGAGGCGCCGGGCGAGGGGTTTCTGAGCGTGCAGGAGATCTACGAGCGGGTAAGCCCCTCCGTCGTGGTGGTCTACAACCTGAATGAATCCGGGCAGGTCCGGACGCACGGGACGGGGTTCTTCATCGATCCCTGGGGGATGGTCGCAACCAACTATCACGTCGTTGAAGGGGCGGCGTCCCTGAAGATCAAGACGAAAAGCGGCTCGACCATCGACGTCCGGGGGGTTGCCGCTTCGGACGCGGAAAACGACATCGTCATCCTGGCAGCGACGCTGTCGGCGGACGCCGTCCAGACCCTCCGGATGACGCCCTCCCTGCCGAAGGTTGGAGACAAGATCGTCGTGATCGGCACGCCCTATCACCCCCAGCTTGCGCAGACCATCACCGACGGGCTCGTCTCGGCAATCCGGCCGGTTTCCGGGGGAAAACGCCTGATCCAGATCTCGGCCCCCATCTCGCCGGGTTCGAGCGGGAGCCCCGTGGTGAACATGAAAGGGGACGTCGTCGGCATTGCGACGCGTGTCCACCGCCAGGCCTCCCACATCGGGATCGCCGTGCCGGGGGAGATCCTCTCGGGCCTGACCCCTGCCAGCCCGTTTCCCGTGGCGAAGCTGCCCGTTCTCTACGCGGGGCAATCGCTGTCGGTCGAGCCGGCGCCGCAGCCTGGAGACGGGCAGCGCAAGCTGGAGCAGGAGAGGCAGCGGGCCCTGGAGCAGCGGGTCCGGGAGGAGGAAGAGCGCCGGAAATGGCGCGAACAGCGGATCGGCGAGGCAGCCGACCTCCTCGACAAGGCGAGGCACAACCTGAGCTTCGACCGCCATGACCTGGCCTTCAGCCAGTTCGACAAGGCCCTGCAGATTTTCCGGGGGATCGGGGAGACCCAGGGCATGGCCGTCTGCCTGGAACAGATGGGCGGGATCCTGTACAAGAAAGGCCGGCCCGACCTTGCGCAGGAGTATCTCCGGCAGGCCGCATCGATGCGGGGCCGGATGTAGAATCCGGGGGCGGCCCTTTCCCGGCGCGGCCCCGCCGTCCGGGTGGACCGGGAGCCCCCGGCAGCCCGACCGTTCGAATTTTCTTCTTCATTTTCGTTTCGAGGAGCCGATACTCTATATGCGGGACCGTCCTTCGAGAGGGCCCCGGGATCACGGTTTTCCACAGGAATACGGATGATCGTCGTCGCGTCGCTGTTTCTCGTTGCACTGCTGTTTGCCGTGCTCTTCTACCGGAGGCTCAGGGAGTCCTTCAGCCGCCGCTCCCTTTTCTTCCTGGGGGCGGTTCTGGCCGCCACGGGATTCGCCTTCGCCTACGGCGATTATCTTCTCCTGCGTCAGGCCATCGAGGTGTCACAGAAGCCTTCCATCGTCATCCGCGGGCCGTTCTACATCACGATCCTGCTCACGGTATTGTTTTACCGGAGGCTCCGGAAACTGCTGCGCCGACGTGTCGTGCTGTCCATCGTTCTCGTCCTGGGCGTCATCACGAGCGGTTTCGCGACGTACCATTTCGCTGCACTGCGCGAGTACCTCAGCGGGAGCCGTGAATACCAGTTCGCCAAGCGGGTCAAGAACGCCGCCCAGAGGGTTGTCGTGAAAATGACCAGGCCGGACGAACCCGTGGTGTACGCGCTCAGCACCCAGGATCTCTACAGGAGGGTGGCCCCCTCCGTCGTGCTCGTCAGCTGTCCGGGGAAGGGCTACGGCACGGGGTTTTTCTACGGCAGCGACGGGATCGTCGCCACCAATCACCACGTGCTGCGCGGGGTGGAACATGCCGAGATCGTCACGCAGAACGGCCAGCGCTATCCCGTGCACGGCATCGTGGCCGAGGACCCCGCGCACGACCTGATCCTGCTGTCGACGGGGATTCCCCCGTCGGACGCGAGGTCCCTGCCCGTCAATGCCGCTGCCGCCGACCCCGGCGACCGTGTCATCGTCGTGAGCCGCCACAAGGTCTTCACCGACGCCCTGGCCGAAGGCACCGTGTCCCCCGTTCCCATCCACCCGTGGATGGGGATCCGGCTCGCGTCGCCCCTGACCTACGGGGCAAGCGGAAGCCCCGTCGTCAACTCGCGGGGGGAGGTCGTCGCCGTCATCTGGGCCGGGGACCAGAAGGACAGCCTGACAGGATTCGCCGTCCCGGCGGCGCGACTCTCCGCGCTCGCCGTGCGCAAGTCCTACCCGCTTTCACAGATCAACGTTTCGGAGCCCCTCGACACGAACATCCTCGTCACGACCGCTGCGCAGCGCTGAAGGGCAGGCTCGCCTGCGGGACATGCCGGGCCCTCCCGTACGGGGCTCGAGGCGGGCCCTTCAAATCCCTGTCGAGCTGTGGTAGGGAGTGGAAGGCGCTCGTTTGCCTCGCTTCGCGACCATTCATTTCCCGGGGGGGGGTGATGTGACATGGCCCGACGAAAGCAGCCGGCCGGAAGGATCGATCTCAAGGGGCTCGACGCATCGGAGATCCGGGTCCGCCTGAAGGAGGTGGGCCCCGTGGCAGAGATACGGCTCACCCGGGCCAATCTTCCGCTCTTCGAGGAGGACGAGTTCGAGCTTTCGCTCGCCTGGGGAGGCCAGCGGAAGACGTACAAGATCCCTGTCCGGGAGGGGAAACCTCTCTTCGGCGCCCTGCCCGACTCGGTGACGGGGCTTGTCGAGCGGAAGCCGCAGAAGGGCGCCGGGAACCTCATCCGGGAGCTCACGCTGGCCGGCGCCGCGGGCGAGGCGACCTTCCCCATGAGCTGGGGGTACGCGATCCCGGAGGAGTGGAAACCCCTCGAACGGATCTACAACGGGGTGATCGAGATGGCGAGGAGATTAAGCGGCTGGCAGGTGTTCTGACAGGATCGGGGATCGATTCTCCTTGCTGCGCCCGGTCCTGCCGGACCGTTTTCCCGCCTCGCTTCAACCCGGTGTCAAGAACCCGGCAGGGCGCCATTTGCGCGAGGCCGAAGCCCTGCCCGTCAAGGAACCGACACCCAAAAATAATCTATAAAAATCACGAACATATGTGTCAGCCCTTTTTCCGCGTCGAGGTCCGAAATGGCATGGTACCTGCTTGTCCCAGGGTAATTCTGACGCCCCCGCCCGATGTTTCCTTCCGGGGGCCTGACCGAGGCCATGACCCTGAACGTGCAGGAACTGAAAAGGATCTCCTTCGATCTGGTCAGCGGCGGGATCCGGGAGGATCTGAGCCGTGATATCGCGCGGAAGATCCTCGTGTTCAACGCCTTCGCGCTGATCGGCATTCTCAATCTCGTCCTGCTCGGAACGCTCGCCTACTTTCAGAACAACCCGTGGCTTGCCGGTCTGGACTACTGCGCCGCCCTGCTCCTGGCGTTCCTGATTTTCTTCCTGCGCAGGACGAAGAACTTCGTGGCGGCCTTCTACGGCTCCGTGGTGGTCGTCGGGATCCTGTACTACTACCTGCTCTTCACCGGCGGGGTGAACAACACGGCCCACGTCTGGTACTTTACCTATCCCCTGATCGCGTCGTTTATCCTGGGCTCCCGGCCGGGGCTGGCCGCTACGCTGGTCATGCTCGTGCCGGCCGTTGTCTTCTTCATGTGGGAGAATCCGCCCAGCCCCTTCACGACGTATTCCCTGGACTTCAAGCTGCGCTTCCTTCCGTCCTTTCTCGTCATTACCGCCTTCGCCTACTTCTTCGAGCGGACGCGGGAAAAGGCCACGATGCAGCTCGAAGACGTCAACGCGGAGCTCAAGAGCACCGTCTCCGCGCTCAGGGAGACGGAAGAGAAGCTCCGGAGGGCGGGCGAGGAACTCGAGGGGCGGGTGGAGGAGAGAACGGCGCAGCTCTACCGCGCGAACCTGCAGCTGGCCGGCGAGATGGAGGAGCGCATGCGTTCCGAGGAGGCCCTGCGCGCCAGCGAGGGCAAGCTCAACGCGATCCTCCGCTCCGTAAGCGACAGCATGGTAATGATCGACAGGGAGCTCAACATCATCTGGTGCAACGACAAGGCGAAGAGCGGGTTTTCCCCGGACTGCGTGGGCAGCAAATGCCACGAAGTGCTCTGCGGGAGGCAGTGGCCCTGCGAACCCTACCCCTGTTACGCGGTCCGGACGTTCCGGGACGGCAGCATCCACAGCAGCGACGCGGTGCTGACGAACCGGGACGGCCAGGACGTGTCCTTCCACTGCGTGGCCAACGTGGCCCTGCGGGATGCCGGCGGGAACCCGACGGCGGTGCTGACGATCCTGCGGGACATCACGGACCGCAAGAGGGCGGAAAACGCCCTCATGGAGTCGGAGCGGAAATACAGGACCCTCTTCGAGGATTCCCTGGAGGCCATGAGCGTCTCGCGCGGCGGCAGAATGATCGACGTCAACCCGGCCTGGCTCGCCCTTCACGGCTATGCGCACAAGGCGGAGATCCTGGGCCGGGACGTCATGGAATTCATCCACCCCGAGGACCGTCCCATCCTTGCCGGCCGCAGGGAGTCGTGGCCGCACCACGACCTGCGCTCCTACCAGATTCGGGACATCCGGCGGGACGGGGACATCGTCGACATCGAGGTCTGTGCGAGCAGGATCTCGCTGGCGGGCAAGGAGGCCATCCTTGCCACCCTGCGCGACGTGACGGAGAAGAAACGCAGCGAGCGGGAGCGGAAAGCCCTCGAGGAGCGGCTCGCCCGATCGGAAAAGATGGAGGCGCTCGGGACCCTCGCCGGCGGCGTCGCGCACGACCTGAACAACATCCTCGGCGGCATGGTCGGCTACCCGGACCTGCTGCTCATGGAACTACCGGAGGACAGTCCCCTGCGACGGGGCATCATCACGATCAAGCATTCGGGAGAGAAGGCGGCGGCCATCGTGCAGGATCTCCTGACCCTGGCGCGCCGCGGCGTGCCGGTCATGGAACCCGCGGGGCTCAACCGAATCATCACGGACTACCTGAGGAGCCCCGAATTCCAGCGGCTGCAGTCGTTCCACCCCGGGATCCGCGTCGAAACCGACCTGGCCGAGGAGCTTCTTCCGATCCAGGGCTCTTCCGTGCACCTCTCCAAGGCCGTGATGAACCTGGTTTCGAACGCCGCCGAAGCCATGCCCTGCGGTGGCGTGATCCGCATCGAGACCTCGAACCAGTACGTCGACAAGACCATCCGGGGCTACGACCAGGTCTCCGAGGGCGAGTACGCCGTCCTGAAGATTTCCGACGCGGGCGTCGGGATCGCCCAGCAGGACATCAGGAAGATCTTCGAGCCCTTCTACACGAAGAAAATCATGGGCCGCAGCGGCACGGGCCTCGGCATGGCCGTCGTCTGGGGCACGGTGAAAGACCACAAGGGCTACATCGACATCGAGAGCGTGGAAGGACGGGGGACGTCGTTCATCCTCTACTTCCCCGTCAGCCGATCGGTGGTGAAGTCCGGGGACCGCAAGATCCCGATCGAGGATTACCTCGCGAAGGGGGAGACGATCCTGGTCGTCGACGACGTCGCGGAACAGAGGGAGCTCGCCTCGGCCATGCTCCGCAAGCTGGGCTATACGACCGAGACACTTGCCAGCGGCGAGGAAGCCGTCGAGTACCTGAAGAACAAGCCGGCTAGCCTCGTCATCCTGGACATGATCATGGAGCCCGGGATCGACGGCCTCGAGACGTACCGGAAGATCCGGGAGCACCGCCCGGGGCAGAAGGCCATCATCGTGAGCGGGTTTGCCGAAACGGACCGGGTGAAGGAGGCGCAGAGGCTGGGCGCCGGCCAGTATCTGAAAAAGCCCTACACGCTGGAAAAGATCGCGATGGCCGTCCGCAGGGAGCTGGACAAGGCGGCCTAGCGAAGGAAAGATTCGATCGATTGAAGGAGAGGGATCCGTGGAAGCGAAGAACAGGATGACCCGGGAGGAGATTCACGATTTCGGGGTCCAGATTGTCTACGAGGAGATGATGAAGGCCGGATACGAGATCCTCGGCGCCGATCCGTCACCGGCCGTTACGCCGCAGATCGTGGCCCGGAAGGATGGGCAGCTCTGCTTCGTCATCGTCCGGACCGATGTCTATCCGAACAGGGGAAAACTCGCCGACGACCGGGAGTTTCTCTACAACCTCGAGCATGCCGAGCGCAACAACGCCCTGTGCTACTTCGCCGGCGTCGGGATCTGCAACGCGGCAGCCACTGACGCGGGCGACGAGGCGGCCATGGGGGTGCCCGAACGGGAAGGGGGATTTTACGTGGATTTCGACGGCCTGAAGGTCATGACGACGCTCGGCCGCGCGGGTGCCGCAAACGGGAACGGGCAGCCAGGCTAGCGGACGGGAAAGGGAAAAGGCGAAGAATCTTCTTCTTCGCCTTTCCTGCATTCCTTGCCGTTATCCCGGGGCCCTCGCCCTCCTCTCAGCGGTCGTCGACAAGGTGGGCGAAGAAACCGAGTTCCTTCGACCGCCTGTTGAAATCCTCCTGCGACAGGTCTACCTTGCCGGACTCCGCGACCACCATGGATTCCTGGACGCAGCCGGGGATCCAGTACTTCTCGTATCCGGGCAGAGGGGGTCTGAACTCGACGCCAGAGCGCCCGATGGCGACCTTGTAGAACTTCACGTCGTCCGGCCTGACCGTGATGCGGGGGTGAGAATCGTCGATGAGGATCGCCGTGTCCTTCAGGTTTCCGTAGTAGGGCACCACGTCGTCTCCCCGAGGGGTCTGCACAACGACGAGATCGGCGCCCTTCAGCCTCTCCATCCCTTCGCGGCCGATCTCGACGCGGCCGTCCGCAATCCGGATCTCGATCCCGACCGCCCGGTAACCTTTCTCCTCCAGGTTCGAGATGATCGCCGCGCCGATCTCGCCCACGCCCAGGATGGCGACCGTCGTCTGCTCTTTCCGCAGCCCGTGCTTTTCGGTCACCCGTTCGACCGTTTCCACGACGGAGAAGACCCTTCCCTTCAGCCCGTAGACAAAAGGCTGCTCATAGGGGAAGTGAGACCTGAAGAACCGCGGGCCCTGACCCGCGATGGCGATCGTCCTGGCCCCGGTGAGAGTCCGGGTGAGCTTGAGGTTCTTCATGATCGTGCCGACCAGCTCCCTGTCCTGCCTGAACTGATCCACCGTGTTCGGCACCGCCAGGACGAGGCCTCGCCCCAAGCCGTTGCCGGTGGTGATCACGCCGGCGACAAAGGGCTTCCCCGAAGCGACGGGCTTCAGGAACCACTTGAGCCCTTTCGGGAAGTATCCGTCCACATCCCTCTGGGAGCCGGGGTAGACGGTGAAAATGCAGTTGATCTTCAGGAATCTGCCCAACGACAGCAGGAGAAGCATCGGCCAGCGCATCGTGACCGCGATGAACCCGAGAAATTGCCTGGACCATTTTTTCTTGTAAATGGTGACCACCCCCCCTTCTGAAAGCTCCATGCCCCGGCGGACGCGGGGACGAACTGGAGATGCCGGACGGCAGCAACCCTGTGCTCCCGCGATATTTCCGTATTTCCATTGCATCCTGCGCAATGAAAATATCCAGTTTTACGGGTGCAACGTAAGTTCATTAATAATGTCGATGAGTCTTGTCAAGCTAAATTTGCGTAATGGTTTAGAATATGACCGGCGGTCACCCCGGGGCCACTGTAAAGAAATACGGCAGTAGGCCCCGCGCTTGACAAGAATGCTCCTCCCGACTCATATAGAACGATCAGGGGCAAGGGGGGCATGATGGGTCCAGCCGTGCGGATTTCATTGCAGTCGGCCGCGGCAGCAGTGCTCGTTTTCCTGGCCGGCTGCCAGGACGGCGGAGTCACGAGGCTTGCGGACCGCGCGCCGGTTTCTTTCGATCGGATGGTCGCGGAGGCCTCCAGGAGCCGCGTCATTGTCGCGGGCGAGACACACGACAGCCGGGCCGACCACGGCCTGCAGCTCAGGATCATCCGGACCCTGCACGAAGGGGGCGCCGTGGTCGCGGTGGGCCTCGAGATGTTCAGGGCCGAGAACCAGGAGCTGCTCGACAAGTGGTGGCGCTGGGGCATGTCGACGGAACGGTTCGAGGCGCTCTATCGCGAAAACTGGGGGACGCCCTGGATTCTCTACCGGGATATCTTCCTGTATGCGAGGCAGAAACGGATTCCGCTGGTCGGCCTCAATGTCCCCCGGGAGATCATCTCGAAAGTCGCACGCGAGGGCTATGCCTCGTTGACGGAGTCCGAGCGCGGGAAGCTGCCGTCGGGGCTGACCTGCTCCGTAGACGAGACCTACCGGTCCTTTATCCGAAAGACGTTTGCGGGACACGCGCACGGATCGGGGCGCAGTTTCGAAAACTTCTGCGAGGCCCAGATGATCTGGGACACGGCGATGGCGGTCTACGCCCTCGAGTACCTGGACAAAAACCCGGCAAGCCGGATGGTGATCCTGGCCGGTTCGGTCCACGCCGGGAAGAGGGCGATCCCCCGGCAGATCGCGGCCATGAGGCCCGGGACGACCGTGACGGTCATCCTGCCCGCCGCAGGCGGCGGGGTGAGCGGCGAGCCGCTCTCGTCGGAGGACGCGGACTACGCAGTTCTGCAATGAACCGGGTATCGGGGACAGGGCAGGGGAGAGGCGACAGGAACAGGGGATATGAAGCGAAGCCTCGAGAAGGATGCGGGCCTGTACTGGGACTTGAGCCGCCACGACGAGCGGGTGCAGGACCAGTCGCACTGGGCGGGCTCGGCCCGCTGGCCGCGGGACCGATGGCTCGAGTACGGGGAGTTCAACGCCGGGCTTGTCGAAGACTTCTATAGCCGCTTTGCCCCGTCATTCCCGCACCGGGGATTCGGTTCACGCGTCGCGCTGGATTGGGGCTGCGGCGGAGGGGCCAACATGAGCGCCCTGTGCCGGCGTTTCCGGTGCGTCATCGGCGTGGACATCTCCCGCCCCACCCTGGAGGAGTGCGCCCGGCAGCTCAAGCGTTGCGGCCTGATCAACTTTTCAACGGTGTTTGCCGATGCGGCGCGCCCGCAGGGGGCGGCAGAGGAAGTCGGACGGGGTGCCGTGGATTTCTTCTTTTCCGTGGCCGTCTTCCAGCACTTTCCCTCCAAGGCCTACACGAAGGAAGTCCTCGAGACCGCGGCGGGTCTGATGCGGGAGGGGGGGTACGGGCTTGTTCAGGTGCGCTACTTCGACGGTTCGGAAAAGCTCAGGCAGAAGGAGAGCGATTACGCGAAGAACGTCATCTACATGACGTCTTTCACCACGGGGGAGTTCACGACGCTGCTGGCCGAAACGGGCTTCACCCCGCTGGCCTCCGAGCGGGACCTCGACGGCCCGAAGGACCGCCACGAGTATTTCTTCTTCCGGAAGTGACTTCCCGGCGTCCTGCATGGTGCAAGCACGCTGCGGGCTGCCCTTCTGGTCATCGGTCTCGGCGGCCTCTCGCATCCCCCGAGTTGGGACGGCTTTTTGCCGCTTTCCCCGGCCATCGGTGCCCCGAGCCCTGTCGGGACCAGCCTGGTCTTTTCCTCGATGCCGGTTCTCTTGCATGCCCTGCCGGGCGGGCTGCCGATGATGCCGGGAGTGATCGTCAGGATTTTCTCGGCGGAAGAGTTCGATATGGGCGTTGCCTGGCGGCCTGTCCGGTCCTCCATGCAGAGCGCAGCCATCCGGCGGAGGCGCAGAAGCGGAAGGCAGGATTCCCGCGATCGGCCGATCCAGCGGACCTGCCCGTTGCCCTTCCTTCCTGCCCGGTTCGAAACGGTGCACCGCCGTCCAACAGCCTGTCAGCCCTTCATCACGAGGAAGCTCACCGGCACCATCAGCGCCGCCGCGCCGACGGCCAGCATCCAGCAGAAGGCATCGATCTCGCGGCTGCGCCGGAGGAGGTCCTCGTCCCAGTCGCTCAGCTCGATGAAATTCCGGAAACGTCGGACCAGGGAACCCCGGCGGGATGCCGAGCGGACCCGAAGCTTTCTTACCTTCCCGACGCCCCTTGCACGATCGATCACGGTGGTATTCATCACGGACTCCTTTTCTTGCTTTATCCTCCCGGCTTGCGTCAGCCCGGGTACTTCCGGACGACGGCGCTCACGACGCCGCCCACGCGCAGCTCCGAGCGGGCCCGGATGGGCGGGTACTTCGCGTTGGCCGCCTCCAGGAATACGTCCTTCCCCTTGCGGCGGAAAAATTTCAACGTCCACTCCCCGTCGACCTCGGCGATCACAATGTCGCCCGGTTTCGGCTCGCGGCCCCTCTCGATGACGACCAGGTCGCCCGGGTGGATCCCTTCGTCGATCATGGAATCCCCCGACACCCTCAGGAGGAATGACGTCCCGGGCTTCGTGATGAGGTACTCGTCGAAGGAGATGACATCCCGAAGTTCCTCTTCGGCGGGGGAGGGGAAGCCTGCCGCCACATCGCCCACCATGGGGAGGCCGAAGGCCCTCCTCGAAGGAGACAGGAACCCCCGTGCATCCTTTTCGAGCACGCCTGCGGCCAGCAGCTTCCGCATCCAGAAATGGACGACGGACTTGGAACGCACCCCCAGGACGACCATCATCTCCGAGTAGGTGGGCATCCGCCTGCGGTCCCGGTAGAATCCGGCGAGTTCCTTCTCCACCGCTTTCAGGGTCCTGTTCCCCCTCATGGCATCAGGCTCCAGGTGTCGGATTTCAGACACATGAAAAATCTTGATCCTGTCGATCCTCCCGGCACGCACCGAGACGGCGGGAGAGCGGCAAACGGCTTATTGCCCCTGTGAGGGCAACGTTTCCTTTTTTCGCCTTACGTCTTATGCCCTTAGCCTTATGCCTGCTTTATATAGAACGATCGTTCTATTTGTCAAGAAAAAAACGAGGCAGCTTGAAAAAAGCCGGCCGGAGGGAAGACCGGTCATCGAAGGCTCCCGGATGGGTCGCGGGCCAATTTTCGTTGACAGGACCGGGCATGAACGGTAACAATTCGGCGGCGCGGGTTCCGGTCCCGCGCACCTCGCATTCACTACCGGTTCCACCCAGGAGAGAGGAGGAGGGCATGAAGGTTCTGGTCACGTACTACTCGCAGACGGGGAACACGGAAAAAGTCGCCCGGGCCATCTACGAGGCCGTCACGGCGCAGAAGGAGATGAAGCCCGTGGCTCAGGCCGCGGCGGCCGGGTACGATCTCGTGTTCTGCGGATTCCCGGTTCAGGCGCACAGCGTCCCGGGGAAAATGGCGGAATTCGTCAAGGGGCTGCCCAAGGGACAGAAAACGGCCTTCTTCGCGACTCACGGGTCGCTTCGCGGCGGCCAGCTCCCGAGGCAGGCCTTCGAGAGCGCGGCAGGTCTTGCCGCCCATCTGAAAGTCCTGGGCCAGTTCGGCTGCCGGGGGAAGGTGGACCAGAAGGTCATCGACGCCCTCATGAAGAAGCCCGAGCACAAGGCCTGGGCCGAGGAGGCCCTGGGAGCCGTCGGGAATCCCGACGCGGCGGACCTCAGGGACGCCGCGGAGTTCGCCCAGGCCATGGTCGGCAAGGCTTACTGATTACCCGGCGGGCCCCGGCGGCCCGCTCCGCCCTTGAACCGCGGGGGGCCGTTCAATGCGCGTACTCAAGCAGGCAGCAGCGGGCAGCGGCAGGCGTCCCTTTTTTTACAGGGATGCCGGCACCCTCGAGTTCCGAAGCGGGGGCGGCTGCCTGACGCTCTTCGGGCTCCCTTTCCTGCTGGCGGGCCTGTTCGTTGTGCAGATTCCCCTCGGACTCCTCCCCCTCGAGGAGCGTCCCGAGGGGCCCCTCGTCTCCGCCCTGGTCATCCTGCTCGGGTCCGTGTTTGCCCTCGTTGGGGCCATCCTCGTCTTCGGGCGGGCCGGGCTCGTCCTGGACCGTGGACGAGGGTGGATCACGCAATGGTACGGGCTTCTCGTGCCCATGAAGCGCGTGGAGTACCTGCTGGACTCGATCCGGCAGGTGGAGATGGACTTCTCCCGCGGCGACAGCGACTCGGCCGACACGTGGCCCGTGACGCTCTCCGGCGAGGGGATCCCGAAGCCCATCGCCGTCGCGCAGCCGGTGGAGTTTGCCGAGGCGAGGCGGATCGCCGAGGAACTCGCGCGGTTCCTGCACAAGCCGCTCGTCGACCGCTCGACGGGCGAGCGGGTGACACGCGACGCCGGGCACCTCGACGAATCCTGGCGAGACCGGGTGGGCAGAACGCAGGGGCACGCGGCCCCGATGCCGCCCCAGCCCCCCGGGATGCGTTCGCGTGTGGAGCGCACGGCCGGGGGGTACATCTTCCACATCCCGGGGCCGCCGCTCGTCTGGTATCATTTCATCCCCGTGCTCTTCCCCATCGTGTTTGCGGGATTCGTGGCGTGGTTCTTCCTGCCCGCGCTGCTCGCGGTTCCCATACCCGACTGGATCCGCTACTTCTTCCTGGGCTTCGTCGGCCTCTTCCTCATCGCCGCGCCTGTCGTGTCGTCGCTGCTGAGCCTGCTGCGCCTCAAGAACCAGTTCGAGCGCGTCACCGTCACGAAGGCCTTCCTGCGCGTCGAGGCCCTGAAGCAGGGGAAGCGATCAACCGTCGAAATCCCCGTCGACGAGATGGAGGACCTCGTGGCGCCCACGGCGAAGTCCCTTATGGACTCGGTCGAAGTGCCCGGCATGAAGAAGGTTCCCCTCGGCGAGACGGGGACCCCGCGGATGCCCGACGGGCGGCCCGTTCCCCGGTTCCTCCTGACGGTCATGAAAATGGCGGGCTCCCGGGGCATCACCGCCCGCAGCGACAGGGCCGTCGTCGAGTTCGCGGCCGGGCTCGACGAGGCGGAGACGGCCTACCTGTTTGCGCTTACCCGAAAGACGATCGCCGAATGAAGGCACTTTCCTGTTGTCATGCGGGATGAATCGCTGATAGGTTGATGACGGCACGATCCCGCGCACGGACAGGCTGTGTCACGCCCCCCTTGCGCAAAGGAGGTTCACGCGATGAAGGTGATCGATTTCCATGTTCACATCGGGACGGAGGATCAGTTTCTGCCCTGGGTCAACGAGTTTTTCAGCAAGAACAATCCTCACTATGCAGAGACCTTTGCGAAAACCATCACGCCGGAGGGGGCCATCGCCTTTTTGAAGTCCCACGGAGTCGACCGGGCGGTCATCCTGGCCGAGTACGCCCCCCGGGCATCGGCCATGGTGACCAACGAGTTCGTCTCCCGATTCAGCAGCGGGCATGAAGAGCTCATCCCCTTCGGCTGCATTCATTTCGAGGACGGGACGCCCTACGAGGAGCAGGCGAGACATGCCGTTGAGCGGCTCGGCATCAGGGGCTTCAAGCTGCTTCCCTCCTACCAGCATTTCTACCCCAACGATCGGGCCCTCTATCCTTTCTACGAGTATGTCCAGTCCCTGGGGATGCCCATCATGTTTCACACGGGCACGTCCATCTTTCACGGCACCCGCATCAAGTACGCGGACCCGCTGCTCCTGGACGAGGTGGCCGACGATTTCCCCCGTCTCAACATCATCATGGAGCACGGGGGAAGGACCTTCTGGTACGACAGGGCCGCGTGGCTCGTCTCGAAGTACGGCAACATGCACATCGGCATCGCCGGCATTGCGACACGGCATCTGCCCAGGTTTTTCCCAAGGCTCGAACAATTCAGCGACCGCTTCGTTTTCGGCAGCGACTGGCCGGGGTTTGCCGACATCAAAGGGCTGATCGACAGGGTCTGCGCCCTTCCGTACAGCGACGAGACCAAGGAGAGGATCCTCTACAGGAACGCGGAGAGGCTGCTCGGCCGGATCGGGCGAGGCTGAAAAAAGGCCGGGGCCGACGACAGGATCGAAAGGCGCGATGAGAAGGGGTTGTCCCGGCCTTTGCCCCCGCGCTTCACGCTCCCCGTCGGTTGACGTTTGCATCCCGTTTCCGCGGCCCGGATCGCCGTCAGGGTGCCGAGAAGGACAGGTCCGATTCGGACGCGGGGGTGGAGACTTCCTTTTCCCTCGCGTACATGGCGTCGATCAGGTCTCGGTGCCGCTCGATGACGACGCGGCGCCTGACCTTCAGGGTTGGCGTCATCTCGCCTTCTTCCAGGCTGAAGGGCCGGGGCAGCAGGGCGATGCGCTTTACCTTCTCGTAGCCCGCCAGGTCTTGCTGGCGCGCCTCGACACGTCCCTCGATGAACCGCACGACGATGGGGTCCCGCACCAGCTCCTCGCGGGAGGCGCAGGCGATTTTCCACGTCTTCGCGTAGGCCTCCAGGGCCTCGAAGGCGGGCACGATAAGGGCTGTGGCGTAAGGGCGGCCGTCGGCGATGACGATGATCTGCTCGATGTAGGGATCGCCGGCGAGCGTCGACTCCACGTACTGGGGGGCGATGTATTTCCCGCCGGAGGTCTTCATGAGTTCCTTGATGCGGTCCGTGATCGTGAGGTAGCCGTCCTCCAGCACCCCCACGTCGCCGGTCCGGAGCCAGCCGTTCTCGAAGGCCTCCGCCGTCGCTTCCGGTTTCCGGTAGTACCCCGACATGACCGTTTTGCCCCGGACGAGGATCTCGCCGTCGCGGGCGATTTTCACCTCCACGCCGTCGATGGGCTTTCCCACTGTGCCCGGCCGGAAATGATGCTCCTCGTGGCAGGTGACGGTGGCCGTCGTCTCCGTCAGGCCGTAGCCGTAGGTGATGCGGATGCCCGCCGAGTGGAAGAACTCCTCGATCTTCCGGGCGAGCGGGGCGCCGGCGCACGGCAGGAACCGGATGCGCCCCCCGACGATCCCCTGCAGCTTCCTGAGGACGAGGGCTTCGGCCGCAAGCCATTGCAGCCACAGGCGGGGCGGCAGCGGGCGCTTCTCCTTCCTGTGAAGGTAGGCGTCTTCTCCAACGCCGAGCGCCCAGCGGAAGAGCTTTTTCCGCCACGGTTCGTCGGCCTCCAGCTTTTCGAGGACCGAGGTGTAGATCTTTTCGTAGAAGCGTGGAACGGCGCACATGATCGTCGGTCTCGCCTCGCGCAGGCACTCGATGATCTTTCTCGTGTCGCTTGCGTAGACGTTGGTCATGCCGTGGCTGATCACGTAGAAGCTCCAGGCGCGCTCGAAGACGTGGGCCAGGGGAAGAAAGCACAGCGACACGTCCCGGTCACTGACCCTGAGGCGCTTGTCGTGGGCGAGGAAGGAGTGGTGGAAGTTGGCGTGGTGAAGCATCACGCCCTTGGGCTCCCCCGTGGTGCCCGAGGTGTAGATGAGCGTGGCCAGGTCCTCCGCGGAGGCGCCGGCGAGCCTGGCGTCAAGAGCGTCCCCCCGCAGCGACGAACGCCCCTTCTGAAGAAAGTCCCGCCAGAACATGCCCCTCGGGTCGCCGCGCAGGTCCGTCGCCTCGTCGAACACGACGATCACGGCGGGCGGCAAGCCGGACTCCGGGATGCCCGCGATGCGGTCGTACTGGGTCTGGCCGCCCGCGAAGAGGACCCGGATCGACGCATCGCGGACGATGTAGCCGGCCTGGCCTGCCGTACTCGTCGCGTAGACGGGCACGGAGACACCCCGGACGCTCAGGATCGCGAAATCGGCGATCGTCCACTCGGGGCGGTTGTCCGAGTAGATGCCCACCATTTCCCCCTCGCGCACGCCCAGGTCCAGGAGGGCCTTTGCCGCGTCCCGGACGAGTTCCCCGAGACGGCCGTAGGAGATGTCGAGCCAGCGGCTGCCTGATTTGGTTCGCAGGGCGGTCTTGGCCCCATAGCGGGCGGCCTGGCGGAAGACCATGCGGGCCAGGTGTGTCTCTTTCATCGGCGTACCCTCGATGCCCGAGTCGGCCCTGGCGGGTCGGACGGACCCCATTGACGGGGCACACCCTCGCACAAAAAACCGCCGTTTTCAAGCCCAATCGGACGCAGGAACCGCTCCGCGAATCGCGCTTGACAAAGCTCCCGTTCGCTAGTAGTGGCTACTCTGATTTTTTTTCCCGAATCCAGCGATAAACCACGTCATCGCGAGCGAAGCGTGGCGATCTTGCCGTTTCCATTGAGATTGCCGCGCACCCTGCGGGTACTCGCAATGACCCTTTCTAACCGCATTTATGCTTCTTATCGCTGGATTGGGGTTTTTTCTTTCAGGTCCGTCCGGGAGCGTCCATGCATCGAACCATCTACGAGAGCCGCTTTTTCAGCGGCCTGTTCCGCGCCCTGTCCATCGTCTTCCTGAAGCTCGCCGGCTGGCGCCGGGTCGGCTGCGTGCCCGACCTGCCGAAGTACGTCATGATCGGGGCGCACCACACCTCCAACTGGGATGCGCCGATCTCGGTCGCCATCCTGTTTTCCTTCCGGATCAAGGCATACTGGCTGATGAAAAACACCGCCTTCCGCTGGCCGTTCCGAGGGCTGCTGCTGTGGCTGGGAGCGATTCCCGTCGACAGGACGAAATCGGCCGACGTGGTGGGCCAGATGGCCGGGGAGATGAAAAAGCGGGCGGAGATGGTCCTACTGCTCGCCCCTGAGGGGACGCGGAAGAAGGTGACGCGCTGGAAAAGCGGGTTCTACCACATCGCCCGCGGCGCCGGCGTCCCTGTCGTGCTCGCCTTCCTGGATTACAGGCAAAAGGAGGGGGGCCTGGGGCCCGTGTTCAGGCCCACCGGCAACTTCGAGGCCGACATGGGGGAGATTCTCCGGTTCTACTCCACCGTCACCGGAAAGCGCCCCGAGAGGATGGGCGCGGCGGAGATCCCGAGGGGCTGACCGTATGATGGAAGGCGGTCCATCGGCTCTGTTCGTTTCGATTGCTCTCCGGCGGGACTCCTGAACGAATGGAACCAATCGAACCAACGAACCAACGAACTAACGAACTAACAAACCAATGAACTAACGAACCATTCCCTGCCCTAGATGACTTTCTTCATGGCCGCCACGGCCACCTCGATCTGGTCGTCCGTGGGCTCGCGCGTGGTGATCTTCTGGAGCATCAGCCCTGGCCAGCTGATGGCCCTCACCCATCCCTTCTCCTTGTGCTTCCCGCTGAAACGGATGACCTCGTAGGCGATCCCCGCGATGACGGGGAAGAGCGAGAGCTTGTAGACGACCCGCATCAGAAAGTCCGGCCGGCCGAGAAGCGAAAACACGAGGATCGAGACCACGAACACGACAAGGATGAAACTCGTGCCGCAGCGCGGGTGCCGCGTCGAGAATGCCTTGATGTTCTCCACGGTCAGCTCCTGGCCGTGCTCCCAGGCAAAGACGGTCTTGTGCTCGGCCCCATGGTACATGAAGACCCGCCGCATGTCCTTCATGAGCAGGGTGGTCAGCAGGAAGGCGAGAAAGATCGAAAGCCGGATGATCCCCTCGACGATGTTGAGGAGGATCGTGTTCTCGATGAAGCCCCTCAGCGAGGCGAAGCAGTACGCCGGGATCAGGACGAAGAGCGTGAGCGCCAGGCCGAAGCTCATGCAGAGCGACAGCGCGATCTCCCAGCCCCGGGGCTTCTTCTCCCCCTCGGGCATGGCGATCTCGGCCGAGTACAGCAGGGTCTTGATGCCCAGGACCATCATCTCCACGAGCGTCACGGAGCCCCGGACGATGCGCAGCCCCAGGAGGGGATAGCGCTTCGTGAGGGGGACATAGTCCTGCTCCCTGATGACGATGTCCTGCGCGGGGGTCCGTACGGCCGTGGCGATCCGGTTTCCGTGGCGCATCATGACGCCCTCGATGACGGCCTGGCCGCCGGCGATGTCGTCGGGGCCCGTGGGCCTGGCGTGGCCGCAGGGGGCGTCTCTCCCTGAGGCGGGCCCGGGTTCGGCGCTGTGCAGCATTCGGCCGAAAAAGGACAGGGTCAGGCGAAGGATCAGCATGGTTTCCCCGTTCCGTCGGGCCCCTTGGGCTCTTTTTCGGCGGGTTCGCTCACGGATTTCCTGAAGCCGCGGACGGCCTTTCCCATGGAGCTTCCCAGTTCGGGGAGCCTGCCGGGCCCGAAGAAGATCAGCACGATGACGGCGACGAGGATGAGCTCGGGCAATCCGATACTCGGCATGTCGGGACACCTCCTGAAAATGAGCGAGCAGGATACCACAATTCGGGGAGAATGCAACCCCGCTCCGGGTTTCGGTAGCGTATCTTATCTTGTGTCAGAGACAGGAAAGGGGTACCTCGAGATTGCCAGATCCCATAAGGAGGTACCCCATGAAGACACCGTTGTTGTTGATCGAGAGTTTGCCACAAGCGTTTCGGATG
>Ga0208939_1001349_pt1 | contig 18649 bp, 21 predicted proteins | sample AD_STIC12_MetaG_FD_184437 | JGI IMG/M metagenome (GOLD analysis project Ga0208939, IMG submission 184437) | Active sludge microbial communities of municipal wastewater-treating anaerobic digesters from USA - AD_STIC12_MetaG (SPAdes) (version 2) | ecosystem: Engineered > Bioreactor > Anaerobic >...
AGGGGAAAAAATATCGTGCCACTATAGAATTATATGAAACAGATGAAAATTCCTCCACCTTCACTTTGAACTTAGAGCTTATACAGTAAATAAGACAGGGGGACGTTTCTCTTGCCCCGCTTGCGGGACAAGAGAAACGTCCCCCTGTCTCAATTGTTATACAACTTAATTAGCCTGCACTTCCTGAATCTTTATCTTGGTCTCTTCTATTTCCGCATACTTTGCTTTTATCTCTTCTCCGATGCGTGTTACTTCTTCAGCAGGGAATTCAGTGTCTGAGGCAAATGCATTGTAAACCAGCTCGCCCATATTGAACTTCAGTTTTTTGATATCTCCCTCAACCTGTGTAATATGAAGCTTCAGCTTGCTTACCTCCACCATGTCCTGTGATTTATCACCTACTACTTTTGCCGTACTAACGACTTTTTCCGAAAGATTTTTTAAAAAACTCATATTTCATCCTCCTTTTATTTTGGAGTTTATTTTACTGATTAATTCGCTATTTAACAGGAATATCCTGCTAATTAACAATAATTATTCATATATTTATCATGATATGCTTAAAATTTATTTAATGTTACTCTTCTGCTGAACTTGTTTTTCCAGCCAGTCTTCAATTATTTCAGTTAACAGGATTCTCTTATCCTGAAAGGAATGATCGGAATCAATCATTTTATATTCAAAGTTTTCGGTATTATACTTGAGCATTTTATTTACCAGGGGGTAGTAGTGAAGCTCCGGAATGGAAAGGTTGTCCCTTTTGGCAGCTATTAATAAGAGCTTATGTTTTGCCAGCTTTTCCGCGTTGTTGATGAAGCTCCATTTATTACCGTTTGCCATCGCCTCATTAATCAGTTCCTCAACTGTATTACCCTTAAGGGGGACAATACACTCCTTGAACATTCCCTGCAAAAATCTCAGAGCTTTATCATCTCCTTCGGAGTTTTCCCCTATAGCGCCGAAGTCAAATGGGGCTATTGCAGCATATGCCTTGATATCCATATCATCAGCGGCAGTCAGCAATGCGGCAAAGCCTCCCATGCTGTGTCCGACAAGTACTATATTATCTCTGTCAATCCGGTATTTTCGGGCAGGTTCCTCTGATTTTACGAACTCTATCGCTGCTTTTACATCATCCAGCACGTTTTGAAAGGAGAAGCATCCTTCGCTGCCCCAGGAACCCCTGTAATGAAACACCAGGGTGTTCCAGCCTGCCCGCCTGAAAGCATGGGCCATATCGAGATTCCTCTCGGTACCCGGGAAGCCGTGAAGCAGAATCATGGAAGGATGAGGGCCCATGCCCGCTGCTGTGTACAAAACACCATAAAGATTCTTGCCGCTGCTGTTAATAACAACAGCCATACTTTCAGGAGGAAATCCCGGGTCTTCAATAATAGGATCCGCATATAGTTTTTCAAACCGCATAAAGTACCCTCCTTATTTCATCAAGGTCATCAGGTTCCGTATACTTGAATTATAGCACAGAGGGGAATATTTTCTAAAGCATTGAGCCTTTTCAAATACGGTCATTTGTTGTATATTGTAGATAATTATTGAGTAAAGCGTGAAAGGTAATCTTTAAAATCAGCAGTAAGCGAATGCGAACATTATTGGAAAGAGGGATGGAAATGTTAAAGCGTACCCGAATTACAGATCCTGAGATCTATGAAATAGTTGCTGATGAATTAAGACGCCAGGAGCATAATATCGAAATGATCGCCTCTGAAAGTACGGCACCTTTGGAGGTTATGGAGCTGTCAGGATGCATATTTACGAATAAAACCCTGGAGGGCTACCCGGGAGCACGCTTTCAGGCAGGCTCCCATGAGGCGGACAGGTTGGAGCTTCTGGGGATTGAGCGGGCAAAAAAGTTATACGGGGCGGAGCATGTGAACTTTCAGGTTTATTCCGGTTCCACGGCAAATTATGGAGTTTATGCGGCAGTTCTCAAGCCCGGAGATAAGGTCCTAAGCATGAGGCTTGACCAAGGGGGGCATCTGACCCATGGAAGTCCTGCGAATTTTCTTTCAAAGGTGTATGAATATGATTTTTACGGTGTAAACCCCGAAACAGAAATGATAGATTATGATGAACTGGAAAAAAAGGCGGAAGAAATAAAACCCAGACTGATTATAGCCGGAGGCAGTTCATACCCGAGACTGATTGACTACGAAAGAATAAGCAAAATTGCAAAAGCCGCGGGGGCTTATTTTATGGTTGACATGGCACACATAAGCGGGTTGGTGGCGGCAAAAGTCATACCCAGTCCGGTGCCTCACGCCGATTTTGTAACATCATCGACTACAAAGACTTTTTGCGGACCCAGAAGCGGATTTATTCTCTGCAAGAAGGAATATGCAAAGCTGATTGACAAAGGGGTCTTCCCGGGGTCGCTGGGATCAATGCATTTAACAACAATGGCGGCAAAAGCATGGTCGATGAAGTATGCGGCGTCTGCAGAATTCCGCAGTATTATGAGGCAGATACTTGTGAATGCGAAGACTCTGGCAGAAGAGCTGTCCCGTCTTGGGTTCCGAATTGTCAGCGGCACAACGGACAATCATATTGTAATGGTAGATTTGAGATCCAAAGGAATAAGCGGAAAGCTGTTCCAGGATGCTCTTGATGAAGTAGGAATAACCGTCAATAAGAACCAGATACCCTTTGATCCTGCGTCGCCGCTTGTTACCAGCGGTGTAAGAATCGGAGTTACGTCAATAACCCAGCGGGGATTGAAAGAAGTTGAAATTAAAGAAATTGCAGAAATAATGAACCAAGTGGCAGCCGCACCGGAAGACGAAGCAAATCTGGAGGCTTGCAGAGAAAGGGCTGAAGCATTGATTGCAAGATTTCCGTTATATCCTGCTGGCAGCTTTGAAGATTATAATGTATAATGATTATTGGGAGGGAGGGCGATTAGCTCAGTTGGGAGAGCGCTGCGTTCGCAACGCAGAGGTCGGGGGTTCGAACCCCCTATCGTCCACCATTTAAAAGTTAAGATTAGTGATTGAATGTATTTAAGTAACAATGTAAGGAGATGACTACATGAAAAAGAACGTTTTAGGAAATACAGGAATTGAAGTTACTGAATTATGCTTTGGAGCACTGCCTATGGGACCCCTCCAAAAGAACCTTCCGGATGAGGAATCTGCTGAAATTGTTGCATATGCCCTGGAAAGCGGGATAACATTTGTGGATACGGCACAGTTGTACAGAACATATTTGCCGATAAAATCAGCTATTGAAAGAACGGGGATCAGACCGGTAATTGCAACAAAGTCTACAGCTGCATCTTATGAAGAAATGGAAAAAGCCATAAAAGAGGCACTGGATGGAATGGGTATAGACTATATTGACATTTTTCATCTTCATGCAGCAAAAGTCGATACCGATGTTTTTGAAATACGGAAAGGTGCTTTGCAGTGCCTGCTGGACTATAAAAGCAGAGGGATAATTAAGGCAGTGGGGATATCGACGCACAATGTAAAAGTAGTAGAAGCCGCAGCAGCAAGAAAAGATATTGATATTGTTTTTCCGCTTCTTAACAAAGCAGGCCGGGGGATATTGGAAGGAACAGAGGAAGAAATGAGGGGCGCCATATCCCTGTGCGGGCAAAACGGGAAGGGCATATATCTGATGAAAGTATTAGGGGGCGGTACTTTAATAGACGAGTACAAAGACTGCGTGGAATATGGCAGAAGGTTGGATTACTGCCATTCTATAGCTGTCGGAATGGTAAGCAGGGAAGAGGTCATGTACAATGTAAAATATTTTAACGGGGAAAAAGATTTGGATGACATCATAAAAATCAAGAAAAAGAAAAGCATAAAAGTTGCACAGACAGTATGCACCAGCTGCGGCAAGTGCATTGAAGTATGCCATAGCGGTGCCCCCGGCTTCGATCATACGGGCAAGGCATACATTGATCAGTCAAAATGTATACAATGCGGGTATTGTATTCCGTCCTGCCGGTTCTTTGCTATCAGGATGGTGTGATAAGAAAGGAGAAGATGTATAATGGATAAAAACGTAAAATTTGTAGTTGATGAGAGGATAAAAAGGACTGTAGAAAATCTGGAAAAGAACAATATCTCGGCTTATAGGGTTGAAAACGAAGAGGAAGCATTGAAAAAGGTTGGCGAGCTAATACCGGAAGGAAGTACGATAGGCATCGGCGGCTCTATGACGCTTTTTGAGGTGGGTGCTATTGATTATATAAGAAAGGGCAATTATAACGTTTTGGACAGGTACAAGGAAGGTTTGACCCCGGCGGAAATGAAGGAAATCTATAGAAAGGGCTTTTTTGCAGATGCTTATTTGACAAGCAGCAATGCTGTTACCGAAAACGGAGAACTCTATAATGTGGACGGGACCGGCAACAGGGTTGCTTCTATGCTGTACGGGCCTGACCGGGTTATCGTTATTGTAGGGATAAACAAACTTGTCAAGGATATTGAAGAAGCGGTTTTAAGAGTCGAAGAAACAGCGGCTCCTGCCAATAATAAACGGCTGAATAAAACCAATCCATGTACAAAAACGGGACATTGCATGGATTGTAATTCCGAAGGAAGAATCTGCAATGAATATACGATAATCAGAAGACAGGGTGTAAAGGGAAGAATGCATGTAATTATTGTGAATAAAGAATTGGGGTATTAATATATATATATTGTATTTCGGCCTTCCTGACATAAAAACGGCAGGAAGGCTTTTTATATTATGAGGAAATAGCGGGAGAGAATACTGTTGGTTTAACGGAAAACAAAACCGTAATGTCCGTGAATATTATTTGAAGACAAAGGAAAAACAATAAAGTGGATTACCATCCTCTTATTATACAATCTCCGACAGTACAAGATCCGAAGAAACACAGAACCTTATAAATCAATTAGAAATACTAAAAATAAATATGTACCAGGCTATTGTGGAAAAGAAGTGGCATGAAGGTGATTTTGAAACAAGAAATGAACAGCCTAAAATATGGATAAAACAGCTATATCTATTTGCTTCTGAAATATGTTATAATATCCAAAAGGAAGTGAAGGCCTTGGAAGAAAAGATGCTTGCATTAATGGAAAAATTGTATAGAGAATTTAAGAGTCTGGACGGGAAGGTCGGAAGCCTGGACGGGAAGGTCGGAAGCCTGGATGCGAAGGTCGGAAGCCTGGATGCGAAGGTCGGAAGCCTGGATGCGAAGGTCGGAAGCCTGGATGCGAAGGTCGGAAGCTTGCAAAAAGATGTTTTGCGTATTGAAAACAAGCTTGATACCGATTCTAAGGCTTTGTTTGACGGATATAGCCAGACTTATGAAAAGCTTGGCGTGATTGAAGCCAAGGTCGATGCAATCAGCTCAAAGGTTGAAAAGCAAGATGTAGAAATCAGAGTTATTAAGGGTGCAAAGTAGGGGAGAGATTTAACACTGCAAACCTTAAGAAAAATATTTGCAGAATTTGGACCTTCCTGTTGTCAATAACAGGAAGGTTTATTATTATAGAAGCAATGGAATTTTAGTAAATGGATAAATGAATGGGAGGCTGGATTCATGCAAATCACAGTTCTGGTTGACAACAATACGATAATTGACCGGTATCTGCTGGGGGAACCCGGTGTGTCCTTTTTTATCCGTGCGGATGGGAAAAACATTCTGTTCGATGCGGGTTACTCGGACATATTTATCACCAATGCCGGAAAGCTTGGAATCAGCCTGTATGATGTGGATTATGCGGTGATATCCCATGGGCATATTGACCACACCTGGGGGCTTGAGCCCATGATAAGAATGTATTCGGAGGCGATGATTGAAAAAATCGGCTTCAGGAAGCCTGTTCTTATTGCCCATCCGCAGGCTTTTGAAAGCAAGTATCATGATAATGAAGTAATAGGTTCCGTAATCTCTGAAAAGGCGCTGGGAGATTTTTTTGATATGAATTTGAAAAGGGAGCCCTTTTGGATCACGGATAGGCTGGTATTCCTGGGCGAAATAGAAAGGACAAACAGCTTTGAGAATAAAAAGCCTATAGGGAAGCGTGCGGTTCAAGGCATTGAAGAACCGGATTTCCTGAGGGATGATACCGCCTTGGCTTATAAATCGGAGAAGGGGTTGGTTATTATTACCGGATGCTCCCATTCAGGCATATGCAATATTATTAAGTATGCAAAAAAAGTCTGCAATGACGACAGGATTGCGGATGTTATAGGGGGGCTTCACCTATTGAGCCCTGAAGAAGAAGTCCTGGAACTGACAAAAAAATATATCAAACAGGCAGGTGTAAAAAAGCTTCATGCCTGCCATTGCACCGACCTGAAATCAAAGCTGGCATTATCGGAGGTTGCGGAGCTTGAAGAAGTAGGAGTCGGATTGGTATTGGAATTTTGAAAAAACTTGCGAGCCTTGTAACTCGCAAGCTTTTTTCTTTTGTTCAGTTACCTTTTCAAGTACGCCCCAGTTCTTTAACCATCTTACTGAATCGACCAAAGCTCCTGCATAAGCAAGCTCCAAAATTTGGACTCTTTTTTCTGTATCCATTTATGACCCTCCCGTTTTTTTAATACCCGTTAAAGGTTTTCATTAGTATTAGAGAAGGTCAGGGTGAAATTGTGACACATTTTTAATTACTGATCCAATAATTTTTTTGAGGCAGTATACTTTGGGACTCCTTGTAGAGATTGACTCTGGATACAAAACGCCTTAATTCCTGATACTCCCGGGGCAGCATAATGTCTTCCACAAGATTCTTCATGCGGCATTTACAGCTGCCTGAAGGATTGAACAGAACACATTCGTTGTTCAGAAAATTCCTGAGCTTTTTTCTGCTGCGGGATACTGTTTTCCTTATTGCCGCAGGGTTCTGTTCCATAATCTCGGCAATCTCTTCGTAGGAAAGCTGTGCAACATCCCTGAACAAATATGCCAAACGGCTTTCACGGTCGAGGCAATGAAGTATGCCTGTCAGGCACTTGTCACACATTTCTTTTATCCATATAGATTTGTCATAGTCAATATCATAGCGTACCTCAAGGGAATCCCCGTGAAAATAGTCGCGCAGGAATTTTGTAGAATAAATCTTATCCTTTTGGCAGTAATGCATTACTGAGTGATAGGTTACTGTGTATATCCATGTAGACAGTGTAGCTTCGCCTACTTCTTTCCATACTTATGCTGTACGAATTCCTTGAACTTCTCAATTTCCTCAACAGCCTCCGGAGATAAGCCCTCATATGGATTATATATGTTCCCCGAAGAGGTAACCATGAATTGCTGTTTGCACTTGCTGAGTGCCTTGTCTGCGGTATCCTTAATATCACTTCTGCAGAGCAAATAGTCCAGGGACACATCAAAAAAATCCGCCAATGCCACTAATGTATCCTTATCCGGAAATCTTATATTAGTTTCATACTTTGATACTGTCGAATAAGAAACATTCAATATACTCGCGAGCAAATGCCTTGTCAGATTTTTTTCTTCTCTCAGATCTTTTAATCTTTCACCGAATTCCATGGGAATACACCTCAAAATATTGCATTAATTTTTGCGGTTTTATAGTATGATGTTAACACAATTCGTCCAATTCGGACTAAAAATGGACAAATAGGGGCAAAAATTGTTGACAGTGGACATGTAGTCCAGTAAGATAATATTATTGTTGGACTATATGTCTATTATTATTCGGGGAGGTATTTGCTTGGACTTTGGACAGAATACCGTGATATATAATGCTTGCGAGATTGCAAGAAAATTATTTACAGTTAATGAAAAGGACGAAAAGTCCAATGGACGTGTTGTGAGAAAATGCTTCATGTGTGACATATCAAGCTGCTTTGATATGGGTAACATTTGCTGTAAAGAATGCAGCATAAAGAACTGCCGCTATAAATGCAATTTCGCTGATAAAGAAAACTGTGAGCATAAGTATATTGAATAATGAGCATGGGGATATGCGGATAACCTAAAAAATGCTGATGATTTGAGGGCATACTGCGCATATATTAATAACCCATGGATATAATGCATCTGATATTGTATAATATTTTCATGAATTCAAAACAATGGAAGGGTATCGGTATGGAAAAAGGGAGAAGGCTCTTTAGCATTATTAAAGCCATATTATTTACCTTGTTGTTCTGTACTGCAATATATTTTGAAAATGCGCAGCGGCAGAGGCTATATGCGCTTGTATTCATATTTGCACTGTACCTGGCGGTTGGCTTCGGAAGAGGCTTGATTAGGCGTTACGACAATTTGTACTTCCTGTCCTTTATCCTTGATATAGCATTGGTATATACTCTTGAATACAATTCAAGACTCCTGATAAACTACTTTTTCCATTCCTTTTATATAGCGGTATTGTTGGAGTCATCCTTGCTGCTGGGCCTCAGAAGGGGTATAATGATCGGGGCTGCAACAGTCGTGGTATCTCTGATAAAATACATATATTTGATTTACTATAATTTCAACCTTTCAAACGTATCCCAGCTGTTTTTTTTCCTTATGGTCAATGTTCTTATACTGGTTGTTGCGGGTTTTGCACAGCACAACAAGGAAGAAAGGGAGCGGAAGGATATACTCTACAGGGAGCTTCTGGATGCGCATAAAAAGCTGAAACAGTATACCGATGAAGTGAACCGGCTTTCGGTGGTTGATGAAAGAAACCGCATAGCAAGGGATATACATGATACCTTGGGCCATAATATGACTGCCCTTATCATGCAGCTGCAGATGGCTGAGCATCTTTTGAAGGAAGATCCCAAAAAGTCGGAGGATCTGCTGGTAAGCTCGGTAAAAACCGCCAAGGACAGCATGGCAAGCATCAGAGAGGTGGTTGAGACTCTGAGGGGAACCGGTACTGCCCTTGCACCGGTTGAATCCATAAGGAAGCTCGTAAATGATTTTTCAATAAAAACCGGTGTGGAGATAAAGCTTGAAATTTCCGGTGAGGCTAACATTCAGGATTCGGCGGCGAACATAGCGGTTTACCATATTGTCCAGGAAGCAATGACTAACTCCGTAAGGCATGGCAAAGCAGAAAGGATATCGATCCGGCTTGATTATTCCAATGAATCCATAACATTTTGCATAGTTGATAATGGCATAGGGGCAGAGACTTTAAAGGAAGGCTACGGTTTGAAGGGAATCAGGGAACGGGTGGAGGCTTTCAACGGAAAGTTTGAAACAGGAAGCAGCGACGGATTCTATTTAAAAGGTATCGTATACTTGGAGGGTAAGAAATGATTAAGGTGCTGTTGGTTGATGATCAGGACATCCTGGTGGAAGGCCTCAAGCTTATACTTGGAAGAGAAGAGGATATTCAGATAATCGGGACTGCCAATAACGGCGGAAAGGCTTACGAAGCATGCAGGGGCCTCCGCCCCGATGTGGTGCTTATGGATATCAAGATGCCGGAAGTAAGCGGTGTGGAAGCTACCGGTATGATAAAAAAGGATTTTCCGGATATAAAGATAATAGTTCTTACTACCTTCAATGACGATGAGTACATATATGATGCGCTCAAAAGCGGCGCTTCAGGCTATATGCTTAAGGATGCCTCACCCTCGGAGATTGCCGGGGCGGTGCGTACGGTATATAACGGCGGCGCTCTTATACAGTCGTCGGTGGCGGTAAAGGTGCTGGACAAATTCTCAGAGCTTGCCCGGGGAGACCGCTCCAAGCATAAGGATTCCAGAATAGAGCTTCTGACAGATCGTGAAAAAGAGATATGCAGGCTGATTGCGGAGGGGAAAAACAATAAGGAAATTGCCGATGAGCTTTATTTGAGTGAAGGCACAGTTAAGAATCACATCACAAGAGTGCTTATTAAGCTGGATCTGCGGGACAGGACACAGCTGGCGGTATTTACTATAAAGAATGATCTTTAAAGGCGGCATTTCCGTCTTTTCTTACGTATCTGAAGAATGATGCGTCGGGGGGACATGGGGACGTTTCGCGTGTCCCGCTGAAAGCAGGACAGGGGAAACGTCCCCATGTCCCCCCGACGCATTATCCATATATTGTGCAAAAAGTCATGGGGTATGCTGCTTAATAAGTGATTTAAGATACAAGAAATGCTGATTTTGAATATGTATAATGATATCGTAAGATAATTTTGGAGGGATTTTCAGTGAAAAAATTAATGATTGCGATATTGGCTTTAATGCTGGCAGCGGCATTAACCAGCTGCAGCTTCGACAGCCTTGAAGGCTATAAGAAAGCGGCGGAAAAAACAGAGCAAATAAAAAAAGGCAGGACAGAAGGGGAATTCTCCCTGGTGATGGATTTCAACACAACCGGAATGACAGAAGAGCAGATAAAGGAGCTGAACTATTTTAAAAGTATTAAGGGAAGCTTCAATGTTGCTTATGATGATGAACTGGAAAAGGGAATTTTCAGGTACTATCTGAGCTTGGGCGGCCTGGGCTTTGACCTGGATCTCTTCGTGAATGGAGAAGAAATATTCATGAAGCTGCCGGTCATTGGGAAGTATACAAGGTTAAGCGAAATGAAGGAGTACATGGCCGATAAACAGGGAGAAGGGAAATCGGAGGTTATTTCCAAGGAAACACAGGACGCCATTAATGAAAAATGGCTGGGGCTTCTTAAGAGGGAAGACGTATTCAAGGGTAAGGATATGGTACTCACCACTCCCGACGGGGAGGTAAAGGCTACTGAGTACACCATAAGATTGAATGACGAGCAGATTAAAAGCTTGGCGGAATACTGCATAGATGTACTTTCCAAGGACAAAAAGCTCGAAGAGAGCTACGAGAAGTACATCAGGAAGAATGTGGAGGTTCTGAAGGATACGCCTTTGGAAAAACTGCTTTCAGACATGAAGGAGAATATTAAAAAGTATACTGTTGAAAGCTTCGGATACACAGCCTATGTGGATATTGACGGATTTATAGTAAATGAAAAGGTTGGAATCACATTAAAGGTTGATAATGCGGAGCCGGCTTCAGTAACCGGGTTTAGCTATGAATTGGATATAAAGAACTGGGATATAAACAAGGATCAGGAATTTGACTTTCCTGCACTGACAGATGAAAATACTGTGGATACGGAAAATATGGAACAGAACATGCCCTTTAAGATTGAGGTACTGTTCAATAAAAAGGATTAAGAGGGGTAACGATATGGCGTTGTTAAAGGTGGTAAATCTGCATAAAAGATTTGGCGGTACAAAGGCAGTGGACGGCATAAGCTTTGAGGTAGACAGTGGAGAGGTATTCGGACTGCTTGGCCCCAACGGGGCAGGAAAGTCCACTACCATTTCCATAATATCGACTTTAATACTTCCTACAGATGGGGAGGTATATTATAAGGGGGTAAACATATTAAAGGAACCGAATTCCGTCAGAAGGAATCTGGGCGTAGTACCCCAGGATATAGCCTTGTATCCTACACTAACGGGCTATGAGAATCTGCGTTTTTGGGGGAACATGTACGGACTTAAGGGAGCAGAGCTGAAAAAAAGGATTAATGAGGTTTCTGAAATAATCGGCCTTAACGGCCGCCTGAAGGATAGGGTGGATAAGTATTCGGGAGGAATGAAAAGAAGGCTGAATATCGGAGCGGCACTGCTGCACAAGCCGGAACTGCTTATTATGGACGAACCGACGGCAGGTATAGATCCTCAGTCAAGGAATCATATATTAGATACCGTTCTGGATCTTAACAGGCAGGGGGTTACAATCATATACACCAGCCATTACATGGAAGAGGTGGAGTACCTGTGCAGCCGTATCTGCATAATGGATCAGGGAAGGATAATTGCCTCCGGGACCCAGGAAGAACTGGTGGGGCTTGTAAAAGGAGAAACCAGGATAAATCTCAAGCTTGACAGGATAGACAGGGATATACTTCAAAGTCTTGAAGCCATAAACGGGGTAGCCGGGGCGGAATTGGTGCAGGATGAAATTGCCGTATCAGGGGAAAATGTTGATATGATATTGGCAGATATTATCGGCATTATAGCAGAGCATGGAATGCGCATTTCATCCATTGACGTCAGCAAGCCGAACCTGGAATCCGTATTCCTGCATTTGACGGGAAAGGCCCTGAGGGATTAAGGAGATAAAATATGAAAGTAATAAGTATCATAAAGAAGGATTTGAAAACGATACTAAGCGACAAAAAGGCTCTGGCCATCATAATTGTGATGCCCCTCCTGCTTATGACGATATTGAGCTCTGCTTTAAGAGGGGCATTTGCGACAGGAGATGACCTGAATATTGCCAGAATAAATATTGCTGTGGTGAAGCAGTATGATAAGGATGGGGATTCCCGGAGGTTTGACAAGGCTTTAAGGGATGGCTTTCTTGTAAAGGGAATAGGAGAGGAGGCTGCTGCGGAATTGAGAGTGACCGGTGAGGACGTAGACCCGGAGCGGATATTTCTTGAGGATTTCCTGGGCAGTGAAGATGTCGCAAAAATTATAGCATACAGGGTAGAGAAGGAGGAAACAGCCGTCGAATGGCTTACCAGCGGGGAGGTTTCTGCGGTGGTGCTTCTTCCTGAGAATTTCATATACGATATGAAGATAAATCTTCTGACACCCTTCAGAAACAAAACTGATATAAGAGTGCTGACTCATCCGGACAGGAGCGTTAGCGGTCAAATAGTCCGGAGTATTGTGGAAGCTTATTCCGATTCAATGACTTCGATTATAATAGGAAAAAATGTTCTGATCGAAGCTGCTGTAAGGCATAATCTAACGGAAGACGGCTTCAAGGGAATGAAGGAGGCTTTGGACGACATCACTGAAGCAATGGAGGAAATAAGGGTAAAAATTGATGCTGTGGAAGCAGAGGGAAGGAAACCTATCAGCAGCTCTGACTACTACGCTGCGGCAATGGCGGCAATGTTCATACTTTTTGCAACCGGCTACGGAGGAAGAATGCTTTTGGAGGAGAAGGAGAATATAACTTACCAGAGGATGATAATAGCCGGAACATCAAAATTGGGAATACTGGCAGGAAAATTTGCTACCGTTTTCCTGATTGCCCTGCTTCAGATAAGTATAATGATTACATTCTCACGCTTTGTGCTGAAGGTCCAGTGGGGAAGTGCATATCCGGTTGTTTTAATCAGCTTATGTGCTGCATTTGCCATAGCGGGTATCGGGAGCATGCTTGCTGCAGCCACATGCAGGGCAGGCAATTACAAAATGGCGGACATATTTGAGACAATTGTTTTACAGGCAATGGCGGTTCTGGGCGGCAGCTTCTTTCCGATTGATATACTGCCTTCGATAATGCAGAGGATGAGCTTTTTGTCCATCAGTGGTGTGGTTTTGAAAGCATATCTTAAGATTATGATGGGATATGGGGTACAGGAGATTATGAGCAATATTGCAGCATTGGCGGCAATAGGGTTTTTAACTGCAGTACTTTCGGTTCTGATACTCAGGGAGAACGGAGGGATGAAGGATGCTCAGTATAATAAAGCTAAGACTGCTGGGGCTTAGGGACGATTTTGCGGTGATTGTTCTGATGACCGTCATGGCCCTTGGCTTCACTGCCATTTTCGGCATCTCTTTTGATGACTTCAGGCCGACGGTACTGGTTGTGGATGAGGATAAAAGCAGTTATTCCGAAGCCTTGATCAATGAACTGAAGGGCGATAGGGGATTATACTTTGAAGTCTCGAATATGAAGGATGCGGCGGCGGAAGTGGAAGAAGGCAAGGCAATTGCCGCACTGGTTATACCAAAGGGCTTTGATGAGGGCATAAAAAGCGGCGAAAGAGCTTCTTTGGGGGTATTAAAGATCAAGGACGACATTCTCATATTCACAATGCAGAAGGTAGTATCGGGTATAGTCCTTAAAATGGCGGAGGGTGAAAGAATAGCAGATATCACTGCGGATTTTATACACACCCTTAAGCCCGAAGCCGGCCAGGCTGTGAAGGTATCCGCATATCGAAGCGTTATGGAGGCATGGGAATACAAAAGGCCTTTGGAAGTAACCTCTTCTGTTGCCGGTACAGGAGCAGACAGCAGCTACGACAATCTTAAACATTCCATGATAGGCTTTTCCTTGTTTTTCTCGATGTATACAATGGTGTTCGGTATAGGCACAATATTAAATGACAGACAGTATAAGACATGGCAGCGAATGCTGATAACCCCCGTATCCAAAGCCTCAATACTTGGGGGAAACATGGTGACGGCATATTTCATCGGTGCCATTCAAATAGGAATATTGATACTTGGAGGGAAATATCTGCTGGGAATTGACTGGGGAAGCAGTATTTCAGGAATTCTCACCGTGGCGGGTTCTTTTGTATTTGCCGTTACTTCCATGGGGCTTATGCTGTCCGGTGTGGTAAAAACCCATGCTCAGCTTTCTGCGGTTACCCCGGTGGTGCTTACCAGTACTTCAATGCTGGGAGGCTGCATGTGGCCTTTGGATATAGTAAACAATAAAGTGCTGCTTTTCCTGGCGGAACTCACACCTCAGAAATGGGCAATACAGGGTATGGAAAGTATAGTATCCAAGGGGATGGGCTTTGAAGCGGCAGTGTATCCTGCAATTGTGCTTATGATAATGGGAGTGTTGTTCTTTGCAGTCGGAGTGAAAATTATGAGGTTTGAATAGATTTGCAAATAATAAAAAATACTATGGATAATGTTAACATGTAGAGTTATAATATATATATTGATTTTCGAGTGGGGGATTAACTCAGCCGGTTAGAGTGCCATCGTCACAAGGTGGAAGTCGCAGGTTCGAATCCCGTATCCCCCACCATTGCTAAAAAATCATAGAGCTATCGAAAGATCGCTCTATTTTTATAGAGGTGTTTGGATACCCTTTTTGGATGGATTTGCATTCTCTTTTAGATGCATTTACATAATTTTAAACCAAATAATATATGTAGTCTTAGTACTGCTCAACGAAAGGAATGATTAAATGGAAATCAAAGTACCCAGCGATATTGAAATAGCGCAGAACTCACAGATGAAGACCGTATCGCAGATTGCGGAGCAATGGGGAATAGAAGATGATGAACTGGAGCTATACGGCAAGTATAAGGCAAAAATCAATCTAAAAATTTTTGAGCGATTAAAAGACAAACCTGACGGAAAACTGGTATTGGTTACTGCTATCACTCCCACTGCTGCAGGAGAAGGCAAGTCGACAACCACGGTAGGCTTGGGCCAGGCTCTTAATAAAATTGGGAAAAAGGCGATAATAGCTTTAAGAGAACCGTCTTTGGGCCCGGTTTTCGGCGTGAAGGGCGGAGCCGCAGGGGGAGGATACTCCCAGGTAGTGCCTATGGAGGATATCAATCTTCATTTTACCGGAGACATGCATGCAATTACTGCAGCCAACAACCTGCTTGCTGCAGCCATTGACAATCATATAAACCACGGAAACACACTGAATATAGATCCAAGGCAGATAGTCTGGAAAAGAGTAATGGATATGAACGACAGGGCACTCCGTGAAATAGTGGTGGGCCTTGGAGGAAAGGCCAACGGCTTTGTAAGGCAGGACGGTTTTATGATAACTGTGGCTTCTGAAATAATGGCTATACTGTGCCTTTCCAATGATTTGATGGATTTAAAAGAAAGATTCGGCCGGATGGTTGTTGCATATAATTATTCGGGAGAACCGGTTACCTGTTCCGATTTAAGGGTTCATGGGGCTATGGCCATTCTTATGAAGGACGCCATAAAGCCTAACTTGGTTCAGACTTTGGAAAACACACCTGCACTTATTCACGGCGGACCCTTTGCCAACATAGCCCACGGCTGCAACAGCATAATTGCTACAAAGCTGGGCTTGAAGCTGGGGGAATACCTTATTACCGAGGCAGGCTTCGGGGCTGATCTTGGAGCAGAGAAGTTCTTTGACATTAAATGCCGTTTTGGGGGCTTAAAGCCTTCCGCAGTTGTAATAGTAGCAACCATACGTGCTCTTAAGATGCACGGAGGGGTTGCAAAGGCGGAACTGGGGAAAGAAAACCCGGAAGCAGTGGATAAAGGATTTGAAAACCTTGAAAAGCAAGTGGAAAACATCCGCAAGTTCGGACTTCCGGTATTGGTTGCCGTTAACAGGTTTGTAACCGATACCGAAGCCGAAATCGAACTGCTTGTCAAAAAGTGCAAGGTATATGGCGTGGAGGTTGCATTGAACGAGTGCTGGTCAAAAGGCGGAGAAGGCGGAACATATATGGCCGAAACCCTTGTAAAACTGGTTGAAGGCTCAGCACCTGATTTTAAATATCTTTACAATGTTGAAGCTCCTATAGCCGAAAAAATCGAAACTATTGCAAAGGAAATCTATGGCGGGGACGGTGTTGTTTTCACTCCCAAAGCACAAAGGGAGATGCAGAAGCTTGCGGATATCGGACTGGATAAGCTGCCTGTCTGTATGGCAAAGACTCAATACTCACTGTCTGATGATCCCAGCCTTCTAGGCGCTCCAAAGGGCTTCAAGGTTAGTGTGAAAGAAGTGAGGGTATCCGCAGGAGCGGGCTTTATAGTATGTCTTACGGGGGATATTATGATAATGCCGGGACTTCCAAAGATACCTGCAGCAGAAAAAATCGATATAGATGAAAAGGGTGTAATAACAGGTTTATTCTAAGTTTTAGAAGAGGGGGAAAGCAATGGGCGGGATGAACAGAATAATAGAATGTGTCCCGAATTTCAGTGAAGGAAGAGATTTGGACAAAATAGAAAAAATTGTGAACCCTTTCAGGGGAAAGGACAATGTAAAGCTTCTGGATTATAAAAGAGACGAAGATCACAACAGAGTGGTTGTTACTGTTGTGGGGGAACCCCAAGGGGTGAAGGAATCGGTACTGGAAGCCATGGGTGTTGCTATAGCGCTTATAGATATGACAAAGCACCGGGGACAGCACCCCAGAATGGGGGCAGTAGACGTAGTACCCTTCATACCCATAAAGAATGTAAGCATGGAAGAGGCCGTTGAACTTGCAAAGAAAGTGGCAGGAGAGGCATCGGAGAAGTATGGGCTTCCGATTTTTCTGTATGAAAAGGCTGCAGCAGATCCCCAAAGAGAAAACCTGGCGAATATTCGCAAGGGAGAATTCGAGGGTATGGCGGAGAAGATAAAGCTGCCTGAGTGGAAGCCGGATTACGGCCCGGCAGAAATTCACCCGACTGCAGGAGCCGCGGTTATCGGCGCAAGGATGCCCCTGGTAGCCTTTAATGTAAATTTGAATACTAACAGAATGGATATTGCCAATAAAATTGCAAGGAATGTCAGGTTTTTAAACGGCGGTTTGCGGTACTGCAAGGCTATAGGCATTGAGCTTAAGGACAGGGGAATGGTGCAGATTTCCATGAATATGACTGATTATACAAAGACCGCTCTTTACAGAGCCTTTGAGCTTATCAGAATAGAAGCGGCCAGATACGGCGTTACAATTGCCGGCAGTGAAATAATAGGACTTCTGCCTATGGAAGCCTTGATTGATACGGCGGTATATTACTTGGGCGTGGAGGATTTCTCCATGGATCAGATACTGGAAAACAGGTTAATGGAGTAAAAGAATAATGCGGCGCGAGGACACGGGGACGTTTCCCCTGTCCCACTTCCAGTGGGACACGCGAAACGTCCCCATGTCCCCGCGTCCCCGTGTCCCTCCGTCCCCCTGCCTCAAATTTTTATGAATTGGTATTCGTTGCCTTTCCACTGCAAGAACTTTATGAAGTCGTCAAAAAGCAGCGATACAGTTGCTGTATTTACATTGGGATGGAAGCATATATGTATTGAATTCTTAAGGTCTTCATCCACAAGTACAGTTACCTTTTTTTCCTCATCATTCAGCAGGCCGAAGGGAGTGACTGCACCGGGAGTCAGCCCAAGGTGCTTCATCAGTCTTTCTTCCGAAGCAAAGCCTAAGCGGGAGCTGCCAATCTGTTTGGCAATGTCTTTAAGGTCTGCCCTCTTTTCCTGGGAGACAATAATAAGGTAATGCTTGTCGCCCTTGTCATTTCTGACGAAGAGATTCTTGCAGTGCTTACCTTTCATATCCATATTTAATTCATCAAGCTGTTGAGTTGTATATACCGGTACGTGTTCATACTGTGTATATGGAATTTTCAGTTGATTCAGCACTTCGTATACTTGTTTTTCATTTTCTGTCATTGCAGTTGTATGCCTCCTTGATTTCTGTGTATAATTATATTACCACAAAAGCAAGAGGCATAAAAGTGTTCGTAATCCTTAACTTAGAAGCCTAACCCTAAATTTCGCGTCTCGCGTCTCGAATCCCGTGTCTGAAAATTGCCGTGCAATTTTCTAATATTCCGTATAAACACTGGTATAACCGTATATAAGATGATAATGGCCGCTGTCCATAGTTGTTATGCATTGAAAGAAATGTACATGTCCGCCATCCACCTGAAAATCCGGACTGGTTAATATTGAATAGTAGTGAATATGTTCATTTTCCTCGGTTGTATAACCGGACATGTAGTGTACATGGCCTTCGAAGTCGGGATTTTTGGTTGTCACTCCGGAGTAATTATGGAAATGCGAGGCTTTCCGGCCGGTCCTGCCCTCAAAATTGTGCCTGTGCAGCTCATCATACATATTGCATACCCCCTGCTATAAATCTATGCAGCGGCAAGGGCTTTTGACATCTATTTTTCTTAGAGTATAATTTTCATTGGCAAGA